>Ga0182024_10013286_pt1 | contig 16108 bp, 14 predicted proteins | sample P32metaG_FD_120480 | JGI IMG/M metagenome (GOLD analysis project Ga0182024, IMG submission 120480) | Permafrost microbial communities from Stordalen Mire, Sweden - P3-2 metaG (Illumina Assembly) | ecosystem: Environmental > Terrestrial > Soil > Wetlands > Permafrost | place: Sweden: Stordalen... | reverse complement strand
TGGATTGACCGGGAGCTCATCCTGAATGTCGATCTCGGTGGGCGCATTAGCGTCGGGACCAGGATATTCCTGGGGATCAATCAGAGTCAGCGACACCTCGGCCATGCCCGTGGGCTTGCGGTCGCGCGTGCCGGCAAAGATCACATCTTCCATGCGCGATCCGCGCAGAGTCTTGGCCGACTGCTCGCCGAGCACCCAGGAGATAGCGTCGGCAATATTCGATTTGCCGCAACCGTTGGGGCCAATAATGGCGGCGATACCGTCCCCGTGAAACTTGAGGTCGGTGCGGTCGCAAAACGATTTGAAGCCGAGAATCTGAAGCCGCTTCAGTTTAAGCAACGTGAACTCCTTGGGAAAAACTTTGGCCAGTTGTCGCCGGCCGCTTGCCTGCAATGCTGCGTTGCGGGCTGTTTACCAGACGGATTCCCCCGTCCCCGAAAAGATGCGCGCTTAACCCAAAGCCGTCCCAGGCTGGAGGGGCCGACCACAAATTTAACCAACTGTAACGGCGAAATAGGGGCGGGGTCAAGCAATATAACACTATATATTGTATGACCTTACGACCGAGCGCACTGGGTTGCACACACATTGCAGCACTTAGCTATTTTACGGGCGAGGGAAGGACGAGGCGGGAGAATCGCGAGAGCAAGTAAATGGTACCGCAAACCGAAGGCACCGGCGACGATTATCTCCATCTTCGCTGAGGCGGAAGCTACGTACCACCCCACTCAAAACCGAAGCGATGGCCCAAATCTGGCAGGGTTATAATTCTCCGCAATTATGGCCTTGGTTCCCGGAACAAACTCGGCCCGTATGAAGTCGGGGCACTATTAGGCGCCGGCGGCACGGGAGAAGTGTATCGTGCGCGCGCGACGTGAGGCTCGACCGCAATATCGCAATCAAGATTCTGACAGAACATCTCTCCGGCAAGGCTGAGGCTAAGGAGCGCTTCGAACGCGGGGCACGGGCCATCGCGGCACTGAGCCATCCCAATATCTGCCGTCTCTACGATGTGGGTTCGCAGGATGGCACCAGCTACCTGGTGATGGAATATCTGGAGGGCGAGACCCTCGCTGACCGTCTTAGCAAAGGCAAATTACCGCTGGAACAAGTACTGAGGTATGCGATCGAGATCTGCGAGGGATTGGAGCAGGCGCATCGCAGCGGAGTCGTTCATCGGGACTTGAAACCCGGCAACGTCATGCTGACGAAGTCGGGCGCGAAGCTCATGGATTTCGGTCTGGCGAAGCCCAGTATTGCGCCGAAGAGTCCGGGCGCCGCACTGCCGAAAACGCTAGGCGCTCCGGGGCATCCGCTGACCGCCGATGGCGTGATTGTCGGGACGTTTCAATAACATGTCACCGGAGTAGGTAGAGGGCAAAGATGCCGATATACGCAGCGACATCTTCTCGCTGGGGTCACTGCTGTATGAAATGGTCACCGGAAAGCGGGCGTTTCAAGGGAAGACGACCGCCTCCACGATCGCGGCAATTCTGGCTTCCGAGCCGTCGCCGGTGACGTCTGTGCAGCCAATGTCTCCGCCTGAGCTGGAGCGCGTGGTTAAGACTTGTCTGGCAAAAGATCCCGATGACCGTTTCCAAAGCGTTCACGCAATAAGCGTATAGTGAGGACGCAAGAAGAAGAAATGGAGAGTTTATGCCTACTTTCATAACAAACGACGGCACTCAGATTTATTACAAGGATTGGGGTACAGGTCAGCCTCTATTCTTCCACCACGGCTGGCCACTTTCCGCTGACGACTGGGACACCCAGATGATGTTTTTCTCAGAGCGTGGATTCCGGGTAATCGCTCATGACCGTCGCGGACACGGGCGCTCCACCCAAACTGTTATCGGCAATGACATGAACACATATGCCGCCGATGTCAACGAGTTGGTCGAAAAGCTCGATCTTCGGAATACCATTCACATCGGCCATTCGACGGGTGGGGGAGAGGTTGCCCGCTACGTCGCTCGGTACGGCAAGGGAAGGGTCACCAAGGCAGTACTGATTAGTGCTACCGCGCCGATGGTAGTGAAGTCCGACAAAAACCCCGGCGGTCTGCCGATTGAGGTGTTAGACAAGGTTCGGGAGGGGACAGCTAACAATCGGGCGCAGTTCTTCCAAGACTTTACCCTGCCCTTTTACGGCTACAACCGTCCGGGAGCAGCCGTTTCGCAAGGCGTGAGGGACAATTGGTGGAGGCAGGGAATGATGGGAGGGATCAAAGCCCAATACGACTGCATCAAGGCCTTTTCCGAAACCGACTTTACCGAAGACCTTAAGAAGATTCAAGTTCCCACGCTTGTGATGCACGGGGAGGATGATCAGGTCGTTCCCTTCGCAAATACCGGGCCGCTTTCCGCGAAGCTACTTAAAAACGCCAGCACGCGGTTCTATCCCGGCTTTCCACATGGGATGCCGACCACCCGAGCAGATCAGATTAACGCTGACCTGTTAGCGTTCTTCCAGTCGGCTGTCGCTATTGCTGCTTGAATTTATTCTCCGGCCTTCAATGAGTAGAAGGCCGGGGATATTCCTCCACGGGCGATTTGCTCCCACGTGACAATCAAGGCCCCGTCCTTCGCAATCTGCGCGAAGGACGGGGCACCCCCACGGTCGTGTGACTTGACAGCAAATCCCGAAACCGAAAAGGGGCCACCCGGCTCTGAGATTGGCTAAGGCGCGGTAGCGATACCGCTTGCTACTTGGCTCCCAGCTTCTCGAAGAACAGGCAGATCGTCTCGATCCCATGGTGGAAGTTCGGGATATGGAACTTCTCGTTGGGGGCGTGCAGGTTGTCGTCGGGCAGGCCGAAGCCCATCATTACGCTAGGAATTTTCAATCCCTGGTAAAAGTCGTTGACGATAGGAATCGATCCGCCGCTGCGGATGAAGACCGTTTCTTTCTTGAATGTATCGCGCAGCGCCTCGGTGGCGGCCTTGATGTAAGGATTGTCGGTGCCAACCACGCAGGCCGGTCCTTTACTGTGCACTTTGATTTTTGTCTCGATGCCCTTGGGCGTGAGTTTCTTCACAAAGTTCGTGTAGCGCTTCAGGATGTCGTCAGGATCCTGGTTAGGTACAAGGCGCATGGAAACCTTGGCCGAGGCCTTGGCGGGGATCACGGTCTTCGCCCCGGGCGCAGTGAAACCGCCCGGCATGCCATGAACTTCGAGCGTAGGCCGCGCCCAGGTGCGATACAGGACCGAGTAGCCGGGCTCGCCGGTCAGCACCTTGGATCCGACTTCGGCCTTGCGGTAGTGTTCCTCGTTGAAAGGCAGACGCCGCCAGGCTTTGAGTTCGTCGTTGCTCGGAGCTTTCACCCCCTTGTAAAAGCCGGGGATGAGGACATGACCTTTCGCGTCCTTCAACTTGCTGATGATCTCGATGAGCGCGAAAAACGGATTCGGCGCCGCGCCTCCGTACACGCCCGAATGCAGGTCGACCTTGGCGCCGCGAGCCTCGATTTCCGTGTACACCAGGCCGCGCAGACCGACGCATAACGTCGGAAGGTTAGGAGCGAAAAGTTCCGTGTCGCAGACCAGAGCAAAATCGGCCTTGAGCTTGGCCTTCTGCTTGCGAACATACTCCGCGATCGACTCGCCGCCCACTTCTTCCTCGCCTTCAAAAATGACTTTAACGTTAATGGGCAACTTTCCGTTGCCAGATTGCATGAGTGACTCGAGCGCTTTCACCTCCATCCAAAGCTGGCCTTTGTCATCAACCGCGCCGCGCGCGTAGATATTGTTGTTGCGCTCCGTCGGATCGAAAGGCGGAGTCTTCCATTCGTCGAGAGGGTCGGGCGGTTGCACGTCGTAATGCGCATAGCAGAGCACGGTCGGCTTTCCCGGCGCATGCAACCAGTCCGCATAAATGAGGGGATGACCTTTGGTGGGAATGACTTCGAGGTTTTCCATGCCGATGCGGCGCAGATCATTGGCCACGAACTCCGCGGCTCTTTGCACGTCGGACTTGTGCTCGTCGAGCGTACTCACGCTCGGAATGCGCAGAAGGTCTTTCAATTCGCTGAGGAAACGCTGCTGATTATTGCGGGCAAAATCCACTGCGGGGGAAGCCATGAGTTAGTCCTTTCTCGAACAAAAGAGCGCAACCGCGTGGGCTGTTATGGTTGCGAAAACGTTCCAGTATACCCGAAGAAAACCGTGGGTAGGTTCGCTGGAACGTCTGGCTGCGCTCGACTGGACGGCCGAGCCGGCTGTCGCCACCTGAGCGTCGCGGCTAGTTGGGAAATCTTGTGGGGGAGAATGTGGTGAGGTCGTGAGCAGAATTTTCTCCCTGAACAACTTGCGCCATCAAATAGGCAGTGATCGGAGCGAGAAGAATGCCGTCGCGAAAATGCCCGGTGGCAACGTAGTAGCCGGGTGTGGCGGTTTCGCCGAGAATCGGTAACGCATCCGGAGTCCCGGGTCGCAGTCCCGCCCAGTCCTCGAGAATTTTTGCGTTCCGCAATTCCGGAACTAATCGAATGGCGGCGCGGTGCAGGCGCTGAATAGTTGTGATGTCGGTGCGCTTGTCGTAACCCGCTTCTTCTACCGTGGTTCCAACGATGATTCGTCCGTCGCTGCGCGGAATCAGGTAGACCTCGGGCGATCGAATGACGTGTTTCATTAAGGTGCGCGATGTTGCGATCAGGCATAACATCTGGCCCTTCACCGGACGCGTAGGAAATGCGTACGGCGCGATTTGACCCGACCACGCTCCCGCACAGTTGACTACTTTACTCGCGTGGAATTTGGTCTTCATCGTGGTCACGCCCTCAACTCGGCCATCGGCTTGATTGACAGCGGTGACCGGATCGCCAGAGGAGAAATTAACATCACGACGCTTCGCGGTCTTGAGCGCGGCTGCAGTGAGCGCCCGGGGATCGACGCTGCGCTCTTTCAAATAAAATGCTGGCCGATTTGTTTCCGAAAGCGCAGGCTCGAGTTCGGCCAAGGACGCGGGAATCACTTTTCCCGGAAAAGCCTCTGACGATTCCGGGAGATGTTCAGGCGGAGGGAGCACGATTGCCCCCTGGTCCCTTAGATCAACCTTGATGCCCGATTCCACTTCCAACTCATGCACGAACTCCGGATACATTCGCGCGCTCGCAGTCGCCAGCGGCTGGAGAGCAGCAGGGGTCTCGATACTACAATCGACTAGCATCCCGCCCGCCGCGTAGGAAGCTTCTCGCCCCGCCTCGCCGCGCTCGACGACCAGCACACTCGCCCCCCGCTTGCGGAGTTCCAGTGAAAGCGACAGTCCAATGATGCCGCCGCCGATGATGATCACGTCCCAATTTCGCACCTCAACATTGTAGAAGACTCACGCTAACAAACTGTTCAGTAGGGAAGTTTCTAGTGGCGGGAGTGGTCGATTGCGGGCCCGGCTCGTTACCTTGGTTACCCCTGCGGGATGCGTCTGGTTAAGTGTTAGAGCCTTTCTGGAACCTATAATCCGATCAAGCCAAAGAGTGCAGATCATTCCTTCGATTTTTACGGGCAGCGAGCCGACCGGGTATGGCAGAGATAAAGATACAGACAGAGTCGATGGTGAAATCGAGGCAGGATTCCTGCGATCGAGCCGTCGCCACATCACCGTGGATTTATAATCCCTGGCTCGATCTGATTGTGGGATGCGGCGCCTGGTCGGCGCCGCTTTTGCTTATCTCGTACTTCTCGATTGCTTCGAGTGTTCGCGCCTGGTCGGTGATTTTCTACGCGCTGGCGCTTTTCTTTAACTACCCGCACTACATGGCGACGATCTATCGCGCCTACCATCGCGCGGAGGACTTTCATAAGTACCGCATCTTCACCGTTCACATCACAGCGCTGATTGCGCTGACCCTGGTCCTGTCGCATTCCTGGGTTCGGATTTTGCCGTGGATTTTCACAAACTATCTGACCTGGAGTCCGTGGCATTACAGCGGACAGAACTACGGCTTGTTCATGATGTTCGCTCGCCGCGCCGGAGCCAAACCAAGCGACAGCACGCGCCGGGCGCTTTACGGAGCCTTCGTTGTTTCCTATTTGATGCTTTTCTTAGGCTTCCACACTGGAGCTTCGTCGGATCGTCTTTTCATTTCTATTGGCATTCCTGCGGCAGTAAGCCACTGGGAGCAGATCCTGCTTGCGGTTGCGTTTGTTGCGCTGGCAGCGTTTGGGTTGGTGCGGCTGGCTCGGGAAACGGGCTGGCGCAAATTGCTGCCTTCCCTCACCTTGCTCTCATCGCAGTTCCTCTGGTTTCTGTTACCGGTGGCCATTTCGCTAATCAAAGGTCTGGAAATTCCGCAGAGCCGGTACAGCTCGGGCGTGCTCGCCGTCATGCATTCCGCGCAATATATATGGATCACCAGTTACTATGCGCGCCGCGAGGCCGCGGGCGAGAGCGGCCGCAATTGGCATGCGTGGGCGCACTTCGGAGTGCTGGTCGCCGGTGGAATCGCATTGTTTGTTCCCGGGCCATGGCTCGCAAGCCGATTGTTCCATCATGATTTCACCACGAGTTTCTTGATCTTCACCGCGCTCGTCAACATCCACCATTTTATTCTGGACGGGGCGATCTGGAAGCTGCGAGATGGCCGGATCGCTGCCGTCTTGCTGAACACGCGCGTTCGGATATCCGATGTCGCTTCGGAAACAAGTAGCGGGCTGACACGTGCGTGGCTCTGGCTTACGGGCGCTACCGCTACCGCCCGCCAACTCCGGATAGGCGCTGCTATCTTGCTGCTGTTATGGGGAACCGTTGATCAGGCGCGTTACTATCTCGCGCTCCATTCCGACAATCTTGCGGATTTGAAACGCGCGGCGGCATTGGATTCATTCGACAGCTCGTTGCAGATGCGATTGGCGCGGCGTGAGCTGGAACAGGGTCAAGCCCAACCTGCGGAAACAGCATGGCAAAGGGCGATACAAGTGAATCCGGACGATCCCGCGCCCCGCCAAGCACTGCTTCGATTCCTGATTGGGCAAAACCGTCTGGATGAAGCGTTCGCTTTGACGGAGGCATCGCTGCGTTACGCGCCCAAGGACGTGAATCTCTTGATGGATCGTGGGCTTCTAGCGCAGCGGCGCGGCCAACCTGACCAGGCAATGGAAAGCTGGAACCGCGCTCTGGCAATCGATCCCGGCCATTCCTCAGCGCATCTTTATCTCGCGGACGAACTTGATCGGCAGGGAAAGGCGCAGGATGCCGCAGCGCACTACAAGGCATTTCTTGAGATAGTTGCACGGCAGACGACGCGGCAAACAGCGGCGCAGACGGAAGCGAAACGTCCGCAGCCGCAGCAGATTATTGCAGTTGTCCTTCGCCTGGCTGATTGCCAGCAGCGCGCCTCGCAAGGGGCGCAAGCGATTCAGTCTTACCAATTAGCAGCGAAACTTGCCGCTCAGACTCAGCAGGGCAAACTGGAGAGCGTTGCCAACGTGAACGAAGCAGCGCTCGAGAGTGAAGCCGGCAAATTGGACGATGCTCTCCGGCTTTACCAGCACGCCCTGCGCTTGGATCAATTGAGTGGCGATCGAACCGCGAGTGCCGAGGATTGGTTCGCCTATGGCCGTTTTCTTGAGGGCGCCGGATTTCCCGTCCGCCTGGCTTACGCCTGCTTACTCAAATCTGAAGTGCTGCAGGACCCGCTGCCCGACGCTTCGCGGCAGCAGTTCCGGGTCGAGGCTACGAAGCAGGCTGCAGCGCGGGCAGGGGCTGACGGACGCACTATCCGCCGCGATCTCGACCTCAGTCTGAATGAGGTCTTGGCGCTGCGCCGCTAATTGGTCCCAAGCATCCCTAGAGCTAATTGACACCGCGGCCCTTGTGCTAAACAATTAAAGCGACCCCATAATTTAGGGCAGTTCACTCCTGGAGGAGCTATGCCGGACGAAGGCGAAGAGATACCTGTTCAACATGTGGAACCGCAATCAACTGCGGGGAAGTGGATTTTGCTTGTCGTGGCGATCCTTTTCGTCGCGGCGGCGGTCTATGGGTATGTAACCACCCAACAGCACGTAGACAAGCTGACGAAGGATTTGAGCGACAGTCAGAATCAGGTTGCGGAACTCAAAAACAGGATGCAGACGGCGGAAGCGTCCGAAGAAACACTGGCCCATCAAGTCGGGCTCACGAAGAAGGAATTGGCGCAACGCGCTGTCCAGCTTCAGCAGCAACAGAAGGAGGCCGAGTCGCGCCTGGAGAGAGAGCAAAAAGAGCAATTTGGTCAGGTGAGCGGGGAAGTAGCTGGCGTGAAGACCGATGTGGGAGGAGTCAAGACCGACGTTGCCTCTACAAGGGCTGATCTGGAAACCACCAAGGCAAAGTTGCAGAGTGCCGTGGGCGATCTTGGCGTACAGAGCGGATTGATCGCCAATACGCGCGGTGATCTTGAAGTGCTCAAGCACAAGGGCGATCGCAACTACTACGAATTCACATTGCTCAAGGGGGCGAAGCCCCAGCCGGTGGCGACCGTTAGCCTCCAACTTAAGAAAGTTGATTCCAAACACGGCAAGTACACCCTGAATGTTACCTCGGACGACAAGACGATCGAGAAGAAGGATCGCAATGTGGCCGAACCGATTCAGTTCTACTCGGGACGAGAGCACTTGCTGTTTGAGGTGGTGGTTTGGACCGCGGACAAGAATAAAGCGACAGGATATTTGAGTACTCCGAAGAGTGCGCCGGTTCCGGTGACGGCCAATTGAACGGAGTGCTGTTCCCGGCGGGCGCGCAGGTAGCGCTGCAGATCGCGCTGCGCACGGGAGCCGTCTACCTTGTCGTGCTGATTGGGGTGCGGCTCAGCGGCAAGCGTGAAGTCGGGCAGATGACGCCATTCGATCATTGGCTGCCGCTGCTTCTTTCCAACTCCGTGCAGAATGCGATGACGGGGCCGGACACGTCGCTGATCGGGGGCGTCATTGCGGCGTCCACGCTTTTGTTGCTGAACTACGCGATCGGAACCCTCCCTGGCACCAGCCGCGGGTTCCGACGGGTAGTGCAGGGCGAGCCCAGCCTTCTGATTCACGACGGAAAGGCTGTCGAATCGCACATGGCCCAGGAGCACGTCAGCATGGACGAACTCCATCGCGTACTGCGCGCGAGCACGGCATTACGCACGTCTGTGACGTGGCACTGGCAGTGCTGGATGCCACCCACCTGGTGCGCCGAAGATTCCTTCAGAAAAAACAATAGCTATTCGATCGGCACGAACTTCACACAGACCGGCTGTGATATATCCAGAACCTTATCGGTTGCTGTCAGACGGCCGGTCTGGGCGTTGATTCGAAAGATAACAATATTGTCTGATTTTTCGTTGGCCGCAAACAGGAGCGTGCCAGTGGGGGCAATCTCGAAATTGCGCGGACTCTGGCCCTTCGTAGGAACGTACTCGATCAGCGTTAGAGTGCCTTTACTTTGATCGATGGCGAAGACCGCAATGCTGTCGTGCCCGCGGTTTGAGGCGTAAAGAAACTTGCCAGAAGAATGGACCTGAATTTCCGCATCGTCATTTTGCCCGGCGAAATTATTGGGGATGGTTGAAATTGTTTGCAGCGGGCGCAAGACGCCGCCCGCGGCATCGAAGCTGAAAACCGAAACCGTGGATCCCATTTCGTCGATTACATAACCAAACTTTCCGTTGGGATGAAGGGCGAAGTGCCTGGGCCCGGCTCCGGGATCGGCCTTCGCGAACGCGGGCTCATCGGGAACAAGCGATCCTTTTGTGTTGTCGAACTGGTAGACAATCGTCTCGTCGAGTCCCAGGTCGTCAACGATGGCGAAACGATTGTCGGGCGTCAGATCAATGGAGTGAGCGTGTGGCCCTTCCTGCCGTTTTGGATTGGAGCCGTGCCCGGTGTGTTGCACAAAGGCGGAAGCGTCACCCAAGCGGCCATCTTGAAGGATGGGGAATACTGATACGCTCCCGCCGGTGTAGTTGGCCACCAGAACAAACTTTCCAGTTTTGTCCACGGTGATGTAGCAGGGATCGGCGCCACCGGACGGCACCTCATTCAACAGCGTTAATTTACCGGTCGCACGATCGATGGCGAACGCGCTGACGGCTCCACTGTTCTGACCCTTGTAATTTCCGCTCTCGTTGACCGCATAGAGAAATCGGTGATTGGGATGTACAGCGAGAAAGGACGGGTTAGTGGCCTCGGCCGCGAGGCCGACGGGTGTCACCTGTGCGTTGCCGGCGCTAAAGCGATAGGCGTAGATGCCTTTACTGGTGCTGCCTTCCTGGGTGTAGGTGCCGACGTACATGAAATACGCGTCGGTCTTATTGACGGCCGCGACTTTCTTGTCGGATGCGCCGGCGGCGCAAGTAGCGAAGACGAGGAGGACTAGGAAAGGCACGATTGTCCGGAGAAGACGCTGAGATGAGGTCATTGTTTTGTTAAATCGCATTCGATAGCCGTCGCGCAAGTTTACTTGGTCAACACTACGGGTACGGGTTGGTCGTAGGGCTGAATGATCACGCTTACTGATTTTCGCTGATTGAAGGCATCGAGCGTCACCGGGAAGCTGACGATCACAGTGCGCTTGATTTCCTGACCGGGCTGCAGTTTGTCTTCGGGAGACAGCGCCGGCTGGGCAGTCGCCTTTAGAGCGGGGAACGCCTGATAGTAACGATCGAAATCGACAGCCGATACTGCGTCGCTGGTTTGCTCACCACCGGGGGCCGTCAGTTTTGCCTGGATGCTGCGCACCCATAGCGATCTCTCACCGGAACTGTGCAAAGTGAATGTTAGAGCCACTAACGAGGCTGTCTGGTTTGGGATCTGAACGGCGGTTACGCTGTCGAGGGATCCGGCGGCTTGCGGCTTCGCCCGCTGCAGAAACGATATGACGCCCGCGATGACCAGTACCCCGGCCAGCGCGATCAGCAAGACCTTGACCGGAGGCAAGTTGCGTTTGGCGGTGCCGAATTCATCGCCGATGTGAATGGTGGGTCCACGCTGCACAGCTGGCTTTGTAGTCTTTGCCGGTGTGCTGGCGGGTGCCGGAGGAACGGGCGCGGGGCTGGGGGTTTGATCTGGCATGATTTACCGCGCTTTCGATTCTACTCCGCCTTTTCACTTCCGAGAACGAATGTCAATTCCGTTCGTGCTTCATGGCCGCGGCAAAATTTTGTGCGGGCAGGGTATTCAGAACATCGTCTTTGGTCAGCCATGCTCGCCGTGCCTGCAGAATGCCGTAGCGGATTTTATCCAGGTGCGAGGTGTGGTGGGAATCTGTGTTGATGACGATCTTCACACCCCGCTGTTTCGCCTGGCGCAAATGCACGTCGTTTAGATCGAGGCGATCAGGGTAGGAGTTCAACTCCATGGCGACTTTATGTTTAGCCGCCGCGGTTAAGACCGCGTCCATGTCGAACTGATAGGCGTCGCGGCGAAGCTGCAGGCGGCCGGTGGGATGGCCAACGATCGACGTGTTGGGATTGGCGATGGCCTTTAGCAGCCGCTCGGTCATCTTTGCCGGCTCTTGATTGAAAACCGAATGCACGCTGGCGATGACCACATCCATTTGGGCCAGCACGTCATCGGAAAGATCGAGATCGCCATCGGCGAGGATGTCCACTTCGATACCGGCGAAGATGGTGATGCCGTCGATTCGCGAATTTGCTTCACGAATCTTTTGAATGTGTGCCAGGGCGCGGGTGTCGTCGAGACCATTGGCGAAAGCCAGGTTCTTGGAATGGTCGGTGATGGCCATGTACTTATACCCGCGCGCCTGGGCTGCTTCGGCCATTTCCTCGATGGTGTTGCGTCCATCAGTTTCAACGGTGTGCATGTGTACGTCGCCCTGCAGGTCATCCAGAGTGATTAGATAAGGCAACGCATGCTTTTCCGCGGCATCAATCTCACCCAAATTTTCGCGCAGCTCGGGAGGAATGTAATCGAGGTTGAGCTTGGCGTAGATTTCTTCCTCCGTCTTCCCGGCGACAGGAATCTCGGTTTTTAGATCGGCGAGACTGTACTCGTTGAGGGTGTAACCCATCTTGAGGGCGCGCTGGCGAAGAGCAACGTTGTGGGCCTTTGATCCGGTGAAATATTGCATCGCCGCTCCGAATGACGCGGGAGGAAGCAGGCGAACGTCCACTTGCAGATCGTTCCGAAGGCGGAAGCTGATCTTATTATCGCCTTGCGCGATGATGCTCATCAATGGTGGATACTGAGCGATGTAACTCACCGCCTTTTCGCGTTCCTCTGCGGTGCAGCACGCTGCACCGGTTACCAGAATGTCGAGATCGCCCACGGTTTCGCGGCCGCGGCGGAGAGAGCCTGCTGGAGTGATTTTGTCAAAGCCCGGCAATTTAGCGAGATAGTCGGTGAGTTTGTTCGCCTCGGTCTCTGCCGCATCAATGAGAAACCGGCCCGAAATGCGACGATAGTCTTCGATGGCCTTCAACAGCTTTTGTTCGTGCTTCTCGCCCATGCGCGGCAATTCGCGGATCTTTCCCTCGCGGGCCAGCTTCTCAACCCCATCGACATCACTGACCTGATAGGCGCTCCAGATGAGCGCGATCGTCTTCGGCCCGAGACCCTGAATTTTCAATAACTGAAGCATCGAAGGATGGTATTTCCTGAGCAGTTCGGCTTGCATGCTGAGGCGGCCGTCTCGGAATAGTTCCTGCAGGTTCAGCAGCATCCCTTTGCCGATGCCGGGGATGGCAAGAACTTTCTTGGGTTCGCTAATGAGATCTCGAATCGGCTCGGTCAAATTTTCGATGGCTTGGGCGGCATTGCGATAGGAGCGGATGCGGAACGAATCTGCCGCGTCAATTTCGAGCAAATCGGCGGTTTCATACAGAACCGTGGCGATGGATTTGTTGTCCACGGTTAAAGATTAAACAAGATTGGAATGCGGCGCCAGCGGTTGGATGGCAAAGTTGGAGTTCGTCCCTGTACGAACAAGGTTGACCGCTGGCCAAGGCGTCAGGGTTGCGTCGCCGGGTTCGAGCGTTTTCTTACGATATAGCGCTTTAAGCGTTCTTGCTTACATTAGCCGCCTGTGGCCCTTTCTGTCCTTCAGTAATTTCAAACTCCACCTCATCACCCTCCTGAAGGCTTTTGTAGCCCTCAGATGTGATCGCGCTGTAATGAACAAAAACATCGGGACCATCCCCACGGCCGATGAACCCGTAGCCTTTTGCGTTATTGAACCACTTTACTGTGCCTTTCACCTTTCCCCCTTTTTCCGCCCGTCTTTAATAGCGGGGGGCCCAGACATGACTCGCAATTAGGATGCACTTTTGAATTGTTAGGATGGAGTATACGGTAAAATATGTACGGGCAGCGACTTCAATATGTTAGACACCGTACACAAGTAAATCACAGTTAGCGTGAGTCACCTAGCGCTTTTTTGGCGACTTTCTAGTCTCATGCCCTTCCCGAGGAGTTCCCTGCGAAGGGCGGAGGGCAAGGCTGTTCGCGACCTGATGATCCAGCCAAAGCACTGAGGAGATGGTTTTTGCGTCGCGAACGGTGCCGTTAAGCACCATGCGAACCGCGGTCGGCAGCGAAACCATTCGCTGTTGAATTACTTCATCGGCTTCGGGCCGCGCCGTTCCGGCGCGAAGTCCAGTTGCCAAATATACCGACATCGTCTCGGCCACGAAGCCGGGGCTCGCATAAAACCTAAAGATGCGCCTCCAGTGGGCCGCGGTGTATCCAGTTTCTTCCAGAAGTTCGCGCTTGGCCGCAGGTAAGGGCTGTTCGCCGCTATCGATGCGGCCGGCGGGGATTTCCCACAGATAATCATTGGCCGCGTGGCGATATTGGCGTTCAAGAAGAACACGCGGTATCGAGCGAGATTCGTCGACCGCGAGAATTACCACCGAACCGGTGTGATGAATGATGTCGCGACGGGCGCGCACGCCCCCGGGTTCCTGCACGTCGTCCGTCGTTACCCAAAAAACCGGTCCGCGATACACGGTGCGTGAAGAAAAGATCTTTGCTTTGGCTTGTGGACTCTTGCGGAACTCGACCGGCTTCGACTTGGAACGCGAAGATTTTGCCATGAGAACAATTTGAACGTCTCCGCCCTGAAGGGTGAAGATTCTCAGGCTACGCTTAGGATTACAACCCTTACGTTAGCGCCTGAAGGGTCGCACCGACCCTACTTGTGACTTTGCTGCATTCGCCTGGTTTTCAGACAGAGACTGGCTCCGTCACAGCAGACCGTCAGGTCTTCAGATCCAGCTAAGACGAGATTTTGCTATAGCTTCAACAAAGAAGCAAGCCTTATATCCACTCCCTGAACGGAGTGGTTTTACGGCCCAAGAAGATAAAACAATGCTTCCCAGGTCCGGTTCTGCGCTTCCGACAGAACACCAGGATGTGACCTTCGGAGCTGGAAGTTCGATTCTGCTATGCTGCCCGGCATGCCGGAAAGCGTTTCAAAACAACGGGCGAAGAAGCCGGGTATTGCAATCGTGGGCGCCGGGAATCTGGCCAGTGCGTTAGCCGTTGCTTTGCATGACGCGGGATATGGAATCGAGGAAATTGTCTCTCGCAGGCGCCCGGTATCCTTGCGGCTGGCTCGGCGTCTTGCCAGCAGCGTGGGTTCTTCGGCAGTAGCCACAGCCGGAGCGGCACTTCGAGCCCAGGTGGTTTGGTTTTGCGTCCCGGATAGAGCGATTGCAGACGCCGCAAACGGAATTAAAGAAGCAACAGATTGGACCGGCAAAGTGGTGCTGCATTCCAGCGGCGCTCTCACCAGCGACGACCTTCGGTCGCTCCGGCGGTGCGGGGCTGCGGTCGCTTCGGTTCATCCCTTGATGACGTTTGTTCGCGGATCGCGTCCGCCGCTTGTAGGAGTGCCCTTCGCCATCGAAGGCGACCCGGGCGCGGCGCGGGCCGCGCGCACCATCGTTCTCAATTTGCGTGGTCTGCCGTTTGTCATCCGGAAGCGGCACAAGAAGGTCTACCACGCCTGGGGGATGTTTCTTTCTCCGCTGTTCACGGCGCTGCTATCGGCGAGTGAACGAGTAGCAGTGGCCGCCGGCGTCCCTCGAAGCGCAGCGAAACAGCGGATGCTGCCCATCTTGAGGCAAACCCTGGCGAACTATGCGGCTTTGGGCGCGCCTCAAGCTTTCAGTGGTCCGATTGCCCGCGGAGATGTCGACACAGTAAGGAAGCATCTAAAAGCATTGCGCGCGGTTCCGGAAGCGCGAGAAGTCTATCTTGCACTGGCGCGCTCCGCGCTCCGCGATCTGCCTGCAAAGAATCGCGCCGCCCTCGAGAAGATTCTTAAACGATGAATCTGGAGATGAAACCGGACGTTTTATCGCGACGAGAAGAGGTGACCAAGTTTTTCCTTCTTGGTCTTGAGATATTCTTCGGCGTAGGGACTGGCGATTACCTCGCACGGTACGCGCTCGACAACCTCGATGCCAGCCTGTTCCAAAGCCTCGACCTTCTCGGGATTGTTCGAGAGCAAGCGTACCCGGCTTACTCCGAGCGCTTTGAGCATCTGGCCGGGAAGCGCAAAGTCGCGATGGTCGGCTTTGAAGCCCAGACGTTCGTTGGCTTCGACGGTATCCAGACCCGCGTCCTGCAACTCGTAAGCCTGCAATTTGGCCATCAGGCCAATGCCGCGGCCTTCCTGTTGTTCGTAGATTAGTATGCCCGCGCCCAGGTCGCGAATCATCCCGAGCGCCATCTCGAGCTGCTGGCGGCAGTCGCAGCGCAAAGAATGAAAAACGTCGCCCGTCAGACATTGCGAATGGATGCGCACCAGCGGAGGAGCGGAATGAACGTCCCCCATCACCAGGGCGACCGCTTCTTCAACCCGTCGGCTCCCGTCGGAACCAGATTCCGCTCGAAAGCCGTGGATGCGAAACTTCCCCCACCGGGTGGGAAAATCCGCGGAAGCCATTTCTTTCACTGTAGTGACGGCCACACTTCAATTATAACGGAGGCGAATGAGACGAGGATCTTTTCCACCGGAGAGACACAGAGGCGCAGAGAAAACAGCAACAAAGAAGGAGCAAACATTAGAGGTTTTCTCTGGGCCTCTCTGGTGAAAAGCTTACGCTCGGTTTGGCTCAGCCTCGCGCGCGGTAGTGGAAGATTGCATCCTGCTTGGAGGCGATGGCGACGCCGTTGCGCGTG
>Ga0182024_10013285_pt1 | contig 16108 bp, 13 predicted proteins | sample P32metaG_FD_120480 | JGI IMG/M metagenome (GOLD analysis project Ga0182024, IMG submission 120480) | Permafrost microbial communities from Stordalen Mire, Sweden - P3-2 metaG (Illumina Assembly) | ecosystem: Environmental > Terrestrial > Soil > Wetlands > Permafrost | place: Sweden: Stordalen... | reverse complement strand
TGCACGCCCGCGAGCAGCTCTTCGATGTCGCCTGAGGCAGTTGCCACCACCGGGAGGTTGCAGGCCAGCGCCTCCTTGACCGCATTTGGGGAGCCCTCGCTCACGGATGTGTGCAGCAGGCAGTCGGCGGCGTTGTAGTAAGCGGGCATCTGCTCGGGCGAGATCTCGGAGATCGCCCTCCATCTGAGGCGCTCGATTTCGCGGGCGGCTACTGAGGCCGCCTGTTCGGCCAGCCCCAGGCGCTTGAGCGGATACGGCTGGCCGACGGAGATCGCGGTGACCTCGTCATCGGGCCACCCCACCAGGCGTCGCGCCTCTCGACGGTCCATCGGCTTGAACTGAGTCCGGTCGACGCCGTCCGGGATCACCCAGTTGCGCTGCTGGGCTCGGCGGGGCAGGCAGCGCTCCATCTCTGCGCTCTTGGTGGTGGTTGCCGTGAGTAGCAGCGCGTGTGCGCGTAGCACCCGGCTGCGGATGAATGACTTCAGCCGAGCCCGGAGGCCTCGTTGCGGGGGCCCCAGAATGTCCGATCCCCAGTAGCTGGCGATCACCGGCGCGCCGTGGAAGAAACGCGCCGCGGGCGCCGTCTCACCGGCGTGGCTGTGAATCAGCCGGTACTTGCCAGGTCTGGCGAAGGGCATGATCGCCAGCATCACGCAGCCGAGCAGATAGCAATGCACGCCGCGGTAGCCGCGGATGAAGAGCACGTCGGACTTGAGCCCCTGCGCCGCGAGGCCATCCACCGTGCGTTCGAGGAACACGCCATGAGCGGGACGATCCGGGCGCGGCCACGCATTGGTGACCATCAGCACATGCGCATCGCCATCGCTTCGCTCCCAGGTCACCCATCTGCGGCGATCGATGAAATCGACGAGCTTTCCGGCGGACGGCACCGCTGGCAATATAGTTCCGCCGATACGATCTCGTAGATTGGGGCGCGGGTGATCGATTTGGTTTCCAGGGGGCGGGGGTTCTATGCCGTTGACTTCTCCGTCGATGACGGCGACGAGCTGCAGCGAACGCTCAATGACCTCTACCGATATCGCGATGACGTGGCGACCAAGGTGCTGCACCGGAACCGGCTCAACCTGTTCTACACGCTGCTCGGTGACTTGATCGACCGCGGTGTGGTCAAACAGTTCGGCAACGCCGTCGACGTGGGCTGCAACGCCGGCGCCTATTGCCAGATGTTGAGTGACTTCGGATTCAAGTCAGTCTCCGGCTTCGACATCGAGCCGGAGTACGTGGAGCGGGCGCGGGTGGCGTTCGCCGACGCCGGCATCGATTTCTCAGTGGGTCGTGCGGAGCAGCTCCACGGCTCCTATGACTTCATCCTCTGCACGGAGGTCATCGAGCACACGGACGAACCGCTCCAGGTTGTGGCGAGCATCAAGCGCGCGCTCAACCCCGGCGGTGTCGCGGTACTTTCCGTGCCGAACCGGATCTCACTTCCCTACCTCGGGAAGTGGGCGGTGTACAGGCTGCGTCGCTGGCAGGTGTCGGAGGATATGGCGGCCCATCTGTCGTTCCCCTTCTACCGCACGATCAGGCTGTTCAACCGCGATGGTGTCAGGGTGATCGCGACCGATGGTGCCAACCTGATGTTCAACAAACCATTGCTCAAGCTCCTCTATCCCACACCACTGTTCAGGCCGCTCAACCGGCTCAACTTCCGCCTCGCGCGACGGTGGCCGCTGAAGTACTTCAGCCAGTTCTTCTACGTTGTCCTCGAGCGGTCCTAGGACGTCACAGCCAATCATGAGTGACGCAGCTCCGCGCGAGCATGCCTTTCTGTCCCGCAGCCTGGTGCGGGTGGGAGCCAGGGCATCTGATAACACCATCCGCCGGCTCAACCGGTGCCTGAACTACCTCGAGGCGGGCCGCTGGATGCGTCGGCACGGCTATTCCCTGGATGACCCGGCGGCAGATCGCTACGAGCTGTTCCGCCGCGCTGCCCGGGAGATCGCCGACAAGCAAGTGCTGTACATCGAGTTCGGGGTTGCTCACGGCGTCTCGATGCGCTTCTGGTGCGATCTGCTCCGCAATCCGCTGTCAAAGCTGCACGGCTTTGACAGCTTCGAGGGCTTGCCCACCGCATGGTCTCTGGGAGGCGGGCAAGAGGCCGGGGCATTCTCAGTGGGTGGTCAGGTACCGGATCTCGGCGATCCCCGAACCAAGTTCTTCAAAGGCTGGTTCGCCGAGACGCTGCCGCACTACGAGTTCCCTGAGCACGAGCAGCTGGTGGTCAACATCGACGCCGATGTGTACTCATCTGCGGTTACCGTGCTCGACGCCGTGGAGGCGCACCTGCGGCCTGGCTCGCTGCTCTACTTTGACGAGTTCAACCATCGTGCCGACGAGATGCGGGCATTCGACGAGTTCCGGGAGCGAACTCAGATGGAGTTCGAGCTCGTGGGTGCCACGCCACAGCTGCTGGCGGTGTGCTTTCGCCGCGTGTGATCCCCGCCGGCGAGCACCTGTTCCAAGACCCGCACATAGCCGTCGATCATCGTCTCCGCATCCCAGTGCTCGCGGTGGCGACGGCGGCCCGCACGCCCCATGGCCAGGCGCACGTCGGGCGCGCCGGCGAGCCGGGTGAGCGCGGCGCTGAGCGCGTTCGTGTCGCCAGGGGCGACGAGCAGGCCGCTCTCGCCGTGCGCGACGAGGTCCGGGATGCCGCCGACGCTGGTGGCGACCACGGGCAGCCCTGCCGCCATGCCCTCGAGGATCGACATCGGGACAGCCTCGTAGTCGCTGGCGAGCACCAGCACGTCCGCGGCGCGCAGCAGCCGCGGCACGTCGTCCCGGTGCCCCAGCAGCCGGATGCCGTCAACCCCGCCGGCCGCCGCCTGAACCGCGGCCCGCTCGGTTCCGTCCCCGGCGATCACGCCGAACAACTCCGGCGCTGACTCCCGCGCCCGCAGGACGGCGCGCACGAACTCGGGCGCCCGCTTCTCCGGCCGCAGCGCCGCGACCAGGAGCGCCACCACCGCCGCCTCGGGAATCCCCAGCTCACGCCGGATCTGGCTCCGCGAGTCGTCAGTCTGCGGCTCCCTGACGCCGTTTGGCACGACCACGACGCGCTCGGGCGGATAGCCGCGCTCGAGCCACGCGCCGGCCTGATCTGGTGAGACGGTGATGATCATGCCGATCCGCCGCAAAATCACGCGGGCCATCGTTTCGCGGCGGAGGGAGAAGCCGATCCCGGCGCCATAGTGGTCCGCGAAGACATGAGCGGCGCGCCTCCAGCGCGCCACGGCGTGGCCAACGTAGAGACCGCTCACGCCGCGGGTGACGAGCGCGTCGGGCACGAAGCTCCTCAGGAGCCTTGATCGGGACAGGCGCACGAGGTCGGCCTGGTGACGCATCTGGAGCACCTCGACGGGAACGCCCGCGTCTCGCATCGACTGCGCGAAAGGTCCGCCGGAATCGAGCGCGATGATTCTCGCATCCACACCTCGGGCGCGCAGCCCCGGCAGGAGGATCGAGCACTGTCGCTCGGCGCCGCCTGCGCCGAGGCTGGGGGTGAGGAACAGGACCTTCAACGTTGGCTGAGCATCTGTTCGTAGAGCTCCAGGCTGCGAGCGGCGACCGCGTCCCAGCTATGCGGCCCGGCCACGTCAGCAAGGACGCGACCCCGCACTTCGGCTCCGTCCTCGATGTGAGCGATGATCGCGCCCGCCAGACCCGCCGCGTCACCGGGAGCGAACGTGTAGGTGCGATCCAGCGCCAGGTCTGGTAGGCCCCCGAGTCGGCTCACGATCAGCGGCACGCCGTGGCCGACGGCCACGCTCCCGGCACCGGTCTGCGAGGCCTGCGTGTACGGCAGCACGGCGAGCGACAGCTGCTCGAAGAAGCGCTCGACCTCGGCCTCGGGCAGATATCCGCGCTGCAGCTGTACCCGCGAATCGTCGAGCGGCAGTACCGATGCCCCCGCTCCGGCCACGTGCAGCGCCACGTCCGGACGAACGGCCCAAACGATAGGCATCGCCGCGGCCAGGACGTCGAGTCCCTTGTACGGCTCGAGACGCCCGAAGAAGCCGACGGCGAGCGCGGCGGGCGGCGGCAGGGGACGCTCGAGGGTATGCAGGCCGTGCGGGACGACGACGCATCGCTGCCCGTCACGCAGCTGCACCTCCCGCCGCAGGCGCTCGCTGTGCACGACGATCGTGTGAGCGCCCCCACGCCAGGCGTTATGGGAGCCGTTCAGGAACCACCGCTTGTGCAGACTGGCCACGGGCTGGCCCGGATGCGACACCGGATCGTGCACGGTCAGCGCGATCGGGCGCCGGGGCAGCAGCAGCAGGGCCCGCGGATCGGCGCGGTCATGAGCGTGCACCACCTCGGGCGCGAAGCGGGCCAACTGCCCGCGGAGCTTGAGCAGCGCCGGCGCCACGCGCGGATCTGACAGGCGTCCGGGAAGCTCGATCACCTGCACCCCGGCGCGTCGTGCGTCCTCGACAGCTGCGGCACGCTCCCGCTGATCGCCGCCGAACTCGTTCGCGTGCGTGCGGCACAGCAGCAGGACGTCGGCGCCGGCGCGGGCCAGCCCGACGCTCTGCGCCGCGGCGTACTTCAAAAACCAGTCACAGGTGAGTGCTACCCGCACGGCATGCGGCCCAGGCGCATCGTGGGCCCCCTCAGGCTCCGGCAGGAGACGCCACGGCGAGCTCGCCCGCCGCGCGGGGAACGGCCCGCAGGCCCGCCGCGAGCAGCAAGCCGCACGCCGCCCCGAAGGCCGCAGTCGAGTCCGGGGCCTGGAGGTAGGTGCCGACCAGACAGCTCAACAGCAACGCCCCCATCGCTCCCATGCAGGCGGCGAGCATCGCGCGATCGGTCGGATCACGCGCCGCTCGCGCGCGCTTGAAGCCGTACCAGAGCAGGAAGCCGGGAATCATCAGAAACGCGAGCAAAGCCGGGATGCCGTCATCGGTCGCGAGGTGGAGGTAGAAGTTCTCCACGTAGGGGTAATAGCCGAGGCTCGATGTCGACAGCGGAGCGCCGTAGTTCTGGAACCAGCCGACGCCAAGCAACGGGTGCTGAGAAATCGATTTGAACGCGGCCGTGTACTCGACGGCACGGGCCTGGATCGATCCGGACGCCAGCACCTGCGGGGACAGGGCGGTACCCGCGCGCTGGCCGATCTCGTTGGTGACGCTGGGAGCCACCGAGGAGCCGATCAGCAGGACCATCGTCGCTATCACGGTGATCGTCCCCAGCACCAGGCGGTGACGGACTCGTGTCCCGCTGATCGTCACCGTGACCAGCAGCCCGACCACGGCACCGATGTACATGTTGCGGTTGAGGCTCACTGCGATCGCGGCGATCATCAGCACGAACGCGAGGATTCGCCACGGTCGCCACCGGTCACGGACCGTGACGATCAAGATCAGGGTGGGCAGGGTCATGGCGTAGACGAAGAACAGTCCCGGCAGCCGGATCCGGCCCGCCGTGCCCCCCGTGCCCGAGGCCGCGGTCGTGACCGCGGTCGTGGCGATCGTCGACAAGAAGTTCCCGATCGCTCCGGATGCGGCGGCGGCGACGGACAAGAGCGCCACCACCGCTGCGAGGGCGATCGCGAAACTGAGCAGCGGCTTCCAGAGCTTGCCCGAGAGCTCCAGCGCGATCGTCAGGCCGAACGCAAAATAGAGAAGCGTCTTGAAGCCGAGCAGGGCATTGCGGTAATCACCGGCGAACGCGAGGCGGATCGCCGAGGCGCCCGCCAGCAGCAGCAGCAGTCCGAGCACCAGGGCAAAGCCGCGGACCGGCGGCGGCCACGTCCGCCACGGCCGCCGCCACACCGTCGCGCCGGTGGCCGCGAACAGGAATACGTCGGATACGCCGAGGGGAGGATGCCCGGGCAGAGTGACGCGCGGCAGGTACCCGTAGGGGAAGATCGTCGCCAGCAGCCCCAGCACCACCAAGGTCGCCAGCAGCGGCCTTGGAAACACCGCGATCAGCAGCGGCACCGCGATCAGCAGCTCGATCGCATCCTTCGAGTAGTGCGACATCGCCAGGCGCCCGGAGAAGACTCCGAGCACCACGACCGCGCCCAGCCACAGTGCACCGCGCGTGAACCCGCCGCGATTCGTCAGGCGTCTGGAAAAGGAGAGAACTGACATGGATCAGGCGCTCCCAGCCCCCGACACTGCCTCCACACCGCGTCGCGGGAACGTCTCACGATGATATCGCGCTGTGTGGGCTGTCCGGCAAGTGCTCAAACGAACCAGGGCGCGGGTGTCGCGGTGAGGTCGTAGGTGAGCGAATCCGCGGCGCGGTGACCGATCACCCGGGCCGGGACGCCGCCGGCGATCGCATACGGCGGGACGTCACGCGTCACTACCGCGCCCGCCGCGATCACCGCTCCCTCGCCGATCGTGACTCCCGGCAGCACCGTGACGCGGAAGCTCAGCCAGGCTCGGTCTCCGATCACCACTGGGCTTCCAGAGCCGCCAAAGCCCGGATCGCGGATGTCATGCTCACCGGTCCAGATGGCTACGCTGCTCGAGAGATTCACATGTCGAGCGATCGTGATGCCGTTGCGCCCGTCCAAGATCGCGTCAAAGCCGACCACGCTACCCTCACCCACCGCGACGTTATGTGGGTAGCGAAGCTCGAGCCCGCGGTGGATGCGCGCCGTCGAGGCGAGGCGCATGCCCATCAGCCGATAGACGGCGTGTCGAAGCCTGCGGACGGGCAAATGGCCGATCCAGAACGCCACCTGAAGAAGAGCTCCCTGCTGGACCAGCCACACGGTGCCTTTCAGGCGCTTGAGCTGACCGGTGATCCGGAGCGCTCCGGCGATCCGCTTGACGGAGGAGGGAGTCGGGCTGGTGAGCAGGGAGGGCGTGTGCCCAGTATGCCGCAGGCTGCGGCTGGCCAGCGGGTCAGCGCGCCCGGGGAGGAGGGTCTCGACCCCGACGGTGCGAACCGGCTGCGAGGGCTGAGCGTCGTGACCGTGCTCTACAACTCCGGCGGTGTCATCGACGGGTTGCTGGCCTCGCTTCCTTCCGCTGTAGAGGTGATCGTGGTCGACAACGCGTCGGCGGACGACGGCGCCAGGCGGGCGCAGGCGCTTCGTCCCGACGCCCTGGTGATCCGTGCCGAGCGCAACCTCGGCTTTGGCGGCGGCTGCAACCTCGGTTGGCGCGCGGCGAGCCGCCCCCTGCTGGCGTTCGTCAACCCGGACGTCCGGCTTGGCCGCGGCACGCTCGAGATCTTGCTGTCGCGGCTGGCGCAGGAGCGGGGCAGCATGGTCGGGCCGGCGCTCCTGGATGAGGCGGGAAAGCCTCGTCCGTGCAAGCGCCGCCCGTCGGTGCTGCTCGACCTGTGCGGACTGTTGCCCGCCGCCGGCCGGTGGGCGCCGTCGGGCTCGGACGGAAAGCTCGACCCCGGTGACCCGGTTCACGCGCAGGGGGGTCCGGTGGCCTGTGTCGAAGGGGCGTGCTTCGCGGTCCGCCGCAGCGACCTCGAGGCCATAGGTGGGTTCGACGAGGATTTCTTTCTCTATTACGAGGAGGAGAGCCTCGCGTTGCGCCTGGAGCGTCGCGGCGGCCGAGTGATCTACGAGCCTCGGGCGGTGGCCGAGCACGCCGGCGCCAGTTCGACCCGCGCGGTCCCGTCCGCCGCCACCCACCACTTTCACCGCAGCCGAGTGGTGTTCTACCGCAAGCGGGACGGCGACGTTCGCGGAATGCTCGCCGGGCTGCTGCTGGCGTTCGGACTGATCATCTCAGCGCCGGCAGCGATCTTGAACCTGCTGCTGGGACGCGGCCGGCCGACAACGCCCAGGTACCTGCGAGACGCTCTGGGAGGGCTGCTCTCCGGGTTGGCGGTGCGCCTTCACCCGGGCGTGCGGAGCAACTGAAGGCGCGCCAGCCGGTTCATCATCGCGGCCGGAAGGCGCCCGCTGCGGGCCGCCCAGGCGCCACACGCAGCCACATAGGCGCCGGACAGGCACACCAGCGCGACCGCCTCGACGGCCCGGCCGTGGAAAAGGTGCGTGTAGGAGAGCGCCGCCACCGGCACGGCCAGCGCCGTGTAGACGCTGAGCGCTGGAATCACCGCGTCGCGGTAGGACTGTGCCGAGAGGGAGAAGCGCTTCTGAACCAGGATCACCTGGGCCACTGCCCCGCCGGTCAGTGCGATCACGGTTCCCGCGAGCACGCCCCATACCCCGAACGGCGGGGCCAGGGCAACCGTCAACGCGATGTTCGCCACCGCTGTCCAGATCGAGGTCTTGGCGACGACGCCGGGCTCGCCGACCGCCATCGCGATCCCGTAACCGACCGCGGTCGAGACTGAGATCAGATAGGCCATTGACAGGGCCACCAGCACCAGGGTCGCGTTCGGGGGCGCATGCGAGAGCCACGTCGCCAGCAGCAGAGGGGCTACGGCTGCCGCCAGGAGGACCGGCGGGAAGGCGAACGTGACCGCAACCGAGGTGAGCCGTCCGTACGTCGCCCGCACCCGGTCGAGCCCGAAGTTGCGCATGATCGCGGTCAGCTCGACATCGACCGCGGAAGTGGCATAGATGCCGATCTCCCGGACGGCGATGGCGACGCGATTGGCCAGTTCATATGCTCCCGCTGCGGCCGGGCCGATGGAGAACGCAATTACGATCTTGTCGGACTGGTAGTTGACCAGGGAAGTCAGCCGCACAGTCTGGTTCTTGATCGCAAACGCCATGAACGCGCGCGCGCGGCGCGCATTGGGCCGTGAGAGCGGGATCGAGCCCTCGCCCTTGACCACGAACGCGAGCAGGATCAGAACTGAGACCACGCCGCTGCCGGCGTTGGCGAGCGCATAGCCGGGAAGGCCGGCGCCGAGCGCGATCGAGCCGACGCTGGCCACGAAGTTGACGCTGGCGCCGATCATCAGCGCGACGTTCGGCATCACCATGCGCCGGCGCCCGATCGGATAGGCGGCGATCACCGATGCGAGCATCGAGCAGCACAACAGCACGACGCTGGAATACAGCACCACCCGCATGTCTGCGAGCGAGATTCCGTGGAGCGCGCGGGTGATGATTCCCGCGGTTGCCGTCGCGATCGCGGTGAGCACCACGGCGATCGCGGCGACCGACAGGTAGCCGATCCCGACGTACTCACCGCACAGCCGGCGATCGTCCTGCTGCGCGGCGATGTACCTCGCCACTGAGATGCCGACGCCGAGGTCGAGCAGCGCGCCGTACTGCGCCAGGGCCCCGGTCAGTGCCCAGATCCCGAAATCCCGCAGACCCAGTCCCTCGACGATCACCGGTGCCGAGAGGAAGCTGAACAGGTACCCGAGTGCGCGCGGCGCTGACTGCGCGACCGTGTTGCGAGCCAGGGAGGCCGGACGTCCGCTACGGTCGGTCACGGCAGGGGTGCTCGCGCGGCGGCGGGACCGGCGAGGTCACCGCGAGCCGTCGGGCGTTCTGCGCGCGATGACGCGGAAGCTGGGCGCGAAGGGGATCGTCACCGGAGACATCGAGGACAGGACGCGGTTCGCCGTTCGCAGCGATGAGGCGCCGCCGGCGCCGCCCCAGTAGCCGTAGGCGCGCGCCGAAAAGCCATGGCGCCCGAGTGTGCGAGCCAGGGCGGTGGGCGAGAACAGCCGTTCCATCGCAGTGCCGTCCGGCGCGACCGCAACCTGACGCCTGCGGTAGGTGGAATTCGGCAGCGCCCCGGTCTGCTCGTGCTCGCGGGCCGCCACCATCAGCTGCTCCTCAGTGAACCCGGCCGTGCGCCGGGCGAGCTCGGCGCGCGTCTCGTCCGAGAGGCTCGAAAAGCGCTGGTCGAGCGTCTGGCGTCGGACCGCCTCGTAGTGGGGGCCGAGCTGGTGACCGTGGACCTTACCCCCGGGGCGGCCACGCTCGACGGCGTCCCAGATCTCATAGGTCCGGCGTCGCACCATTGGGTTGGAGCCATTGTTGCCGTCGGAGATGATCAGCAGGCCACCCTCGCGCACCACTCGCCGGGCCTCCTGGATGAATGCGGTCACGTCGAGGTAGTGAGAGATGGCCTCGACCGACAGGACGATGTCGGCCGAGCCCGGCTCGTACGGCATCGCTACGACGTCACCGTGGCGGACCTCGATTCGCGAGGAGACATCCGCCGGCAGAAGCGGGAGGTAGGCCTCGATGCTGGACACCATCTCGGCGTTGATCTCGATGCCCCGGATACGACGAACCCCGAGCAGCGCGTACACGATCAGCGTGAATCCAAAGCCGCAACCGGCGTCGACGATCTCGGCGTCCTGCGCACTGGCTCCCGCCAGCTGGAGCAGATCGGCCTGGTAGCGGACGAAACGCGTGGCGCGGGCCAGGTCACTGACGGCGCCGCGATACCGGTAGAAGTAGGGATGCACCGGGAGGTCAGGCGCACTCAGAATGTCCGCTGCGATGGCCTGGAAACGCGATGCGATCGAGGGGAGATCACGCGACATCGTGTCAGTGGTCCGAAGGCGCATGTTCATCAGAGAAAGTCCGCCAGACCGGAGAGGTCATAGCCCGCTGGGGCCAGCGCCCGCAGCAGCCGCTCAGCCACCTGACGCCAGGTGAAGAGCTGCGACCGAGCGTGAGCGAGCGCGCCGAACCGCTGCGCGGTGGCCGGGCTCGCCAGCCTCAGCATTGCGGCGGTGAGGTCTGCGTGCGAGCTTGGATCGATGATCAGGCCACCCTCGCCGATCACCGTCCCCACGCCGCCGACGGCGGTTCCGATCGACGGCAGTCCGGCTGCCGCTGCTTCGGCGTGCACCGTTCCGGTCGGCTCATGCCACGAGGGCATGACCAGGCAGGTGGACGTCTGAAAAAGCTCGGCGACGAGCCGCCTGTGATCCGGATTGTCCAGCGCCAACAGGCCATGGCAGGTGATGCCCGGTTCGTCGAGCTGCGGATGCTCACCCACGATGTCGAGCCGTGCCGCCGGGAACGTGGCCCGCAGTTCGTTGAACGCCCGGACCACGGCGTCGCCGTTCTTGCGATCCCAGTCCTTGCCGATGAACAAAAACCGGGGGATTGACCAATCTCGGTCCCCGGGGGGCGCAACGTCGTGGTTGCGTCCCAGGCCGACAACATGCACGCGAAGGCCGGGCATATCGTAGTCCTCGACGATACTGCGCGCGGCCCAGTGGCTCATCGCGCAGCAGGCCTGCGCCTGCCGATAGGCGAGGCGCTGGCGTGCCTGCCAGCGCCGCGCGTTGTCAGGGTCCGCGAGGTCCGGCCAGAGATCGCTGGCCCGGGCCTGCACGACTGTCATGTCGTCGAGAGTCACGCGCTTCGTGCGCTTCGGAAGCGAGTATTGCGTTCCGAGTTGGACGCACGCATCGATCCGGCCGGCGGCGGCAAGCTGGGCGGCGATCCGCTGCGAGCGAAGCCACACGCCGAGACGGCTGAACTCGACTTTGGAGCGGGAGGATTCGACCGCGGTCTGGGGGTCGCGCAGGTGGCGCGGACGCATACGTGCCACCGCCACCGCATGCAGGGCTCCCCGGCCGACGCTCCCGGGCAGTCCGGTCACCGGGACAGCCTCGCACAGCTCCCCGAAAGCCTCGAGCAGAGCCGCCGGCGCGCCTGAGTTGGCGTTGGGGTCTCGGGGGTCGTTCGGGGACACCAGGGCGACGCGCAGCCGTTCGCGTTCGCCCGGCGGCTTGATCGCGTCGCCCGGCGTTTCGTGGCGAAGAAGATTGCTCACCTCCATAGCCGAGCAGTCCTGACGCCGTCCTCGAGTGCGAAGGCGCTCACGCCGGCGCCAGATCAGCGGGAGCGGTCGGGGCGCGCCTGCGTACGGCTGCGCGAGCCGCGTCGTGGCGTGGCGGCGTAGTACCCCTCGGCGTAGTACCCAGCGTAGGCATTCGTGGAGTCAGGCTGGAAGCTGTTCATCGCCACGCCCAGGACCAGCGCGTTGAGACCCCGGAGCTGCTTCGTCAGGCGGGCCGCGTGATCTCTCCGGCTGCGGCCCATGCGGCTGACGACGATCACGCCGTCGACCTGGTGCACGAGCGGGATCGGGTCACTGACCACGCCGATCGGCGGCGTGTCTATGACCACGAGGTCGTACTCGCTGCCAGCGTGATCCAGCAGCTCGACCATCCGTCGGCTCTCGAGCAGCTCGACCGGGTCCGCGGCCAGCGTGCCCGCGAGCAGGACGTCAAATCGTGGAGGGGCGTCCAGCTCGTCGGTCAGATCGGGCGTCACGACCAGCTCGCGCAGGCTGCTGGGCAGGTCCTCGGACTGGCTGAGCAGCTCCGCGAGGCCTGGGGCCGCCGGCACACCGATCATCCGGCCCAGGGATGGCCGGCGCAGATCGGCCTCAATCAGCAGCGTGCGCTTCTCATCCCCGCGCGCGGCGGCTCGCGCCAGGTTCAAGGAGATCATCGACTTCCCCTCGCCGACGTCCGCCGAGGTGATCGCCACGCGCCGGATGTCGTGGTCGACGTCGAAATATCGCAGCTGCGCGCGCATCATCCGGAACGCCTCCTGCTCTCGCGAGGTCCCGACTGCTCTGGGCCCGCGGAGCGTCCTGCTCTCCGGGATCATCCCGATCACCGGGGCGCCGTAGAGCTCCTCAACCTCGGCGACAGTCTTGATCCGCTGGTCACGTAGGGCCAGCACCCCAACCACGGTGCCGCCGACGAGCAATCCGAGGACGAGGCCGAGCAGCCCGTCACTGGACGGGTGCGGGAAGGACGCGGAGCTTGGCGTGCCCGCGGTCCCCACCACCTGGGCGTTGCCGGTTTGCGCGCTCTTGAGCAGGTCCAGCTCGTTCTTCTCAGTGATCAGGGTCAAGCCGACGGTGCCGTTGACCTTCGCCGAGGGGATCGCCGCCAGCTTGGAGTCGATCAGGGCCAGGACCGCGTTCAGCTGAGCCAGGGCCGCGGTCTTGCGGAAGACGATGTACTCCTGGACGTAGGCGTTGGCGATCCGTGCCGCCATCACCGGGTTCTCATCAGTGGCGGTCACCGGGAGCACGTCGGACGATGCGTCTGAGCCGAATGAGACGTCGGAGAGAACCCGGCCGCTACTGATGTGCAGGCGCTGGGCCACGAGCCTGGCGACGGTCGGGAGCTCGACGAGCGCCTGGTTGGTGGCCGCGTCGCGGGTCGGATCGGTGGTATCGACGACGCTCTTGCCGAGCAGCTCCTGGTCCAGGTTAGAGGTCAAAAACAGCAGCGAGCTACTCGCCTGATACTGCTTGGTCTGCCGGTTGGACAACTCGTAGGCGACAGCGCCCGCGATCAGGCCCACGAGCACGATGACCCACCAGCGGCGCAACAGCGCCGCCACGACGGGTGAGCCCCCGCGTTCTGTTGTGACGCGATCGAACATGTGTAAGACGAGTGTCTAAGGCTCCATCAGTGATCCGCTGCCGTCTCCGTGCCCCAGATCCCGACCCCGCAGACATCGGCCGAGCACGATGATAGCCGGACCCGCTGTCGGATCCGCAATCGTATCGGCATAAATCAGCCGATCGACAACCCGGTGTGGACGTCCGCCGCTCGTGCACTAACATTCTCCGCAGTGCTAGAAGGAACTGGCCTGGAAGAATCGGCGCGGGGCCTCACGAACGCCGACACGTCCCTGCCTGCCGGCGATCAGCCGTCGCGGGCGGGTTTGCCCTCGAACGAGCCGCGCCCCGAGATCTGGTTCCGCCGCCGGGTTCGGCTGGTTCCGGCGATGCGGGAGCTCTGGGACTTCCGCGAGCTCGTGATGACGCTCGCCGAGCGGGATCTGCGGGTGCGCTACAAGCAGGCGGTGCTGGGTATCGCGTGGGCCGTGCTCACGCCCCTGGCGATGATGATCGTCTTCACCGTCGTCTTCACCCAGGTCGGGCATATCAACGCACACACCAATGGCGCCCCGTACGCGCTGTTCGCCTATCTCGGGCTGCTGGCATGGACCTTCTTCGCCTCGGCGGTGACGACCGGAGGGATGAGCCTCGTCGGCAACCTCGGGCTCCTGAACAAGCTGTACTGCCCGCGCGAGGTGTTCCCGATCGCGGCCATGCTCGATGCGGCGGCGGACGCCTTGATCGGGACGGTCGTCTTGCTGGTCCTGTTTCCGATCACCGGATACGCGCCCAAGCCGGAGGCGTACTTCGTCCCGCTGCTGCTGATCCCGCTGGTGGCGTTCACGCTCGGCGTGACCATGGCTGTGTCTTCGATCGTCGTGTTCATGCGCGACCTGCGGCTGCTGTTGCCGCTGGTCATCCAGTTGGGTCTGTTCGTCACCCCCGTGATCTATTCCTCGGCGACGTTCATCAAGTCGAAGTCTCTGCTGATCGTCTACTCGTTCCTCAACCCGCTGGCGCCCGTCCTCGACGGCCTCCGCCGGACGGTCTTACAGGGGCTTGCTCCCAGCTGGGGTCCGCTCGCCGCCGGCACGGTGGCTTCGTTCTTGACGCTGTACGTCGGATTCGTCCTGTTCAAGCGGCTGGAGACCGGCATTGCCGACGTTGCCTGACGGAACGATCGAGGCCGCGGAGGTCTGGAAGCGCTTCCGCAGCGACGACCGCCCGAGTTACCTCCAGGATCAGCTGGCGCGCGTTCGCGACCGGCTGAGCGGAAACTTCCGCCCCAGCTACCGCTGGGCGCTCAGCGACATCAACGTCCGTGCCGAACCGGGGGAGTCCTGGGGACTGGTCGGCGCCAACGGCGCCGGGAAGTCCACCTTACTCAAGATCCTCTCGCGTGTGATGTACCCGACCGCCGGCCGCGTCGATGTCGCCGGCCGCGTGGGGGCGCTGATCGAGGTCCGGGCCGGGATCTCGCCGCTGCTCACGGGCCGAGAGAACATCTACCTCACCGGTTCGATCATGGGCATCAAGCGCCGCGACGTTACCAGGCGCTTCGACGAGATCGTCGCTTTCGCGGAGCTGGACAAAGCGATCGATCGGCAGGTGAAGTTCTACTCCTCGGGCATGCAGATGCGTCTCGGATTCGGCGTCGCGGCGTTCCTGGAGCCGGACGTGCTGCTGGTCGATGAGGTGCTCGCGGTCGGCGATGCCACCTTCCAGCAACGCTGCCTGGACCGAATTCGAGCCGTGCTCCACGAAGGGTCGACGTTGTTCTTCGTCTCCCACGATCTGGCTGCCGTCGAGGCCACGTGCAAGAACGGGATCTGGGTGGCCAACGGCACGATCCAGACGATCGGCCCGATTCGTGACGTCCTCACTGCCTACCGAGGGGCGGTCGAGGGCGAGGCGGTGGAGTCCCGCCAGCAGATCACGGGGCGGCTGAGCATTCGCGACGTCACCGCCGCCTCCCCGGACGGGAGCCTGCCGAGCACGGGGGGTCCGCTCGAGGTCAACCTGACGATCGAGGCTCCGCACGAACATCGCGTCTGGATCTATCTCGGCGTCAGCGAAGGAGCCGCGACCCCGATCTTCCTGCTCAATCCGGGCCGCGAGACGATTCTCCCGGCCGGACCCACGAACGTGCGCTGCGAGATCCCTTCGTTGCCGCTTCCCAGCGGGCGCTTCTACGTTTGGGCGGGCGTCTACGAGCACTGGGAAGGCGGTACTGAGCTCGTACCCTGGCAGCCGCTGACGCGGTTCGAGGTGTACGGGCCGAAGCTCGATAACGCACCCCCCGCTGTGGTTCGGCTCGTTCCGCTGCACATCGACTCCAGCTGGGATATCGACCGAGCCGCCTGAGGCAGCCGGGGGCGCGAGCTCCTAGTGAGGCTTGTGAGCCGGCTTGCGCGCACGCCGATCAGAACGTCCCACGGCGAGCAGACCCACCCGCCGGGTGAAGATGCGCTGCCGCCCGTAGGCGTCGTTCACGGCGAGCCTCAGGGTGTACCTTCGGGTCGTCATCGAAGCCACGGGGATGCTCACCTGGATCCGCAAGATCGGCGCTTGCCCGCCGGCGCCGCCGAGTCTCATCGAGGTCTCCGGCAACTGCCGCCGGCCGCGTGGCTCCAGGACCTCCGCGATCCTCACCGGTCCGGTGACCCGAAAGGTGGCAACGATCGTTCGCCTGCGCCCGATCCGTCTCGCTCGCACCGACAGGAGCTCGGCGTCGGCTGAGGACAGGGTGAATGGGGCGGCACGATGCGCGGAGAGGAAGGCCCAGACGGCCTCCGAGGTGGGGTAGTTGGTTGGGGCGCCGGTCCCGTAGGGTGGCC
>Ga0182024_10013284_pt1 | contig 16110 bp, 22 predicted proteins | sample P32metaG_FD_120480 | JGI IMG/M metagenome (GOLD analysis project Ga0182024, IMG submission 120480) | Permafrost microbial communities from Stordalen Mire, Sweden - P3-2 metaG (Illumina Assembly) | ecosystem: Environmental > Terrestrial > Soil > Wetlands > Permafrost | place: Sweden: Stordalen... | reverse complement strand
GTACATTGGGAGATGACTTCCACTCGCTGCAGTTCCTTCTGACTCAACGTGAATGTCTCCAGTCTCATGGGGTGACATTTTCACGTTGCTGTTAAGGGGTGACATAATTATGGCGCTAAGACAGGCCTTGCGGTTTCCGTTGACCAAACCTGCTCCCGCCGGTAAAATGGGGGTTTCTCATTCGCCTTGGAGGGCAGCATGTACGCCGTCATTCGTAGCGGGGGTAAGCAGTATCGAGTCGCGCCAGGCGAGACCGTGCAGGTGGAATTCATTAAGGGGCATGTGGGCGCGAAGGTTACCTTCAACCATGTGTTGGCGGTGAGCACCGACGAGCCCAAACTGCTGGCGGGAAGCGACGCAGCCAAGGCCAGCGTTACCGGAAAAATCGTGGGTCAGGGACGTCATCCGAAGCGCCTGGTGATGAAGTTCAAGACCGGCGGTCAGTACAAAATCATGCGCGGCCACCGGCAGAATTACACCGCCATCCAGGTCAGCGACATTCTTCTTAACTAGGGGCTTGCGATGGCACACAAAAAGGGCGGCGGCTCATCAACAAACGGACGCGATTCTCACGGCCAGCGGCTAGGCGTGAAGCGCTTTGGCGGCCAGTGGGTTACCGGCGGCAGCATTCTGATTCGGCAGCGCGGCACGCGGTATAAGCCCGGGCAGAACGTAGCGCTGGCCAAGGACGATTCGCTGTTCTCGCTGATCGACGGCTACGTGCGTTTCGAGCGCAAGGGACAGCGCGGAAAATTCATCAGCGTGCTGACCATGGACGCGTTGGCGGCGGAATTGGTGTCGGACAAGAAGACAGCGGCAGCCAGCGCCGACTAGCTTTTGAGTTTTCCTACGAACACAGCTCGCGGAATATTTTCCTCGACTCCTGACGCGCAGGCTACTTCTATATCCATCTTTAGGCTGGGCGCGGTTCGCACGCGAATCGAAGCGCGGAGCAGAGTATGCGCGAGCATACTTATGCGTGCGGATGGCCAGGGTGTCCGCGGGCGGCGGATGCGGGGGTCGATCTCCATTTAGATTAGGCCGGTGATCAACAGTGTTTGCTGACGAAGCAAAAATCGTGGTGCAGGGCGGGAACGGCGGCAACGGCTGCATGGCGTTTCGCCGCGAAAAATACGTTCCCCGCGGCGGACCTTCCGGCGGCGACGGCGGGAACGGCGGCGACATATACCTTGAGTCGAATCCGCACGACAATACCTTGCTGCGCTATCGGTACAATCGCGAGTTCCGCGGCGAGCGCGGGCGGCACGGCGAAGGCTCGAACTGCCACGGTAAATCTGGCGACGACGTGATACTGGCGGTTCCGGTGGGAACGATCGTCTTCGATCAGGAAACCGGCGAAAAGCTCTACGATTTCACGGAATCCGGGTTGCGGTTTCGCGCGGCGAAGGGCGGGCGCGGCGGACGGGGCAACCAGCATTTCGCGAAGCCCTGGCACCAGGCGCCCAAAGAGCACGAGGCGGGCCAGCCCGGCGAAGAGCGTCACCTACGGCTCGAACTGAAACTGCTCGCGGATGTAGGCTTGGTGGGATTTCCCAACGCTGGAAAGTCCACGCTGATTTCGCGTATTTCCGCGGCACGTCCTAAGATTGCAGCGTATCCATTCACTACGCTCGAGCCGCATCTCGGCGTGGTTTCTCCCGATCCAGGCGCCGCTCCGGGCACCGGGCGCACTTTCGTTGTAGCCGACGTTCCCGGCCTGATCGAGGGCGCGCACGAAGGGGTGGGCTTGGGCACGCGGTTTTTGCGGCACATCGAGCGGACCCGTTTGATCGCGCACTTGGTGGACACCAGCGATGCCAGCGATCGCGATCCGGTGAACGATCTGGAAATTATCGAAAACGAATTACGCGCTTTCAGCGATGATCTGGCGCACAAGCCGGTAATCGTGGTGGGCACCAAGCTGGATGCCACCACTGACCGGCAGCGCCTGGAAAAGCTGCGCGCCTACTGCGGGGGCCGCGGGTTGCCGTTCTACGCGATTTCGTCCGCGTCTGGTGAAGGAATTCCGCAACTGGTGTTGGCTATGGCCGACGCGCTGGATCGTATCCCGCGCCCCCCCCGCACGCCGTTGGCGGATGACTTGGACGGGGACGCTGCGCCGGAAGCTCCGGCGCTTCCCGTGACGACCCAGGCCGAAGATGACCAGCCGCACCTGGGCGGGCTGGGGCGCAATTCCCCGGAGGATCGTTGACCACACCCGCAGCCACGCGCTCCCAGGGTCAGCCACGTTCCATCGCACTTTTTGGCGGGACGTTCGATCCCATTCATGCGGGGCACATCGCGGTGGCGCAAGCCGCTCGCCGGCGCTTTCATTTGGACGCGATTTACTTCATCCCATCGTCGCGGCCGCCGCACAAGAGCAAGCTGACGCTCACCCCATTCGCCCACCGCTACGCGATGGCCGCGCTGTCGTGCGAGAATCACGAAGGATTTTTGCCGTCGCTGGCGGAAGCGCCGCCGGATTCGAGCGGCAGCCACGTTTTCTATTCGCTGGATACGGTGAAGAAATTCAAGAAAGAATTTCCGTCGGACCATCTTTACTTTATTCTCGGCGCCGATCAGTTTCTGGAAATTCCCACCTGGCGGCATTACGAAGTTCTGCTGGACTCCTGCAATTTCATTATCGCCAACCGTCCGGGCTTCCGCCTGGACGCGCTGCGGCTGGTGATTCCGCCGGAAATGATGGGTCGCGGCGCCAGCGGTGATGCCAACAAGATTGCGTTGCGCAAGTCCACCGTTTATCTGCTTTCCACGGTGCGCAGCCACATATCGTCCACCGAAGTGCGCCAGCGGCTGCAGACCGGCAAGTCCGTGGACGGTCTGGTCCCCGCGAGCGTGGAAGAATACATTCGGCGCCAAGGTCTCTACCGGTGAAACTCGATTCCGTACGTCCCGAAATTCGCTGGGCCATTGAAGCGGCTCAGGACAAGAAAGCCGCCAACCTGGTGGTGTTGAAGCTGGGCGCACTTGGTGCGTTTGCCGAAAGCTTTCTGCTGTGTTCGGGCGAGAGCGACCCGCAAATGCGCGCGATCGGCGACGAAATCGAAGAGCGGCTGTCCCGCCAGAACGTCCGGCTGGAACACCGCGAGGGGCTGTCCGGCGCGGAATGGATGCTGCTCGATTACGGCGCGTTTGTGGTGCACATCTTCACCGAACGCGCGCGTCTGTACTACGATCTCGAGCGTCTCTGGCGCACCGCGGAGCGGCTGGACATTCCTGATAATGACATGCCCAGTTCCGGCGCGGCCGGTTCATCCGATCGCGCAGCATCTTCTTCGTCGTCTCACGATTCCGACCTGAGCCCGTCATGAGCGATTCCAGAGTCTTGTGGGTAGCCGAAGATCCCGCTTCGGTGCGGGTGCTCGAATTCGCGCAGAAGGTGGTCGACGCTCCCACCACGCTGCTAGTGACCGGTGAAAGCGGAACCGGCAAAGATCAGTTGGCACGCTGGATTCACGACCAGGGCGCGCGCCGCGCCGCTCCTTTCCTGAAAATCGATTGCGCGAGCCTGCCCCGGGGCCTGGTGGAATCGGAATTATTCGGCCACGAACGCGGCGCCTTCACCGGCGCAGTGGCCCGCAAGCCGGGCCGGTTTGAAATGGCCGGCAACGGCACTATGGTGCTGGACGAAGTGGCCGCGCTCGATCTGGAAGTGCAAGCCAAGATGTTGCGCGTGCTCGAAGAGCGGACATTCGAACGGCTGGGCGGCACCGAAACCCTGCAACTCAACGCGCGGCTGGTGGCGCTGACCAATGCGGACCTGGAGAAGGCGGTTCGCGCCGGACGTTTTCGCGAAGATCTTTTTTTTCGGCTAAACGTGCTGGTGCTGGCGGTACCTCCGCTGCGCGAACGCCGGTCGGATATTTTGCCGCTGGCGGCCTGCTTCATGCACCGGCTCGGCCCGGTGCATGGACGGACCGATGCGCGGCTGGACTCCGCGGCGGCGCAACTTCTGGAAGACTATTCCTGGCCGGGTAACGTGCGCGAATTGAAAAACGCGATCGAGCACGCGCTGATTTTCGCCACCGATTCCACGCTCACGCCGGTGAACTTCCCGGTCATTCTCGGCGCGGGGCCGCAGGGCGCGGGCTCGCTGGCGGGATTGCGTTCCCTGGAAGACATGGAAAAGGACGCCATCCGGGCCACGCTGGAAGCCACTCACTTCAAGATCGCGCGCAGCGCCGAAATTCTGGGGATCAGTCGCAAGACGCTGCTCGACAAGCGCAAGAAGTTTGGCCTGATCTGAGTTTTATGAAAATTCGTCTTTGGATGCTGGGCAAGACGCGGCGCGAGGAAATTCGCGTGCTGCTGGACGACTATCTCGAGCGGCTGGGCCGCTATGCTAGCGTGGAGGTAACCGAAGTTCGCGATGCGCAGGCGGCGGCGCGGCGCAAAGTGAAATGCGAGCCCGGAAGCACGGTGGTGCTGCTCGACGCGGCGGGCAAGCTGTATAGCTCGCAGCAGTTCGCGCACTGGATCGGCGATCTTCGCGACCGGGCGGTCCGAGAACTGGTTTTCTTGTGCGGCGATGCGGAGGGCTTTCCTCCGGAGTTGCGCGCAGCCGCCCGGCACAAGATTTCTCTCTCCACGCTTACCATGCCGCATGAATTCGCTCGCGTGGTTCTCGCAGAACAGTTGTATCGCGCGTTCGCAATCTTGCACGGTCACCCGTATCCGAAGTAGATTAGGAAACCGAGGTTTTTCTGGCCCATGACCCCACGAATTCAATACGATTCCAGTGCGCCCACAGCATCGATCGAGCTGATGATTACCCACCCGCTGCCTGATTACGATCTGACCGAAGTGGAGGCGCCGGTGCCGCGCGACGTTGACCCCATGCTGGCGTCGCAGGGATTTGGTGATTTGCTGGATGAGGCTCGCGGAATTCTCGAGGGGGCGCTGTCAGGTGGCGGCCTGGAAATCGCCCAACTCACTGGTGCGATCTGCCGCGATGGGCAAATTCACCGCCCCGGGATTTGGGTGGTGCTTCGAGACAGTGGTGGCGCCAAGGGCGAAGCCTTATCCCCGGAAGCGCGGAATAACGTGGCGGCGATTGCCGAGACGCTGCGTACCCGGCTGAGTCTTTCCTAGTTAACATTTTTGACGTAGATCTCGAAACGAGCTAGACCATCCGGTTGAACAGAATCATGTGACCCATAGGTTCACTCCAAGCCATTCACGGCGAAATGGGCTTGAATCTTGAGTTCCAGCGAGTCATCAGAACCTAGAAAAGCTGCGGCTGCTTTTTTGGTTCGTCCAATCCAAAATGTTTGTAGGCGAGAGCGGTGGCCACGCGGCCGCGCTGGGTGCGGTCGAGCAGGCCGAGCTGCATCAGGTACGGCTCGTAGATTTCCTCGATGGCGTCTTCTTCTTCGCTCATCGATGCGGCAATGGTGTTCAGTCCTACCGGCCCGCCTCCATACTTCTGGATGATGGTCAGCAGCAGGTTGCGGTCCACTTCGTCCAAACCGTGCTCGTCCACGCCCAGCATCGCCAACGCTTCGCGCGCGGCCTGCACCGTAATTTTGCCGTCGGCGCGCACTTCCGCAAAATCGCGCGCGCGGCGCAACAAGCGATTGGCGACGCGCGGTGTGCCGCGGCTGCGTCGCGCGATTTCCGCGGCGCCTTGTTCTTCGATGGCGATTCCCAGGATCTTGGCCGAGCGCAGGACGATCTTGAGCAGGTCCGCGGCGGTATAAAAATCCAGGCGATGCACGATGCCAAATCGCGAGCGCAGCGGCGCCATCAATAAGCCGGCCCGCGTGGTGGCGCCGATCAGCGTGAATTTATTGAGCTGGTAGGGATGGATGCGCGCACCCGGTCCCTGGCCGATCACCAGGTCCACGCGAAAGTCTTCCATCGCGGGATAGAGAATTTCCTCGAGCGCGGGCTGCAGGCGGTGAATTTCGTCGAGGAACAAGAAGTCGCTGGTCTCCAGCGAGGTGAGCACGGCGGTGAGATCGCCTTTGCGTTCCAGCAGCGGCCCCGAGCTGATCTTGATCGCGGATCCCATTTCGTTGGCCAGGATTTGCGCCAGGGTGGTTTTACCCAAACCCGGTGGACCATACAGCAGGACGTGATCGAGCGCTTCGCCGCGGGTTCGCGCCGCTTCCACGGCGATCTGCAAATTCTCTTTGACGCGATCCTGGCCGATGTAATCGTCCAGACGCTTGGGGCGTACGCTGGCGTCGACGCGAGCGTCTTCATCTAACGCACGGCCGGAGACGATTCGAGGATGGGGTTCGTTGGCCATGGAATCTAAATCACTTCAAATGCGCCAATGCGGCGCTCGGATTCGGTAAAGCCTTCGCCGGTGCGGTCAAGCTCCGCATACTCGCCAGAAAAATCCCGGCGCATCGCTTGATACGATTCCAGATTGTCCCACACATCCACGGTAAGAAACCGGCGCGGATTCTCCAAGTCCCGAATCAACCGCGTACCGCGATACCCCGGACATCGTGCAAACAACGCAGCCCAGGGACCCGCTTTCGAACAATGTTCTTCAAAGGCGGCCAGCTGTTCGGCGCGGGCCACAAACTCCCAAACGAATTCCACCACCTGAGTCTCTCCAGCCGGCATTGGCGCCGGCGCTACGAACCTCCGCGCGCGTGCGCGGCCTTCTCCAATTTACCGCCGGCCAGGATTTGCAGCGCCGCGCGCAGCAGCGTTTCGAAATCACGCGCGCCACTCGTGCGGTGCGCCTCGTCGACCGTTTTTTCCACTACTCGCGCGTCGTATCCGAGATTCACCAGCGCGGATGCAACGTCCGATTCCAGCTCGCTGGTGGTTACTGGCCTTACGCTTCCGGCGGTATCCAGCGCGGTGACCTTATCGCGCAGCTCGAGCACGATGCGTTCGGCAATTTTCCGGCCGATGCCGGGGATGGTCACGAGTTGAACCAGGTCGCCCTTGCGGATCGCCGGCGCGAGCTGCTCCACGCCCATTCCCGACAATATTTTCAGCGCGAGGTTTGGCCCCACTCCCGAAACCGAAATGAGCATTTCAAAACACTGTTTTTCGCGGGAGGTGACGAATCCGTAGAGCGCCAGCTGATCCTCGCGCACGTGGGTATGAATCAGCAGCGTCGCTTCGGCGTGCAGCGATCCCAAAGCCGCAAACGTGGACAGCGGAACGCTAACCTGGTAGCCCACGCCGCCAACGTCGACGATCACCTGGTTGGGATTCTTCTCTATCAACTTGCCGCGCAGAAGGGCGATCATGCCGAGCGATTATTCCTGACCGTTCACGGGGTGTCAACGCATGCGCGGCTGAAGGCGAGCGGCGGGGCGAGCCAGCTTCATTTTGAGACGGTAGCAAGCTCTGATTTCTAAAATTGAGGCAAACCTGCGACGGGCTGTTCTCCGATTGGGTTGGTTGCCGGACGAAACCTCCGGAAAAGACAAAACCGTTAACCCGTAGAACCGGAATTTCGGATATTTGTCCCGGAATCGAACGGGCAAAAACTGTCGCTATCCGCATTTGGGAATTGCTGTCCGTTCGCGGGAAAAATAATCTTCGATTAATTCATGCTGAAAAATTCCAGTGCCCGGAACATTCGCCGATCTGGATGCGTATCTCGTCATGGAAATCACAATGCTGCTTTCCATCGTTACGCAGCGACGTCCAAGCATGGTGAGAGTTGGCTACTGCAAGGAAGTGATTTCCGAATTGCAGTAAACGTCTCCAAGGGGCGAGGACGGAATTTACTTCGCGCTAGACGAATAAGGAGGAAGTCCGATGTCTGGTCGTAATCTCTTCACCATAGCAGCACTCACGGTAGCACTTGCCGGATTGCCGGCCATGCACAACGAATCCGCGTTCGCAAAATCGGCGAACGCAAAAACCACGTTCAAGGCTACGGTTGCATTGCCGCGTCCGGCAACCCTCGGCGGCAAGGTGGTAAAAGAGGGAAGCTACACGCTGGAGATGGACGCGTCGAAAATCACCCTGAACTCGCGCGGCAAAGTAATTGCGGAAGCTCCGGCGGAATGGAAGGACGGCACGGACAAGGCCTCCACGGACAACGTCATTACCGAAGGCGGAGTGATCAAGGAAATTCACTTCGGCGGGAAGACGCGCTACCTCAACGTTCAGGACTGAACACCTTCAGAGCGGAAACGCGGTCAACCAAAACAGGCAACGGGCATTCTTCCCGTATGGTGGTGGAGAATGCCCGCTTTGCGTCTTTGAGCTGGTAGGAAGGCAACCGCCGATAGCCGGTCAGAATTGTGTCTGGGGTAACCGGGCCCTCCGAAATTACTTGGCGCCGTCGATCAAATCGATGGAGTCGATCACGCCGATCACCGCCGTATCGATCGGTGAATTGGGCCGGCCGACCGCAGTCATGGCCGAAAATCCATCCGCCGAAAGTAGTACCTGGTCGCCCACCCCCGCGTCCACCGCATCCACGGCGATCATCACTTCGCCGCGGTCGGATCCATCCAGGTTGAGCGGCTGAACCACCAAAAGTTTGCATCCCTCGTGAGAAGGCGCTTTCTGGCTGGCCACCAAATCACCGATCACCCGCCCGATTAGCATTTATTTCGCGACCTTATCGATTTGCAGCGAATCCGGTTTTGCGTAGGACGGAATATTTATGGAATCCACGATGCCAACGATCGTAGCTTCAGTGGGCACGTTGCCGCCGAAGGGAAAACTGGCTTCCTTACTGCGGCACCAGTAAACAGTTTCACCCGCACCCACGCCCATCGAATCGAGCGCCACGATGGCCCGGCCTTGGTCGCAGCCGTTTCGATCGAGAGGTTGAACCAGAAGAAGCCGCTGGCCGTGTAGGCCCGGATCTTTCGCGGTGCAGACCACATTGCCAATGACTCGACCGAGAATCATGCGCGGACATTCCTCAATGTCGTTTACTTATTTCCGCGAGCGGCAGCCAGGTCCGCTTCGTGTAAAGCGTCGAGCGTGATGGAGTCCACGATGCCGACGATCGCGGCGTCGATCGGCCGGTCTTTGCATTCCGAGGCCATACGCGCCGAGCTGCCGGAAACAACCAGCACTGTTTCGCGGAAGCCCGCGGCAACGGTATCGATGGCCACCAGATATCCGGATTCATCCACGCCCTCGGGACTCACCGGCTTCACGATGAGCAGGGTCTTACCGTCGAGGCGCGGGTCCTTACGAGTGGAAACCACGGTGCCGACGATGCGAGCGAGTATCATGATTGAAGTGGCGAACCCGCCCTACGGGCCAGGAATCGCCAAGAAAAAGCGCCGGAGAAATCCGACGGCAACATTCAGCCCGCTTAATTCGGGCCAGCGAATTACAACAAATAACGGCGAAGGCTCACCGCTGGCTCCGGGCCTGAGAGGCGGCAGTGCTGCGAGCGGTGCGCCACGTAGTGCGCTCAACGCTCGCCAATCGCGGGGCCGGCCTACTTCGCCGAAGTGGCCATCGCGGACTTGCCGATGGGCAGAACGTCTTCGAGCGACTGGTGCGGTCGCGGAATTACGTGGACGGCAATCAATTCACCCACGCGGCGGGCAGCGGCTGCGCCCGCGTCAGTGGCCGCCTTCACCGCGGCTACGTCGCCGCGGACCATCGCGGTTACATAGCCGGAGCCGATCTTTTCCCAGCCAACGAGGGTCACCTTGGCCGCCTTGACCATGGCGTCCGACGCCTCGATCATGGCGATCAAGCCGCGTGTTTCGATCATTCCGAGTGCTTCACCCATTCTGTATCCTCCGCGCGCACTGCTGAAAATCCTGGCCTGTGCAACGATTCAATTGTCGCACGCTATCGCTGTGCGCGATCCTGGCGCACGGCCTCTTCCACTAATGTTTCCAGTTCTCGCCGTGAAATCGTGACTCGATCGGTATCGCCGGCGTCGGCGGTCACCGGACAATCCGGGCGGAAGGTCGCGGCGGTCTGCAAGCCGTACCGCGTGCGCGCCGCAAGCAATTTTTCCACATCCCCGCCGGAAAGCAAGACTTGTTTCCCAAGAAGCTCGGTTACCAGGGAAACCCGGGCGTAATGCTCGGTGGTATCCATGCGAAAGAAGGCGGTTAGCAGGTCCGGACCATAGGTGACCACCCCGTGGTTGGCCATCAGGATCGCGTCGTAATGCTGCACCAGCGGCTCGATCGCTTCGGTGAGCTCGGGAGTGCCGGGTGTGCCGTACGGCGCCACGGGGACGCAGCCCAGCCCCAGGATGGCCTCAGCCAGCAACGCTCGATTCAGTGGCACCCCGGCGGCGGCATATCCGGTAGCTACCAACGGATGCGCGTGGCAGACCGCGTTTATATCCGGACGCCGGCGATACACCAAGAGGTGCATGGCCAGCTCCGACGATGGATTGCGCCGGCCGTTTAATTTCATTCCCGCCATGTCGGTGATCACCAGATCATCCGGGGTCATCATGCCCTTACTGATGGCGGTGGGAGAGGTAAGGATGCGGCGGGAATCCAGGCGCAGCGAGATGTTGCCGTCGGTGGAAGCAGCGAAGCCGCGGTCATGAATCCAGCGGCCCACGATGCAGATATCGCGGCGGTGTTCGTCCTCGGACTTCAGCGCTCCGGGGGAAATCGATTCCGGAAACAGGTTTGCCTCCACCGCTCCGAACAGCAGGCCGAACAAGTCGCAGCCAGCGCCCGGAGCACGGTTTTGAGCGAAACCGGCAAATCCGGGCCTGCCGCGGGGAGCAAGCCCGAAATGTTAACAGTTCTTCAGGCGTAAATCCCGCGAACCTTCAACACGCGGGCGACGCGATCGATGGCCACCATGTATGCCGCGGTGCGATTATTCACTTTATGAAGCTCGGCGTAGTGGATGATCTCGTCGAAGGCGTGCTCCAGGACGTCCTGCAGCCGCTCGTTCACTTCGCTTTCCCGCCAGAAAAAGCCCTGGCGATCCTGCACCCACTCGAAGTAACTCACCGTTACGCCGCCAGCATTACCCAGAATATCGGGAATGACGAAAATTCCTTTGCGGTCGATGATCGCGTCGGCATGGGAAGTGGTGGGCCCGTTGGCACCTTCGCAAAGAATGCGGCAATCGACGCGCTCCGCGTTCTCGGTGGTGATCTGGTTCTCGGTGGCGGCGGGAACCAGGATTTCGCAGGGATTGAAGAGGATCTGGTGCGAGCTCATTTTAGTGCCGCCGCCGGGAAAGTCCGGCAGGGGCTTCTTTTGCGTGTAGACCCAGTCGATCAGCTCGGGGACGTCGAATCCATTTTCATTCAGCAGCGCGCCGTAAATGTCAGCGACGCCGATAATTTTGTAGCCGGCCCGCTGCATCAGCATGGCCGCCATGGAACCGACGTTGCCAAATCCCTGGATGATCACGCGGCAGCCTTCACGCTTCATGCCTAACTTCGCCAGGGCCTTATCGCAATTGATGAGCACGCCGCGGCCAGTGGCCTCTTTGCGTCCTTGCGATCCGCCGATGTCAAGCGGCTTTCCGGTGACCACCGCGGTGGTGGCCTGGCGGACGTGCATGGCGTAGGTGTCCAGAACCCAGGCCATGGTCTGTTCGTTGGTGCCGATGTCGGGAGCGGGAATGTCGCGCTCCGGCCCCAGCCAGTCGCTCAGCTCGGCGGTGTAACGGCGGGTAATGCGCTCGAGTTCGTTTTTCGATAGTTTTGTGGGGTCGCAAATCACCCCGCCCTTGGCTCCGCCGAACGGGATATTCACCACCGCGCACTTCCAGGTCATCCAGGAGGCCAGCGCGCGTACTTCGTTGAGCGATACGTCCATCGAAAAGCGGATTCCGCCTTTGCCCGGTCCGCGTACCGCGGAGTGCAGCACGCGGTAGCCGGTGAAGACTTTCAGATGTCCGCTATCCAGCATCACCGGAATGTAGACGGTAATCTCTTTGCTCGGGTACTGCAGGAAGCGATAGACGTCTTCGTCTAGCCCGAGGCGCTGCGCGGCGACTTCGAAGCGAGCTTCTGCGGATGCGTATACGTTCAATTCGTCTTGTGTTACGGGAGCCATCAAACCCTCCGGAACCCGGACTCGGACTCAGACTGGCAAATCGGTGGATGCATCGTTCCTGCGGGAGCGGCGCAACATATGCGACCTCCCCTCGCGTGGGGCATCGAAAGGCCGTCGGTCAGTATACGAAGCGGGGATAGGAGGCGCAAGGCAAGGGTTGGCTTCGGAGGTAGCCAAGAGTACACCTACGGGAACTTGGTCCCGCAGTTGCCCGGTTAGTCATACATACTCTGGAAAGTGATGAGCGAGAAAAACAGTCCGTTAGGTATCGGGATGAAGAGTAGCGCTGGGGCGGTAATCTTTGCGGTGCGTGTGCAACCTCGTGCCAGCCGTGACGAGGTTGCCGGGGCGATGGATGGCGCTATAAAAGTCAGGCTGCGTGCGCCGGCCCTGGAGAATCGCGCCAATGACGCGCTGGTGGAATTGCTCGCGGACCTTTTAAGAACACCCAAGTCAGCGATAAGAATCCTAAGCGGTGATCGGAGTCGCATCAAACGTGTCGAAGTGCAGGGCGTGACGGAGCAACAAGTTCTGAGTTTATTGGCACGCGGGAAACATTGACGAGACTTCGAGGGTCAATCGAAGGAAAAGTTCAGTCCTTCGATTTCGAGGCTACGAATTCCTTGATCAGCAGGCTGGCCAGGCGCTCGGGATCATGGCGCACTACGCCGTGTTGTTGCAGCAGGTCGGCGGTAATCGCGGTGAGGCCCATGTCGCGCAATTCGTGCAGCGACGGGCGCACTGGTTCGGCGCCTTGGGCCCGGTAGCGGCGGATGATTCGTTGCGACACCGGGGCGCGGCTCACCACCACGGCGTCGAACAATTTCCGTTCCGCGTGCGCATCGATCGCGCGAACGTGGTCGGCCACCGAATAGCCTTGGGTCTCGCCCGGTTGGGTCATCAGATTGGCGATATAAACGCGGGTAGCTCGCGAGTGCGCGATTACTTCCACCACTTCGTCCACCAGAAAATTGGGAATCAGGCTGGTGTACAGCGAGCCGGGGCCGACCAGGATCAAGTCGGCGCGGCGGATGGCCGCCAAAACTTGCGGCAGAGGGCGCACGCGGCGCGGGACCAGGCGCACGCGTTCGATGCGGCGCCGCGACCGGGAAATTTTTGTTTCGCCGGCGACAACTTTTCCGCCTTCCAGCTCCGCTTCCAGAGTTACGTTCTGCGCGGTGGACGGAAAAATTCTGCCGCGAATCGCCAGCACGCCCGAAGATAACCGCACTGCCTCCGGAAAATCCCCGGTAACGTTGGTCAGCGCGGTGAGAAAAAGATTTCCAAAGGTGTGGCCGCCCAGGCCTGGTCCGGCGGGGAAGCGGTATTGAAACAGCTGGCTGAGCAGGTGTTCGTCGTCGGAGAGCGCGACCATACAGTTGCGAATGTCACCGGGAGGAAGGACGCGATATTCGCGCCGCAGGCGTCCCGAGCTGCCGCCATCGTCGGTGACTGTGACGATGGCGGCTAAATCCGAAATGGGGCGTTTGGAGCGGTTCTCAGGGCCCTGCACGACGTATTGCTTCAAGCCTCGCAGCACTGTGGACAGGCCCGTGCCGCCACCTAAGGCCACCACGCGAACGGGGCGGGGGTGTTTCTGGCTAACCTGTTTCACGGGTAGACGTTACGAACTGGCAGAGCTTTCGCGTTCAGGATAGAGAAGTTCGGTGAAGCGCGGATCTTCCTGCAGAAACGAAAAATCCTCGTCGTTGCGCGCGTGGTAGCGATTTTCCGGGCGCAACTGGATCGCGAACTGCAAATTCTGAATCGCTGATTCTGCTTCGCCGGTCAAGCAATCCAGCACGGCCATGGCGTAAACCACGTGGTCGGCCTTGGGAGATGCTTTGCGGGCGCGGTCTAGATGCTCGCGAGCTTCGTCCCAGCGGCCCAGATTCATCATCGCGACGCCGTGGGTGTAATGATCCTCGGCGGTGCGAATTACCGGAGCGGGCGGACGGGTGATGCGCTGTTCGCACACACGGATGTGCATTCCAGCGCGATCGGCGAGTTCTTTGCTCGGACCTTTTACCACGGCCTGGAGCAAGAGCATTGCTTTGTGAAACTTCTGCTGCTGGAAGAGGTGCAAAGCCTCTTCGTACTGTTTCAATTGTTGCTGTGTGACCACGTCGGGTTTCTCGATGGGAGCCTTTTTGGCTCCGAATTTCGATGCTAAAGTATTCTCTTTCATAACTTTAGAGCGAGAGCGGGAAGGCGATGCCGCTTGCACTCGCCGCTTAGAAGCTTTGTCGCGCGGTACCATCAATGCGCAACATAACAAAGTTTTTACGCGGCGTCAACGCGGCCCGTGCGGAGCGGGGCGCTATCTCGCGGGCATTTTACAATGGTTTTGTTCGGATATGGGGAATTTGCAGGGGCGAGCCCTGATTGGCATTGTCAACTTTGCACCACTTTTTGTCCGGTGCGTTGGCCTGCGGTGCAGCCGTATGCTATAACCGAAATGGAATAAGTACCGAGGAATCTGTGCCGTTCATAAATTTTCCCGCCAGAGAAATCAACTGCAAATTGGTCTACTACGGTCCAGGTCTTGGTGGCAAGACCGCCAATCTGCAGTGGATTTACGACCACACCGGGGCCAACCAGAAGGGGAAAATGGTATCCCTGGCCACCGAGACCGACCGCACACTGTTCTTCGATTTTCTTCCCCTGGACCTGGGTACAGTCCGTGGGTTCAAGACGCGTTTTCACCTGTATACGGTTCCCGGCCAGGTGTTCTACGAAGCCAGCCGGCGTCTGATCTTGAAGGGTGCGGACGGCGTGGTGTTCGTGGCGGATTCGCAGTCCGAAAGAATTGACGCCAATCTCGAAACGCTCGACAACCTTCGCGAGCATCTGAAAGACCACAATCTGAATTTCGATACCATCCCGTACGTCTTACAACTTAACAAGCGCGACTTGCCCAACATCATGACGCCGGATGAATTAAAGAAACAGTTGGTGGTGAAAGGTGAGCCGGTGACCGAAGGGGTAGCCATCACCGGACAAGGCGTGTTCGACACGTTGAAGGAAGTGGCAAAGCTGGTGCTGGCTGAACTGAAGAAAAATTCCTGATATTATTTCCTGCGGCGAATCCCTTCCGGTAACTTCTAACTTCAGAGCTCCTGACATGGTTGGTCGGAAACCTGTCCGGTTTTTGCTTCAAGACGGGAGATTTGTTCTATCCCCACCGATTCGAAAAGCCGACAATTTATGGTCTGCACCCACGAAAGCAAAGCCAAACCAGTTGCGGCGTCCAGGGAAGTCCAGCAGAGGCGTCGAACGTTTCCAGCCTCGGAAAATTGCAAAAAAGGCGGGTGATTTCCATCCGCCGATTTAGGAAAAGCGGACAGTTTAAAGTCCGCACCCAACTAAAGGAAAAGCTAAGCCAGTTGCGGCTTCCCGGGATATGCGGGAGAGGCTTCGATTGCTTCAGCCGAGGAAAATGTAGCAGCAAAAATCGTGTGATTTCCATCTGCCGATTTGGGAAAAGCGGACACCTTAATGTCCGCACCGAGGGAACGCAAAAAACTGTGCCGGTTGCAGTCCGGAGGGATCAGCAAAGAAAACGTTGGGCTCTTGTTCGCTGCGATCCCGCAGAATCGGAAACCCTGGAACCTATAGTGGCAGAATCAAAAAGCGCACAGTTTAGGGTCCGCACCCACTTTCGAAAAACCTCAATTCTGGCCGCTTTTTAGCGGGGCGTCAGGAGATCTGAACTTCTAGCCTCTGACTTCTGCCAAAGCTAATTCGCGTTCGCCGCCGGCTGGGCAAATGCCTCCAACGCCGCTGTCTCGTCTTCGAAGGTGGGAATCGAGCGAATCAGGCGCGTCAATTCCAGAACGTGCCGGACGTTTCCATTGGGCCGCAGTAGTTTCAGCGCGCCGCCAGAGCGTTCCAGGGAAACAAAAGCACGAACCAGGGCGCTGAGGCCGGTGCTGTCAATCTGTGAGAGCAGCGCCAGATTCACCAGCACTTTGCGGCCGCCGTCGGCCAGCAGTTTTTGAAACTCGCGGCCCATCGACTCCGCGCTTTCACCGATGGTCGCGCGTCCTGAAAAATCCAAAATCGCCACATCACCCGCTCGGCGGGATGTAATTTGGAGACCCACGATCTGTCCCCCTCTAGCGCCGGAGTGGAAGTG
>Ga0182024_10013283_pt1 | contig 16110 bp, 20 predicted proteins | sample P32metaG_FD_120480 | JGI IMG/M metagenome (GOLD analysis project Ga0182024, IMG submission 120480) | Permafrost microbial communities from Stordalen Mire, Sweden - P3-2 metaG (Illumina Assembly) | ecosystem: Environmental > Terrestrial > Soil > Wetlands > Permafrost | place: Sweden: Stordalen... | reverse complement strand
TGGTGTTGAGCAGCATGTACTGCATGCGGTCGTTGGGGTGCAGCACGACGAAGACGCCTTTGCTGCCCTGCGTAATCGACTTGAGGATGCGATCGATGAACGCCCGATCCTCGTCGTCGAGTTGGACGGCACCGCCCTCTTCTTTCAGGAGGTCGGTCAGAAAAAGATCTAGGTTTTCCGGAACATCCATGTGCGAAAATACCCTCGTCACAGTACGAGCGCTGGTCCTGTCCAGGGTATCGGCTGGAGGTACGGAAAATCAAGGTTTTCCGTCAAGAGTGCGTAAGCATCGCGCCGCGGACCGCGGTAAGCAAGGTGCCGAACGCTTTTTTTTTCGTCGCCGATTCCGCCCCGTTCGGGAGGCTCTACGTTCAAGGGATTCGGCGCATTCCTGGCGCGCGGCAACGTCATCGATCTGGCCGTTGCCGTGGTGGTCGGTGCGGCCTTCACCGCGGTCGTCAACGCGCTGGTCAAGGACCTGATCACACCGCTCGTCGCCGCGCTGGTCGGCAAGCCGGACTTCTCCAAGCTCGGCTTCACCCTCAACCAGTCGCATTTCTCGGTCGGCGATTTCGTGAACGCGCTGATTACGTTCATGCTCGATGCCTTGGTGATCTACTATTTCATCATCGTTCCGTTACGGATAGCGTCGGAACGCTTTGAGTCGGGCGAGCCCATGCTCGCGCAGAAGACGTGTCCGGAGTGCATGAGCGAGATCCCGCAGGACGCACGCCGCTGCAAGTACTGCACCGCGGTCTTGCGGCAGTGAGCGTGCGCTAGGCGGTGGAGCTGAACACCGACGTCGCTCTCCTCGGCGCGGGAGCGGCCGGCTTAGCTGCCGCGCGCGTTCTGTCCGGCGCCGGCCTGCGCGCGATCGTCCTCGAAGCGCGCGACCGGATCGGTGGACGCGTGTTCACCCGCGAAGACGTCGGGTTGCGCCTTCCGGTGGAACTGGGTGGTGAGTTCATTCACGGTGCGGCGCCGGTGACGTTCGAGCTGTTGCGTTTGGCGGGCACCGTCGCCGTCGATACCGCCGGCGAGGCGTTCCTGTACGAAGACGGCGCGTTGCGCGTGCGCGACGATCCGTTCGGTCTGACGGCCGGCGTCTTGGAGCGCGCGAAAACGCTGACGGCCGATGTGAGTATCGAAGAGTTCTTGCGCAGCCTGCCCGAGGACGACCCCAACACGCCGCGCGAGCGCCGATACGCGCGCATGATGGTCGAAGGCTTCGACGCCGCCGACGCGCGTCGCGCGAGCACCCAAGCGCTGGCCCAAGAATGGAGTCCCGGCGATCAAGGCCAGACCTCGGCGCAATTCCGACCGCTCGGCGGCTACGCGCGCGTCCTGCGTACGTTGCACGGCGCGCTCGATCCGGACCTCGTGCACGTTCGGCTCGAGACGCCGGCGACGCACGTGCGGCGAACGGACGGCGGCGTCGTCGTCGAGGCGACGTGCCGTGGCGACCTGGTGCGCGTTCGTGCGAACGCGGCGATCGTCTCGGTTCCCGTCGGTGTCCTGCAAGCCGGCACGCTGCATTTCGAGCCGGAGCTGCCGCCGAACAAGCACGCTGCGCTGAACGGTATCATCATGGGTCCGGTCGTCAAGCTCATCTTGCGCTTTCGCAACGCGTTCTGGGAGCGCGTGTGCGACGAACGCTATCGCGACGGCGGCTTCTTCCACCGCACCGAAGCGTCGTTTCCGACGTTCTGGAACGCGTTGCCGCTGCGCGCAACGACGCTGGTGGCGTGGGCCGGCGGTCCGAAGGCTGACGCGCTCGCGCACGACGACGAAGCGGCGCTGGTTCGACGCGCCTTGGATGACCTGCGGATGTTATTCGGCAACGATCCCGATCCGCGCGACGAGCTCGAGGCGACGTTCGTGCATGACTGGCAGGCCGACCCCTGGTCGCGCGGCGCCTACAGCTACGTCGCAACCGGTGGCGGAAACGCCCGCGCACAGCTCGCCGCGCCCGTCGACGACCTGCTGTTCTTCGCCGGCGAAGCAACGGACGGCGCAGCCGAAGCCGGCACCGTCGCCGGCGCACTGCAATCAGGACAACGTGCCGCGCGCGAAGCGCTCGCGGCGTTGCGCCGATAGCGCGTCAACGGTCGGCGATCTCGCGAACGCAAAGCGCGAGCGCCGCCAGAATTGCGGCGATCTCGACCGTCACGAGAATGCCGATGCCCAGCGGCGTTCGTCCGCCGGCGAAGTGCAGTGCCGCCATCACGATGGCGGCCAGCAGCGCGATCACCAGCAGGTAGATGCGGAATCGCCCACTCTTCATCGGAGCTCGTATCCCGCGAAGCCGAGCACGCCGATGACGGCGGGCCGCAGCACGACCTCGCCGAGCCGCGCCGACAAACGCGCGCCCTTCGGCGCCAGCAGCGCGGAGCCGCCGATTTCGGACATTCCGGCAATGATTCCGACCATTAGGCCGGCGACGGTCAACCGCAGATCCAACGCCCGTCCTGGCTTCGACACCTAATTCCTTCGGAGCATCTTGACCGGCGACGTTTTGCGTGCTAGCGTGACCTCACCTAATTCCTTCGGTATCCGTCATTGGAGGCGCATTTCGATGCCCCGCCGTCGCTCCGTTCCCCTCACCGAAGCCGAACAGCGGTTGATGGAAATCGTCTGGGCCTCGGGCCCGGCGACCGTCGGCCAAATCGTCGACGCGATTCCCGAGCACGAGCGAACCGCGTACAACACGGTTCAAACGATGATGAAGATTCTCGAACGCAAGGGGTACGTGCGCCACCGTTCCGTCGGGCGCGCGTTCGTCTATGAATCCATCGTCGATCGCGAGGCGGCGGCACGCACTGCGCTCTCGCAGGTCGTGCAGCGTTTCTTCGGCGGTTCGCCGCGCGAGCTCGCCTTGAACTTGATCGAAGGCGATCATCTCACCGAAGCGGAGTTGGACGAGTTGCAACGCACGATCGCGCGGGCGAAGGAGGAAGGGTGATGGACGCCATGTTGCTTGCCACGCTCAACGCCCTGTGGCAAGGAGCCGCGCTGGTCGCGCTCGTCATGCTCGCGCTGGGCGCCGGACTGCGCCGCAACGCGACGACGGCTTGCGTCGTCTGGAGCGTCACGTTTCTCATCGTCGCTGCGCTGCCGATCCTCGACCTCACGCTGGCGCGTCCGCACGTGAGCGCGCTCGCGCCGCCGGCGGTGCTCGTGCCGGTCGCGACCGATACACGCTTGGTGCCGGCGCTCGGCCGGCGCACAACGCGATTCGAGCCGCCCGTTGCGCCCAAGCGCATCGCAGCGCCGGCTCCCGTCGCCCAAGCGAACGATGCGCCGAGTGACGGTTGGCGCGCCGCCGCGGCGGTTGCGACGAAGCGCGCCGATGCGCTGCTGACCGAGATCGGCTCGTACGCCAGCCGCTTTTCCCGCGCGTGGGGCTTGGCCATCGTCGCTGCCTGGTCGCTCGTCGTCGCTGCGCTCCTGCTCCGTCTGGGCTTGGCGTACGTCGCGGTGGTCCGCGTAAAGCGCAACGCGACGCCCCTCGACGATCCGGCGATCACCGCGCGATTGCGCGCTGCCGGTCATCGGCGCGTCGCCACGGTCGCATCCTCGGCCGAGATCGAGATCCCGTGCGCCATCGGGTTCCACCATCCGATGATCCTGATCCCGTCGGCGCTCGTCGCGTCACTCGACCGCGACGATCTCGCCCGCATCGTCCTGCACGAATCGGCGCATCTGCAGCGCTATGACGACTGCGTCAATGCGCTCGAACAGATCGTCTGCGCGGTCCAATTCTTCCAACCGGCACTGTACCTCGCGCGGCGGCGAATCGACTTCGAACGCGAGGTCGCTTGTGACGACCGGGTGCTCGAGGACAGCGGTGAGCCGCTGCGCTATGCCGAGTGCCTGGCGCGGATCGTCCAGCGACAGGTGCGCGGGCGGCAAGTCGCCGTCGTTCCCGGCTTCGTTTTGCGCCGCGCGCAAGTCGTCGCGCGCGTGCGCCGCATCGTCGACCGTTCGCGCGACGCGTCACCGCATCTGCGTTTCGGTGCGGTCGTGCTCGGCGGCGCCGTGCTCGCGACGACGCTGGGAATCGCGCGCCTGCAGGTTCCGCTGGTGGCGCCGGTCGCCGCTGAGACGGTTGCACCTGCGGTGTCGCCGGCGCCGGCAGTCGCGCCCGTCGCGCCGGCGGCGCGCGTGCTGATCGTGCGGCCGAGGGCAACGGTGCGCGTTGCCGGGAGTCCGCTCCCGCGCGTTCGCGTGCTCCGTGCGCCGAACGCGCGGCCCGCGATCGCACCGGCCCCACCGGACGTGATCGTCATTCGTGCCCCGCGCACCATGCTGCTCGTGGCGCCACGCGCCGTTACGGTCGCACCCCGTCCGCGTCTTCGGTCGATCTTCGTCGTACCGCTCCACGACGTTTACGTGCCGGAGCTGCATGTTTCCGTGCCGGAGGTGCATGTTTCCGTGCCGGAGATGCGCGTTTCTGTACCGGAGATGCATGTTTCCGTGCCGGAGATGCGCGTCGCCGTGCCGGAGATGCGCGTCGCCGTGCCGGAAATGCACGTCCTGTCGCGGCTGCGCTTCTCGGCTCCATCGGCCCGCGCGCTGGCACAGGGCGCCTCGGATTTGGTGGTCATCGGTCCGTCAGCCCGCGTGCTCGCGCAGGCAGGGGCGTTGCTCGTCGACGGCCCGATTTCGCGCCGCGACGATTTGCTCGCCGCGATCGACGAAGCCAAGTATCCGCACCCGAGCGTCGACGAGTTGATCGCGCTCAAGAACCACGGCGTGAGCGGGTCGTTCGTGCGGGCGATGGGCGCGCTCGGTGCCGCCCGTCCAACGCTCGCGCAACTGGTTCAACTCGCCGATCAAGGGATCAACGCGGCGTATTTCGGGGCGATGCAGCGAGATCTGGCGACGCCGCCGACGCTCGACCAGATCGTCGAGCTCCGCTCGCAGGGCGTGAGCGCCGGATGGCTCGAGGCGTTCGCCGCCAGCGGCTACTCCAAGTTGAGCGTCGCCGACGCCATCGCGCTCGCGCAACAGGGTATCCCTGCCTCGTACGTTCACGGCCTGGCGGACGCTGGACTGAAGGGGTTAACGCCGGCGCAACTGATCAGCCTGCGCAATCACGGTGTCGACGCGTCCTTCATTCGTCACCTCAACGAACACGGTTATCGCAACTTCAACGTCGATGATCTCATCCGCCTGAGAGACAGTGGATTCTGATCGTGAAACGCTTCGCCATCGTTGCGCTCGCCGCGCTGTTCGTCTCGTCCGCAGCGATTGCGCACGCGGCAGATCCATCGAGCGTCGGCCGCTGGTCGATCGCCACCGCGCGCTCGGACGATCAGTCGCGCGTGCAACTGCGTCTCGAGTACTCGAGCTCGGGCAACGGTTCGGTCTGGAACTCGTCATGGTCCAACAGCGTCGCACTCGCCGACGCTGGGATTCCCGCCGACCGCTTGCGCGGACCGATGGGACCGGTCAGCTTCGCGATCCAACGCGAGCCGGGTACGTTCAACTGCGTGGGCAGCGCCGGTGAAGGTTCGGGCGCCGGGCAGTTCACCTACGTTCCGAACGCGCGCTTCGACGATGCGCTCGCCTCACGCGGGTTGGGCCGGCCCAGCTTTCACGAGTCGCTCGAGCTGGCGATCAGCGGCGCGACGCTGTCGTTCATCGACCGGATCCGCGGTACGGCACAACACGTGACCATTGCGGACGTGGTCCGCGTCATGGAGCACGGGGTCAACCCGCGCTATATCGATGAGCTGGCCGCGCTCGGCTACAAACCCGGATCCCTCGACGACCTGGTTCGCCTGCGCGATCACGGCGTTTCAGCAGAGTTCATTCGCGCGGTGCAGCAAGCCGGTTACAAGAACCTCTCGGCAGAGGATCTGGTGCGCCTCTCCGATCACGGCGTGCGCGAGAAGTTCATCACCGACATGCGCGCGGCCGGTTTCACCAAGGTCAGCGCCGATGAGCTCGTTACCTTGCGCGATCACGGCGTCTCGCCGCACTACCTCGCCGAGATGTCGGCGGTCGGCTACAAGAACTTCTCGGTCGACGAGGTCATCTCGCTACGCGACCACGGCGTGACGGCCGATTTCGTCGGCCGCCTCAAAGCCCACGGGTACAATAACCTCTCCGTTCACGATCTGATCCGCTTGCGCGACGCCGGGCTCTAGCTGCTCTTTCTGATCCGTCGACGGTCGCGCGTCGAACGTGATCACTTCACGGAGAGTTCACATGTTTCGTTGTTGCGCAGCATGCTTATCGATGCTGGCCTTCCTTGCGCTCACGGCGCAAGCGCCAAGCCCAGCGCCCCAATCCAGTCTCGCGCCGACTAGCGCACCGTCAAACGGTTACGACGATGCTGCATACCGCAAGCTCGACGAGGTCGTTTCGTTCTTTCGAGCGCGCAGCGCCAAGGAGTATGCCATCGCTTCCGCGAGGGGAATCGACGAAGCACGGTACGTGTCGATCGGAGGCATCGAGCAGTGGGTCACGATACGTGGCGAAGACCGGAGGAACCCGGTCCTCTTATTCGTGCACGGAGGCCCGGCCGACACGACCACTCTCTGGTCGCTGCCTTTCTTTTTTCCTTGGGAACAGCGCTTCACCGTGGTGCAATGGGACCAGCGCGGTGCAGGCAGAACGTTCGGCAAGTCAGGCCCTTCTGTCGGACCTACATTGACCATCGGCCGCATGGCGCAGGACGGGATCGAACTCGCCCGATACCTGCGTCAACACCTGGGAAAGCGCAAGATAATCGTGGTAGCCCATTCGTTCGGCACGATTCTCGGTCTCCGAATGGTCCGACAGCAGCCTGATCTCTTCGCAGCCTATGTCGGCACCGGAGAGCTCGCCGACGAAGCGCGAAATTATTCTGTCGCGTATGAAGCCTTGTTGAACAAGGCTCGGACGATCGGCAACCAACAGGCTTTCGATGAGCTCAAACGCCTGGGTCCGCCGCCCTACGCTTCTTATCGCGGCTACTCCGTGCAACGTAAATGGTCCAACCGCTTCGAACATGCGGATCGGTTCCTTCCTGCGACCATCGGGCTTGCGCTACAGGCTCCCGGCTATTCGGTGCAAGATCTGAACGATTATCTTGCCGGTCAACTCTTCAGCGGAAACATTCTTTTTCCCCAGACGCGGTCCCAGAAGATGCAGGATCTCGGACTCAAATTCGCCGTCCCGATCTTCTTCTTCGAGGGAACGGAAGATTTCACCACACCGACCGCGCTAGCCCGCGAATATCTCACGGCAATACAAGCCCCACGGAAAGAATTCGTGCCGATTCCGGGAGGTCACTTCGCGGTGTTCATCAACTCCGACGAGTTTCTGCGCAAACTCGTAGCACGTGTTCTGCCACTTGCGAAGACTGCCGGTTGAGTTTGCCGGTTCACCCGGCATAGCGCCTCGGACGAGGATCTCGGCCGGCGTTGATGGTCAGCTGTGCTCGACGAAACCGCGATAGATCCGAACGAGCGTTTCTTTCTGGTCGGGTGAGAGGCGTGCGTCGAGCCGGATCGCCGCCTCGACGCCCGAAGCGTTGCGCACGGACCGTTCCGGCGTGTCCTCGAGCAAGCCGGCCTGCGCGTACATCGTTTCGGCCGAGATCTGCAGCGCGGCGGCGATGTTCTTGAGCACGTCCGCCGACGGCTTGTGGAGCCCGCGCTCGATCTGGCTCAAGTACGGATTCGAGATCTTCGCGACCTCGGCGAGCTGACGCAGCGATAGATTCGCGAGCTCGCGCTGCGAGCGGATGAAGTCGCCGACGCCGCGCAAGAGCGCGTCGCCATCGGTCGGTCTCGCCACTACATGTCCAAGCCGCCGTTGATCGTGTACACGGCGCCGGTGATGTAGCTGGACTCGTCCTCGAGCAAGAACTGTACGACACGCGCGACTTCGTCGGGCCGGCCGAGCCGGCGCTGCGGGATCAGCGCGACGATCGATTCGAGCGCCGGCGCCGGCATTGCCGCGACCATCTCCGTCTCGATGAAGCCCGGCGCGACCACGTTCACGGTGATTCCACGGCGCGCCATCTCGAGCGCGAGGCTCTTGGTGAAGCCGAACAGTCCGGCTTTCGAAGCAGCGTAATTTGCCTGACCGACATTGCCGGTCTCGCCGATCACCGAACTGATGTTCACGATCCGGCCCGAGCCGCGCTCGATCATGTGCTCGAGCACGGCCTTCGTCATCGCGAACGCACCGAACAAGTTCACGTTGAGCACGTTGTGCCAGTCTTCGGCGGTCATCTTCCGCACCGTCTTGTCGACGGTGATGCCGGCGTTGTTGATGAGAAAATCGACGCGGCCGAAACGTTGCATCACCTCGGCGACGACACGCTGACAATCCTCGATGCTGTCGACTCGGCCCTGATGGATCGAGACTTCCGCCCCTTCACCTGACAGGCGCTGCCGCAAGGCCTCGGCCGCATCCTTGTCGCGGCTGTAGCCGGCCGCGACGCGCGCACCGTTCTTCGCCAGCATCGTCGTGATCGCACTGCCGATGCCGCGCGCCCCTCCGGTAACCAGTGCAACGTGTCCGTCGAACATTCGCTCCGCCTCCGCCCGTCGTATCACCTGAGACGGTCGCCTTCCCCTTCCGTCCTGGGTTGTATCGCGAGCGAGGGCTTTTTCGCCGGACCGCAAACGCCGATACTCTGGGAAGAGTCTTGGCTTGGAGGCCCGGTTTATCTATTACGAACAATACGACGCGGCGTATCTTGCGCTGACCCCGGCCCGCTGGTCGGCAGCGACGGCACAAGCGATCTTCGGCAACCCGTTCAATCCCTTCGCGTACTGGCTGCCCGGTCGTATCATCAACGCATCCGCCGACGTCTTTTCCGGAATCGCGCGCAGGCGTGCTAAACCCGACTGGAACCTTCCCGCAACGGTCGAGTTCGTCGACGAGCGCCCGTTCGGGCGATTGATTCGATTCGTCACCGTCAACGAGCGTGTACGACCGCGCGTCCTGCTCGTCGCGCCGATGTCGGGTCACTACGCGACGTTGCTGCGCGGCACCGTCGAAGCGCTGCTCGCCGAGCACGACGTGTACGTTACGGATTGGGCCGACGCGCGCGACGTGCCGCTCGACGCGGGGCGGTTCGACTATCACGATTACATCGCATACCTTTGTGACTACCTACGCGCCTTGGGTCCGGACGCGCACGTGATCGCCGTTTGTCAGCCCGCGCCCGCGGTGATGAGCGCCGTTGCGCTCCTCGCCGCCGACGGTGATCTCGCGCAGCCGCGCACGATGACGCTCATGGGTGGTCCGGTCGACGTGCGAGTAGCGCCGACCGCTCCGACGCGGCTCGCGTCGGAACACGCGCTCGCGTGGTTCGAGCGCGAGCTGACGATGCGCGTGCCGGCCTGGTATCGCGGCGCGGGCCGTTCCGTGTATCCGGGCTTCCTGCAGCTCGGCGCGTTCATGTCGATGCATCCGCAACGTCACGCCGATGCGCATTGGAAGATCTTCGATGATCTCGTGCGCGGGGACGGTGAGTCGGCCGGCAAGAGGCGCGCGTTCTACGACGAGTATCTGAGCGTCATGGACATCACCGCCGAGTTCTACTTGCAAACGGTCGACGAAGTCTTCCAGCGCGCGAGCCTCGCGGCGGGGACGATGACTTGGCGCGGCCGCCCGGTCGAACCGGCTGCGATTCACCGCACCGCATTGCTGACGGTCGAAGGTGAGCTCGACGACATTTCCGCGCCCGGCCAGACGATCGCCGCGCACGCGCTCTGCCCGAACATCCCAGCGGAACGTCGCGCACAGATGCTCCAGCTCGGCGTCGGACACTACGGAATCTTCAGCGGCGCGAAGTGGCGCACGGAAATCGCACCGCGCATCGCCGCGTTCATCGCGCAGCACGCCGCATAGGTCTACGTCCGAGCGCTCGCCGAAGGCGGCCTTCCGCGGCATACCGGGCGCGGGGGAGGGTCGACCGCCGTCGAATTCCGAGCGCAAATGCCTGAACATCGCGTTCTCGTGACGTCGCCGCCGCGCGAGGTCGGCAATGCCGATTCGGTCTACGAGGTCTACGCCGACGGCGAGAAGTTCGGCGAGCTGCGGGTCAGCCGCGGCGGCGTCGATTGGTGGCCGCGCGACGCGAAGAGCCGCGGTGAGCTCTTGACCTGGGAGCAGTTCGCCGCGAGGATGGCCCGCCCGTAGTGCCGCTCGACCTTCGCGCCTTGCCGACTTGGGAGCGTCATCCACGCATCCGCGAGCGGTTCGAGGCGTTGAATGACGGGCGGTCGCTGACGATCGTCACCGATCATGAACCGCGCCCGCTGCGCTTGCAGTTCGCGGAATGGTATCCGAGGCGCTATGTCTGGTCGCAGCGGCATCTCGGCATCGGACGGTGGGGGGTCACCGTTCGCCGCGTCGCGCCGGCACGCGTACCGGAGTCGATCGCGGACGCGCTGCGCCGCGCGGCAGCATTCGCCGACGGTCGCGAAGAGACGCTGCAGGGACTAGCGGAACACGCGGTCGAGCGAAGCTATGCGAACGACGCGACGATTGTCGAGCAAGACGCGCAGTGGCCGCATTTGGGTCTGGTGCGAACCGGCAGCGTCTCCGCCGTGATGGGCGCGACATCGGGGCGCGAGATCCGGTTGTTCGACGTGTCCGCCGATGAGACGTTCGGGATCGTCGAGCTGCTCGACGGTGGTCGCACGGTCGCGCGCTTCGTCGCGACGAGCCCGGCGCGGGTCGTTCTGCTGCCACGCGGTATCGTGCTGAGCGCGATGGCAACGGACGCGGCAGTCACTCGCGGGCTCTCGATCGTTTGCGCGCAACGGGTGCGCGCGCTCGCCGACGGATTCGCTTCTCAGGTGAGCCTGCCGGCGATCGCGCGCGTCGCAGCGGCGATCCTCCCCTACGCGCCGCCCAGTGCCGGTCTGTCGCCCTCGCTCGGTCCGCTCGCGCGCATGACACAGACCCAGCTCGCCGTCATCGCAGGGACGGCCAAAGAGGTAGCCGCGCGGGCGATCGCCGAGCTCGAGGGCGCCGGTGCTCTCAAGCGGCTCAAAGGGCACATCGCCCTGGTCGATCGCGAGAAGCTTCGCGAGGCCGCGCTTCCCGGTCATTGACGAAAATCAACGTCGCCTCCGCAGCCGCGCGATAGAGTGAAGCCAGATCGCGCGCTACGAGGGTCGTCGAACATGCCGTACGTCATTACCGAACCGTGTATCGGGGTCAAGGACGGATCGTGCGTCGACGTGTGTCCGGTCGACTGCATCCACGGCGGCGAAGACGCTCCCCAGCTCTACATCGATCCGGTCGTCTGCATCGACTGCGGCGCCTGCGTAGCGGCCTGCCCCGTCGAAGCGATCTACGCCGAGGCCGACGTGCCGCAGCGCTGGGAACACTACACGGCCATCAACGCCGACTATTTCAAGTAGGCCGCGTGCCCCGACCGGGACGATGGATTCCGCCGCAGGGTCTGATTTTCGGACAGCTCGCGCACGGCGCATCGTGGATCGTGCTGCTCGTCCTCGCGCTACGGGGCGCTGCCGAAGGCGGCTTTCCGGCACTGGGCTGGTTGCATCTGGTCGCGCTGGGTTGGCTCACCATGACCGCGCTGTCGGTGTTGTTTCACGTCATCCCGGCGTTCACCGATGTCGTCTGGCGTTGGGAGGCGCTCGCGCGCGGTAGTCTCGTCGTGTATGCGGTGGGTGTGTTGGTTCTCGTCGCGGCGTTCTGCGCCGACACGCGTACGCTGCTGCCGGGGAGCGGGTCGCTGATCGTGCTCGCGCTTGCCGGTTACGCGCTGCCCGCCGGGCTGACACTGCGAGCTGCGCTCCGCAACGGATCGCTCGAAGCCGCGATCGCGCGGGCGCTCGGCTCGACGTTGAGCTGGCTGCTGGTCGCGGCCACACTCGGTTTTGCGTTCAGCTGGGCCCTCGACGGACGGCTACCGCGGTCGATCCTCGCGCTCGCACCGGTCCATGCGGACGTGGCGGTGATCGGCTGGCTCACCGTGCTGGTCATGGGCGTTTCGGCGCGGACCGTCGCGCCGATCGCCGGAGCGCGATCGCGCGCCGCGTGGCGGCATGTCACCGCGGTCTCGGCGGAGATCGCCGGAATGCTCGTTCTCGCCGCTGCCTGGGCGCTCGGCGCACCCGCCGTATTGTGGACCGGCGTGGCGATCGTTGGGTTCGGTGTCGCGGTCTACGTTGCCGATCTCGCCTCCGTGTTGCGGCACGCGACCGTGCGTCATCGGCCCCCGCAAGCCTTTCTCGCCGCCGCGGCGTTCTGGTTGACGTGCGCCCTCGTGCTGTTCGTCGCGGCGCTGTGCGGTGTACCGTGCCTGCCGGCACTCGTGTTCGTCGCGTTGATCGGCTGGATCGGGCAGATGATCAACGCGCATCTGCACCACATCGGCGTCCGCCTGATCGCGACCATCTACCGCGGGGAGGACGACGAAACGCGTCCGGGCGAGTTGCTCTCACCGGCGCTCAGCTGGATTGCGTTCGTAGCGTTTCAAGTCGCGTTGCTGCTGGGCGTCGCCGGCTCGATCGAGCACGTTTCACCGCTGGTCGCGGCCGGCGCCGCGGCCGGCCTTGCGGGTTGGACGGCAATGGCCGCGAACACGGGAATCGCGGTTCGCCGTGCGAGCCGCCCGACCGTCATCTCGCTGCTTCGAACCTGACACGAGGCACCACTCCATGGCGTCGCAACCGCCCGCGCAAGACCGCAAGCTCGTCAGTGCCTTCGTCCTCACGGCGACGTTTTGGCTGCTCCTGACGACCGCCGTCGGCCTGTTGCTGAGCTTCAAGTTCACCTATCCCGACCTGGCGACCAACCCATACCTCTCGTTCGGGCGGTTGCGCGCAATCCACACCAACGGGACGTTCTACGGCTGGGCATCGGTCGCGCTCACCGGCCTCGCGCTGTACGTCGCGGCGCGCTCCTCGGGCGTCGGGCTGCGCTACAAACAGCTCGCCTGGGCGGCACTCTGGTCGTACAACCTCGCCGCGCTGCTCGGCACGATCACGCTCGATCTCGGGATCAGCAACGGTAGCCAGGAGTACCGCGAGTGGGTCTGGTGGGTGGCGGCGTTCTTCGTGCTCGGCGTCGTGCTGACGGGCGTCGTTTTGGTTGCGACGGTCATGGCGCGCAGTGAACGCGAGATCTACATCGCGAACTGGTACACGATCGGCGCGTGCATCTTCACGACCATCCTGGGCATCACCGCGGCGTTGCCGTTCTATCAGCGCGGTCTGGGCCAAGTCGCGGTGCAGGCGTTCTACATGCATAACGCCGTCGGCATGTGGTTCACGTTTCTCGCGCTCGGCGTGACGTACTACGCGCTGCCGAAGCTGCTCAATCGGCCGATCTATTCGTATTCGCTCGGCGTCCTGGGATTTTGGACGAACCTCGTCTTCTATCCGGTGATCGGCGCGCACCACTACGAGTTCTCGCCGCTGCCTTGGTGGTTTCAGACGCTTGCGATCGTCTTTAGCGTCGGAATGCTCGTGCCGGTGTGGGCGGGCGCCGGCAACTTCTGGCTGACCATGCGCGGCCGCTGGGCGACGGTGCGCCGCTCCTATGCGCTGCCGTTCTTTTTCGTCGGAATCGTGTACTACTTTGTCGGTTCGACGCAAGGAACGATCGAAGCGTTTCGCAGTCTGCAAGCCATCTGGCACCTGACGAACTTCACCGTCGGACACTCGCATCTCACGATGTACGGCTTCATTACGTTCATCGCGTGGGGTGGGATCTACGGGCTCTTGCCGCTTGCCACCGGGAAGCGGCCGTCAGTGTTGCTCGTCGGTCTGCACTTCTGGCTGGCGTTCCTCGGCGTAACGATCTATGTCGTCGTGCTGTCGGTCGCCGGCACCGTCCAGGGCATCACCTGGGCCAACGGCGATCCGTTCATCGCGTCGGTCGAAGCGGCAGCACCGTACTGGAGTGGGCGCGCGATCTCCGGTACGATGATGCTGCTCGCGCACATCATCTTCGCCTACAACGTGTGGAAGATGACGCTCGCGCCGGTACCGTCGACGACCTCTTCTTCGCCGCGCTCGCTGACGCCCGAAAGGGCAACGTCGTGAGACGACGTGGAATGGACAGCGTGACGGCGTTGGTCGTCAGCGCGGCCGCGATCTACGCGCTGCTGGCGATCGCGATGGGCGTGATCCCAGGCAGCGTTCTGTCGCAAACACCGCCGGGACCCGGGGTGGCACCGCTCGACGCTGCCGCGGCGCGCGGCCGCGACCTCTATGTCGCCGAGGGTTGTTCGTACTGCCACACCCAACAGGTTCGTCCGCTCGCGCAAGATCGCGTGTGGGGCCGCGCGTCGGTGGCCGGCGATTTCACCTACTCGACGCCGCAACTGCTCGGCTCGGAACGAACCGGACCGGATCTCAGCAACATCGGCACGCGCCAGCCGAGCGCCGTTTGGCAATCGATTCACCTCTACGAACCCCGCGCTCTCGTGCACGCCTCGATCATGCCGGCCTATCCGTGGCTGTTCGTGGTCAAGGATCACGCCGCGCCCGGCGACGTCGTCGTGCAAGTGCCACCGGGATACGCGCCGGCGGGGAAGGTCGTCGTCGCGACTGCCGCCGAGCAAGATCTCGTCGCATATCTCGCTTCGCTGCAACAGCACGCGCTACCGGGACCGGCGCGATGAGCATGCAGATGGGACCGCCGGCGGGTGGCGATTCGCTCGGGACGATCGTCGTCATCGCCGGCGCGCTCGCAACCGCGCTGACCTTCGTGCTCGCATTTCGTGCCACGCTGTGGCCGGGCGAAACGGCGGCCGACCATCCGAAGCGCATCATCCTCGAGGACGATCGCTGATGCAAGCTCACGGAGATCTCGGCGGCGACGAGACCGTTTCGCTCAGCCTCTCCCTCGACGACGCCGCAGAGCCGTTTGCCACGTATCGTCCGCCGGCGACGGTCGACATCGACACGACGAAGCTGTCCGACGGGCCACATACCCTGCGCATCGAAGCGCGCGACGCGCTCGGAAAGACCGGCGTGCGCGTCGTGCCGTTCATCGTACAAAACGGTCCCGGCATCACGGTCACCGGGCTGCGCGCGAACGAACGGGTAAGCGGACAGATTCAACTCGACGTGAACGCATTCGGCTCCGACGAGCCGTTCGATCCCGTGCGCGCGGAATCGCGTGGCCCGATCCCCGTTTGGACGTGGGTGATGAGCGCGCTGATCGCGGCTTGGGCGGCCTGGTACGGGCTCACCGAATTCGCTCAGCCCGCCGCATTCGCGCAGTCCGGTTCCGGCGGCGCGATCGCGGCCGCGAACGCACCGATGAACGCAAATGTGCCGACCACCTACAGCGGACACGGCGTCTCCGCCGGATTCGACTACGCCGCGACCGGCGCGAGCCTCTATACCGCCAACTGTTCCGCCTGCCACGGTGCGACCGGCACCGGCGTCCCCGGAGCATTTCCGCCGCTCGCGGCCGACCCGATCGTTACGGCCAAGGACCCGAAAGAGCACATCGCGATCGTCTTGCACGGCCTGCACGGAAAGGCGGTCGGCGGCACGTCCTACACGAGCCAGATGCCGTCGTTCGCGCAGTTGAGCGACAACGATATCGCCGCCGTCGTCGACCACGAACGCACGAGCTGGGGCAACAGCGCGCCGACCGTCGCGCCCGGCGACGTAAAGCGTGCGCGCTGACAGGGGGTCACCCCTGCGCCTCGCCGCGTTTGTGTGCTACGGTGAGTATCCGGGTTGTTCGCTCAGTCCGAGAGAGCCGTACGACGGCACTCACCAGAAAGGCCACGTATGAAAAGGCAGCTTCTTGTCGTTGCCATCGCCTGTGCGCTGACGTTCGGATATGTCGCGCCGGCGAAGGCCGCCTACCATGGTTTTCGCGTCTTGAACCAAGGGGGCCACGTCATTACAGCGGTGCAAATCTCGACCCCGTTTCGCAGGCTCTGGGCGCCGAATCTGCTCCGCGCGAGGGTCGCCCCCGGTGGTAGCGCAGCGTTCTCGATCGGTGAAGGCTGCCTAGAAGACGTGCGAATCACCTACAATAACGGGCACTGGCTCCAGCAAAACAACGTGAACACCTGTCGAGTCAACGTCATCTCGCATTACTAGGGACCTCCGAGGGTGACTCGTTCGCTGGGTAGACGGTTCGCATGCA
>Ga0182024_10013282_pt1 | contig 16111 bp, 14 predicted proteins | sample P32metaG_FD_120480 | JGI IMG/M metagenome (GOLD analysis project Ga0182024, IMG submission 120480) | Permafrost microbial communities from Stordalen Mire, Sweden - P3-2 metaG (Illumina Assembly) | ecosystem: Environmental > Terrestrial > Soil > Wetlands > Permafrost | place: Sweden: Stordalen... | reverse complement strand
GCATCGCTGTCGATGCGCAGAGTATTGTCGTCCTGCCAGGTAATGTGAAACCGCGCCGCCAGCCGCATGAGCGCAGCAGCGCCGTACGACTTGCATTGATTGCCGGAAGCTTCGTCGGCTGCCGGATCCCACGCGTCAGCGACCTTGCGCGCTTCCGGAGTCATCGGCACCGGCTGGTAATCGCCTTTGTGCGGCGTGATCATCCGGAAACGCCAGTCTTCCGTTACGAAAGCTACCCAATATCCTGTAATGTCGATGGGCGCGGAAGCCTTCGCGGCGGTTGCTGCGTACGCAGGCGTCTCCGCCGAGGAGAGCATCAGCGCGGTCAATGCAGCCATGAAAAAAACCCTCATTGCACTTTCTCATTCATGCTGCGATAAATCGCCTCGATGAAATTGTTGGTTGTCCAAGGTCCGGTGTCCGACCCGTAACGGCGGATGTATCCTCGGGCCGGCGAGGCCGCTTGGACCTGTTCCAGCGTCATCCCCTGCTTCATCAGATCGCGGACCCGATCGCGAATAATAGTCACCATGTCGCGGTAATCCACCACGTCCAGCTGATCGCAAATGCGTCCGTGGCCGGGAACGATCAGCGTGCCCTCTTCGCGCGATACGATCGGCACCGATGGAATGGCCGTGTCGACGAGCTTTTGCAAGGCTGCAATTTCGCCCTGGATGCTCCCGCCCTTAGCGATATCGATTACCGGGAAACGCCTGGTGTCAAAGACGTCGCCGGCCATAACAACATCAGACCGGCGAAAGAAAACAATTGCATCGCCATCGGTGTGCGCAGCCGGCTGATGGAAAATCTCAATCCCCTCGCCGTTGAGGTACATGTATTTTCGAGGCTGATTGAATGTTTCCGTGGGCCACGCGTCGACAGGATATGGGGATGGTTGCCCGCTCGGTCCGCTCATCCTGGTCAACACCTGCTCGGCGGAAAGGATCGACGCGCCGCCTCCCAGAAAATTCGTGGCAAGACCCGCTCCGCCGTTTCCCGTAAACAACGTCTGCCCGGCTTTAGCGACAGTGAGGTTGCCGCCGACGTGATCTGGATCGGCGCTGGTATTGATCACATAACGGATGGGCTGCGCCGTAACCTTCTTGATAGCCGCGACAATCGCATCGGCGCTCGAAGCAACACCTGCATCGACAACCACCACCCCGTCGGGTCCCACCTGAAAGCCGACGTTCGCGCCCGCACCCGCGACCATGTAAAAGTTCGGGCGCAGTTGAAGCACTTCCAGAGTGGCACCCGACGCCTGCTGTAGTATGCAAGCACCGAGTGAGACAAAGACGCCGGCTGCTATCGCGATGGTGCCGCTGAAGAGGCGCATGGTCTCGAACAATTCTACTCCCGTGGCAGCGGGCGCGGTCCTGTCAGCCAGAACTTTCTCGAGTGGCGTGCCGGCGCATCACCGCCGCCCCAAACTCCTAGTACTTTTGTCGGCTGAGTATGTGACTTATTTCGTCTGCGCGCTGCAGGCCAAGGCCGGTGTGAGACGTATAATCGCTAGACACCATAGGTGTTCGACTTTCAGATCATGCCATTTAAGCTCTATTTATCCATCCTGCCGTTGCCTGTGATGTTATTAAGCGGCAGCCTGTTGCTCGGCCAATCCACCAGCGTGCTCACCTGGCGGAACAACAACTGGCGAGATGGATTGAATTCCACCGAAACCACCCTAACTCAGAACACGGTCAATAAGAGCAAGTTCGGCAAGATCTGCTCGACAGCGGCAGGCGCTATCGATGGACAAATCTACGCTCAGCCCCTGGTCGTAACGGACAGCATTCCAGGCTATACACATGTCGTTTACGTCGCCACCATGAATGACACGGTCTATTTTATCGACGGAGACAGTACCGACTGCGCAGTGATCAAACGGATCTCGCTGCTCCGATCGGGCGAGAAGGCAGTAAAATGCACCGACGTTGGCAATGGGAACTGTGCGACGTTTTCGCCCATCAGCGGCATCCTTGGAACTCCCGTGATCGACACCGCAACTCGCACTATGTATCTGGTGACCTGGACCGAATCGACAGCCAAGGGCTGTCCAACCAGCGGCACTTGCTTTACGCACCGCTTGCACGCTCTAGATATCGCGACGGGAGCCGAGAAGTACCACGGACCGGTCGCCATTCCGTCTGCTACCAGTGGCGCGAGCAAATTCACTTCTTATAATCACCTCCAAAGGCCCGGGCTGCTTCTGCTGCCCCACGTTGAGGCCAACGGAAACAGCGCCGTGTACGTTGCTTTCTCTGAGATGGACAACTCAGGAATCATCGGCACGAGCCTCCCGAATGGCTGGGTGTTCAGTTTTGATGCACAAAACCTCACAGCCGCGCCAGTGGCATGGAGCGCCACGCCGAACGGAGAAGGAGGTGGCCTATGGATGAGTGGCGCAGGCTTGGCGGCTGGGACCGACCAGGCCGGAGGTCCTACGTACATCTACGTCGCCACCGGTGACGGAACTTTCGACGCTGAAACCGGCGGATCGGACTATGGCGACAGCTTTGTAAAACTAACCACCCAACTGACCGTCAGCAGTTATTTCACGCCCTACAAGCAGTACTGCGACGACATCGCCGACCGCGACCTCGGAGCCGGAGGTGTCATGCTGATTCCCAACGGCGTCGCATCCAGCACCATCGATTTTGCCATCGCCAATGGTAAGGACGGAAACATCTACGTGATGGATCGGGCCAATCCGGGCGGCTACGCGGGTCCGGCCGGGAACTTATGTCCGAGTGCGGCGGGACCCGATTTGAATTATGAAACCGTCCCGGCGGCGAACACGCACGAGTTTTACAACACAGGCGCTTTCTGGAACCAGCATCTGTACACCGTGGCCAATAATTCACCGCTATGGAAGTACAAGATCAGTGGTACAACGTGCACCCCCGCCCCAGTGTGTCCTACGGCAGCGGCAAGCTCGGAAGCCCATTTTTCTTATGGTCCGGAACCGGTAATCTCTTCGAATGGCAACACAACGAATACAGCTGTCATCTGGGTAATTAACGGACACGGCTGGCCCAGCCAAGACCAGTCCGTGGTCCCGAAGCCGGCCGTGCTTTATGCTTTTGATGCCGAGCATGTCGACCAACCCACCATCCTTCCCCTGCTATGGAGCAGTAGCCAATGCCCGGCCCGAGATCGCGCTGGAAACGCCACGAAGTTCGCGGTGCCAACGGTCGCGAATGGCCGGGTTTTCATGGGCACGATGGATCCGTCGGACGCTACAAATACCCGTGGTCGACTGGATGTTTATGGCGAGATCAGCAAACCCTGCAACTGAGGGAGGGTTTTCTGCGAAGCGCCCCGGCCCAATCGTCCGGACGACCCAGTCATCGCGCCCACCAAGATCTTCGACAACCTCTACGTTATCGGCAACTCGGGAACAGCGGCCTATGTCGTGCAGACTTCGGCTGGCCGCGGCGTAAGATATATCAAGACAGCGATGCGTCGCCACAACCTCTGGATTCTGATCGCACTGCTAGCAGCGCCAGTATTCGTGCGCGCCCAATGGTTAAACCATCCCACTCCGGGTATTCCGCGAACTCCGGACGGCAAGCCGAACCTTGTCGCGCGGACACCCCGCGCAGCCGATGGAAGACCCAACCTCTCCGGGCTCTGGCAGACGGAGAGTGCGCCACCGGAGCTATTAGACCACTTGATCCCCGGAGCCACCAATGGGGCTGGTGAAGAACCTCTCTCGCAGTATTTCATCAACATCTTTTTCGATTTCAAACCCGAAGACGCGCCTCTTCGCCCCGCCGCCGCGGAGTTGTTCCGGCAGCGCGCGCCGAACTTCAGCAAGCAATCTCCGCTGCAGCACTGTCTTCCGGAAGGCATGCCGTTGGTGGAAATGGCGCCTGCTCCCTACAAGATCGTCCAAACGCCTGGCGTGACGTTCATGCTTTATGAAAGAGACACAACCTTCCGCCAGGTGTACACCGACAGCCGAAAGTTGCCCGACGATCCTCAGCCGTCTTGGCTCGGGTACTCGGTCGGCAAATGGGACGGTGATTCTTTGGTGGTCGATACAATTGGCTTCAATGACCGGGGCTGGTTGGATGCACGTGGCCACACGCATAGCGAGGCGTTGCACCTCACCGAGCGATTTCGTCGCTTGGACTTCGGCCATATGGAAGTGCAGCTGACGATTGACGATCCCGAGACCTATACCAGACCATTCACCATCAAGCTGAGGCAACGCCTGCTTGCAGACACCGATCTGCTGGAATCCTTCTGCGCGGAAAATGAGAAGGATGCAGGGCATATTGAAAGCAAGTAGGTGCTTCTTCAGCAGGCTACCCTGGGCTTGACACCATGAATTTAAGCGAATAGTCTCAAAGAGTTTCCGGCAGGAGGTGGCCAGATGCGAGCTATTTACGGTATTCCCGGTCTTATCGTGATTGCGGCGATGGCCCAGGGCCAAGTCACTTTTACCAAAGACGTTGCGCCCATCCTTCAAAACCGCTGCCAGAGCTGCCACCGGCCGGACACATTCGCTCCCATGTCGCTGCTCACCTATGAAGAAACGCGGCCGTGGGCGAAATCGATCAAGCAGAAAGTGCTGGCGCGCGAGATGCCGCCCTGGTACATCGACAAGAACGTGGGCGTCGAGCATTTCAAGAACGATGTGTCGCTGTCTGACGAAGAGATCGCCACCATCGTCAAGTGGGTGGACGCCGGCGCGCCCAAAGGAAACCTCGCCGATATGCCCCGCCCGCGCAAGTTCGACGATTCCGATCAATGGCACTTCGATCAGCCCGATCTGATCGTGACGCTGCCGAAGGATCAGTTGGTTCCCGCCGAAGCATCGGACCGTTGGATCGACGTTTTGGTGGACCCCGGCCTCACCGAAGATCGGTATATCAAGGCTATCGAAGTCAAACCCACCAAGGGCTTCAGGGCCGTGCATCACGTAACCACGTCCATGAAGCACGACGATGATCCCGATGATGGTGACAACGTCCAAGGCGCTTTCCTTAATGAGTACGCTCTCGGAAAAAACGCCGACGTATTTCCCGAAGGCGCGGGCCGCTTGATGAAGGCGGGGACGAAGATCAATTTCAATCTCCATCTGCACCCCATGGGCAAAGAGACTCCGGCGAACGTGGCACTCGCCCTCAAGTTTTATCCCAAAGGCTACACGCCCAAGTACATCGAGACCACCGAAAAGATTGGCGACCCCAAAGAGCTCGACATTCCGCCCAACGAGAACAATGTCCGGTTCGATGGATACAATACGCTGGCCAAGCCCGCGCGGCTGCTATCGTTCCAACCGCACCTGCACAATCGCGGCAAGGCGTCATGCATGGAGGCCATCTATCCGGGCGGCCACAAGGTGGAGATGTTGAGCTGCGTCAGCAAGTATCAGTTCGCCTGGCATCTGGTGTACCTCTATGCCGAAGACGAACAGCCGCTGCTGCCGGCCGGGACCATCCTGCACATGATCTCCTGGTATGACAATTCCCCCGCGAACAAATTCAACCCGGATCCCGACAACTTGATCACCTACGGGCAGCGCACCGTCGATGAAATGGGCGGCGCGTGGATCAGCTACTACTACCTCTCGGACGAAGAATTCAAGCAGCAGGTGGCCGAGCGAAAAGCGAAAACCATTCTCGCGAAGACGGAATAGCGGATGCGCTGGTTTTTGGCGGCGTGTGCCGTGTTCGTTTTGGTGATCGCGGCGCGCGCTCAGGTCCAGTATGCGCGGGGCCAGAACGTCGCTCCCGTTTTTGAAGGGTGGGAGCGCAATTCCGATGGAACCTTCAGCATGGTCTTCGGATACCTCAACCGGAATTACGAGGAGGAGCTCGACATCCCCGTCGGCCCCGCCAACACTGTCGAGGCTGGTCAGGAGACTGCCGCAGGGGAGGGCGCGTCCGGCGATCGCGGCCAGCCTACGCATTTCTACCCTAGACGCCAGCGGTTTCTGTTCCGGGTAGTGGTGCCCAAGGATTGGGACAAGGAACGAAAAGTGATCTGGACCCTGACGTCGCACGGTCGAACCGACCAGGCTAAGGGATGGCTTCAGCCGGTATGGGAGTTGAGCGCAGACGTCATCATCGAAAACATGGGAGGCGGCGTTCCAGACCCGAACAACCAACCGCCGTCGCTCAGCATCGGCGATGTTCCAACTGTTACGCTGCGCGACGGTGCGACGCTGACCGCCAATGCCACCGACGACGGTCTTCCCAAACCTTACCGGCGTTCCCCTTCGAACCCCGACCGCGATTCGCAGCCTCGCCGTCCACGGGGCGTGCAGATCAAATGGATTCAATATCGCGGACCAGGCAAAGTTACGTTCGATCCGGATGTCTCGGCGGTGGTGTACGGACAGCCCGTGGCCCTGACTTCGAAGGTGAGTTTCGGCGCGCCGGGCACATATGTTTTACGCGCCACCGCCAATGACGGGCAGTTATTTACCTCTCGAGATATAACCCTGACCGTGAACCCTTCGGTGCAACCGAGCCAGCGCTGACGCTGGTTATGGGTGCGCCAAGTTCTCCCACTCACTGGGACATCGGAGTGGCCGCGTGGATCATACAGGATGGCCAATATCCAGATTTCGAAGTCGGGCAGACAGTAGAATTCGCTGTGGAGTTTTGGCTTCCGGAGGGAGTGGCCGCGCGAGCTTCTAGCGAAAAAGTATCTGCCAACAGCCTCGGGGACGGTCTATACGACGCCGTAGCAGAGGTCCTCGTGCAGAACGACCAGATCACCGTTCTAGACATTGGCATCTTGGTTTACGAGCACACATCATTTCTCTATCAATCCCTTCCGCAAGGTTCCCGAGTCGCTGTCCAACTGAAACTCGGTATCGACCCTTTCCACAACTTCTACAGTCTGAGCAAGACTGGCGACGTTCTGCCGCTTGTCTACTCGTGGAAAATCTTGTCGATCCTCAGGCAAACCGCGCCGTTCCTAGAGACGCTCGCCAAGGGGCGGAAGATTCGGACTAGAGACCCCCAGCGACTTGGTTACGAAGAGATCCTCAAGACTGACGCGTGGAAGGATGACGGCGGGCATGCCCAGTACGTGCTTCGGTGCAGTCTTCTGCCGATCCCGCCCAAACGTGAAAGCGCAACCGCAACGCCATAAAAGTCCGCTAACCTGTTGCCTCGCTTTTAAACTGTCCAACGCGGACTCGAATTTTATCCCGACGCGCGAACAGAGGCGATTGAGAATTGAGACAGGCATTCAGCGTCATGAGATTTGCCGCGACTCAAAACTCGTGCCGCGATTATCAGCAATCCTGATCCGCCATATCACCCTTGAAACATGGTCATTATCAACGACTGGTGATATGTTCCATACAGTACGCAAAACGCTAGGGTGGCTTCGACGCCAATAAGGGGACTTCACAAGTGACAAGTTTAAAGAACCGCGCTGTTCTGTCTGTTGCCTTTGTATTTTTCGCGGCGATAGGCTCCACACAACTTTTTGGGCAGGGGGCTGGGACGGCATCTGTCTCGGGACGTGTCCTCGATGCCTCCGGCGCCGCCGTTCCGTCTGCATCGGTGGTCGCCAAGAATACCGGCACCTCGGTTTCTCAGACCACGGTAACCGACGACCAGGGACGCTATACCTTGCCGGACCTTCCGATCGGGTCTTACCAAATCGAGGCCTCCAAGACGGGCTTTCAAAACTCGGTTCGCAGCGGCGTCACGCTGAGCGTCGGCAGTTCGCTCGTGATCGATCTTCCGTTATCCGTCGGGCAGTCGACGCAGACCGTTACTGTATCCGCGGAGGCTTCGCAGGTTGAGACCACCACATCAGCGATCTCTTCGCTGGTGAACTCCACCCAGATGCGCGAACTGCCGCTCAATGGCCGGAATTTCGAGCAACTGATTCTGCTGGCGCCGGGCGTGTCGACCTATCCGGCGGGCGGAAGCTCCGCGCTCACATCGGTGGCCAACGCTTATTCCATCGCCGGAGCGCGGCCGGAAGGATATGCCAACACGCTGGATGGCGAGGACATGTTGAACTGGTGGCAGCGCAACGCTGGCGGGAACGTGACGGGTACTTCGCTCGGCATCGACAGCATCGCCGAGTTCCAGACGCTCACCGGCACGTTTGCGGCGCAATATGGCGGAAACGGAGCGGCCATCACCGCGGTGACCAAGTCGGGCACCAACGAGTATCACGGATCGGTCTACGAGTTTTTCCGCAACAGCGACCTCGACTCCCGAGGGTTCTTTGACGCGGGCTCACCGCCGCCGTTCCGCCGCAACCAGTTCGGCGGGACTCTGGGCGGGCCGATCAAAAAGAACAAAATCTTCTTCTTTATGAATTACGAAGGCATCCGGCAGGTGCTGGATACCACCTACGTCAACTTCGTACCCAGTGCGACGTTGCGTCAGGGGATTTACAACGGACAGCAATACAACGTGAATTCGGCCTCGCAAGCCATGCTGAATTTGTATCCGCTACCCAACGCCCCCGACAATGCCAACATCGGCATCTACAAGTACGTCGGCCCTCAAATCACGCCTGAAGACTTCGGCGTGGCGCGCATCGACTACAACATCTCGGAGAAGGATTCTCTCTTCGGCCGCTATCAAGCCGATTTCGGAACGCGAACGACGTATGGCGGCCTGGGACTTTGGCCGACCTACGACCTCACCCACAACCAGTTCCTCACCGTCGGCGAGCACCACGTTTTCTCGCCGACGCTGATCAATGAATTCGACGCGTCCTACTCCCGGCCGGTCACCAACGAGACGCAGCCCACCCACCACGCGCCGCTTCAGATCTTTTCGCCCGCGAGAGAAGATGCTTACATCAGCTTACCGCTCGGCCTCACGCCGCTCGGGGCCTCTTTCATCAATCCGTTCCAATACGTCCAGAACAAGTTCACCGAACGGGACGACCTTAAGTGGATTCACGGCGCGCATACCATCAGCATAGGCGCCACCTTCCGCCGCGAGCAGCTGAATCCGTACGCTTACACCTATTGGAATGGTTTCTATGCGTTCGCCAGCGTGCCGAATTTCTTCGCCGGCGTGCCCGCCTCGTTTACGGGCGCGCCCAACGGCGGTACGGACACCAACCGCGCCGAGCGCGACATCCGCTTCACGCCTTATATTCAGGACGACTGGAAGATCAGCAACCGTGTGACGTTGAACATCGGGCTGCGCTACGACTGGGAATCGAACCCGATCGAGGTTCACAACAATTTCTTTAACGCCGTCGGTCCGCCCTTCGGAACGGGCTTTCAGAACGTGCCGAACGCGTTCGTGAGCAATCCGTCGAACAAGAACTTCGATCCGCGCCTCGGCCTGGCGTGGGATGTGTTCGGAGATCACAAGACCGCCCTTCGCGCCGGATTCGGGATCTTCCACGATACGCTCCAAACCTACACGTTCTCTTCGGCCTATCTGACCAATCCGCCTTATCTGACGGAGAACCAGGTCTTCACCAACGGCGATCCGAACTGGCCGACGCCCTTCGTTGGCGGCGGGACACCGCTGTTGAGCAACACGAACGGGACGTTTTACGGCATCCACACCACGCCTTATACTCTTCAATACACGCTGAGCGTCCAACGCCAGCTGCCCGGCAACACGCTGTTAACGGTGGGTTATGAGGGAACCCGGGGCGTTCATTTGCTGGCCTTCCACGATTTCAACGCGCCCATCCCGACCATCAACAACGGCGTGTACACCTTCGTCCACCCAAGTCCGACCACGCCCGGTCAGTTGCTCGCGAACCCTTCACCGGACCCGAATTTCGGTTCGCTGGACATGCTGGACACCACCAGCTACTCGGCCTACAACGCCCTGCAAGTGGGCGTTACGCACCGGGCGTCGTCGAATCTGGTGTTCCAGTTCTCCTATACCTATTCGCATTGCATCGACAATTCGTTTGCATATGCCGGCCTGGGCGCCAACAACGTGACCTCGGCCAATACGAATCCATACGATTGGGCGGTCGACAAAGGGAACTGCAGCTTCGACCTGCGCCACAACATCTCGGCCAACGCCGTCTACGCGCTTCCCTTCAAAGGCAACCGCCTGGTGGAAGGCTGGCAGATCACCGGAATCGAGACCTGGCATACGGGCGTGCCGTTCTCGCTGGGAGAAGGCGCCCAGCCGTACTTGAATAACAACTTCGATACGCCCCGGCCGAACTACGTGGCCGGTTGCAATGTGTACGCCAATCAAAGCGTTCATCAATGGTACAACCCGGCTTGCTTCACCCCATCAGCGTATGGAACACTGGGCAACCTGGGAAGGAACAATCTGGTTGGGCCGGGCTTCGTCGAAACTGACTTGGGAGTGATGAAGGAGACGCGGATCACGGAGCGTGTGAGCGTTCAGTTCCGGGCCGAGCTGTTCAACATCTTCAATCACCCCAATTTCAACATCCCGGCGACGGCCGTCGTCAGCGCGGGGGCGTTCAACGCAGCAACGGGCGCCTATCAATTCACAAACGCGACGACAGCGGGCCAGATCACTTCGCTGGTTGGAAGCGGCGGCCTGAGCAACGTCGCACGGCAGACGCAGTTCAGTTTGAAGTTGTTGTTCTAAACTATCTGTTGACGGGCGACGACGCGGGTCGATACTCACTGACCCGCGTCGTCATTTCTCGCCATTCTCATGATTCCGCAAGAAAAACGCGAGGCCGTGACACGCGGCCTGCGCGAAGCTTTTTGAGTAACCGAGTTCAAAGACATCCGCATGATCAAGGACCTCGCTTCGTCAATGGTCTATCGCATCATCGTGCATGGATCTCCATTCCTGTTGAAAATTAGCACGCGCGCCACCGATCCTGCGCGCCACTATGCTTGCATGAAAGCCGCGGCTGATGCAGGCCTGTCGCCGCGTGTCTGGTACACCAATATCGAAGACAGCATTTCCATCACTGATTTTGTGGAAGCTCAACCCCTTCCGGTATCGGAGGCGCTGGTCCACTTGCCCGCTCTGCTACGGAACCTGCATAACCTGCCGCCGTTTCCCAGAGCTCCTTTCAACACTACATGCACGTTCCTACTCAACAAAGGACCTGCCTTGGACGGATACCTCCAGCAGTTTCAGGCCACGAGCATACTCCCCAAAGCCGAAAGCGAAGAATTCTTCGCCCGATATCGGGAAGTGTCCGCGGTTTACCCGCATGACGACGCGGAGCTGGTGTCGAGCCACAACGACCTGTTCAAGCCGGACAATATCCTCTTCGACGGACAACGCATTTGGCTGATCGACTGGGAAGCTGCTTTCCTAAACGATCGCTACGCCGACCTCGCGGTGGTTGCAAATCAGGTGGTCACGAACGACGAAGAGGAAATGGTTTATCTAAAGGAATATTTTGGAGCAGCGCCCGATCACTACCAACGAGCCCGATTCCATCTCATGCAGCAGATGGCCCACTTGTTCTACACCCTGGCTTTCCTCTTCCTAGGTTCGTCGGGCCAGCCGATCAATTGGAGTGAACCCGTGCCGGAATTGAGCGACTATCATCGACGCATGTGGGCGGGGAAAATCGACCTGTCGGACAAAGACGTGAAGATCGTCTACGGCCGGGTTCATTGGGAACGGCTCTTACAGAACGTGCAGCAAGCACGCTACAACGAAGCGCTCAGAATTGTTGCAGATCGGCATCGAACCCATAAGGCATGCATCATCCAGCCTGATCGCGGGCGATACCAGCTGCCGGCGGACGAGCCACATCCAGAGCTAATCGCGACGATACTGACCGGCAAGATACACGCCGAGCACTTCGAGCAGCGCGACTGCGTACTATCTGGCTGACCGAGATATCGAACGCGGCTGTTACCGGCGGGACGATGTGCCCGCGTACCCGCGAGCCGACACACTCGATGGGGGGATTAGACGGTTGGCTTGGACTTCTGGACGGTGAAGGTACCGTCCGGGTTTTCTGTGACAACCATCCCTTTGTCACGCAGGAATTGGATTTGATCTGACCTGGTCAGAGGTTTAGACGGATTCTCGGCCGGGGCTACCTGTATGACGATCTCGTTCGGCAGGTGGGATCTCCTCAGAAAACCTGCAACTTCTCCCCAACCATTTTTTTGTGAATAGTTGCGCTTGACGTAAGGCCTACCGCCGTCCCCCGGTTGCAACGCAGACTCAAGATAATCGCGCTCATCCGGGTGAAGTTCTCTTGCGCTGCCATCGGCATTCACATAAACGTAAGGATAGGGATCAACTCTCGACCGACCCTTCTTCACAACGGCGTACCCATCGAGATGATCTGGCCGCCCGGTTTTGCCTGCCCGCCGCATGATCCACAGGAGCACCGCTGCTCCGAGTACGAGCAGTGCACCGCCGAACAGAATTCGCACTGTCATTTCTTCTAGTATCGGCAAACGCTCGCCGGCTCGCACCCTTGCGGAAAGGACACTTTCCATCCAGACGGTTGATCGATCCACACCGGACATCTTGACTTGTTAACGGCAGAGAAACCTCTGTCACGCCACTGGGATTGCTATCAAAAAGGCTTGATAATGGCGTATAATCGACCCCACAAGGAGCTAATCGGCCATGAAGATAACGCTCTGGATTTTCGCTCTGGCAGCGCTTTCGGGGAGCAATTTATTCGCCCAGAGCATAACAGGCACGTGGCAAGGTACTGCGCAAGTCAACGGTACCAGCTACCGGGCCGTCGTAAAGATCTCAACCACCGATGCAGACACTCTGAAGGGAGTCATGTACGCCAGCATCGATCAATCCGGGCAGAGTCTTCCCCTCGGCGCGGTCACGGTGCAGGGCTCGGTCGTGAAGTTCACAGCGCCCGGCATCGGCGGCGACTACGAAGGGAAGCTGAGTGCCGAAGGTAACACGATGGCAGGGACGTGGAGCATCGGCGACACCCACGTCGCTCTGAATCTGACGCGCGCCACCCCGCAATCCGCTTGGGCCATTCCGGACACGCCGCCACCGCCCAAGATGATGGACTCGAACGCTAAACCCGAGTTCGAAGTAGCGACCATCAAACCGTCCGATCCGAAATAGTCCGGTTGGGGGATCGGTGTGAACAGAAGCGGCATGCTGAACACCCACAACACCACACTCGCCGACCTGATCAAATTCGCGTACGGCCTCCATCCAAAGCAGGTTATCGGGACCCCGCCGTGGTTTGATTCCGACAAGTTTGACGTTGAAGCCAAGCCGTCCGTAGCCGGTATACCCTCCGTCACGCAGATGAAGAACATGTTCCAGAAGCTGATCTCTGATCGCTTTTCGCTGGAATTCCACAAGGACAAAAAGGAACTTTCGGCCTACGCGATCATAATGGCGAAAGGCGGCGAGAAGATCAAGAAGGAAGAAACTGCCGAGATCCCTGTTCCCGGCTTTGGGGGGCTGCCGCAACGCGGCTTCAATATTCGCAATGCGACCATGGCTGAGTTTGCAAGCGTAATGCAAGCTCAGTTCATGGACCTGCCCGTTGTGGATCACACGGGGCTTGGCGACACTCGCTACACCTTCATTTTGAAGTTCACGCCTGATCCTTCGATGCGGCCCTTCGGCGGTGGCACGGCTCCCCCTGCGGTAGCCCAGCCGGCAGTTCCCGATCCAGACGCGCCGCCCGACATATTCAGCGCAATGGAACAGCTCGGATTGCACCTGCAGAAAACGAAAACATTAGTCGACGTAATGGCCATCGACAAAATCGAGAAGCCGTCGCCAAACTGAGGTGTACCGGTTAGTGCCAGGCCTATTTCGTTATCGGACCTACCTCGAACTTGCCTGGAGCGGACGTGGTTGTTGGTCCCATGCCCATAATCATCAGGACGCATTCTTCGTCCTTTGCGCCGTCGTAGTGCAGTTCGTTCGGCTGGTCGACCACGTAGCTGCCGGCAGGCATCGGCTTGGTGCTGTCGGGGTCGAATTTCGCGCCCGTCCCCACCCACCAGGTACCCGACATCACCATGATGTAGCGCGCCGCGTCGTGTGTGTGTGGACGGCTCATGTTGTTCGGGTGCCAGCGCATGAGCTGAATATAGAGTCCGGGCTTGGACATGTCGCCCTGCAGCATAACGGAGTCGGTAATCGCACCTTTCTTCCACTGGATATTTTCGGGAAGTGTGTAGTGAACCGCGTTTGGATCGGGCTCGGCGCCAGGCACGTGCGGCGTCACCAGCGCGGCAACCGAAAGCAGCATCGCGGGAATCCGAGCTTGAAAGGCCTTCATAACCTCGATTATAGCTTTGGACCCTGCGAGTGTTCACTGCAGATCCGGAGTTTGCAGCAAGGGATTATGCCAGGCGCGCAGCCGAACGTGCGTTCGCGATTTAATTCGCCAGCCGTTTGCCGTCTTCACATAGACGTCTTCATATCCTCCGTCGCGCTGAAGCGAGCCCGGCCCTTTCATTCCCAGCATCAATAAGTAGACCCGGCCCGTGGCGCCGTCCTGCGTTCCAGTAATCACATGGTTCACCATCACGTGGCTCCAACCATTCCACGCAACCGGTCCGTCACCAGGAGTCGCGGTGGGTCCCTTGGTGGGGCGCTTGCAGCCGAACGATCCGCCGCCCACAACTTCCGCCAGTTGCTCGCGGCCCTTGGCGAGCACTACGCCGCCTTTTGCAAAACCGTTCGGCGTGATCTTGTCAATGAAGGCGCCATCCGCCGTGTACAGGTCCGCATAATCGTACCCGTTGTTCGAACAGGTGTCGATAGCTTGGCCATATCGATTCACCAATTGTCCTATCTCTGCGTAATCGAGAGCCGTAAGACCCGGCGTCTTCACTGCCGCGCTGGCGCGTTGCTGCTGCACCAGCATGCACACCATAACGATCAGGCCGAGGCTAAGAGCTGCTACCGCCATTTTCCATCGAAACATAGCGTCTCCTTTTTGTATGTCACTGAATGTGACTGCACGGCACATTCTATCCAACCCCGTGATAGGTTAGAACACCCCCGCGCCATGCTTATAATCTCGTTGTAGGCTGAAGCGCCACGGAGAATCCATGAAACAGTCGTATCTGTCGATTCTGGTCCTTGCAATGTTCGGGGTTGCGCTAAACGCGCAAGATGCTACGCGCGGCGGGACACTCTACAAGCAACAGTGCATTTCGTGTCATGGCGATCGCCTGGAAGGACGCAGTGGCCCCTCCCTCGCCGGAGGCGACTTCCAGTCACGCTGGCCCACTTCCGATCTCATCGCCAAAATCAAAAACACAATGCCCCAGGACAGCCCCGGCACGCTCACCGCAGGCCAGGCCGCCGATCTCGCCGCTTATATTCAAGAGGCGGGCAAGACCGCTGCAAACGCCGCGCCTGCCACCGCCTCGACCAGCGGAGCGCCGTCCGCGTTCTCTGCCACCGGCAATCTCAATCAGCTCATGCGCGGTATTATGTTCCCCAATTCCAACATCATCTTCACTGTTCAGACCAACGATCCCGCTGCGAAGAAAAAGGCTGGTGACTCCGCAAATGCCAATGGCGGTTTCAACTGGTCCGCGTGGGGCAGCGATCTCTACTCTGGATGGGAAATCGTCGATTACGCATCCATCGCGTTGGCCGAGTCGGCGCCCCTGATGCTGACTCCGGGGCGTCGTTGTGAAAACGGCAAGCCGGTTCCCGTCAATGATCCCGACTGGATTCGATTCACCAAGGAAATGGCGGAAGTGGGAAAAGCTGCATACCGCGCATCCCAGACCAGAAGCCAGGAGAAGGTAAGCGACGTCAGTGGCGATGTCGCCGAAGCCTGCATGCACTGTCATCAGGTCTTTCGCGATAAAATACGGCGCGGAAGAACCGGTCCCGATCCTTCCGGCAAAGAACTGCGTTGCACCAAAGACTAGCGGTGTGCCGCATCGGCCATACCCAATCACTCGACATGAGAATGCGGATCCTAAGACACATGGGTCGTGGTTTTCCGCGAGAGCACATCCGCGACTAGGCGTTATACGTCCAGGTGGGTTGCGGTCACAAGCCGGTCTATCTCTGCCGGGTTCATTTCGAGAACGGCCACTGACACACATCACGATCTGCACGCTGGTAGGCGCGATCCACGGGTCATGGGGCGGTGAGACTCAATCCACAGGGGTCTGCGTGTTCACGCATATGCCCGCTCCGTCGAACGAAAACTGCCCGCCGATGCTCACCGTGAGGTTCGACTGTGGCACATT
>Ga0182024_10013281_pt1 | contig 16111 bp, 11 predicted proteins | sample P32metaG_FD_120480 | JGI IMG/M metagenome (GOLD analysis project Ga0182024, IMG submission 120480) | Permafrost microbial communities from Stordalen Mire, Sweden - P3-2 metaG (Illumina Assembly) | ecosystem: Environmental > Terrestrial > Soil > Wetlands > Permafrost | place: Sweden: Stordalen... | reverse complement strand
TCGGCCAAGCTCGTCAAGCGAGCCGATCTCATCGTCGTAGAGGATTTGAAAGTCGCTAATATGATTCATCATCCGACTCTGGCGCGTTCGATCGCGGACGCATCATGGTCGCGGTTTGTCTCGATGCTCAGCTACAAAGTTGAAAAGACTGGTGGCCATCTCACTCGAGTCAATCCGAGATATACCAGTCAGGAATGCTCACGCTGCCATGAACTTGTCCCGAAATCGCTCGCCGTGCGCACACATCAGTGTCCGTTCTGCGACTTGGTCATCCACCGGGATCACAATGCGAGCTTGAACATTCGCCGCGCCGGGATTGGCGCGGGGGCGCTTAACGTGATCGGTTTGCGATGAGCGTGCGCCCGGAAACATCTGCTGGCTCCCGCGAGGGAGTTAAGTAAATAAATCCCCCTCCTATTTGGAGCCCCTCGCCCAAGCGCGCAGCCGCGACGAATCTTGCGCGCTTCATGGAGTGCGTCAATGCCCGCCAGGCATTGGCGATGGCGGACTACGCCGATGTCTACCGCTGGTCCATCGATAACCCTGCGCAGTTTTGGGCCGAGTTCGCGCGCTTCGCCGACGTGCGCGCGAGCTGCGCCAAAGACGGGCCCGTCATTGAAAATCCCGCCGCCATGCCCGGCGCGCGCTTCTTTCCGAGCGCGCGGCTCAACTTCGCTGAAAACCTGCTGCGCTACCGCGACGCACAGCCTGCACTCGTCTTTCGCAACGAACGCGGCGCACGCAGCGAGCTCTCCTACGGGCAGCTCTACGATGAAGTGGCCCGCGTCGCCGCAGGACTCAAGGAGGCGGGCGTCGTGGCCGGCGACCGCGTCGCAGCCTTCCTGCCCAATCTGCCCGAGACGGCCATCGCCATGCTCGCCACCGCCAGCCTCGGCGCCATCTGGTCCTCCTGCTCGCCGGATTTTGGCTTAGGCGCCGTCGTCGATCGCTTCGGTCAGATCACCCCCAAGGTGCTGTTCGCGGCCGACGGCTACTACTACGGCGGCAAGACACTCGACTCGCTCAGCCTGATTGCGGCACTGCTGCCGCAGCTTCCGAGCGTTGCCGCGCTCGTGGTCGTGTCCTATGCAAGTGCCAGTGCTGCGCTCCCACGCATCCCGGCAGGCGCCGCCAAAGTCTTGCACTGGAGAGATTTCGGCATCGCCGGTGCCGCTTTGAAATTTCTGCAGTGCCCCTTCGATCAGCCGCTCTGCATCCTCTACTCCTCGGGCACCACCGGAAAGCCGAAGTGCATCGTTCACGGCGCGGGCGGCACGCTCTTGCAGCATCAGAAGGAGCACCTGCTGCACACCAATGTGCGCCGCGAGGACCGGCTCTTCTACTTCACCACCTGCGGCTGGATGATGTGGAACTGGCTGATGAGCGCGCTTGCCACCGGTGCGACGGTCGTACTCTACGATGGCTCGCCCTTTCATCCGGATCCGGGAGTGCTGTGGCGCATGGCGGCCGAGGAGCGCCTGACGATATTCGGCACCAGCGCCAAGTATCTTGCCTCGCTCGAGAAGAGTGGTTTCGCGCCGGCGCGCGCGCTCGAGCTTCCGGCACTGCGCACCATCCTCTCCACAGGTTCGCCGCTTCTTCCGGAAGGATTCGACTTCGTGTATCGCGACGTGAAGGCGGACGTGCAGCTGTCCTCCATTTCCGGAGGTACCGACATCGTCTCCTGCTTCGCGCTCGGCTGCCCGACGCGTCCGGTCTATCGCGGCGAAATCCAGTGTCGCGGTCTTGGGCTGCGAGTGGAGATATTTGACCCCGCAGGCCGAGCCGTCGTCGGCGAGCGCGGGGAGCTCGTGTGTACGGCGCCTTTTCCGTCCATGCCGCTCGGTTTCTGGGGCGATGACGATGGCAGCCGCTATCGCGCGGCTTATTTCGAGCGCTTCCCCGGAGTTTGGCATCACGCCGACTATGCAGCGCTCACCGAGCACGACGGTCTCATCATCTACGGCCGCTCCGACGCGGTCTTGAATCCGGGCGGCGTGCGCATCGGCACGGCCGAAATCTATACAGCGGTGGAGGGCCTCGCCGAGATCGCCGAGGCGCTCGCCGTGGCTCAGGACTGGCAGGGCGATGTGCGCATCGTGCTCTTCGTGCGCCTGCAAAGCGGCTACACGCTCGACGCCGCGCTCGATCAAAGGATCCGCAGCGTCATCCGCGCGCGCACCACGCCGCGGCATGTGCCGGCCAAGATCATCGCGGTCCCCGATATGCCGCGCACGCTCTCGGGCAAGCTCACCGAGCTTGCGGTGCGCAATGTCATCCATGGACGGCCGGTGCAGAACCGCGACGCGCTCGCCAATCCAGACGCGCTCGAGCACTTTCGTGACCTCGAAGAGCTGCGGAGTTGACGACTTTTAATGCGCTGTACGCGCACGAGCTCGCCCGCAGCGGCTTTCACGCCGATCCCGCGCAACGCGCAGCGGTCGACGCTCTCGAGGCCCTGCGCGAGCGTCTGATCGAACGCGAGTCGCGCGGCAGGGCGCGGCGCTGGTTCGCGCGGCTGCGCCGCTGCGACAGCGTGCGCGGGCTTTATCTTTGGGGGGACGTCGGCCGCGGCAAGACGTACCTCATGGACCTCTTCTTTGAGAGCCTGCCCTTTGCCGAACGGCAGCGGCGGCATTTCCACCGCTTCATGTACGACGTCCACGCGCGTTTGGCGGAGCTTGCACAAACGGCCGCGCCTCTTGAGGAGATCGCCAAAAAGATCGCGCGCGAGGCGCACGTCCTGTGCCTCGATGAGCTCTTCGTCAGCGACATCGCGGATGCCATGATCGTCGGCGCTCTCCTGCGTGCATTATTTCGCAGCGGTGTGACGCTCGTTGCGACCTCAAACCTACCGCCGCGCCGGCTCTATGAGAACGGCCTGCAGCGCGAGCGCTTTCTGCCGGCCATCGCTCTTCTCGAGCGTCACACCCGCGTGCTCGAGGTCGATGTGGGCACCGATTATCGCCTGCGCGATCTCACATCCGCAGGCATCTACTTTGCAAGCGACGCGTCCGACACGCAGGCCAAGCTCGCGGCGCTTTTCAAGAAGATCGCCGCGGGTGGCGCATCTCATGCAGGCACGGTGGACATTGAAGGCCGCCCCATTGACGTCGTGTGCGAGGCAGGCACTGCCATCTGGTTTGAATTTGCCGCGCTCTGTGCAGGCCCGCGAAGCCAGAATGACTATATTGAGATCGCGCGCGTCTATCAGACCGTATTCTTGACTGGCGTGCCGCAATTTGACGCCGACCATGAGGATGAAGCACGGCGCTTCATCGCGCTCGTCGACGAGCTCTACGATCACGGCGTCAAGCTCATCGTGAGCGCAGCAGCGCGCCCGGCAGAGCTTTATCGCGGCGAGCGCCTAAGGCTCGAGTTCGCGCGCGCGGCGAGCCGCCTCGTCGAAATGCAAAGCCAGGAGTATCTCGCCCGCGAACATCGCCCCTAGACGACGCCGCGGCGCATCTGATCAAGCTCGATGGACTCAAAGAGCGCGCGAAAGTTACCCTCGCCGAAGCCCTCGTTGCCCTTGCGCTGGATGATCTCAAAGAAAATCGGGCCAATCACATTCTGCGTGAAGATCTGCAGCAGGAGGCCGTCGCCCTTGCCCGGATTGCCGTCAATCAGGATCCGCCGCCGCGCGAGCTCCTCGATCCTCTCGCCATGCTCCCCCACGCGCTCGCTGATGCCCTCGTAGTAGGTGTCGGGCGTGTCCTGGAAATCGACCCCCTGGCGGGTGAGCACGTCGACCGTGCGATAGATGTCCGTGCTCGCAAGCGCAATATGCTGGATGCCCTCGCCCTGGTAGGCCTTCAGGTACTCCTCGATCTGGCTCTTGTCGTCCTGCGACTCATTGATGGGAATGCGGATGCGCCCGCAGGGACTGGTGAGCGCGCGCGAGAAGAGTCCGGTCTTCTTGCCCTCGATATCGAAGTAGCGGATCTCGCGAAAATTGAACAGGCGCTCGTAGAAGCTCGTCCAATAGTCCATGCGCCCGCGCATCACGTTGTGCGTCAGATGGTCGATGCAGGCAAGACCCGTGGACTCCGCGCCTGCGCTGTCTTTGACCGCGCGGAAATCGACATCGTAGATCGACTGTTCGCCGTAGCGATCGACGAGATAGATGAGCGAGCCGCCGATGCCTTCGATGCAGGGGATGTTGAGCTCCATGGGGCCTGCGCTCTGCGGGCCCGGCCGCGCACCCAATTCGAGCGCGCGTCGATACGCGAATGCCGCATCGCGCACCCGGAAGGCCATCGCGCAGGCGCACGGTCCGTGTGCGCGGGCAAAGCCCTGCGCGAAGGAGTCCCCTTCCGCATTGATGATGAAATTGATGTCGCCCTGCGCATGCCGCGTCACGTTCTTCGAACGATGACGCGCGACCACGGGGAAGCCCAAGCGCTCGAAGAGTGCGCGCAGCGCCTGCGGATCAGGGGCTGCGTACTCGACGAACTCGAAACCGTCGGTTCCCATCGGATTTTCGAAGAGCTCGGGCATGGCGGATCTCCAGCGCGCGAATAGTTACATTTGCAACTATTATACGCGCTGGCCCGCCTGCAACGAACCCAAGCCATGCCCAAGCCGGTCCTGCTGCTTGAGAACTTTCTGCCGTATCGCCTCTCGGTGCTGACGAATCTTGTGAGTAGCGCGATCGCGGGGGCCTATCGCGAACGCTTCGGCCTCTCGATTCCCGAATGGCGCGTGGTGGCGGTGCTCGCGAACTCCCCCGACCTCTCCGCCGCGGAAGTCGCGCAGCGCACGGCCATGGACAAGGTCGCGGTCAGCTGCGCCGTGCGTGCGCTCCTGAAGAGCGCGCGCCTCGAGCGGCGCATGGCCCACGCCGACCGGCGCCGCTCCGTGCTGCGCTTAACCGCGGCCGGACGGCATATCCATGCGGAAGTCGCGCCCTTCGCGCTCACCTACGAGCGCTCGCTCCTGCGCCCGCTGTCGCGCGAGGAGCGCGTGGCGCTCGACCGGGCTCTGGACATCCTCCTGGGGCGCGCCCTGCAGATCGGACCGCTGACGAAAACGTAAGCCGCTGTTCCTGATGTATTATATGCGACTTCCTCGCGCGAGAATGAGCCGTGATCCTGACGTACCGCTACCGTTTGCTGCCGCTCGAGAGTCAGCACCGCGCATTGCAGCGGCTGTGCGCGGCGCAACGCGAGCTGTACAACGCAGCGCTTGAGGAGCGCATTGACTGCTATCGAAAGACCGGCAAGACACGCACGTACATCGACCAATACAAGGCATTGACGCAGTGCCGACATGAGTTGCCCGATATGGGCGAGCTACCGGCGAACTTGCAGCGCTGGACGCTCAAGCGCCTGGAAGATGCGTTTCAAGGATTCTTCCGTCGCCTTAAGGCGCGCAATGGGAAGGATGGCTTTCCCCGATTTCGCGGCACGGGACGATGGGACGCGTTTGGCTTCGCTGAGTTTAGCGGTATTCGATTTGACGGTAAGAGGCTGCACTTTGCCGGAATGCCTGGAGGCCTGAAGCTCCATTTACATCGCCCGCTGCCGGATGACGCAAAAATCCGCTCCTGCGTGTTTCGGCGCGATGGCCGCGGCTGGTTTGTGTCCTTGAACATCGCGATAAAGGCGGCCGCGAAGCGCGCATTAGCATCGGCTATCGGCGTTGATCTCGGCCTCAACGTGTTCGCCTTTTGCAGCGACAACCTGGAGATCCCGAATCCACGCATTGCACAGCGAGCCGAGAAAGAAATGCGCCGCCGGCAACGCGCGCTATCCCGTTGCACACGGGGCAGTCATCGCCGCCATAAAGTGCGTGCGCAAGTGGCAAGAGTGCACCGAAAGATCACCAATACCCGCAACACCTGGCTTCATCGGGAATCAGCCATCCTCGTCAAGCGAGTCGACGTGATCGTTGTAGAAGATTTGAAAGTCTCGAACATGGTTCGTCATTCGACCTTGGCGCGTTCGATTGTGGATGCGTCATGGTCGCGGTTCGTCTCGATGCTGGACTACAAAGTTGAAAAGACTGGTGGTCACCTCGTTCGAGTCGATCCGAGAAATACAAGTCAGAAATGCTCAGGCTGTGGTGAACTCGTGCCGAAGTTGCTCACCGTGCGCACCCACGCGTGTCCGTCCTGCGGTCTCATAATCGACCGAGATCACAATGCGAGCTTGAACATTCTCCGCGCCGGGATTGGCGCGGGGGCGCTTAACGTGATCGGTTGGCGATGAGCGTGCGCCCGGAAACATATGCTGACTCCCGACGCGGGAGTAAGGTCTATAAATCCCTATAATTCTGCGCCGTTGGCGGGGGGTCACTTTGAAGACGATTGCGCAATTCGAGGTCAAGTATTGCCAGTTTCTCGACGCCGATGGGAAGGCCGTCGGGAAGCTGCCGCCCTTCACACAGGATGCGGCCGAGCTTGTGAAGATGTACCGCCTGATGACGCTGGTGCGCACCTTCGACACCAAGGCCATCAATCTGCAGCGCACCGGCAAGCTCGGCACCTACGCCTCCTGTCTCGGCCACGAGGCCACCCACGTGGGCGCCGCGGCCGCGATGCGGGCGGACGATGTGCTCATACCCGTGTACCGCGAATACGGCGCACAGTTCTGGCGCGGAGTCACGATGACGGACGTCCTCCTCTACTGGGGAGGCGATGAGCGCGGCAATGACTTCAAGGAATCGCGTCAGGATTTCGCCTGGAGCGTGCCGATCGGCTCGCAGATGCTGCATGCCGCAGGCGCCGCCATGGCCATGAAGATCCGCGGCGAAACCCGCTGCGCGCTCGCGTTCATCGGCGACGGCGGCACCTCCCAGGGCGCGTTCTACGAAGCCATGAACCTCGCCGGCGCGCGCGCTCTGCCGGCCATCTTCGTCATCGTCAATAACAAATGGGCGATCTCGGTTCCCATCGAGGATCAGACCGCGACCGCTACGCTCGCACAGAAGGCCATCGCCGCCGGCATTCCCGGCGTACAGGTCGACGGCAACGACATCATTGCCGTGCGCCATACGGTGGCTGAAGCGATCGCCGCCGCGCGCGCCGGCAAAGGTCCGACCGTCATCGAGGCCGTGACCTACCGTCTAAGCGACCACACCACGGCTGATGATGCGACGCGCTACCGCAAGGAGCACGAGGTGAAGGATGCGTGGAAGAGCGAGCCGCTCCTGCGCTTTCGCGCCTATCTCATCGCGACGCGCGCCTGGGATGATGCGCGCGAGGAAGCCTTGAAAGCGGAGTGCGTCGCGCTCGTCGATGCGGCCGTGGAGGAATACCTGCACACGCCCAAGCAGTCGACCGATGCCATGTTCGATTTTTTGTTTGCGCGCCTGCCCAAGAGCACGCGCGAGCAGCGCGGCGCGGCGCGCCGCTACGCATCCTCCGGCGCACACTGATCCTGCGCGCAGCCCGCCATGGCAAAAGTCACGATGATCGAAGCCATCAACCGCGCGCACGCGTGGGAGATGGCGCACGACTCCACCGTCGTCGTGCTGGGCGAGGATATCGGCATCAACGGCGGCGTGTTCCGCGCCACGGCCGGCCTGCAGGAGAAGTTCGGCAAGGAGCGGGTGCAGGACACGCCGCTTGCCGAAGGGATGATTGCCGGCATGTCGATCGGACTTGCCGCTCAGGGACTGCGCCCCATCGCCGAAATTCAGTTCATGGGTTTCATCTACCCCGCCATGGATCAGATCGCGAACCACATGGCGCGCATGCGGCATCGCACCCGCGGACGCATCACATTGCCGCTCGTCATGCGTATGCCGCACGGCGGCGGCATTCACGCGCCAGAGCATCACTCCGAGAGCCTGGAGGCGATGCTCGCGCATCACCCGGGTCTGCGCGTCGTCTGCCCCTCCTCCCCGGCGCGCGCCTACGGCCTTCTCCTCGCCTCGATCCGTGATCCCGATCCGGTCATGTTCTTGGAGCCCGTACGCCTCTACCGTCTCGTGCGCCAGGAGATCGCGGACGACGGCCAGGCGCTGCCGCTTGATGTGTGCTACCGCCTGCGCGAAGGCAATGACGCGACCATCGTCACCTGGGGCGCCATGACCTTCGAAACGCTGCGTGCTGCGGACCAGCTGCAAAAAGACGGCGTGTCATGCGAGGTGATTGACCTTGCGACGCTCTCGCCCATCGACCATGACACGATTCTCGAGTCGGTGGCGAAGACCGGCCGCCTCATCATCGTCCACGAGGCGGCGCGCAACTGCGGTGTCGGGGCGGAGATTGCCGCGACGGTGGCGGAGCACGGGCTCTATGACCTGCTGGCGCCCATCAAGCGCGTCACCGGCTACGACACGCCGATGCCCTTGTTCCGTCTCGAGTACGACTACATTCCAAGCGTCGCGCGCATTATTGACGCCGTGCGCGATACGCTCACCGAATAGCGGCCGCAAGCCTTTTCACGGAGGGCGCATGACGACATTCAATCTTCCGGATCTGGGCGAAGGCCTGGCAGAGGCCGAAATCGTGCGCTGGCACGTGAAGGCGGGCGATCAGGTCAAGGTCGATCAGCCCATGGTGGCAGTTGAAACCGCGAAGGCCGTGGTTGAAGTGCCCTCGCCGTACTCCGGCGTGATCCGCGCCCTGCATGGCAACCCCGGCGACATGATCGCAACCGGCGCAGCACTCGTGGAATTTGACGTCGCGGCAGCACCGAGTACGCGCCCCGCGCCCGCCAAGGGCCCGGAGCGCCCCGCGGCGGATGACTCCGGCACCGTCGTCGGCAGCATGCCGACGACCAACGAGGAGGAATTTATTGAGACCGCTGTCGCCGGCGGCAATTCCGGCGCGCCGCGCGAGCGCGTGCGGGCGGCGCCCGCCGTGCGTGCGCTTGCGAAGCGCCTCGGCGTCGATCTTGCGCGCATCTCAGGCAGCGGCCGCGGCGGACTCATCACCGTCGATGATGTCATGACGACTTCGGGTCCGACCGCAATGCACACCGCGGCCACCGTCACGGCACTCAAAACACCGGCGAGCTCGCCGCGCTCGGGGGCGCCCGTCGCCGCCGGTGAACCGGAGAAGCTGCGCGGCCTGCGGCGCGCGATGGCCCAGAGCATGAGCATGGCACGCGACAGTGTCATGAACTGCACGCTCTTCGACGATGCCGACCTGCATCACTGGGCCAAGGGACAGGATTTCACCATCCGTCTGTTGCGCGCCATCGCGGCCGGCTGCCGTGCCGAGCCGGGTCTTAATGCCTGGTTCGACGGTGAAGCGCAGACCCGAAGGTTGCTCCCGCGAGTGGATGTCGCCATGGCGGTCGATGCGCCCGACGGGCTCCTGGTTCCCGTGATCCGCGACGTGGGCGGACGCAAAGCCGAGGAGCTGCGCAGCGACGTCGACCGCTTGAAGCGCACCGCGCGCGATCGCACCGTCGCCCCCGAGGACCTGCGCGACTTCAGTTTCATGCTGTCAAACTTTGGCATGATCGCCGGGCGCTACGCGACCCCGGTCGTCGTGCCGCCGGCGGTCGCGATCCTCGGTGCGGGCCGTCTCAGCCACGATGTGATCGCCGTCATGGGCGGAATTGAAGCGCACCTGCGCATGCCGTTGTCGTTGACCTTCGATCATCGCTGCGTGACAGGCGGCGAGGCGGCAAGATTCCTCGCCGCATTGATGCGTGATCTCGAGCGGGACTCGTGAGCGTACCCCGAGCAGCCCCTCGCGACAGCTCTCCCCTGCGCAGCATTCCCGCCGCACGGCGCGCCCTGATCGAGCGCATCGTCGCCGCGCGCGGCCCGCGTGCGGGAACACGTGGCAAAGCCGCGCTGCGGCAGAAATTCCTGCGCGCCTATTTTCGCGGAGTGGCGGAGGAGGATCTGGCGCAGCGCCAGCCCGAGGCGCTTGCGGGAGCCGCGCTCGAGCATTTCAAATTTGGCAGGCTCGCGCGCCGCCCGGGGCAGGCGCTCGTCAAGGTGTTCAACCCCGATAGCGCACGCGACGGCTTTCAAAGCGCCCACACGCTCGTCATGGTCGTCACCGACGACATGCCCTTTCTCGTAGACTCCCTGGGCATCGTGTTCAGTCAGGCGGAAGTTGCCGTCCATTTGATCGTGCATCCAGTCTTAAGCGTCGAGCGCGACGGCCGTGGCCGACTGACCGGCGTGCGCGCCGAGCGCGAGCCGAACGGCCATGCAGAATCGTGGCAGCTCTATGAGATTGATCGCCAGACCGACGCTGCACGCATTGCCGAATTGCAGGAGAAACTCAGCGCCGCACTGCGCGACGTGCGGCTCGCAGTTGCCGACTGGCTGCCGATGCGGCAGTGCGCGGCCAAGCTCATTGAGTCCCTGGCCAGCCATCCGCCGCCCGTGCCTGCCGGCGAAGTCGCCGAGGCGCGTGCGCTTCTGGAATGGATGCGGGCCCGCCACTTCCTCTTCATCGGCTACCGCCACTATCGCCTCGAGCGCGGCAAAAGCGCCGACCGCCTCGTGCCGGAAGCGCGCACGAGCTTAGGGATCCTGCGCGGCGGCAAGGCCGGCGCCGTTGTCCTGCGCGGACAGCTGCGCGTACGGGCGCGCGAGCGGCAGCTCCTCATCCTGACGAAAGCCAATTCCATGGCGAGCGTGCATCGCGCGACCTACCTCGACTATGTCGGCGTGAAGAGCTTCGGCGCGCGCGGTGAGGTGGCCGGCGAACACCGCTTTCTCGGTCTGTGGACCTCGACCGCCTACCAATTCAGCCCGCGCGAAATCCCGGTGCTGCGCAAGAAGGTTGAGGGCGTGATCAGCCACTTTGGCCTCGACCCGCAAAGCCATGACGCGAAAGCCGTGCTGCACGTGCTCGAGACCTATCCGCGCGACGAGCTCTTCCAGGCACCGGTGGAAGATCTGATCCGCATTGCGCGCGGCGTCGTCAACCTGTACGAGCGGCGCACGGTGCGCCTCCTCGCCCGGCGCGATCCTTTTCAGCGCTTCTATTCGCTCCTCATCTACGTACCGCGCGATCGCTACAGCACCGACGTGCGCCAGCGCATCGAACAGATCGTGCTCGAGGGTTTCGGCGGCAGCCACGTCGAAACGCAGGTGCAGATCTCCGACTCCAATCACGCACGCGTGCACGTGGTCGTCCGCACCGACCCGGACGATCGGCGCAAAGTGGACCTTGCCGGCATCGAGAAGCGCATTGCCCAGGCGGCGACGACCTGGACCGACCGGCTGCGCGCCGCTCTCGTCAAGGAGCATGATGAGGCGGCGGTGCTCGCGCTTGCGCACCGCTACCGGCACGCGTTTCCGCTCGCCTATGAGGAAGAGGTCGCTCCCGCGGCCGCGCTCGAGGATCTGCAGGACCTGGAAGCGCTGCGCTCCGAGCCGCAATCCCCGCGCCTCAACCTGCATCGCCCGGCGCGCCAGATTCCCGAGCGCGTGCATTTGAAGATCGTGAAGTTGGGCGTGCCGGTGCCGATATCCGACCTCCTGCCGGTGCTGGAGAATTTCGGCCTGCGCGTCATCGCCGAACGCCCCTATGAGCTCGCGTGGCCCGAAGGCGGCGCGGCCTGGATCCAGGATTTCGAGCTCGAGCACCGCGACGCGTTGCGCATCGACATCGCGCGCATCGAGTCGACATTCAAGGAAGCGTTCGCCGCGGTGTGGCGCGGGGAGATTGAGAACGACGGCTTCAACCGCCTGCTGCTCGCAACGGGACTTGCCGCGCGCGAGATCGTGGTGCTGCGCGCGTATTGCCGCTATCTGCTGCAGACGGGCGTGCCATTCAGCCAGATCTACATGGAGCGCACGCTCGCCGCGAATCCCGGAATTGCGAGGAACCTCGTGCGCCTGTTTCAGGCGTATTTCAAGCCGCGCGCCGCGGCGCGCGCGCCGGCACGCGCCGAAACTCTCGTCGGCGAGATCCGCGCGGCGCTGAATGCGGTCACGAGTCTGGATGAGGACCGCATCCTGCGCGGCTATCTGAATGTCGTGCGCGCGACGCTGCGCACGAACTTCTATCAGGTAGACGCCGCCGGCGCCGCGAAGAGCTACGTGTCCTTCAAGCTCGATCCGCACAAGATTCCCGACCTGCCGCTGCCGCGACCGAAGTACGAGATCTTTGTCTACAGCCCGCGCGTGGAAGGGGTGCATCTGCGCATGGGCGACGTCGCCCGTGGCGGGATCCGCTGGTCCGACCGGCGCGAGGATTTCCGCACCGAGATTTTGGGCCTGATGAAGGCGCAGAACGTCAAGAACACCATCATCGTGCCGGTCGGCGCCAAAGGTGGGTTCGTCGTGAAGCGCCCTCCCGCCGGATCCCGCGATGAGCTGCAGGCCGAGGTCATCGCCTGCTATCAAAGTTTGATCCGCGGCATGCTCGATGTCACCGACAACATCGTCGGCAATCGCATCGTGCCGCCGCCGCAGGTGATGCGGCGCGACGGCGACGACACCTACCTCGTCGTAGCGGCCGACAAGGGCACGGCCACGTTTTCCGACATTGCCAATGCCATCTCGCAGGAGTACGGCTACTGGCTCGGAGACGCCTTCGCCTCGGGCGGCTCGGCCGGATATGACCACAAGAAGATGGCCATCACGGCGCGCGGCGCCTGGGAGTGCGTCAAGCGACACTTCCGCGAATTCGGCGTCAATGTCCAGTCCGAGGCTTTCACGGCCATCGGCGTGGGCGACATGTCGGGCGATGTGTTCGGCAACGGCATGCTGATGTCGCGCCATACGCACTTGAAGGCTGCTTTCAATCATCAGCACATCTTTCTCGATCCCGCCCCGGCTGCCGCGGCGAGTTTTGCCGAGCGCCAGCGCCTCTTTCGACTGCCGCGCTCGACATGGGATGACTATGATCGACGGCGCATTTCGCGCGGCGGTGGGGTGTTCGCGCGGGCCGCAAAATCGATCACGCTCGCGAGCGAAGCGCAGACCATGCTCGGGATGTCAAACGCCGCGGCAACCCCGAACGAAATCATCCGCGCCATCCTGCGCATGCGCGTCGACCTCTTCTGGAACGGCGGCGTCGGCACCTACGTCAAAGCCACCCAGGAGACCAACGGCGAGGTTGGTGATCGCAGCAACGATGGCGTGCGTGTGAACGGCGCGGAGCTTGCGGCGCGCGTCGTCGGCGAGGGCGGCAATCTCGGCCTCTCGCAACGCGGCCGGATCGAGTACGCGCTCGCGGGCGGCCGACTCAACACCGACTTCATCGACAACTCCGGAGGTGTCAATACCTCGGACGTCGAGGTCAACATCAAGATCCTGCTGAATCCTCTGGTCGCCGCGGGCAACCTAACGCGCGCGCGGCGCAATCAGCTACTGGCTGGCATGAAGAACGAGGTGGCCGAGCTCGTACTGCGCAACAACTACCTGCAATCCCAGGCCATCAGCACCCTAGAGCTGCACTCGGGCGCGCGTCTTTCCGAGTACTCGCAACTCATGCACTCGCTCGAGCGTGCGAATGAATTGAGCCGCGCACTCGAGTTCCTGCCCAACGACGAGGAACTCGTGGAACGGCGCAAGAAGAACCTCGGCCTCACACGTCCGGAGCTTGCGGTTCTCCTCTCCTACAGCAAGATCTGGCTCAGCGAGCACCTTCTGGATTCCGACGTGCCGGCCGATCCGTATCTCTCGCTTGAGCTCAAGCGCTATTTCCCGGGCCCGGTGCGCACGCGCTTCGCGCGCGCGATCAGCCGCCACCGGCTGCGCCGCGAGATCATCGCGATGGCAACCACCAACAGCCTCGTCAATCGCATGGGGCCGACCTTCGTCGCACGCGCGCAGGATGACACCGGAGCGGCGCCCGCACGGATTGCGCGCGCCTACACCGCGGCGCGCGAGATCTTCGACATGCGCGACCTGTGGGCGCAGATCGAGGCGCTCGACAACCGTGTATCCGCGAAGCTGCAGTACGGCATGATGTATGAGACGAGCCGCCTCTTGCGCCATGCCACCTATTGGTTGCTCGCGCATCGCCGCGAAGATCTGCAGGTGGACCGCGCCGTCGCCGAATTCCGCCGCGGCACGCGCGAACTGCAATCCGCCATCGCGCAGGTGCTGGTAGGTTCCGAGCGCGCGCAATTTGACGCCATACGCAAGGAGCATCTGGCGGCGGGGGCGCCCGCGGAACTCGCCGCGCGCGTCGCAAGCCTTGATGCGCACAATGCGACTCTCGACATCGTCGAGCTTGCAGCCGCGCATCGCGTGCGCGTCGTTGAAGCGGCCCGCACCTATTTCGAGGTCGGCGCGCGCATCGGACTTGACTGGCTGCGCGAGCAGATCGAACGGCTGCCCGTCGATGGTCAATGGCAGGCCATTGCGCGCACGGGCCTGCGCGACAGTGCCGGGGCCATCCACAGAAAGGCGACCGAGCGCGTGCTGGCGCTTTCCAAACATGGGCGACCGGAGGCGCGCGTCAGCGCCTGGGCGGAGGCGGCCGGCGAGGATCTCGCCCGCTGGCAGCGCGTCCTGAACGACATGCAGGCCGTAGGTACCAGCGACTTTGCGACACTTTCGGTAGGCATCGATTCCGTGCGCAAGTTGACCGATCCGCCGGCGTCGCGCGCCTGACCGTGGCGCGAGGACCTGCCGCCATCGCTCTCGTCACCGCGCGTGAGGCGCGCGAGACGGATGCGGATCTGCCGCCGCTTTTTGCAGCGCTCACGCGCGCGGGTGCCGCCGTGCGCGTGGTCGAGTGGGACGATGCCAGCACGCAGTGGTCGCACTTCGACCTGGCAGTGCTGCGCTCGACCTGGGATTACAGCATGCGGCTGCCCGAGTTCCTGAGCTGGGCCGAGCAGACTTCCGCATCCACGCATCTTCTGAATCCCCTGCCGATGGTCCGCTGGAACACCGACAAGCACTATCTCGGCGAGCTCATGCAGGCCGACGTGCGCACGGTGCCGACTACTTTCGTAGAGCCGGGCGACAGCGCATCCCAGGCGGTGAATGAATTCCTGGTCCAGCATGCATCGACCGATTTCGTCGTCAAACCCGCCGTGAGCTCAGGCGCGCGCGATGCCCAGCGCTACGGGCGGCGCGAACTTTCCGCTGCCGTCCTGCACGTCAAGCGACTCCTGGATGAGAATCGCAGCCTCGTGCTGCAGCCTTATCTCGATCGCGTCGATGCCGATGGCGAGACCGCGCTCATCTATTTCGGCGGCACGTTCAGCCATGCCATCCGCAAGGGACCCCTGCTGCGCCGCGGCGAAGGTCCGACTCGCGAGCTCTTCGCGGCCGAGGAAATTGCCGCGCGTGTGCCGAAGCTTGATGAGCTGCGCACCGGCGAACGGGCGCTCGGCGCCATTCCGTTTGCCACCCCGCTCTATGCGCGCGTGGATCTGATCCGCGACGCCGATGCAGCGCCGTGTGTCCTTGAGCTCGAGCTCACCGAGCCCTCACTCTATTTTGCCTACGCGGCCGGCTCCGCCGAACGCTTCGCGGCGCTCGTCCTCGATTACCCCGTCAATGGCGGAGCCTAAAGTGCCTGGAAAACTCATTCTTGTGCGCCACGGCCAGAGCATCTGGAACCTGGAGAATCTCTTCACGGGATGGACGGACGTTGATCTGTCGGAAACGGGACATCGGGAAGCGGCCGAAGGCGGACGGCTGCTCCTGCGCGAAAACATCGCGATCGATGTCGCATTTACCTCCGTCCTGAAGCGCGCCATCCGCACGCTGTGGATCATGCTCGATGAAATGGATCGCATGTGGATTCCGGTCGAGCGCTCGTGGCGTCTCAACGAGCGCCACTACGGCGCGCTGCAGGGTCTCAACAAGGCACAGACCGTCGCAAAACACGGCGAAGCGCAGGTCAAGATCTGGCGGCGCAGCTACCACATCGCGCCACCACCGCTCGATGTGAACGACAAGCGCCACCCGCGATTCGACCCCCGCTACGCGAACATTGATTCCTCGCAGCTGCCGGCGACGGAATCTCTCAAAGACACTCTGGTGCGCGTGCTGCCGATCTGGGAAAGCCGCATCTCATCGGACCTCCTCGCGGGAAGGAACGTGCTCATCGCCGCGCACGGCAATTCTCTGCGTGCCATGGTAAAAATGCTCGACAACATCCCGGAAGAGAAAATCGTCGACCTCAACATTCCCACGGGCGTGCCTCTTCTATACGAGCTCGATGCACAATTGCAGCCCATCAGGAGCCGCTATTTGGGTGACCCCAAAGCGA
>Ga0182024_10013280_pt1 | contig 16113 bp, 12 predicted proteins | sample P32metaG_FD_120480 | JGI IMG/M metagenome (GOLD analysis project Ga0182024, IMG submission 120480) | Permafrost microbial communities from Stordalen Mire, Sweden - P3-2 metaG (Illumina Assembly) | ecosystem: Environmental > Terrestrial > Soil > Wetlands > Permafrost | place: Sweden: Stordalen... | reverse complement strand
GGCCTTAGCGCGGCCGCTGGCGCTGAAGGGGAACTTGCCGATCTTGATTTCGTAGCCGGCTTCCCGGGCCTTGGCCTCGGTGTAGCCCATGCTGGCGACCTGCGGGTGCGTGTAGGTGCAGCCGGGGATTTGCTTGTAGTCGATTGTATGGTCGGAGATGCCGACGATGTGCTCCACGCAGTTGACCGCCTCATGGTGGGCGACGTGGGCCAGGTCGGGATGGCGGTAGCCGCCCATCGAGAGGTATTCGGGCCAGTGGATGCTGACGCAGTCGCCGACGGCCCAGACGTTCTCCAGGTTGGTGCGATACTCGTGATCGGTCTTGACGCGGTTCTTGAACAGCTCGAGCTTGGCCTCGGCAGCGCCCAGGCCGTCGAGGTTGGCGGTGACGCCGATGGCGACCAGGACCACGTCGGCATCGATTGCCTTGGGGGGCGGCGCCGCCGAGGGATCGGAAGCGGCGGCGGAAAGCGCCAGGCGGACACCGTCGGCGGTGCTTTCGACCTTATCGGTCTTAGTGCCGAGGTAGACCTTGATGCCGCGCGCTTCGAACTTGCGCTTGAGCAGCCGGGAGACGTCGTCGTCTTCGATGGGGAGCAACTGCGGCAGCATCTCGATGAGCGTGACCTCGGTGCCGACGGCGTTGTAGAAATCGGCGAACTCGCAGCCGATCGCGCCCGCGCCGATGATGGCCAGCCGTTTGGGCTGGGTCGGCAGGGTCATGGCCTCGCGCGAGGTGATGACTTTTTTCGCGTCGAAGGTGACGCCCGGTAGCGGCGTGGGCCGGGCGCCGACGGCGATGATGATGTGCTCGGCGGTCACTTCCTTGACGCCGCCCTTGCCGGTGTATTTGACCCGGTGCGCGCCAAGGAGCTGACCCGTGGCCATTTCGTGCTTGACGCCGTACTTCTGGAAGAGCGAGCCGATCCCTTTTGCCAGCCCGCCAGCGATCTTGCGGCTGCGGCCGATGATCTTGCCGAAATCGACCTGGAGTTTGTCGAACGACACGCCGTGCTCGCCGGCGGCGGTGCGGAGCTTGCGGATGAACGCGCCGTCTTCGAGCAGCGCCTTGGTGGGGATGCAGCCCCAGTTCAGGCAGGTGCCGCCGAGGTTTTCCTTCTCGATGCAGAGGACGCGCTGCTTGAGCTGCCCCGCCCGGATCGCGGCGGCATAGCCGGCGGGCCCGCCGCCGATGACGATGATGTCGAAGTTGTAGTTGCCGGTTTTCTTCGGCGCCGCGGCATGCGGGGCCGCGACCGGTTTTTGAGCGATGGGAACGCCGGTAGGCGAAGCGGGCAGCGGAGGCGCCGGGGGCTTGGGAGCGGCGGCGGGAGCTCCGCCGCTCGCCGGCTTCGCGGCAGCGCGTGCAGCCGTTTTCCCCCCCGCCTGCTTCTTCACATCTTCCGGTTTTTCGCTCCCCTTGGCGATCAGCCCGATCACCGCCCCCACGGCGGCCTTCTGGCCATCGGGCACGATGATCGCCGCCAGCGTGCCGCTGTCGGCGATTTCCATTTCCATGGTCGCCTTGTCGGTTTCGATCTCGGCGATTGTTTCGCCGCTCTTGACCTTGTCGCCTTCCTTCTTGAGCCATTTGACGACCATGCCTTCGGTCATCGTGTCAGTTAACTGCGGCATCGTGATCTCTGCGGGCATTCGAACTCCAATCGTGGTGAATAGGGTCCGCGAGATTCTAGGGGTTTGCGTTGGCGGGGCAACGGGTAGCCTGCCGCGAGATTTGAGACGTAGCGGCTTCCGGCTGAGTGCCGCCGGTGCCCTCACCGGCGGTTTTCGGTTGCCAACAGCGCTCCGCCGGTGAGGGCACCGGCGGCACTTGAAGCGGACGACGCCCAAGACGATGCCTCATCCTGGAAAAACCCCGCGCACTTTGGTCCACTACCGACCCAAGTGGCCTTCTTCACGTTGGAGCGCCCGTGCTCCTGAAAGCAACGGCGCTAAAATCGTCGAACCGCCGGCTAACCAGCCGGCGAATTTCGAATCGAGGGCGTAGAGAGATGTGACCGCGAAGACCCCGCATACTGTCCCGTAAAGGATGGGAACCCAAATAGGCCGGAGAATCAGAACGTCTTTCGCAAGCCGGCGCCTTAACCGCATTCCCGCCCCAAACGCGACAGCGCCGAGAAGCGAAAAGCAGATGGGTGGCAAAATGACTTTTGTGGCGACGTGGTCTGTGGATCCGCCCGTAGAAAGACAGATAAGTGCGACGATGGTTCCGTTGAACAGGGGGACAAAGCTGGCGATGAAGAAGCTATAGACGGGCGTTGGTCGTGTCGCCTGGTGGGATCCCGGGTGTGCATAGTCCAGGACAACCTGCTTGAAGGGTGCCGACAGTGGCTCGGCGCGTAAGACGCGGTGCTTGAGCAATCAAAACTCCCCGCAGAGCAACTTTGCTTCAAAGCGTGCCAATCTACGCTCAGCTCATGGTCTTCTTCGTCTTCTGCGATTTGTAGCTTTAGCTGCTCTTTAGATCTCCCCGCGAAGCAGCTTTTCCTTCAAAACGTCCCAATCTTCACCGGGCTCGTCATCTTCTTTGTCATCCGCGATTCGCCGTTCCAGTTCCATTTTCTGCGCTTCGCTCACAGGGGCGTCATCGGCATCGATCGTGTCCCACAGATCCAGCACTAAGTCAATCCTCTGCTGTTTCGGAAGCGAGGCGGCGGTTTCTAGAAGCTGCTCTTTGGTCATGGGAACCTCTGGGTCTTTCCGCCCGACATTATAGCGCGGCCAGATCGACTTGGCGCTGCCGGCTCACCGCTCATACCAACATCATCCCCGGCTCTTCCAGCATGCCCTTGAGCGTGCGGAGGAACTCTGCGGCGGTGGCGCCGTCGACGACCCGGTGGTCGGCGGACAGGGTGACGGTCAGCATGGTGCGGGCGACGAGCTGGTCGCCACGGACGACGGCGCGTTTTTCGGCCGAGCCGACGGCGAGGATGGCGACCTCGGGGGGGTTGATGATGGCGCTGAACTCGCGGATGCCGAAGGTGCCCAGGCTGCTGATGGTGAAGGTGCTGGTGCCCTGCTCGCCCTGCTTGAGCTTCTGGGCGCGGGCGCGTTCGATCAGGTCGGCGCTGCGGGTGCGGATGTCGCGCAGGCCGAGGTAGTTTGCGCCGCGCAGGACCGGGACGATCAGGCCGTCCGGGATGGCGACGGCCAGACCGAGGTTGACGTCGGCGTAGCGGGTGATCTCGCTCTTTTCGGGATTGAAGCGGGCGTTCAGGGCCGGATGGCGGACCAGCGTGGCGGCGACCGCCTTGGTGAGGAAGTCGGCGATGGACAGGCGGACCTTCTCCTTCTCAAGCTGGGAATTGATCCGTTCGCGGAGCTTGGCGAGGTGTTCCACGTCGATGTCGATGGTTTCGTAAAAGTGCGGGATCGTCTGCTTGGACTTGAGCAACGCCGCGGCGATGGCCGAGCGCATCTTGGTCATGACGATTACTTGCGTCGCGCCGGGGGCCTGGACGGGTGGCGGCGCCGAGCCCTGCTCGGTCGGCAGCGCGGCCGCGCTGGGGACGAATTCGAGAACGTCGCGTTGCACGACCCGGCCGCCGGGGCCGCTGCCGGTGACTTGGTTCAGGTCGATCCCGCGGTCCGCGGCGATCCGCCGCGCCAGCGGCGAAGCGAACACGCGCCGGCCGTTCCCGTTGCCCGGGATCGGCGGCACGGCAGTCGGCGTTTCCCGGGTCGCCCCGTGCCCCACTTCGTCCGGCTCATGGATCTCCCCGCGGCTGGCGGCGGCCAGCGTCGCAACGCCCCCGCCGCCGGATGACCCAACCGTGGCCTTGGCAGGCGCCGCCGGCTCGCCGCTTGCCGCCTTCGCGACTGCACTCTTCGCCGCGCCAGCGTTCTTCTTCACGTCATGCGGATCCTCTCCCGCCTTGGCGATCAGCCCCATCACCGCGCCGACGGGCGCCTTGTGCCCTTCGCCAACCAGGATTGCCGCCAGCGTGCCGCTGTCGGTGAGCTCCATCTCCATGACCGCCTTATCGGTCTCGATCTCGGCTATGGTCTCGCCGCTCTTGACCTTATCCCCCTCTTTCTTGGTCCATTTCACGACCGTTCCTTCAGTCATCGTGTCGGTCAACTGCGGCATGGTGATTTCAGCGGGCATTGTCCTTGGTCCTTTGTCATTTGTCCTTGGTCGTTTGTCACGGGTCGTCCACGGGTCGTCAACAGTTGGCCGGCAAAGGACAAATGACAAAGGACCAAGGACGATTCAGCGGTAACAAACTTCCTTGACGGCCGCGACGATGCGGTCGACGCTGGGCATCATCGCTTCTTCGAGGTAGTGGTTGAAGGGAACGGGGATTTCGTCGCTGTGGACGTACTCGATGGGGGCGTCGAGGTAGTCGAAGCAGGGCTTCTGGATCTTCTGGAGGATTCCGCCGCCCATGCCGCAGTAGCCCCAGTCTTCGTCAACGATGACGCAGCGGTTGGTCTTCTTGACCGATTCGATGATCGTTTTCGTGTCGAGCGGGCGCAGGGTGCGGAGGTCGATCAATTCGACGTCGATGCCGTGGTCTTGCACCAGGTGTTCGACGGCACTGCGGACGACGCGCTGCAGCGGCCGGCCATAGCTGACGACGGTCACGTCCTTACCGGGGCGATCGACGCTGGCGACGCCCAGGGGAAGGGTGAAGTCCTTGTCGTCGGGGACTTCGCCGGCGTCGTTGAGCATCTTCTCGCTCTCGAGGAAGATGACCGGATCGTCGCTGCGGATGCTGCTCTTGAGCAGTCCCTTGGCCGTAACGGGCGTGCTGGGGGCGACGACGATCAGGCCGGGGATGCGCGAATAGACCGATTCCATGCGGTGGCTGTGAGTGGCGCCGAGCTGGTGGACGATGCCATTGCCGCCACGGAATGTGATCGGAACGCGGAACTGCCCGCCCGACATGTAGCGGACATTGGCGGCGTTGTTGACGATCTGGTCGAGGCAGACGAGCGTGAACGACCAGCTCATGAACTCGATGATGGGCCGAAGGCCCACCATGGCCGCGCCGATCCCCAGTCCGGAAAACCCGGCTTCGCTGATCGGCGTGTCCAGCACGCGCTGCGGGCCGAACTGGTCCAGCATTCCCTCGGAGACCTTGTAGGCGCCGTTGTACTGAGCGACTTCCTCACCCATGAGGAAAACGTTCTCATCGCGCTCCATCTCCTCCACCATCGCCGAACGCAGGGCTTCTCGGAATTTGATTACGGGCATGTTCGCCTTTCACGCCGTCGCACGATCGTGGACGGCATCAATCTGTGGCCTTGCGGAAGAACGACCGCGCTCACTTGGCCGGCTCGCGGACGTTTACCGCTATGATGTGGCTTTTTCGAAAGAACGCCTGGCCCCTCGGCTGCAGCACTACGACCACATTTCCGCCCATGGCAACCCAACGCGGGTTCGAAACTTCATATCGATCACCGCTGCTCAGGATTATGTCGAACGGGACGAAAGGGTCCTGGTCCAGCAGCTTCTCGAGGTCTTTTTCGAAGTCGATCGTCTCACTCATTTTCTGTTCCCTCGGGCTTAAACGGATAAGTCTCGGCGAGGATGTCGTTGAAGCGGTCCTCCAAGGCCGGATGCGGGTCGGCGTCGGCTTGTGCGACGGCTTCGGCGACTTGATTCGTCACCTCTTCCTCCATGGCATCGATCTGCTCCTGAGTGATGACGCCCTTTTCGCGCAGGCGGGCTTGATAGAGGGAGATCGGGTCGCGCTGCTTGGCTTTATCCAGTTCTTCCTTGGTTCGGTACTTCATGGCATCGGACATGGAGTGCCCGCGGAAGCGGTAGGTGTTGGCGACGATGTAGCTGGGGCCGGCGCCGGAGCGGGCCCGATCGACCGCCTTGCCCATCTCGGAGATGACCACGTCCAGGTCGTTGCCGTCGATGTGGTAGTGCGGCATGCGGTAGCCGCTGGCGCGCATGGCCAGGTCGGGGTCGGCACTGGCGCGTTCGACCTGCGTGCCCATGGCCACGCCGTTGTTTTCGACAATGAAAATGGCCGGCACTTTGAGGAGGCTGGCCATGTTCAACGCTTCGTTGTGAGTGCCCTGGTTGATGGCGCCGTCGCCGAAGAGGCAGAAGGTTACGCCGCCGGTCTTCTTGTACGCTTGGGCGAACGCCAGGCCCAGGCCGAGGGGGATATGGCCGCCCACGATGCCGTGGCCGCCCATGTTGCCGACCTCGGCATCAAAAAAGTGCATTGAGCCGCCCTTGCCCTTGGAGCAGCCGGTGACCTTGCCGAAAAGCTCGGCCATCCCCTTGCGCGGCTCCATTCCCAGCGCCAAGCTGTGCCCGTGGCAGCGGTAGCCGTTGATCAGATAATCCCGGCTCTTCTGGTAAACCGAGGCGATGCCGACAGTAATCGCTTCCTGGCCGGTATAGAGATGGCAGAACCCGCCGATCTTTTGACCCGGCTTGGTGTACTCGCGGTAAGTGGCCTCTTCAAACTTGCGGATGAGCAGCATCATCCGAAGCCGGTCGCGCTCGACCTGCGGCGGAGTGATGGCGGGTTGGAGCTGGCCGTTGCCAGCGGCACCGCCGTTGGGGCTCGACACCTCTCCACTGCTTGTTGCGCCCGCTACATTCGGGGCCAGCTTGGTGGCGGGTTTCCGTTCGACTTCATTGGCAACGGCCATTCGTGTGCTCCGGCGTAAGTCTTGAATCAACATGCCCCAAACGGGGCCAAGCGGCGGCTCTGGCTTCGGTTCATTCTCCCCTCAATGCAGACCGAAGTTTAGGGGCTTTGCCTTCAACCTTCAACACCTCTGCTTGGCCCCGCTTCTCACGAAAATCACCTTCAAGAAACGTCCGATAAGCAGATCGGGCCGCGGCGGTGTTGCCAGTGATGGATCGACATCCCACGGGTAGACTTCAAGCGTTAGGCCCTTCTCACGGCTTGATACGGCAGACCCAAGTGAATGTTTTCCGCCTGGAATGAAAATGCCGCTCGCGGCTTCGCGATCGACGGACGGGTCCGTTTCACGAAGCCGCAAGCGGCTCAATTCCTTTGCCTGCACGGGATTACTTCAGCAACCCTTCCTTATGGGCCATGTAAAGCATCAGGTCAACCACACGGTTGGAATAACCCCATTCGTTGTCGTACCAGGCCACCACCTTGAAGAAGTTGGCGTTCAACTCGATGCCTGCGCCGGCGTCGAAGATGCTGGAGCGCGGGTCGGTGATGAAGTCGGAAGAGACCACTTCCTCATCGGTGTACCCCAGGATCCCTTCCATTGGACCTTCGGAGGCGGCCTTCATGGCAGCGCAGATCTCCTTGTAGCTGGTCGACTTGGTGGTCTTGAACGTCAGATCAACCACCGAGACGTCCGGGGTGGGGACGCGGAAGGCCATGCCGGTCAGCTTGCCCTTCAGCTCCGGCAGCACCAATGCGACGGCCTTCGCCGCGCCGGTGGAGGAGGGGATGACGTTCTGCCCGGCGCCGCGCCCGCCGCGCCAGTCCTTCTTGCTCGGGCCGTCCACCGTCGGCTGGGTGGCGGTCGTCGCATGGACGGTGGTCATGAGGCCTTCGGCCAAGCCGAACGAATCGTTGATCACCTTGGCGATGGGGGCCAGGCAGTTGGTGGTGCAGGAGGCGTTGGAGACGATTTTGTCCCTGGATGGGTCGAACTTGGTGTGGTTGACGCCAATCAGCAGCGTGGGGACCTTCTCGGAGTCCTTGGTCGGGGCGGAAAGAATGACGCGCTTGGCGCCGGCCTTGAGGTGGTTTTCGGCGCCGGCATAGTCGGTGAACAGGCCGGTGGACTCGACGACATAGTCCGCGCCCCACTTGCTCCAGGGGAGTTCGGCGGGGTTGCGCATGGCCACGACGGGGACGAACTTGCCATCGACGACGATTCCGTCCGACTTGGCTTCGATGGTTCCCTTGTACCGGCCGTGGGTCGAGTCGTACTTGAGCAGGTATGCGAGGTTGTCCGGTGAAAACAGGTCATTGAGGCCGACGAACTCGATGTTCGGGTTCTTGATGCCTGCCCGGAAGACCAGCCGGCCGATTCGGCCGAACCCGTTGATCCCAACTTTCAAGGCCATGTCCAAACTCCTGCGAAAAGGTCGCGAAATGAAGGTAAATAGTGGCGGTGGTCCCGCTTCGAACGATTCGTCCTTAGAGCTGGGGCGTGTCGCCCCGGGGCGGGGTATAAGGCCCGTCTGGCCGTCAACTTAACGGCGACAAACCACTAAGGGGCAAGTAAAGGGCAGACACCAGCGAGGGAAGAACTTCCATCGTACGGAGCGGCCCGTAATTGGCGGCACGAATCGAAGCCGGCGATCCGGCGCCGGATGAACAATCCAATTACTCAACAAAACAGTAGAGACGGCATGACGGGCTGTCAAGCCGCGTGGGCAATCCCCCGTGGTGCTTCGCCTCCTCCCCCGCTCTGGCCACAAATCCCCTGTATCAATTGCATCTGGCCGCGGCGCGGGTAAGATTCCTTACGGATTTGGGTGTAACCGGCCAACCGTTTGGTCTTAAGCTGGGCCGGTCTAGGCCTTGTCTGAAAACTCACCGGGATTGCGGCGTTTCCGGCCCGCCGCGGCCCGATGAGTTTTCAGACAGGGCCTAACGGTTGTTCGTTGCGCGGTGGGTCGTAATGCCGGGCAGTTCGGGGTAATCGAAGAAGGATCTTCGTGCAGCAAAGCGGGAAAGATCACATGTCCAGCGTAAGCCTGCCAGTAACGCGGCCGACCGGACGGGCGTTGCTCGTTGGCGGGGTCGACTGCCGGCAAAGGCCGCTGGCCCTCCTTCAGGATATCGGCTATGTCTGCGTTGAAGCTGATGATCCTTATTCGGCCATGGTCGAGTTGTCGCGCCGGCCGCAGGCTTATCGGGCCATGGTCCTCAGCTTGCAGAGCGTCTACCGGGAAGAGCTTTCGCTGATTGCGACCATAAAAACGCGCTTCCCGCAGGTTGAGATCTGGCTGACAGATACCGATGGCCGGCAGGCCTCGCTGGCCGATGCCATGTGCCTCGGCGCCGACGGGTTGCTGGGCAACGACGGCCTGCACCGCGTGGCCATGGCCGCCTCGGCGGAGACTGAGTCGCCGGGCCGATCGGGCGGGTCGAAACGGCACGGCAGGACAGGTCGTTCGCGCCGCAGCGGGGCCCATCGCGCCGCTACTGATCCGGCCCCCCGGGCGTCGGGGCCCTTTCCTGCGGTTGCCCCTGCCGACCCCCTGCCGTTGCCGAAGCAGGGGGCAGCAACAGGTCCGACGGGTCCGGCGAGCTCACCGCAGGCCAGTTCAGGGCAGGCGCCTCGACCAGGCTCGCCACAGGCGCCCGCTCGTGCTCCGCGGCAGGAACGTTCCGGCAACGGCGCCGCCGCTGCCGGGGCCCCCAAACAAACGCGGTCCGATGTCTACGATGATCTCGACCCTTCTGGTGGCGACGCGGTCCTGACCGCCGAGGAACTGCGAGCCCTGCTTCACGAGCAGCCGGCCAATGAAGACAGTCAACAGTAAATCAGTAAGAGCAACAATAAATCAATAAGAGGACTGCCGTGGTTCGTCAGACTTGCGAGCGTGTACTGCTGATCGGCGATGCCGAGCGCGAGGTGCACAGCGCACTGGAACGCGCCGTCCCTGACGCGCAGGTGACCTCGGTAGCGTCGGTGTTCGACGGAATCGCCGAACTGGGTGCATCGGGGGCGTCGGCGTTTACCACAGTCATCGCCGCCGCCGAACCCATCGAGCGGCGGCCGGAGGCGGCCGTCCGCGCCTTGCGCGACCTGACCGGCGATGGCCGGTTGGTCCTTTTCGGCCCCGCCACGATGGAGTTGCTGTCGCGCAAAATGCTGCAGTTCGGATGCGACGATTACATCCTTCTGCCGGCGGATACCGGCGACATCCAGCAGATCTTCTTCACCCCGCCCATGCGGTTGGCAGGTGAATCACAGCCAGTCGAGGCGCCGGCCGCCGCGCCCTCGCCTGCCGCCGATTCGCAAACCGCGCCAGCGTCTCAACCGGCGTCCGCTGCTTCGCCGGTCTCGCGCATCCCGCTGGCCGAACTGTTCCTGGACGCGATGGTCGAGCATCCGCAGGAGCCGCTGGCCGCGCTGCTGGGCAAGCTCAATGAGGCCCTCGCCCCCGACATGCAGCTTTTGTATCAGACGCCGGCCAACCCGGCTTCGCCGGTTGATGATGACGGCCAGGTTCACCGGGTGGTCTCCCACATCGTCCGGGCGCAGCATTCCGATCCCAATGAACCAGCCGGTACGCTGTCGCTGGTGCTTGGCGACGATGAGCCGGAGGCCCCGGCCCGGCAATTCGTCGCCCGCGTGGCGGGACTGCTCGACAAGCTGGTCACGCTTCAGGACCGGCACAGCCGGCTGCAGAAGCTGGCCGTCACCGATGAGCTGACCGGCCTGTACAATGCCCGCTATTTCCGGCACTTCCTGACGCGCATCATCGAAAAGGCCCGGCAACTGCATTTCCCGGTGACTCTGCTTCTGTTCGACATCGACGATTTCAAGAAATACAACGACCAGTTCGGCCACGGCGTGGGCGACGAAATCCTCAAGCAGACCGGCGCCCTCATGAAGCGCTGCACGCGCGAGCACGACCTGGTGGCCCGCATCGGCGGAGACGAGTTCGCCGTGGTCTTCTGGGACAAGGAAGGCCCCCGCCAGCCGTTGCACGCCGATCACGGCAGCCCCTGGCGGCCGCCGCAGACGCCGATCCAGGTCTTCAAGCGCTTCCAGAAGCTGATCGCCACCGAGGAGTTCCCCGTGCTCGGCCATACCGGCAAGGGCGTGCTCGGCATCAGCGCGGGAATGGCCGTCTTCCCCTATGAGGCGTTTGACGTCGCCGGGCTGATCAAGGAAGCCGACCGCCGTCTCATGCAGCTCGCGAAAAAGTGCGGCAAAAACACCCTTTACATCGTCGGCAGCGACGAATCGGGGCCCTTGGAAGCATAGGTTCTGACCCGCCTGCGCCCTTGTTTGCCTGAAATGCTTTCGAATCGTACATCCCTGTTGTCGGGTTTGAACGCAGTCTGACCGGCCGGCCCGGAGGGTTTGAATGGTTGGACGCCTGACAGGGTTGATGAGCAGGTCACGAGACCGGGCGGTCAAACGCCCGACCAACCGAACGTGCTCATTGGCCTGGACGACGCTCCCTTCCCATTTTCTGGCATGCCGGCCGCGCCCACACCGCGGCCGGCATTTTTGTTCCCCGCAACCGCGACCATTTTTGTTCCCCGCAACCCGAATCGAGCCGTGGATCGCCGGGGATTGCCAGGCCTCCGCACACACACTGACGAAGTTGCAGAAGTTGCAGAAGTTTCGATTGGAGGCCAAAAACGCGGCCGGGATTCAGGTAAGACTTAACACGGAGTTAACACAAGTTGCGTTGGCAGGTCAAAAATAAAACTTCTGCAACTTCTGCAACTTCGGCAACGGACGCGAGGCGGCCGGGCCGCTATAAACCGCAAGAATCCGGTTTGCGGCCGAACCGCGCAAACGGTACGAACAGCGCACGCGGCTTGTCGGGACTTGCCGGGGAGCGTAAGATACCAGTTTGGGCCGGGGCGGGGCGGTTGACCGCTCCCGCCGTGGCTTGTTTTGTTCTTGCGGAGCGATAATGGCCAAATCCGAGCCGATTGAAGTTGAGGCGACCGTAACCACCGCATTGCCCAACGCCATGTTCAAGCTGAAGCTGGATAATTCCCAGCACGAAATCCTCGGCATCGTGTCGGGGAAAATGCGCAAGCACTTCATCCGCATCCTGCCCGGCGACAGGGTCAAGGTGCAGTTGTCCCCCTACGACCTGACCAAGGGTCGGATCGTGTTCCGCCAGAAGTAATCCCGCCTGGAGACGGGGGCGTTACTAGACAATCGAGTTGTAATAGCCGCGCACGGTCTCGGTCCGCAGCGCGATTAGCAGTCCGATGGGGTAGGAGCAGCCGAGGACGGCCATGAACACGGCGTACATGCAAAACAGCAGGCTGCCGCTGGGTGTCCCGAAGGGCAGGCTGCTGAGCATCTGGCTCATCGTCCATCCGTAAGCGATCCCTCCCAGAATCGAAATAGGGATTTTGGCCCAGCCGTAGAACTTGTGCAGGTCGAGCGATCCTCGGGAGTGGCGCAGGGCCCCGATCCCGGCCACAAGTAGGATCACAGCCAAGACGAGGCTGGCAACGGCATCAAACGTCCCCAAAACCATCGGCCCCGCGCCGATCCGGGGAAACGCCGTCAGAGTTGCCGGGTTGGAAGACTGTGACGGTCCCTTGGCGCTGGTGCCAACCGTCGCTGACCCGGAACCTGAAGTCGTAGTAGTCGTGGTCGTGTTTACCGCGCCTGGCGGCGCGAATTGCATCAGGACGTGAAACGTGAGGGACTGGACCCCGGTCTGCATGCCGAACAGGATATTCAGGGTCGCAACGACGATGCTGATCGCGCCAATCGCGGTGACCAAACCCGGTCTGCCACGGCGTGACGGTTGCGAGTAGCCGAGTTGCTGAACCGGGAACGGAACTGCGCGGGGGTTGATGGGTGACGGCGGTTGGTCCTGCAACTTCGCACCTCGTGATCGGAGAACATTAAGCCAATCACACGACGCTATCCCTCATTCGTGTTGTGGTGCTTAGAAGCCGTTCTTTCAACTGGCCCTTCCGACGCAACTTGGCGCCGCCAGAAGTAATTTTCCCCATCGCGATGCGGGGACGCATGCTTCATTACGAACCCTATTCGACGATCGCGTGATAATACGCGCGGACGCTCCTGGCTCGCAGGGCGATCAGCAAGCCGATCGGGTAGGCACATCCAAGCGCGGCAAAGAACCCGGCATACCAGGCGAAGAACCGATTCGCCCCGGCAGCCCTCGCACCGGGCATGCTCCCCATCATCTCGGTCATCAGCCACGAGTAGGCGATGCCCCCCAGGATGGACATCGGGATCTTGGCCCAACCGTAGATCGTATGCATCCGCAACGCCCTGCGCGAATTGCGCAGCGCTGCGATCCCCGCCACGAGAAGCCATACCGCCAGGCCGAGGCTGGCGACGCCATCAAAGAGGCCGAGAATACACGGCCCCAAGCCCACCTGGGGCATGGTGAATGCCCCGGTCGAGGTCGATGACTGGGACACCACCAGCCCCTTCGCATCGATCTCGATGGAACCGCCGGACAGGTCCAGGTCGGCGGTGCCACTGCTGTCGATGGAAGTTGAAGTCACCGGCGACCATGCCGTCCCCGGTGTCACGAGCCCCTGCGAAGGGCTTTGCAGGGCGGCCTGCAGCGCTGCCACCTGAGCGGCATTGAGTTTCTTTCCGCCCAGGTTGGACTGCACTTTTGAAATGACCTGTTGGATTTCACTCGGCGTCAGGGCGGTCGGCGGCGTCGTCGCGGGGGCCGTTGCCGGGGCGACTGACACGGAAGTCGCTCCCGTACTACTGCTGTAGCTTGTGGCGATGGTTGAACTCGTAGTGGTTGTCGCCGGCATTGAAGCCGCCATTCGCGACATAAAGAAAAACCCAACCGCCTGCGCCCCGGTCTGCAGGCTGAACAGCACGCTGAGGCTGGCGACGACAATGCTCATCACGCCAATTGCGGTAACCAGGCCCGGCCTGCCCTGGCGGGGCGGATCGGAATAGTCCAGCGTCTGCACGGGAACAGGGGCTGGCGGACGGTCGGGTAACGGCGGCGGGTCCTGCATCTTCGCACCTCACATTGGAGATCGTCACATGTCCAGGCGTTACACGTCCCAGGCGCTGGTGGCCATCGTGCGGTAGTAATCGCGCACGGTTTTCGTGTGCATGGTGATGAGCAGGACGATGGGATAGATGAGCCCCGCGGCCGAAAGCACGGTGCCGAAGGTCACGAAGCCGTTGCTCGGCCCCGACCCGCCGGGGAAGCGGCGCAAGTTGGCGGCCAGGTCGGCCATCATCCAGGAGAAACCGGCGATGGCGATGACCGCCAGGGGGATTTTGATCAATGCGAAGATCTGATGCAGTCGGCGGCCGCGGGGAGACTCTTTGAGCAGGAAGATGCCGCTCACCAGCAGGAACACCGCCAATGCCAGCGAGGCGACCGATTCGGCGATCACCAGCGCGATCGGCATCGGGTTCATCCGGACCTTGGGCATGCCGGTGGCCATCTGGTCCGAGATCGTCCCCTGCGGGTCAATGATGATATACCCGCTCATCTTGATGACGACCGTCCCGTCCGGCTGCATCATGGCCATGGAGACCGGCGACCAGAGCGTGCTGGGCGTGACAAGCTGCTGATCGGGCTTGGCCAGGGCGGTTGCCAGCGTGGCAAGCTGGGCCGGGTTCATCTTGTTTCCAGATGCGGCCTGCACCTTTTGGACAACCGTCGCGATCTGCGACTGAGATAATCCGGTGCCGCTCGGCGTGATCGCGGGTGCGGTGGTGGGTTGGGTCGTGGCGCCGTCGGGATTGGCGAAGGGATCGCTCGGGGCCGGCGGAGCGAAAGGATCCTCGGGAGCGCCCGGCGCTGGGGGCGGCGGGGGCGCGGGCGGAGGCGGCGTGGCCATCGCCTCCTCGGTGGCCGCCGACGTGCGGACGGCAGGCAGCGTGGGATCGTTAAATCGGAAGATCGCCCGGTCATCGTGCAGTTCCAGATGGCCCAGGGCGGTGTTGAAGTAGACCGGGTCTTCTTCGTTGAGGTCGGGGCTTGGGACGGTGCCGTGCTTCTGGATGGCGGCGGTCACGTCGGCGCGGGTCAACGCCGATGGAGCGGTTTCGGCGCCGTCATGGGAGAAAAAGTCGAGGCCTTGGCGTCCCAGGATGGCGTCCAATTGGCGTTTCTGGCCGTCGGTCATTTCTTCGATGTTTGCCAGGGCATTGAGAACGGTCGCGCGATCGGTTCGGCCCATGCCGCGGCCGGTCGGCTCGGGGGCGCTCGGCGGGGGCTGAACGCCGGGCGGGGCCGCTCCAGCGCTGAGGGGGTTGGCCGCCATGCCTTGAACCGGCGCGTTGTAGGCGCTGGAGGAACTGGTGGACATGGTCGTTGTCATGCGGGCCATTTGGAACAGGCCAAGACCGCCCAGCGCGGAAAATCCGCTGCCCAGCAAGCTGATGCTGGCCACGACGATGCTGATGACTCCAACCGCCGTCAGTATCCCTGGCCGGGGCGCCGGCCCGCCGGGCGGATAGCCGTATGCCTTGCGCCAGTCATACTGGGCAGGGCCACCTGGATAAACAGGCTGGTACGAATTCGGCGGATAGGAAGGGTATTGCGACATCGGATTGGGGGGATTCTACCAAAACAGCGGGAATGGGAAAACGAGCATGGTTTTATTTCGACAGCGGTGGCCCTTGGACCGGTTGCAGATCGCGTTATATTATCCGAGGTATGGTAGGCCCCGTCTGAAAACTCGACGGGCCGCGGCGGGCCGGAAATGCCCCGTCTGCTTCGTTCTCGCTCCTCAACGACTCTTTCGGTTGAGTCGCTTCGTCGCGACGCCTCGCATACGGGGCATTTCCGACCCGCCGCAATCCCGACGAGTTTTCAGACAGGGCCTAGGGCCGAGCGCGTGACAGGCTCTGACAGTGCCTAAAGCACGCCTTCAGACACGCTCTTCAGCGGGACCGAGCTCCATGTCCCTGCAAGCAAGGCAAAAATCGAGCAAATCGTGAATTCATCAGCCTGGAAGGAATCGGTTGGGGAGCCGCGCGTCCTGATTTCCGGGCGGGCCTTGCTGCACAACGCGCGGCTGGTTCGCAAGCATATTTCCCCCACGACCCGGCTCTGCGCGATCGTCAAGGCCGATGCGTACGGGCACGGGGCCCGCATCGTGGTCGATGCACTGTGTGCGCCCCCCGCCCCGCCGGTCGTGGATGCGCTGGCCGTCGCGAACCTGGACGAGGCCGCCGCGTTGTCGGGAATTTGGGGCCGGTTGGCGCCGTCACCGGGACAGCCGGCGAGCGGCGCGGCGATGCCGCTGATCATCTTCCGTCCTGTTGAGAACGTTAGTCTGGGCCAGCAGCGCGACAAGCTGGAGGAGGCTGTTCGGCGGCAGTGGGTGCTGACGGTTTGCAACGCGACCGCCGCCGACGACCTGGCCCAGATCGCCGCCGCTGCCGGTCAGCGGGCGGCGGTGCAGATCATGGTCGACAGCGGCATGACCCGGG
>Ga0182024_10013279_pt1 | contig 16114 bp, 17 predicted proteins | sample P32metaG_FD_120480 | JGI IMG/M metagenome (GOLD analysis project Ga0182024, IMG submission 120480) | Permafrost microbial communities from Stordalen Mire, Sweden - P3-2 metaG (Illumina Assembly) | ecosystem: Environmental > Terrestrial > Soil > Wetlands > Permafrost | place: Sweden: Stordalen... | reverse complement strand
TGCCGTTTGAACTCGACGCTGTAGGTGCGATTGTTGGCCATGGCTTTCATCCTCTGAAAGCCCGGTAGCCTCAGTCAATTCCCTGCCTGCAATCTGTCCACCGTCAGGGGCGCACTCCAGTTGGGGGTCATTAACTGCCGCACCATCTCACGGAACGCGCGGCTGCTTTACCCCCAAAAGCTGCCGCGTCGACCATTCGCCATGGAGGCAGTTGAGGGCCAGAAGATGGGGTAATCGGCCTCCGAGCTTGCGGATAGCTGCAGATTTGGGTGCGACGCTTCAGGTCTGCGTCGCGGCGCGACCGGTCACATATTTCCAGTCAGCCGAAGTATGATGCCGAGGACCGCATTTGTCGACGTCATGAGTAGCTTCGATATTGGATCGAGATTAATGCCAAGTTGCGCGCCAAGCAGCGGCAGCACGAAAATCAGACCGATGAGTATCAGCATGCCATAAGGCTCGGCACGAGACAGCAAACGTGCCAAGGAACTAGGAAGGACGCCCATCAGGATGCGTCCTCCGTCGAGGGGCGGGATCGGCAAAAGATTGAAGATCGCCAGAATAACGTTGAGCAGCAGAGCGTTCTTCAGGTTTGCAGCCAACCACTGCGCCCCGGGAGCGGGAACGTAGCCAACGATATGAAATCCGAGCGCTGCGATCGTCGCCAAAAGCAGATTCATGCCTGGACCGGCCGCCGCGACCAATATCATACCCAGGCGCGGGTGACGAAGTGCCCGAAAATTAACCGGCACGGGCTTCGCGTAGCCGAACAAAAACGGTGAACGCAGCATCAACAGCATAAGCGGCAGCACCACTGTTCCGAACGGATCGATGTGAACCAGCGGGTTGAAGCTGACTCGACCTAGGCGCCAAGCAGTGTCATCGCCCAAGAGGTGTGCAACGTAGCCATGTGACGCCTCATGGAACGTAATGGCGATGATAGCCGGTATTGCCCAAATCGATATTTGGTAGAAAATTAAATTGAAGGATCCATTCATCCTGCCGCTTCTCCATTCTCAGCGCGTACCCGAGTCAAAACACTAGTTTATAAATCCTCTCGCCGTTGTCTCAGATTGCAGGCAGGTCGATTGCGTTCTTTTGAGATTTGCCTCGTTATCGTGGCAAGTTATGTCAGAGACGCGAGACCAGCTAGGTACTTCCAGCATCGGCGTCCAAAGGATTATGCCGACAACTGGAGCGTCACGGCGGGCTACTAAGCGTCAGCCCGAGAATGATCGCGACACTGTCGACGCCCGGACCGAGTCTAATCATGCGTCCGTACCACCGCACCCGCTGGGCAGTGGCAGACTAGTCGACAAGACAGTTTAGCTAACGTCGACGCTCGCAACCTCCTGCGTCGTCACCAATGTCGCCAGCTTTGTTCCTTCCAGAAGTTTTAAACCGATCCAAAGCCGTTTTGGCTGTTCTCAGCGGCTAAATTCCCTGTTCGCTCAGAAAAATTCCCTGCTCCTTGAAGATAATTCCCTGTTCCGTCGCATAGGGATTCCTGGTGCAAACCTTTGAATTTGCTGGCCGACGGGGGCGCTGATATCGGGGTAGGGGGGCAGAATCGATAAAATACCCTGTTATTTTCCCTGTTAGCAGGGAATTTCGGGTGGAGACGGGTTCGCGTAGGACTGCGTCGTCAGCCAGCCAGTCTCGTCTCTGGGGGGTGTTTTCCGCTCACATGAATTTGCGCGCTATTACGGGCAATTAGCGAGACGTAGCGCAGTCTCTGCAGCTCTATTTCTCGAATATTCGGCCACCACCGCCCAATTTCACGCGCCGGTCTCCGGTCGCCAATTTTCAATATCCGTTTTCTGGCGACAGAGACTCGGTTCGACGTCGCATGAGACAGGGTTCGATACCCCCCGCGTGCGCAGGGGGGAGGTGCGTATTCGGACCCCACGCCAATCACGGTTGTGACCAATAGAGGGCATCAAAAAGTGGCCTGCAGCCGCTGCTCTGACCAGGCGTATGCCAGTCGTTTAGCAAACTTGGTCACGCCAAGCGGCGGCACGACTCCGTCGGCAACGCCCGTCACGATGGAGGGGGAAACAAACGCCAGCGGCGCCAGCAGGCGTATGTGGCGCTCCACCTTGCCCTCCCGCTTCGCAATGTCCGCAAAGGAAGTGACGCGACCCTCGGTAAGGTCCTCAATCCATGCCCGCCCTTTAGCGATCGCGGTGAGCAGCACGTCTCGTTCCATCGCGGTCATCAGGGTCTTGGAGGCAGGGGTATGGAGCAGCCCTTTGACGGCTGCCATGCCAGTGGGGTTCCAGGGCACGGCCACAACAACAGCCGTTCGTTCGCCGGGTCCTTCTGCTTGCTCCGGCGTGGCAAATCGAATTTCGATTGCCTGAGGTTTTAGAATGACCCGTTCGACTAAGTGTGCGACCAGATCCTGATCGGTTAGGTGATCGTGGCCGGGGGCGGATCCGCGTTCCTCCAAATGGCCGCGCGCCGCTTTGAGCACCGTGGCTTCAATATCGGAAGCACTGACGCGGCTTACGGTGCCGGCCTCGTTATTCCGCTTCTGCAGAATTGGGTGGGACACGTAGTACCGATACCGCGCACCTCTCTTGTTGGTGTGAGTAGGCGTCATTCGGTTGCCGCGGTCATCAAAAAGGTGGCCAGCGAGAATTGACGGAGACGCTCGCAATTTCAATTGGCGGGCGTTTGCGCCTGCGGCGAGCTGGGCTTGCACCGCTTCGAATAGCTCCCGATCCACGATGGGCGCCTGCTCACCAGGATGGATTTTTCCCTTGTAATTGACTTCGCCGATGTAGAACCGATTGCGAAGGAGATGAGAGAGAGCGCCGACACCGAACCGTATGCCGCCGCGCGTCTTGCCAGTAGCCAGTGTTAGCCGCCGTGTGCGGATTCCCTTTCGGTCCAAGTCCTCAACGAGGTCTCTGATTGATCCGACTTCGAGGTAGCGCCGAAAAATCAGCCGGACGGTTTCGGCTTCCTCGGGGATTACTACGAGCTTTTTATTGACACTGGCATAGCCGAGCGGAACTGAGCCGCCGACCCAAATGCCCTTAGCCTTGGAAGCGGCAATCTTGTCGCGCACCCGCTCGCCAATAACTTCGCGCTCGAACTGGGCGAACGATAGGAGCACGTTGAGCGTGAGCCGCCCCATGCTGCTGGTGGTGTTGAATGACTGGGTGACCGACACGAACGAGACCGAATGCTGGTCAAAAAGCTCGACCAGCTTTGCAAAATCGGCCAGCGATCGGGTGAGGCGATCGACCTTGTAGACCACAATGATGTCGACCTTGCCGGCCCTGACCTCGGACAAGAGAAGCTGTAGGGCAGGGCGGTCGAGCGAGGCCCCAGAGAACGCCCCGTCGTCATAATGGTCGGGGATTTGGCGCCAGCCCTCATGCGCCTGACTTTTGATGTAGGCCTCGCAGGCTTCGCGCTGGGCGTCCAACGAGTTGAACTCCAGGTCAAGGTTATGGTCGGTGGATTTCCGAGTGTAGATCGCGCAGCGGAGGATCTTTTTGGCGAGCTTATCCATGGGAGGCCCATCTGCGATTGCTTTTTTCGCTGGTCCGGACCGAGGACCGCCCGCGTTTATGCTTTGAAGGTGCGGCGCGGTCTTGCGGCGGTTCGGGCTCCTTGCGTTTCGGCTCGCGTGCCATACGGAGTCCGAAGAAGCGTGGGCCATTCCATTTGGTGCCGGTTAACCGGACACGTTGATCGCTCGCTCGTCCTTGCCCATCGCTGTCAGCTTGGAATCGATGGCGTGGACAAGCATTCCTCGTCGCTGAGCTTGTTGCAGCAAAATCGTTCCCGAATTCTTGTCTTCAATGAAAGCGCCCATGGCGCCCGCGCGCGCTCGGCAAAGCCGTGCAAGCTCTTCCAGCCGCTGGAAAACGGAGGGTAGCCATGTTTCCAATATGGCACCCTCGATTTGAGCGATATCCCAATCCAGGATCACGAGGGGGGAGCGGCCGGGCTGGCGGCGATTAAGCGCAAAATAGGTAACGGCAGTAGCATCGTTATCGGTTCCGGTCTTGGACGCCGTGTCGATGACCGCGAACACACTCTCGCAAGTGTTGGGGTAGGCGCATTAAAACCAAATGCTTGGATGCTTCTCGCAATGGCTCGGATTTGCTCGCGTGTATGCTTGCGAGGATTGCGAGGATCAGGTGTCAGCGCACTAGTCGGGAGCAGCGTAAACTTTCCGACGATCGGGTGATCATCGATGCCATCTACAGTCGTTTGTGGGCCTTTAGTGGACGCGACCTGGTGCGCACGAGCCATCGCTTAGATTTCCCGCTGACGAATCTGTCGAAATTCTGCGAGAAGTTTGGCGAATTAGCTACGGAGAAAAACTCTCGACTTTTGGCTCAATTATTTTTCACCGAATTTGGCTAACGGCTGTAATGCGCGCGCAATTCGGTGGCATGCTGACGTACCTCGGCTCGTAACAACCGCGTTGATGCCGACCGCGCTTCGCGAAAATGATAGCTCCAACCGGTCCTCGGATCGGATCCCCAGCCCTTTGAGGTTCCCCCGCAGGCGAGCCAAAAGGCCTGTGCTGCGGTGGAAGCCTCGCGGTTGCGCAGCGCTGGGCGGCGCCGTCGCACAGCCAGCCAGATTTCTGCGACAATCAGCGCGCAAAAGGCTTTTGCCGAAAGCGTCGTGGAGAGCATGGCTTTGCCGCGCCCCTTCTTTATTCCTCCTTTTGCTTCGGAGATCATTGGACCAGCAGCGGCGTGTTCGGCGGCGTCAGCAAAGATATTCAAATCGATTTCGAATTGTACGATATTTTTGATCGAAATATTACTCTCTGGGTCCATGAAAATCATCGTCATTGGATCATTGATTACTTCTATAATTAGCTTGGCAGCATTTTTCGCCTCGAGTAGCCGCTTTTTAAGATGCGCTTTGGACGGAAGTTTTTCTTGAATTTCGCGATCTTTTGCGAGCCGATCGCCCCAAACTCGGAGCAAGTCGGGAAGCCAAATGGGAGCTTTGTTGGGCGCGATGTGCCGCGCCACGTCTGTAAGGGTCGATATGCTTGCGTTTTTCATAGGGAAGCGAAGGTGCGTAGAGCTGAATTAGAGTGAATTACAGCTTACTACAATCTGGCTTCCTGCGCTGGGAACTAACGCAGGCTAGCCGCGGCGGAAATCTGCTTAGTAGATGTAAAGTGTGCGATCGGTGATTCGCATGATGTCCGCTTCGGGCCAGGAGCGACATTTTGCAATGCGAAAAAGCAGCAAGCTTTTTCGTCGTTGGCCCGCCGTGAAGTAGGTCACAGATCTCTTTTTTTAAGCGTGATATTCAGCCCGTCATTGAAACGGGCATGATCCCATTGGGGACGGGTGAAATGACTTCCTACCGCGATCCAACCAGCGCCTCGAAGCCAGAGATTACGTCGAAGAGTTCTTCGTCGATGCTACTCTGGCGCAACTGGTGGAAGGAACCGTGGAGTTGCTCCAGCAGGTCGTCGATGTTTTTATCGGCGCGCTCCATTGCCGCCAAGCGGCTCGCGTTCTCGCTGGCCAGGGATTCGGCGCAGGCCCGGAAGAGCGAGATGAAAAGATACTCGCGGATAAGCGCGCGCAAGGTGGCACTGCCGCCGCCCATGACCTGGGGCAGGTTCGCGGTCGGCCAGCGGACTTTGGCCAGACCTTGTTGCCATCGCGCATCGAGCGGCAAGAGCCGCTGGCTGACCGGTTCGTAGAGCGCGCCTGACAACGGCCGGTTATAAAATACCCAAAGGCCGGCATTCTCGCCTTTGTCTCGATGCGCTTCGCTTTCAATTTGAATCTCCCCAACAAGCGGGGTGATCGCCTGGACGGAGTTCGGCACGGTGAAGAGTCCAGCCAGCCGCAGGCCCGCATCCGCCAGACGCGCATGAACACGTTCGCCGACCGCCCAGACTTGAGCATTGCCAGGCAGAGCTGCGAGGGCCTTGATCGCATAATCGGCCACTACATCGTTAAACTGCCCCACCAGTCCCTGATCGGACCCGAAAACAATCGCGCTTATCGCAACCGTTCGGGCTGATAATTTCGGTTCCACCATCATGGCCGCCGGCTCGTTTTCCCGAAAGCACGCGCCCAGCCCAAGCTCCACGGTTCGATAGTAGTCGGCCAATGCACGCACCGATTTCTCGTATTGTCCAATGCTCGATGCGGCCAGGGCTTTCATCGTGCGGACAACGGATTGAAGGTCTCCCGCACTGCTGATTTTTCGGCGAAGGCTCTCCGCAGTGTCGCTCATGACTTCTTCTTAGCTTCCACCGCAGGCTCCTTTGGGGCGCCCGGCGTGGGCTCGCCATTAGGCTCGGCCCTGGCTTCCAGCTTCGGTGTGGCTTCGGCTTTGGATACCGGCTTGGGTTGGAAGGGAGCGATCGCCTCGCGGACGATTTCGATGATCGTATTGCGATCCTCATCGCTCAACTTGTCGGCGCTTTCGAATCGCCCACACACTTCCGCCGGGATGTTTGCCGCAGCCTTCTGGACGGCGCGCTCCGCCTCCGGCATCTGATCGAACGCCACACGATCGAAGAGTTCCTCGGTCAATGCCAATAAGACGGCGATTTGCGCAGGCACGGACACAGGTGCGCATTCCGCCTGTTTGAGGCAGGCGCGGATGCGCCGTCCGTGTTCGATGATTTTGCGGGTGTTTTCATCTAGCCGGGCGCCGAACCGGGCAAAGGTCTCAAGCTCCTCGAACTGTGCGTAACCGAGCTTGAGGTCGCCCGCCACAGCGCGGTAGGCCGCGCGTTGCGCTTTGCCGCCGACGCGCGAAACGGACTTGCCGACATCGATGGCAGGCAGCACGCCCAATTCGAACAGTGACGGCGAGAGATAGATCTGCCCGTCCGTGATGGATATCAGGTTAGTCGGGATGTAGGCGGAAATGTTCTGCGCTTCGGTTTCGATGATTGGCAGTGCAGTGAGCGAGCCGCCACCAAGTTCTTTGCGTAGGTGCGTCGCGCGCTCGAGCAGTCGCGCGTGAATGTAAAAGATGTCACCGGGAAAAGCTTCACGGCCGGGCGGGCGGCGCAGCAGCAGAGACAGCTCGCGATAGGCGCGCGCATGATGTGTGAGGTCGTCATAAACAATCAACACGTCGCGGCCCTGCTCCATAAAATGCTCCGCGATGCTTGTCGCGGCGTAGGGGGCGATGTAAGCGAGGCCCGGCGGGTCGTTGCCTTCGGTCACGACGAGCACGGTGTATTCCATCGCGCCCCGCTCTCGCAAGGTTGCCACGGCCTTCGCGACGGCGGACGCGCGCTGCCCGATAGCACAGTAAACGCACAGCACATTTTGGTCGCCCTGGTTGAGGATGGTGTCGATCGCGATAGCGGTCTTGCCAGTCTGGCGGTCCCCAAGAATTAACTCGCGCTGCCCACGCCCGACGGGAATGAGAGCATCGATGACTTTAAGTCCGGTCTGGAGCGGCACTGTCACCGGCGCACGATCCATGATATGCGGTGCCGTGCGCTCGATGGGCAGGTGCTCGCTGGCGGCCACCGGTCCATTGCCATCGAGTGGCCGGCCAAGCGGATCGATGACGCGCCCCAACAATCCATCGCCCACGACCACATCCATCACCCGGCCCGTACGCTCGACCTCGTCGCCGGCGTTCAAATGCCAGTATTCGCCCAGCAACACGACGCCGATTTCAGCCTCGTCCACGTTGAAAGCCATGCCGAGCAAATCGCCGGGAAATTTTACCAACTCCTCGAAGCCAACAGCAGGGAGCCCAGACACTTTGGCGATGCCGGTGGCGATGCTGGTGATCGTGCCCACCTCCCGCGGTGTTAGTTGCGGCGCGAATGATTCCCGCACTTGGCTGATCCCAGAAAACGTGTGGTCGAAGATACTCTGCAAGCTTTCAGGCTCGGTCATTATTGGCGCGTTTTCTCAGTCTTGGGTTATTTCGGTTTAGAGGCAGTTTTGGCCTCGGTCTGTGGCGCGGCTTTCGCTTCAGGTATGTCCTTTTCCTTCAGAACTTCACTGACGCCATTTTCCAGCGACCTCAGGTAGTCCGCGATGCTCCAAGCTATTTTTTGTCCATTCGTGGTGAGTTCGATCCCGCTGACCAGATCCGGCGCGGTCTCGAACCGGATGTGGACTTCAGCAGAGAAGGTCTCGTTGAGCGCTTTTTGTATGGCTCCACGTTGCGCCGCAGGCAGATCAAACGCGCTACGCACGACCGCGGGCTCAGAAGCTGTCTTGAGGGCCGCTGCGATTCCTTCCTTTGCCTTGCCGTCCATCGTGCGCAGGCGACGGGTGAACACCTCGCACATGCGCTCTTCCAGACTCGTCGTGGCAAGATCCGTCAATGCCTTTCGCGCGATGGCGAACACTTCCTGTTGGGTCCGGCGACGGATGGCTTGATTGAGGTTGTTGGCGTCGCTTCGCAGCGCCTCCTGTCGCTTGGTACTCAGGGCATCGGCTGCCTTCCGTGCATCGTCGAGAAGCCGCTGACGTGCAGCATTCGCCTCGTCCGTCGCCTTGCTCAAGAGTGCAGCGCGCTGCTGGTCGAACAGCGCGTTCTTGTGCTGGTACTCGTTGCGCTCCTTTTGCGCTTCGGCCTTTTTTGCGTCAGCATCTGCGAGTTCCGCAGCGATCCTCTTCTCCCGAGCGTCAACGGCGTTGAGAATTGGCTTGTAAAGAAACCGCTTCAGCAACCACACCAGGATGATGAAGTTGAGCGCCTGCGCACCGACGGTGAACCAATCGATGAGCATGAATTACTTTCCTGGGGCTTGGGCGATGACGTGGTTCCAGAACGGGTTGGCGAAAATGAGAATCATCGAGACCACGAAGCAATAGATCGCAATGGATTCGATCATGGCCAACCCGACAAACAGGGTGCGTGTGATCGTCGTCGCGGCATCTGGCTGCTGCGCCAGAGAACTCAATGCCGTGGCGACCGCCCGCCCTTCGCCGAGAGCTGGCCCGATACTCCCCAAGGCAATCGTCAGGCCGGCGGTGACGATTGACGCAATCGCAATGAGAGTCATGTTATCCATAGTGTCGCCTCCTGTTTTCGTTATTTATGCTTTAATGTCTTGCATCGGCTCAGGCTTGGATTTGCGACCTCGCGTGGCGGCCGCGATATAAACCGCGGCCAGGATACTGAAGATGTAGGCCTGCACCATGCCGGTGAGCAAACCCAGCGCACTCATGGCGATCGGAAAGATGAAGGGCGTGATGGTCAGCAAGATGGCGAGAATCATCGTGCCGCTCATCATGTTGCCGAACAGACGGACCGCTAAGGCCAGCGTGCGCGACAGTTCGCTGATAATGTTAAATGGCAGCATGATGATTGTCGGTTCCGCGTAGGATTTTAGGTAACCGCCTAGCCCTTGCTCCTCGATGCCAAAAAACGGAACGGCCACAAACACGCACAGCGCAAGTGCTGCAGTCGTAGAGAGCGACCCCGTCGGCGGCTCGTAGCCGGGAATGATGGTGCAGAGGCTAGCAATCGCTACGAACAGAAAGAGCGTGCCCAGAAAACCAATATACTTCTTTGGGTGGCGGAGGCCGACATCCTCGATTTGCTTCTCGATGCCAGTGACAACGATTTCCAGCAGGTTTTGCCAGCGGGAGCGTTTCAGTTCCGTGGAGAGATTACGGGTAATGAGCTCTGAGCCGACAACCATTACGAACATCAGTCCCCACGTGAAAACAATCGTGCCGTTGAGTTTGAGAAACCAATGCTGCCAGAAGATCATCTCATCGGGACTAAGGCGCATAGCTGGTCTCCGGTGCCCGGGAGTTGTGGTGTTCGACCCGCGGGCGGGTCAGCCAATTCACGACGAGGCGTGCCAGGACAAAGCCAAGGAGACACAGCACCCATCGTTTCCAATTCTCACCCCCGGCGAAATAAAACCCTGCCAGCGTAATGCTCATCCGCAACAGCATGCTGCCGAAGAACCAAAGCGCCGGCCGTTGGGACGAAACAGCCATAATAACCGTCCACCAAAGGCCGCCGAAGAAAAACGCGCCGAGCAATAGACCCGCAGCCAATGGCGGTGCCAGAAACAAAAAGTCATTCATTGTTATCCTCCTGTTCGTCCCGAATCTCCTTGTCTTCCTTGGCCACCCAATGCCACGCATTAAAACAGCCGATGGCGAGCCCGGCCATCATCAGCGCCAGTGTCCAGGCATGCTTGCCCGGATAATATTGGTCCAGCCAGATACCGAGCGCCGCCCCGAGCAGCGTTGGAATCACCACCGACCAGCCGATCAGCCCCATCATCCCTAGGCCGAACCAGACGCCCTGCGCGGAGTTACGCCGTGCCTTGAGCTTTCGCGCCGCTTTCACGCCGACCTCCTGACTGAGCGATGGATTTGGCTTCGCGATCTCGCTTTGGGGCTCATCAGTCATTGTGAAGGCTCGCCATGCGCCGTACGAGATCGCTTTCCATTTTCGCCAACACCGAGCGCACGCTCTGCTCGTGCTCGTCCAAGGTCAGAAACTCTCGCTCCACCGCTTCGCGCAACTGGCCGAGGTCCGTTCCGCCCATCGCCCGGCGCACGGATACGAGGACGTCCGGACCGGTCTTGACGAGCACCCCGTCATCTACGGCCACGAAAATTTCGCCATCTGTTTTTGTCTCGTATGTCAGAATCCCAGGCGCCAGCGCCGCCACACAATCGAGTCGGTGAGGCAGCAGCCCAAACGAACCCTCGTGAGTCTCGGCGACGATGCGCAACACGCCGGTTTTTTCGGCGAAAATCTGGAACGGCAGGAGAACCTTAAGATTCATGGTTGCTGCCAGAATGTTCGAGATTCGATCGAGGTCTCGCCCCGTCACTTGACTGCGGCTCGGACGAGACTTTGGCCCGCAACCGGGCGGCATCCTTCACTCCGGGCTTCGCAACGGTTGATTCCGGTTTGGCAGGGGCTGCGGGCGGGACGGGTTTTGCTTTTGTCTTCGCTTCGTCAATCGTCCCGATCATGTAGAGTGCGCTTTCGGCATAGTCTTTGAAGTCGTCGTGCAGGATGCGCTCACAACCATCCAGCGCGTCCTTGAGGCTGACAAGCTTTCCTTTGAGGCCGGTGAACTGTTCGGTCGTGAAAAAGGGTTGGGTGAGAAAGCGCTCCAATCGGCGGGCACGGACGACCACATTGCGGTCCTCCGGAGAGAGCTGCTCCAGGCCCAGCATGGCGATGATGTCCTTAAGTTCGGCGTATTGCGCGAGCGTACGACGGATTTCCTGCGCCAAGCCGTAATGCCGCTCGCCGACGATGCCCGGCGTGGCCATCTTGGAACTGGATTGTAGAGGATCGATGGCTGGGAAGAGCCCTTCGCTTGCCCGCTTGCGCGAGAGCACGATCGACGCGGAGAGATGCGAGAACGTATGCACCGCCGCCGGATCGGTGAAATCGTCCGCCGGCACATACACCGCCTGAATGGAGGTAATGGCACCGGTATCCGTGTTGGCAATGCGTTCTTCCAACCCTGATAGTTCGGTGCCCATCGTCGGCTGATAGCCCAGCCGCGACGGCATCTGGCCCATCAAGCCGGATACCTCCATGCCGGCCTGGATGAAGCGAAAAATGTTGTCGACGAGCAGCAGCACGTCGCGGTGCTCGTCGTCACGAAAATACTCGGCCATCGTCAGTGCCGCGTGCCCCACGCGGAACCGCGCGCCCGGCGGCTCGTTCATCTGGCCGAAGACCATCACCATGTTCGGCAGCACGGCGGCTTCCTTCATCGCATCGTAAAGCTCTTCGCCTTCACGACACCGCTCGCCAATGCCGCAAAAAATACTTACGCCCTCGTGATGACCGATCATGTTGTGTATCATTTCCGTCAGCAGCACCGTCTTGCCGACGCCTGCCCCGCCGAAAAGTCCCGCCTTGCCGCCGCGCTCCAGCGGCACAAGGACATCAATGACCTTGATGCCCGTCTCAAAGACTTCCGACTTGGTGGAACGTCGCGCCAGCGACGGTGGAGCCCGATGTACCGAACGCCATTCGACATCGGACAAGGCCGCTTCGCGATCTATGGTGTTGCCAAATACGTCGAACATCCGCGAGAGAACCGATTTGCCCACCGGCGCTTTCAACGGCCCGCCTGTATCCTCCACCGCCATGCCGCGAGCGAGACCCTGCGTCGGCGTCAACGCAATCCCGCGCACGTGCCGCGCATCTTGCTGCGCCAGTACCTCGATGACGATCTGCCTTTCTGCTCCTGTGAGCAGCACCGAATAAATGGGCGGCAAATGATCGTCGAACCGTATGTCCACGACACTGCCGCGTACGGAGACGACAACGCCGAGATTCGATAGACTGCCATTGTTTTCCATGTTTACTCACGCGCCTTCTTATTCTGCATCATACAACAGCCAACACACGCCGAAAGGCGCTTATCGTCGCCACCGAGAATATCGCAGACACCCGCAGCAAAAGCAGCAAGCCATTTTGCCGTTGGACCGGGGTGCCGGTCACTGACCTGCCGTCTGCGGCGTGATATTGTGTTGTGATTGTGCACGCCGGTTGGGGTGAACAATGAAACTTCTCCACCGCAGAAAATTCTTGCATCTGGCAACGGGCGCTGCCGCGCTCCCGGCTGTATCGCAGATCGCGAGGGCGGAGAGTTATCCGACACGGCCAGTGCGGATCGTCGTCGGGTTCGGGGTTGGCGCAACGGGCGGCAGCAGAACCGCGCGCCTGCATGAGAGGGAGAGATTGTCATGACCCAATGGCGAGTGATGGTGGTGGCGCTGGCGGCGCTGATGACGATGCTACTCGCGGCCCGCGCGGAAGACTATCCAACGCGCAACGTAATCATCCTGGTACCGTTCGCTCCCGGCGGCGGCACCGACCTGCTGGCGCGCGCCTATGCGCAGATACTCGAGAAAAAATACGGCAAAACGTTCGTCATCGAGAACCGGCCCGGCGGCGGCACGACGCTCGCCGCGACGACCGCGGCCAATGCGACGCCGGACGGCTACACGCTGATGCAGGGAACCAGCGGCACCATGGCGATGAACCCCACCATCTTCAAGAATCTGTCGTACGAGCCCTTGAAGACTCTGGTGCCGGTGTCGCTGATAGCGGGTACACCGTTCTTGCTGACGGTCAATCCGACGCTGCCGGTGCACAGCGTGGCGGACTTGGTGGCGCTCGCCAAAAAGCGGTCCGCCGAGGGCAAGCCGCTGACCTACGGTTCCGGCGGCGTCGGCGCGTTCCATCACCTCTGCGCCGCGCTGTTCAGCAGCCTGACCGGCATCACGATGACCCATGTCCCTTACCGGGGCAGCGCGCCAGCCACCATGGCGCTGATCTCAGGCGAGATCGACGTGCTGTTCGTCGACCTCGGGCCGATGTTGCCCCAGATCAGGGCCGGCAAGTCCCGTGTTCTTGGCATCACCAGCGATAAGCCGTTCCCGACGGCGCCGGACATCAAACCGATTGCCGAGGTCGGATTGCCGTCTTGGCCGAACACCGTTGCCTGGCAGGCCCTGCTCGCGCCCGGCGGCACACCCAAGCCGATACTCGAAAAGTTGAACAAGGACGTGAACGCCGCTGTCCACTCGCCCGAGATGATGTCGCCGCTGGAAACGCTCGGCATGATCGGGCTCGGCGACAAATCGCTGCAGCAGTTCGACGACTTTGTGAAGGCGGAAACTGTGCGCTGGGCCAAGGTCATCAAGGAGGCGAACCTGGCGGGCACGCAGTAGACATCAGGATGTTGGTGTGCAGCAAACTTAGCCTGGAGATGGGTGAAATGGGGCATTAGCGACCGATTTGCGATGGCTGGGCAATGCCCGCTTATCCCCCGGAAGCGACCAGATCACTGCGGCGCACTAAATGACGCGCTGGGCCAGGAACAGACATTAATTCTGAAAGTGATCAGGTATTGGCGGCTAGTGGACCATTTTCCATACAAGCTGCGCAGCTTCCGCGGGATTGGCTGTAGAACTCGCTGCCGTGTAGCGTAGTTCGTCGCCCACGAACTCGAACTTCCTTTGTTGGCCAATTCCCTCCCAGTTCGGGAATGAGCTGCGCTCGATATGAAGGGTGACGATGCGGTCGGTCTCATTCACGGTGTAGGTGCCAAAATACGCGACCACGCCGTGCGATATGGCCTCGTATTCCTGCGGCGTGCCCACCATGCGATTGTTAGACGCGAATTTCGGCAGATTGGCTGCCGTGACCTGTGTGGCAAAGCGCGTACCGTCAAACACCAACATGCCTTTGGCGTTAGGCCCGAAGGGTTCGATTGCGGTACCATCCGGGCGCACATAGCGGATTGAGACAAGTGACCAAGTGCCAACAAACTGATCGTTGACAGGCTGAGTCGTCGCTGTGCGGCTTGCAAGCGGCAATAGTAGCAGACACGCCATCGCAATAAGCAATGATTTTCGCGGCACGGCCTGATCCTCCAAGTTGGTTCGTTGCCTTTTACTGGTCCCCCGATTATGCGATAAGTCTACATTGTCGGAACGACCTGTTCGCCTGAGCCGAACAATGCGAGGGGCTGAATTTGCCGAAATGTCCGCCTTTGCGGCGATTGCCGAGCAGCGGAGCTTTGCCAAAGCAGCAGCGCAACTAGGACTCGGCAAGTCCACGCTCAGCCAAAATCTTCGCTCGCTGGAGGAGCGGCTGGGCGTCAGGCTGTTGAATAGAACAACCCGCAGCGTCTCGCTTACTGAAGCTGGTGCTCGTCTACTCGCGCGCGTGGGTCCCTCGCTTGTCGAGTTGAATGCGGCGGTCGACGAAGTTGCTAATCACCGGCAAAGTCCGACGGGATTGCTGCGTCTCGTGGTACAGCCGCCAGTCGCAACCTTACTCATCGAACCAATTCTCGCGCGCTTCTTGTGGGAATATCCCGGCGTCCAAATGGACGTTGCTGTCGTCAAGATGCCGGCCGATATCGTCGCCGAAGGCTTCGATGCGGGCATTCGTATCGGCGAACAGATCGACCGCGATATGATCGCGATGAGGGTCATGGGTGAAGGACGCTTTTTAGTCGTTGCCTCGCCCGATTACGTCGCGGGTCATCCAAAGCCTAAGACACCGCGCGACTTGCACCATCATGATTGCATTCGCAATCGTCTGCCGAACGGCGCAGTTTTCGGGTGGGATTTTGAAAAGAACGGCAAGGTGCTGCATATCAGTGTTGAAGGCCGCCTGATTGTGAACGACATAGAACTTTCGATCCGTGCGGTCCGCGATGGTCTCGGACTGGCATACCTGCTGTACGACTATGTAGCTGCCGATCTCAAAGCGGGTCGACTCGTTCCGTTACTGGAGGATTGGTCGCCACGGGTGTCGGGTTTCTTTCTTTACCATTCGAGCCGCCGCCAAATCACCGGCCCACTCCAGGCTTTAATTACATTCTTGAAGGCAGAAGCTGTGCGGCGTGGAGTTACTCCTGCGATGCCGCCCAGCGTGGGCGTCTATCCAACTCATCGCTTGGCGGGCAAATCACGTCGATAAATAGCGACGGTGACTGATTAACACTCAATCTGGCCAAGTCGCCTTTGGGCCAATTTCGGCCAAAGTGCGTTGCAGTAAAATACCTTATTCGATCACCTCGTCGGCGGTCATTTGCAGCGTCAGTGGCACGCTTAGACCGAGTGTCTTGGCAGTCTTAAGATTGATGACGAATTCGAATTTCGTTGGCTGCTGCACTGGCAGATCGGATGGCTTTTCGCCCTTGAGAATGCGGTCGACGTAGGAAGCAGCATGTTGGAACGGGTCAACGCGATCAATTCCATAGGCGATCAGACCGCCGTCTCGAGCAAACGTGATCTCGCCATACAGAGTGGGCAGCCGGTACATAGCTGCCAAATCGATAATAAATCTGCGAACAGGGGGATCCGACAGCATCGTATCTCCGGCCACTATAAGCGCACCGTGCGGCTCAGCTGCGATCGCTTTAATTACGCCCTCAATTTCATTTCGGTCTCCGATAGGCGATGAAATTGGATCGATCGCTAGTGTCGGCGCTACTTCCTTGAACATTCGATACCAGATGGGCGACGCGGCGTTGACAGTAGAGATCATCAGAGCCGCCCGGTTAAGCCCTGGCGCTGCTTCTTTGAGAATTTGCAACCACTTCCCCATCAAGGTTTGTTCAAGGTTGCTGAAACCCGTGAGATTGCCGGTC
>Ga0182024_10013278_pt1 | contig 16117 bp, 13 predicted proteins | sample P32metaG_FD_120480 | JGI IMG/M metagenome (GOLD analysis project Ga0182024, IMG submission 120480) | Permafrost microbial communities from Stordalen Mire, Sweden - P3-2 metaG (Illumina Assembly) | ecosystem: Environmental > Terrestrial > Soil > Wetlands > Permafrost | place: Sweden: Stordalen... | reverse complement strand
TCTGCACGCGGCCCGACGGCTCGGCGAGATTCTCGCCGAGAACTCGATCACGATCGTGTATGGCGGCGGGGCGGTTGGCTCGATGGGACGTCTCGCGGAGGGTGCGCTCTCAAAACAAGGAAAAGTGATCGGAGTAATTCCCCGATTTATGCAGGAGCTGGAATGGGATCATAAGGGCCTTACGGAGCTCCAGGTCGTTGAGAACATGCGGGAGCGGAAGCACATCATGCTGACGGACAGCGATGCGGCCATTGCGCTTCCAGGTGGCTCCGGCACTCTCGAGGAGTTGATGGAGGCGATTAGCTTGAAGCGCTTGGGGATATACCTGAAGCCGGTTGTTCTGGTAAATACGCGCGGATTCTACAACCCGTTGCTCGAGTTACTCCGGAGATGCATTGACGAGCGTTTCATGGATGAGCGCCACGGTGCGATGTGGCAGCTTGTGGAACGCGCGGAAGACGTTTTACGCGCCATACGCACCGCGCCTTCCTGGAGCCACGAGGCTCGCCAGTTTGCGATATTGCGACCGTCGAACCCTTCGCGTTAGTTTCGTGTCGACGTTTTTACCGAGTGGTAGAATCGCTTTACCCCTTCGATAAAACCTAAATGACCGCAGACACAGTTCGGCAAATATCGATCTGTGTTCTGGAAGGGAAAATCATGTTCATTCCTGCCTACGTTAGCTCGTCCGTACATTCGTTCTCGAAAGACGAACTGCGCGGCAGGAAAAACATGCTCACGCGGCCGACGTGGTTCAGGTATGAGATTGGCGCTGTAACAAATAAACGTGCTGCTTCCGGGCAGAGCGCTGCGCTTTCCGTTCGTCTTTTGGCGGGTTAGAATGACTTCATGCGCGTACGCGTGCTGTTTTTTGGGCAGCTAAAGGACATTGTCGGTGTGTCGCAGGACGATGCCGAATTGTCGGAAGGGGCGCGCGTCGAGGATCTGTTCGAGTGCTATGGGCGGCGTTTCCCGAAGCTGGCGGAATTTCGCCCGTCGATTGCGGCGTCGGTGAACCAGGAATATGCCGCTTGGCGCGCGACCTTGGCACCGGACGACGAAGTGGCTTTTCTGCCGCCTGTGAGCGGGGGACAAGAGCAGGCGGTCGCGGCGGACGACATCTTTCAACTGGTGCGTCACCCGATCAACTCGGCAGAAATCACGGAGAGCCTCAAAGCGCCCGAAGATGGGGCGCTTGTGGTGTTTGACGGCTTCGTTCGGAACAACTTCAAGGATCATCCGACGCAATATTTGGTTTATGAAGCATACGAAACAATGGCGTTCGCAAAAATGCGCGAAATCGGCGCCCAAATGCGCGAGAAATTTGCGATTCACCGGATCGCCATCGTTCACCGGCTGGGGCAACTGGAGATCGGCGAAACCAGTGTTCTTATTGCGGTGAGTGCTGCGCACCGCGCTGCGGCGTTCGACGCGTGCCGCTACAGCATCGATCGCTTGAAGCGTATGGTGCCAATCTGGAAGAAGGAATATTTTGTTGGCGGCGCGGTTTGGGCGGAAGGAGAAAAACCCTTCGAGGAAGCCATTTCGCCTCCGGATGAATCTACTTCCAGATGACTAAATCGGCCGCTGTGCTCGGCACAGTCCTGATCGGTGCCACATTTGCAGGAACTGCCGGGAGGGTGGCCCCGGCGCGCTCTCGAGGCCCGCAGGAACAGCGACGTTCGGGAGTAATCCGCGTCGAGTCAAACCTCGTCAGTATTCTGGTGAGCGTGATCGACGCGAAAGGCGAGCCCGTTGCCGATCTCACGCAAGATGCATTCGAGCTTTCCGAGAATGGCGTGCCGCAAAAAATTGAGCGATTTGAGGCGCAGACCAATCGTCCGCTCGATCTCGCATTGATGGTGGATGCGAGTATGAGCACATTTAAGGACGCGAAAATCGAGACTGATGCAGCCGCTCATTTTGTACGGCAAGTGGTTCGACCTGGAGACACGCTGGGCGTGTTTGAATTTTCGGAAAGGGTTACGGAATTAGCGGATTTTTCGAGCGACGTGCCGCAGTTGCAGGCCGCATTGAAGCGGATGATGCCTGGCAGCGGTACCTCGATGTACGACGCGGTCGTGCTGGGCTCGAATGCACTGAAACGGCGAACTGCCGGCCGGCGTCGCGCCATCGTGCTTGTCACCGACGCGGGTGAAACCACGAGCTACTCGAAATTCGACGACGCACGGCGCACGGCCATTGCATCGGACGCGTTGCTTTATTCTGTCGTGATTCGGCCGATCAAAAGCGAGAGCGGCCGCGAAACCGCGGGCGAACATGCCCTGATTACTATTACGGAGAGCACCGGCGGGGAAGTCTTTATTCTCGACAATCTGGAGCAGCTCGACGCAATGTTTGACCGCATCGACCGCGAGCTGCGTACGCAGTATGTGCTCGGCTATTATCCAAATCCCGGTCCGCCCCCTGGCAGTGACCGGCACGTTCAAGTTAAAGTAAAAGCGGGTGATGTTGTGCGCTACCGGAAAGAGTATTTTACCGCGGGAGCACCGGAGTAAATCCCCAGCGCTGAATGAAAAACTTCCTCGATGTGGCTATTGATGCGGCCCACGAAGCCGGGGCCATCTTGCGAACGGAATACGGCCGTCCTAAGGAAATTTCGTATAAGGGCGAAGTAGATATCGTTACCGAATCAGATCGCCGCTCGGAGGCGCTGATCGTTGCCCGCTTGCGCGCGGAGTTTCCAGATCACGCGATCATCGCCGAAGAGGGCGGCACAGGTGCCGCAGCCGGCGCGAAATATACTTGGCACGTGGACCCGCTCGATGGCACGACGAATTTCGCGCATGGCTATCCCTGCTTTGCCGTGTCGGTTGGATTGTTGGAAGAGGGGGAGCCGCTCGTCGCGGCGGTGATGAATCCCACGAGTGATGAGCTATTCACGGCGGTGCGCGGCGAGGGGGCGTATCTCAACCAGAAGCGTATACATGTTTCGCCGATCGAGAAGCTAGCTGAAAGCCTCGTGTGCACGGGGTTTCCGCCGAAACATCGGCGGAGCAGCGCCAATATGAGTTACTACTGGGAATTTACGTTGCGCTCGCACGGCGTGCGGAGGGATGGTTCTGCGGCGCTTGATCTTTGTTCGGTGGCTTGCGGGCGCTTTGAGGCATTCTGGGAATTTGGATTAAATTCCTGGGATACCGCGGCAGGAATGCTGCTTGTGACGGAAGCGGGCGGGATGGTTACCGATCTTGCCGGGCGGCCCTATCGGCCGGGCGACAACGAAATGCTCGCTACCAATGGGTGTATTCACGCCGAGATGCAGCGAGTTACTGCCGAGATCGCCCGAAGCTCCGCGAAATCGTAGGCACTTTTAAGCCCTTCATGTGAATCAGGAGAACAGGTAATGGTGCTGGATGGGAAAGTTGCGGTCGTAACGGGCGGGGGACGGGGAATCGGACGCGCGATCGCTCGAAAATTTGCTGCGGAAGGGGCCGCCGTCGCGGTGGCGGCTCGGAGCGGCGCCGAGGTGCAGGATGTGGCCGAGAAGATTCGGCAATCGCGCGGGAGGGCGATTGGTATAACAGCGGACGTTTCGCGCGAGGCGGACTGCGAAAAAATCGTCCGGGAGACACGCCACGCTTTCGGGGCGATTCACATTCTGGTGAACAATGCCGGCGTGTACGGGCCGGTGCAGCCGGTTGAAAAAGTGGATCCGAGAGAATGGGACCGGGTGATTGCCGTGAATCTTCGCGGGCCCTTTCTGCTTGCGCGACTGGTGGTTCCAGAAATGTACGAGCGCGGGGGCGGTTCGATTCTCAATATTGTGAGCATCGCGGCGAAGGCTGCGTTTCCATTGAACAGCGCGTATGCCGCGTCAAAAGCGGGTGTGATTGGGCTGACGCACACGCTTGCCGCGGAAGGGGCTCGGAGAGGCGTGCGTGTGAATGCGTTGAGCCCGGGGCCTGTGCCGGAAACGAAGATGTCGGAAGAACTCGGGCGGAATCTGGCGAAGCATTTTCAGGCGGATCGTGACGAGCTTTTTGCGAAGATGCTCGAAGGGATTCTGCAGGGGCGACCACAGACAACGGATGAGATCGCTGCTGCTGCACTGTTTCTCGTGTCCGATCAGGCGAGTGCGATTACTGGACAGACTCTGAACGTGGATGGCGGAATGGCTTTTTACTGATTTCTTCCATCTTGGTGTATCCACGCCGGGCGAAAGGCGCGACGGCGCGGGCGCCAGCTTCCATCCAGTTGAAGCTTCGCTCACCGATGGAGCCGATCGTATAGAAAACTGCGATCAAGGCGAGGAGAACCAGAAATCCAAGCCCGAAGAGCAATTCCGCGGCGATCAGCTCGCGGACGAAGTAAAGCTGAAGAAATAAGAAAACAGCGAGGATCAATGTCAAACCCTTGCGGAGTTTCGCTTGCTTTACTGCTGCGCTGACCGATGCCTTAAAATTTGCCAGATCCCACTTCATATGCTTAGCCTACTCCCGATCCTTTAGATGCAACCCGGCGTCCAAAGGAATCGGCGTGTAACTTATTGAGATCAGGTGGTTTGACAATTTTGGAGAGGCGCGTGAGTGAAGAAGTTTTGCCCAATAGGAAAACTAACTTACTACTTTCGCTCGGTGGGCCTTACCGAGCTTCGAAGGGATAGCGACCTTGCGAAAGGACGGCTGCGGCCAAGCGGCGGCGGATCGGGATCGTATCGAGCGGTGAGTGCTTGGCGAACCTACGCAAAACAGTGAGTTGCGTCATGAGAGTGTCGCCTTCGGCGACGGCGGCGAGCGCCGTGCGCGCTTCTTTTTCGATGCGGTCTATGGCGTCATAAATGAAGGCTCGCGCGGCCTCGACCATTGTTGCAGTGGCCGCTTCGCCGCGGGCGGCTGAAGCTTTCTCTGCGCGACGCAGGCACGACTCCATGGCGTAAACATCCATTACGATATTGGAAAGCGACGCCACGATTTCCTGCTGCTCGGCTAACTGCTCGCGGAATTTTTGCACCGCCGTGCCGGCCGCGAGCAAGAATATTTTTTTAGCTTGGGCGACCGAGCGATCTTCCTCGGCAAAAGGGCCGGTCGGGGACTCGTCAAATGACGGTCCGGCTAAAACCTCTTCGCCAAGCTTCATGGCCGCCGGAATCAGCGGCAGCACGCCCGTCATCGCGCGCTTCATCAGCATCTGGACGATGAGCATGCGGTTGATTTCGTTGGTGCCTTCAAAAATGCGGTTGATGCGGCTGTCGCGGTAGGCGCGCGCGATGGGATAATCTTCGTGAAATCCGTAGCCGCCGAAAATTTGCACAGCTTCGTCCACACAAAAGTCGAGCGTTTCGCTGCCTACAACTTTACTGATCGAGCTTTCGATCGCGTATTCCTCGAAAACCTGCATGGCTTGCTTGGTCTTGTCGCTGGTGTCGCCCGGATTCGCGACGGCGGCTTCGATCATTCCTGCCGAACGGTAAATCATGGATTCGACGGCGTAAATACGAATGGCCATCTCGCCGAGTTTCGCCTGGATCAAGCCAAAGTCGCATAGTCGCTTGCCGAAGGCCGTTCTTTCTTTGGAATATTTCGACGCCGCCTCAAGAACGTTCTTGGCTCCGCCCAGGCAGTAGGCGCCAAGTGAGAATCGTCCGACGTTAAGGGTATTAAAGGCCACGATGTGGCCGCGGCCGATTTCGTGCAGCAGGTTTTCCTTCGGCACTGGCGCGTTTTCGAAGAACAAGGGAACCGTGGAACTACCACGAATGCCCATCTTCTTTTCTTCCGCGCCCACGGAGAAGCCCGGCGTGCCGCGCTCAACGATAAAACAAGAAAACTTTTCGCCGTCAACCTTAGCGAAAACCACGTAGACGTCGGCGAATCCGCCATTGGTAATCCACATCTTCTGCCCGTTGAGGATCCAGTTCTTTCCATCGGAAGACAAAACGGCGCGGGTGCGGGATGCGAGCGCGTCGGAGCCAGCCTGCGGCTCAGAGAGGCAGTAGCAGGAAAGCAGTTCGCCGGTAGCAATCTTGGGCAGATACTTTTTCTTTTGTTCTTCCGTGCCGAAATAGACGATTGGAACCGTCCCGATTCCTGCATGAGCGCCGTGCGAGACCGCGAAGGATGCATACCCTGCGAGTTTTTCCGCCAGCACCGTCGCGGAAACTTTGTCGAGGCCCGAGCCGCCGTAGGGTTCCGGGATTCCGCCGCCCAAGAGGCCGAGATCGCCCGCCTTCCTCAGCGTCTGTGCCATGAGGCCTTCTTTGTGTTGCTCGAGTTCAGGAATTAGGGGAACAACTTCTTTGGTCACGAATTCTTCGGCGGTCTGGCCGATAAGCTGCTGATCGTCGCTTAGATCCGCTGGGGTGAAAATATCCTCCGCGGCGCTTGCAGAAATTAGAAATGCGCCGCCGCGATTCAGCGATGGCGATACAGGCGTCGTGGCCATGAAAATCCTCCCTTTACAGCAGCAGAACCAATTTGAAATGGTTTCTCTTGCGAATCGTGCTACGAGAGCCGTTCAAATACGCCGGCGGCGCCCATGCCGCCGCCAATACACATCGTTACCATGCCATAGCGCGCCTTGCGTCGCTCGAGTTCGCGTAGGATTGTGGCAGTGAGCTTCGCGCCGGTGCAGCCCAGAGGATGACCCAACGCAATAGCCCCGCCATTCACATTCACCCGCGCGGGATCGAGTCCCGCAAGCTGGATCACGCTCAGAGCTTGTGCCGCGAAGGCTTCATTCAATTCAATGACATCAATCTGATCGAGTTTCAAGCCCGCGAGCTTTAGGACTTTGGGGATTGCAAACGCCGGGCCGATGCCCATTTCTTCCGGCGGGCAACCTGCTGTTGCGAACGCCACGAAACGGGCTTGAGGTTTCAACCCGAGCGAAGCAGCGCGATCCGCGCTCATCACCACCGCGGCGGCCGCTCCGTCGCTCATTTGCGAACTGTTTCCGGCAGTTACAACGCCACGCGCATGGAATGCGGGCTTGAGCTTAGCAAGTGCGGCAAGAGAAGTATCGGCACGCGGGCCCTCATCGACATCGAAAGTCACTTTAAAGGTTTTTGGCTTGGCGTCATGGGGGGAGCCGTTCGCGCCCGCCTCGAGAGCCGTGTAACTCACCTCGATTGGGACGATTTCGTCTTTGAATTTTCCTGCCGCGATTGCCGCGAGAGCTTTTTGATGGCTCGCGAGTGAGAATTCATCCGCCTGCTCGCGCGTAATTCCGTATTTCTTCGACACATTTTCAGCCGTGAGGCCCATGCTGATGTACGCGTCCGGGTAGTTGTCCATGAGCCAGGGATTTGGCGACACTTTGTTGCCGCCCATCGGAACCATCGACATGGACTCGGTGCCACCCGCGACGGCTACTTCTCCTTGGCCAGCCATAATTCGCTCCGCAGCCAGTGCGATGGACTGAAGGCCGGACGAGCAGAAGCGGTTGATGGTCATCGCTGATGTTTCTACGGGCAAACCCGCCCGCAGCCAAGCGTTTCGCGCGACGTTCATGCCCTGCTCGGCTTCCGGCATCGCACAACCTAGGATCACGTCCTCCACTTCCTTGACGTCCAGACCCTTGGCACGTGCGATCGCTTCTTGGATCACTACTGCCGCCAGGTCGTCCGGGCGCGTTGTTCGCAGGCTTCCTTTCGCGGCCTTTCCCACCGGTGTCCGCGCCGAACTTACAATCACAGCATCCCGCATAGTTCACCTCGACTAAAAAGCGCGTTTCTGTTGAATCGTAAAGCTTATTGGATGCCAGGCGAAGCGAAAAAGCAACACAGCTCCGCAATTGCGAGCCGTGTAATTCGAGTGACGACTGTGAGGAGATAAAACTTCAGGCTACAGCTGAAATCGGACGGTTACGAGCAATTGAACCGCGATTGCCTGGCCATCCAGCATCGGGGGTTCATACTTCCAGCGCCGTACTGCATCTATCGCAACCCGGCGCAGAATGGAGGGTCCGGAGATTGCTTTTGCTTCGGCAACGCGGCCGGCCTTGTCGACCACCACTTGAACGACTACATCACCTTGCGTGTGCTCCTGTCTCGCCAACAGTGGATACTCCGGCAATACCCGCGTTACAAGCTGCGGTTCTTTGACTCGCCCTCCGACTGGCACGGGAATGTTCGCATTGAACGCAGGCGGGGGCAGAGAGCTGTTCGTGCCAGCCGACGTGATTCCGAGTAATGCATTGTCCCCGACTGAGGGCGATCCTAGGTCAACATCAGGTGCGGCGGTTGTTACGTTGTGGTTTGTCGTAACCGGGTGAGCATTCAAGGTTCCGAAGACGCTTGGAACGCTCGACCTGGTGGAAGCTGCGACGGCGGGCGGGACCGCGATCGGCTGTGGTTGGGCAGTGGGATCATTGGCCGTTGCGGATTCCTTGACTACGACCATGTCCTTCGTTGGTTTCACGACGGGCGCTACGGGTGTTTGCCGAACCGTGGATGCTGAATTTGCGCCCGGCCCAGACGGAGTCACTGTCCCGGGCGCGCTCGGAGCTGTAACGGGCTGCGTCACCGTCGATTGATCCACCGAGGGCTGAACGGCACTCGCCGCAACGCCGGACGACTTGTGATGGAGTAACAGGATCCCACCGCCGATCGCTAGAAATAGAGCGGCGCCGCACGCGGCAATGAGAAGCCAATTCTGGTTTCCCTCGGCGTTCTGTTCGCTACTCGCGGTGGAACCTAGGCGCGAGCCAAAAGTTGCCCCCGCCGTGTTAGCCGTTGGCTCAAGGGAAGTCGCCTCGATCTTTTCGCCGGCTACCGACGCATCTTCCTCGTGGTCCCGCGTCCTGGCTCCACTGGAAGCTGCGGAGGAAATGGGAAGCGTTGGGGGGGCGCTATTGAGACCAGTCGTGGTCGAGTTCGAGGGTGTTTGTGACTGTGAAATCTTTACGGTTGGAATTTCTGCAATTGTGTTTGAAGGAACAGAACTAGTAACAGCCCGTGGAGTCTTGGCGGCTGGAGGCGAAGCCGAATTTGTAGATGAAGCCGCTGGTTGCACGTCTTCCTGCGAGCCAAAGTGGATGAAACTCGAATCGCCACTAGCGGGCTTGGCAACGTTCGTCGCCGGGGATGGCGCCGATGCTGGCTTTGAGTCGTTCACCAAAGCCTCCGCAGCATCCGACTCGAAGTAAACACCCCAGTATCCGGGCTGGCGGTGCGTAAATTCGACTTCGACGTAGGAGGCAGAATTCGAATACGCCCGGACCTTCACTACGCGACAAATAGCGTCCTGCCGCGATTTCAAATTTGTCAGGACCAGCATCTGTCCGGGATTGACGGGGGTTGACATCCTGAGGACGCCGCCGTGCGGGAACACGATCATCGAGCTGGTTTGTTCTTCGAATGGCTCGATGTGCGGGGTCACTCCGCGCACGATTTCGGTCACCTTCGAGCCGTGCACCTTGAGCGGAACTTCCAGCGACACAGCGTCGGAGTGGATTTGGCCAGATGCGGGCTCGGTTGATGCGCTCGCCTGCGAAGCACCCGCATCACTGGTATTCGCGGTTTCGATCGCTTCCTTTGAAAGTGTGGACATCGTTCGTAACGGCTGGTTGCCGCCCCCATACTGGTGACAGTGTGGCTGCTTGAAGGAGTTTCGCGGGCGGTGACAAGATGCGGCAATAGTACGAAAGTACTTCGAACCTAAGGGTTAACAAGGCCAATGGGACTAGGAAGCTGCGGCTTAAAAGTCGGGATAGCCTTAACGCTTGAGCCAAACCAAAGTCTTGAATGAGGAATGATCAATACTGCTTCGTCATGACGCCTGTGGTTACGCGCGCGCCGTCTGTCTCGAGCAAAAGTACCGAATTGGTGTCGATCACATAGTAGGCCAGGGAGAAGGTGGCGGGGCTCGTCGCGATCGTCGCGGTGCCTCGTCCGTTCGAGGCGGGGCTGACGACGTTCGTGTTGCTTGTAAGGGAAATGTGGGGTGCAACCGCACCGATCGCTACATTGTTGATAAAGATGCTGCCGTTGAGGGACGTAGTGCCAACGGTTGAAATCTGGCCGAGGATGTCTTGCTCCACGGCGCCGTTTTTCGGGCCGGACGCACCGGCGAGATTCAAGGCGTAATTGCCTTGTGGCGCGCTAGGGGACGACTGTGGGAAAGCTATACCGCGGGCAATCGTTTTCGAATCCAGTTCGATCAATACGACCAATAAGACCGTGCCATTTGAAGTGTTGTAGTTGGCCGTGTATCCGGCAAAGTTCGCCGTCGCACCGTTTACGGTGATCGGTAGTGTAATTCTTCCGTAATTTAAATCTACGGAGTATGTGGAACTGGTGATTGTGCCGTTCAGGCGTATGTCGCCGATTCCATTGTTGACGTCGAGCATGCCGCTGACTTGCCCGGACGTCCCACTGGTCGATCCACCGGTCGAGTTCAAGATGCCGCCGGCGGCATAAGCTCCGTTCGTGCCCGAGCCAGCAACTGTGAAAGCGTAACTGCCCGCCGGAAGAGCGGCTGCGGAGTTGAATGCACCGTCGGCTGGCGTGTTCGCTGCACTGTAGAAATCTCCGGTGAGCGCCGCATTGTTATCTGTCTCCATAACTTTGAGATGCGTGCTGTCGACGATGTAGAACACGAATTGCAGCGTCGTGGGGGTCGTGAAAACCGAAGTATTGGTGCTGGAGAATGTGAGCGTGCCGCGTCCACTACTGGGCAATGTGGCGTCCATCTGAAAAGTGCCTTGGAGTGTGGTGTCCGCCGGCGTTGTTGTGGTGGTTGTGGTGCTGACGGTAAACGTGCTTTTCCCGTTGTCGTTAATGTCTTGTATGGCCGAGCCGGGAGGGATCGTGCTCACGCCATCAGCAAAAAATCTTCCTGCGAGCGCAAGGGGAGCGCCAGTGCTGTCGACGCCCGACAGGCCGAAGGCGTAGTTGCCTGAGAACGCCGACGCTCCGAGCTGCGCCGAATTTTGCGCGTTAATCGTGCCGGAGCCAGTGGAGTTCGTATCGAACCGGATCATGCGCGCCAGGCGCGCAGACCCTCCCACGGGGTTGGAAACCAGCGCGAACTCCCACGTCATGCTACTGGGTAAGGTCGCGGTCCCCGTTCCATCTGGGTTTATCGAGAACGTTCCGGTGAATTGGGTTCGGGCGGGTGAGGAAGATCCGGCGGTGTGGATGTCCTGCGTGCCGCCGAAAATCTGCCCGGATGATCCCTGGGCAATGAAGCTGCCCATTACGGCGGTGAAACCCGACGAGTTATTTCCCTGGTAGGAAAACGCGTATGGGCCGTTCAGCGACTCATCGGAAAAAACGACCGCCACAGTCGCTGTACCTGAAACCGCCAAAACGCCAGTTCCGGTAATCGCGCTAATCGTGGTTGTGCCTCCGGGAGGCGGGGTCAGAGGTGCCATGTAGGTTCCGCTTGAATCAATTGTGCCGTGAAGGCCGTCGCCGCCTGTTGTTCCGTTCACTTGCCAGGTTGCTGTGACGGCCGAACCATTCACGGTAGCGCTGAAGATCTGCGTTGCGCCGGCAGGAATCGCGATGACTGCGGGGCTTATCTGCACTCCCTGCGCCGCCGAAACGTTCAGGGTGGCCGTTCCCGTCAGGCTGGAACCGGCAGAAGAGGTCGCAGTGACCGTGACGATCGCGGGGCTGGACGGGGCCGTGTATGCGCCGCTGCTGCTGTTGATTGTGCCTCCGCCCGTGACACTCCAGGTAAACGTGGAAGTGGGCTGGCTCGGCAGGAACGCGGTGAATTGCACGTTCCCATTGATTGGAACACTCGCTACGGCGGGATAGATATCCACCGCGCTGGGAGTGGTCGACGTGCTTGATGAACTGGTCGACGAGGTGCTGCTCGAACTGTTGGTGGTGCTACTCCCGCTCCGGCAACTTGCTAGTAACAGAATCCCAAGTATTGCAACAGCCAGAGGCGCGGCGCCTCCGCTTACTCGGCGCATCAAAGACCACCCATCCATCTGTTTTGGCGAGTGGCGCGAATCGCCAAAGTGATCTTTTTCGAAAAAACATTGCCGATTGCCGCTCGAATCGGTGTTGCATCCGCTGCTAGCGGATTCGCTTTAGGGCTCAGCCTCAAGTTGCTCTCTCCACGAAATTTTTTGCGGATAACCACTATGAAATTCGCTGAAGCGACCGGTCAAGGATATACCGCACCTGCCCAATTCCCCTAGTTCGAAGCGAACAGAACTGAAGACAAGCCCTCCACGAAACACAATCACCCGCGTACTAAGAGCGTCGACGCCCGGAAACAGTTGCCTGCCTGGCTCAGTTGCGGAGAGGCTTGCCTGTCTTGAGTGTATGCGCGATGCGCTCCTGGGTTTTGCGCTGGCCACACAGGCTGACGAAGGACTCGCGTTCGAGGTCCAAAATGTACTGCTCGGAAACGGTCTGTGGCGCGGTAATCGCACCGCCTGCAAGGATGTAGGCGAGCTTCTTCGCAACGACGGCGTCATATTCGCTGGCGAATTCGCCGCGAACCAACAAATAGATGGCGAGTTTCGCGGCCGCCAGAAATTCTTCGCCAAGGACTCGGATTTCAGGTGGCACGGGGGGATGATAGCCAGCGCGGACCATCGCGAGCGCAGTCTGTTTTGCATCGGCTACCAGGCGGTCGCGGTTCATGGCGATCAAATCGGATGGGCGGACGTAGCCAAGTGTGCGCGCCTCTTCCGCGCTTGTCGAAACTTTTGCCATTGCCACATTTTCAAAGATCGGCTTGAGCGCGTGGAAAAGGTCGAGACTTTCGCCGCCCGCTGCGTGTTCGTTGGCGCGGATGAGTATTTCTTTCGTTCCACCGCCGCCGGGAATCAAGCCCACGCCGGTTTCGACGAGTCCCATATATGCTTCTGCTGCCGCGTGAATCCGCGCGGCGTGCAGGCTGATTTCGCATCCTCCGCCAAGCGCTAATCCCTGCGGTGCTGCTACGACGGGGCGTGGAGCGTACTTAATCGCCATGTTGATGCGCTGAAACTGCCGCACTGCGATATGAATATCGTCCCACTCACCTCCCTGCGCGCTCATGAGGAGCAGCATTAGGTTCGCGCCCACCGAAAAATTGGGCGCTTGGTTGGCGATGACCATCGCCTCGAATTCCGTCCCCAGCCGCGCGATGCCCGCATGGAGCATGGCGACGATATCGCCGCCGATCGCGTTCATCTTGGAATGAAACTCGCAGCAGAGCACGCCGTCGCCCAAGTCGACTAGGCTGGCGCCAGAATTTTCCTGCACTACCTTCGTGCGTTCCTTCAGGGACTTGAGAATGATGATCCCTTCAGGCGTCTCGACTGGCTGGTGCTTGCGCGAGGCTATATCGAAGTAGCGTGTCGTTCCTCTTTGAGTTTCGTAGAACGATTTTTGGGGCGTCGCGAGCACTTCGCTGACAAGCCGCGGGACTTGCTTTCCCTCGTGCTCGATCGCCTTGGCCATCCGCTCGACTCCGATTGCGTCCCACATTTCAAATGGGCCGAGTTCCCACGCGAAACCCCATTGCATGGCGTGATCTACGTCAACGATGCGGTCCGAAATTTCAGGCAAGCGCCGGGCGGCGTAGAGGCACATCTCGCTCAGCGACGCCCACAGAAACTTATTCGCCCGGTCGCCAGTTTTTTCTTCAAGCGCGGGTGCTACGAGCGCACGCACTCGCGCGCGCGTGTCTTCGATGGCCTTGCCTGCTTCGATGGACGCTAATTTCGCTTTCTGTCGCGGGCGATACTCCATCTTCTGCCAATCGAGCGTCAGAATTTCCGAGTCGCCTCCCTTCTTGACCCGCTTGTAGAAGCCGCTGCCGGTCTTCTCACCGAGCCAGCCGCGTTCAATCATTGCCTCGACGAGCTTGGGCACGCGGTACATTTCGCGCGACTCGTCGCCGGGCACATTTTCGTGGATGTTGCGAATTACGTGAACCAGCACGTCGAGGCCGACGATATCCGCGGTGCGAAATGTGGCGGATTTCGGCCAGCCGACCGCGGGGCCGGTGCACGCGTCGATCTCCTCCACTGTCATGCCCAGGGCCTGCATTTGATTGATCGCCTTCAGCATGGAAAACGTGCCGATGCGATTGGCGATGAAATTCGGTGTGTCCTTCGCCGCTACGACGCCCTTGCCCAAACGGAAATCGCAAATCTCGGTAAGGGTTTCGAGCACGTCAGCGCGCGTTTTCGGGCTGGCGATCAGCTCTACCAGCTTCATGTAGCGCGGCGGGTTGAAGAAGTGTGTTCCCGCCCAGTGCTGCTGAAAATCTTCGGAGCGGCCTTCCGCGATGAGGTGGATCGGCAGACCGGATGTGTTCGAAGTAACGATCGTGCCCGGTTTGCGCACGGCTTCCACGCGCTCGAAAAGCTTCCGCTTGATGTCCAGGTTCTCGGCGACCGCTTCGACGATCCAGTCCACCTCACCGCACCATGCCATGTTGTCTTCGAAATTCCCTGGCGTGATCAGCCGAGCTGTCTGCGGACTGAAAAACGCCGCCGGGCGTGATTTTTTCGCGGCATCGAGACCCGCCTGTACGATCCGGTTGCTAACCCGAGGATCCTGCAGGGTTAGGCCTTTGCGCTTTTCGTCTTCGCTTAGCTGCGGTGGGGCGATATCGAGCAAATAGCAGGGAATTCCCGCATTTGCAAAATGAGCCGCAATGCGCGAACCCATCGTTCCCGCACCAAGCACGGCAACCTTCTCTATATGGCGCTTCATCGGTTCATTCCCAGCTGATCCTTGAACACGACATCGTTGCAAAACGAGTACGCGCGGGTCAACCGGAAAGACCGGTGCCACGGAAGTTTGCTAGAGTCTAATCTGAGGTTAGCAATGGGGTGGCTGAAGAAAACTGTCGCGGGAATCCGCTCATTCGCCTACGCCGGTGCGAACGGGGAGGGATCACGTCCGCAAAATGGCGAATCCAGACGGCCGAAGGTTGGAGTTGCTCTCGGCGGCGGTTTCGCGCGCGGTATCGCCCACATCGGCGTGCTTCGAGTCCTCGAACAGAATCACATTCCCGTTGATTTCATAGCCGGGACCAGCGTTGGCGCGCTGGTTGCCGCCACATATGCGAGCGGCACGTTCCTGGCTGAAATGGAACGGCAAGGGGTGGAAACGCGCTTCCGCGATTTTGGGCGCTGGACCGTCTCCAGAATGGGAATGGCGTCCAATGAGCGCCTTGAAGACTACCTCCACAAATTCACGGCTGCCCGATATTTCCACGAAATGAAAGTCCCGCTGAGCATCGTCGCTACCGATCTGCTTTCCGGCGAGTCGGTCTATTTCACGGATGGCGAAATCAGTCCCGCGTTACGCGCTTCGTGCGCCTACCCGGGGCTTTTTCTGCCTGTCGAATATCGCAATCATATTCTAGTAGATGGGTTTCTCACTGAGACGGTTCCGGCGCCAGCAGTTCGAAAGATGGGCGCGGAGGTGGTCATCTCCGTACATCTCGAGCCGGGGCTGCTCGACAGCAGGCCCCGCAACACCATCGAAGTGATCAGCCGGTCGTTTTCAATTATTCAAATCGCCGCGACGCAGAGTTGGCGGTCAGCCACAGACGTTCTCATCGAGCCTGACGTTCACCATATTCTATGGGATGAATTCGTGAAGACGCCCCAACTGGTAACCGCCGGAGAGGACGCCACGCGCGCGGCTTTGCCGAAGATTAAGGCAGTCCTCGAGGGACATATTGAGAGGCGCGTCAGCGAGCGGCGAAAATCCCTGCTTGATCACCACCCACGCCGCGACGTTCTTGAGGATCGGAAGCCGCGTCCGCTAGCTTAGTTCACGAAGTTTGACTCGGACTGGTTTGCCGTTTCCTTTTCCGCGCTTCGTGAACCATTCGCCCATTGCGGTGGCGAGGCGTGCCGGTTGGACGTTCAGACCTGCCTCAAGGCGTCCGTCGTCGAGGGGCAACGTGTCATCGAACTCGCCGCTGCCGGTGAAATTGCGCATGCAAAAACTGTCCAGCCAATCGAGCGGCATAGGTTTCCGCTCGTCCCCGATCCGTATTTCCGCTTCAAATGTTCGGGCGAACATTTTCTGAGTATAGCATCTTGAGCGTTCTCTCGGAGTTACCATCCCTTGCCTTGCTTTTAGTAAGTCAGTGGCTTAGAATTTCGTATAATTAGCGGTGTTTTTATCTTTTGCGTGTGTTCAGTTCATTCGACTGCTGGACGCCTTTCCGTCGCG
>Ga0182024_10013277_pt1 | contig 16117 bp, 21 predicted proteins | sample P32metaG_FD_120480 | JGI IMG/M metagenome (GOLD analysis project Ga0182024, IMG submission 120480) | Permafrost microbial communities from Stordalen Mire, Sweden - P3-2 metaG (Illumina Assembly) | ecosystem: Environmental > Terrestrial > Soil > Wetlands > Permafrost | place: Sweden: Stordalen... | reverse complement strand
TCTAGAAGGCAAGTCCGCCAAACGATAACTGGCGCGGACGATCAAGCCTACAACTTTGACGCTTCATCCTGTATCATGCGGCTTGTCTTCGCTGCACGCGCTTCTTCCTGCTTGATTCACGTGAAAGGGGAAATGGAATGGCGAATTCTAGCTCCCAGATGCGGCTGGCTGTGCTCGGAGCCGGGAAAATGGGCGGCATATTGATCGAAGCATTTGTGAAGCAGGGATTGGTGTCGCCGCAGAATATCGGTGCGACCGTCGCGCACGCAAACGGCGAGCGCAAGAGTCTCTCGAAAGCTTCCATTTCGGCAGGAACGGACAATCGCGCGGCTGCCCGCGCGGCGGACGTGATTATCCTGGGAGTAAAGCCGCAGACGGTGGGGCAGATGGTCGATGAAATAGCTCCCGAACTGAACGAAGGCAAGCTTCTGATATCGATCGCGGCTTCCGTACCCACCGACTACATCGAGCGCCGGATCGGCTCGAAGGTTCCCGTTGTCCGCGCGATGCCCAACACGCCTTCGATGATTGGCGAAGGAATCACTGCAATCTCGAAGGGCAAGTTTGCGACGCAAAAAGACATCGACATCGCCCGTAAGCTTTTCGATGCGGTAGGTAAGACCGTCGTAGTTGATGAAAAGCATATGGATGCCGTCACGGGACTTTCTGCAAGTGGCCCTGCCTTTATATACATTATTCTCGAATCGCTGGCGGAGGGCGGCGTAAAAGTCGGCCTGCCGCGCGATCTGGCGACGCTCCTCGCGTCGCAGATGACCCTTGGAGCCGCCAAAATGGTAATCGAAACAGGTGATCATCCCGCGCTGCTGAAGGACACCGTAACGACTCCGGCCGGCTGCACGATCGACGGTATCCTCGAGTTGGAAGAAGGCGGCCTGCGCGTCACGCTGATCAAAGCAGTGGTGAAAGCCGCTCAGCGCGCGAAAGAATTGCTCGTAACCGACGCTTCCTAATGGGCCGAAGCTAGGCGAACAGCACTCGCCATCCCAGGCCAACAATTTCCCGGACGCGAAGTGATTCCGCTGTGGATTCACCGGTGTGAACGGACATGAGCTTCGAATAGAACGCCGGTTGCGACGCGAACAGGCGTAAAGTCTTGCGCCTGATCCAAATGCTGCGGTCCATCAGCAGCAAAAGCTGCGTCATCTGTACGGCCACGTTGGTGATTTTCCGGTGCGCGCGTTCATAGTGATAAAGGTCGTCGCGCCCCAACGCCTCGCCCAGCGCGGCCGCCTCTTGAAAAGCGAGACTTAGTCCTTGGCCGGCGATTCCGTCGATCGAACACGAAGCATCACCGACCAGAGCCACGTTGCCGCGAGCAACATGCCGCGCGCGACCGAGCGCGGTGATCGCTCCGCTCTCCGCCAGCACAGGAGAGGCGCCCCGCAGTCGCCGGGCGACGCTTGGAAACTGATCGAGAGCCTGATCGATCCTCATGTGCGGCTCCCTCGATAGCAGCGCGATGCAAACTTCACCCGCAGCCGTCGGTGTGACAAACAACTGACAGCGTCTGCCCCAGTGCACCTCAACCACATCTGACCAGGGTGCCACTCGGTAGTGCCGCCGGAATCCAAACCGCGACCGCCGGTACCGGTCCGTTCCTAGCCTTGCCCACGAGCGCACAATGGAACGCTGCCCGTCCGCTCCAACGAGCCATTTGTACGGAATGGATTTTCCTTCGACGGTTACGCCCTGCGAATTGAGCTGCGAAACTCGCGCTCCCCACAGAAACGAAACGCCCAGATTCTGCGCGCGCCTAACAAGAATCTCGTGAAGTGTTGTGCGGCGGATGCCGAAAGCCTGCCCACGCGCAATCCCAGCCGTGGACGAAGACTTTTCATCCGAGAAGCATATTCCGTTGAAAGGGAAGGCGATGCTGGAATCAAGTTCAATTCCCAAGGCGAGCAGAGCAGTGACTGCTTCCGGAAGCAGTCCCTCACCGCAGGGTTTGTCGATGGGAGGCTTACGCGAATCGAAGACGGTAACGCGGAGGCCCTTCAGAGAAGCGGAAATTGCCGTGGCAATTCCCGCCGGTCCTCCGCCGACAACAACGACGTCCGGGTGCATGTCTCCGAATCCTCACCGTCTTCACCACCGCAGCAGAACCAGTTCGGAGCAGAACCCAGGACCCATTGCAGCTAGGATGCTCAGCGTTCCAGGTTCCGGGCGGCGGTGCGAGTAAACATCCTCCAAAACGAGGAGGACAGATGTGGAAGAAAGGTTGCCCACTTTTCGCAAGCATTCCCACGATGCCGCAAGATCCTTTTCGGTGATACCTAACGCTGCGGCGGTCGCTTCGAGCACTTTCGGGCCGCCCGTGTGCATCACCCAGCTCTTGATGTCGTTTCGGCTGAATCCCTGTTCCGCGAGGAAGGTGTCCACGTCCTCGCCGAGATGCCGCAGTACGGTATCCGGAACTTCCGGCGACAATACGATGCGGAAGCCCTTTTCCGAGATGTCCCAGCCCATCACTCTTTCTGAATTTGGATATAGGATGGATTTTGTCGCCAGAATTTCCGGGCCGTCCGATTCGATTTCCGAACCCACAACAATCGTGGCCGCGGCGCCATCGCCAAACAGAAGCGCCGAAATCAAGTGCGCCATCGAAAGGTCGTCGTGCTGCAGCGTCAGTGAACAAAATTCAACTGACAAAAGTGCAGCCGCCTGCTCCGGATACCCATGCACATAATCGGCCGCACGTGAGATTCCCGCCGCGCCCGCAACGCAACCCAGTCCAAAAATCGGAATGCGCTTGATATTCGGCGAGAGGCCCATGCGATTGGCAAGTCGCGCATCGAGCGACGGCGCGGCGATTCCCGTCACCGAGGTTACGAAGATCGCGCTCAAGTCGTGTGGCTGAAGTCCCGCGCCCACCAGCGCCCGGCACAGTGCTTTTTCTCCAAGTTCGAGCGCCGATTCGATCCACGCGTCATTCGCCTGCCCCCAAGTGCTCATCTTTTCATAGAAATCAATTGGGCGAACCAGGTAGCGCCCGTCCACCTTCATGCTTTCGTCCAATCGGTCGAGGATGTCTGGATTCGGCAGCCGGTCGCGCCAGTGGCTCTTCAGCGCCGCCACGAGAAGCTCCTGCTTGTAATAGTGCTTCGGGAAGGCACTCGCGACTCCGGCAATCCTCATGAAGGCTCCTTGGTGGTGATTAGTGTCGAGGCAAAGTAGGACAGAGCAAGGTATCGTGACTCAGCTTTATGTTCAATGTGATATTTAAAGATAATCCGTATAAACGGCCCGCGCTACCATGGATGACTACGGGGAATAGTGTACCCCGGAGCTGCAGTTTCACCGGACGGTCGGTTGTTCGTGAGTATTTGTTCGCATACTTTGTCTATCTTCGGCACTTCGTTCTGCTTCCTGAGGGATGCGCGAAAGACCACGATAAACATAAGCGGCACATGCAAGCGAAAGCAACAGAAGGAAGATGCCGCGTTTCCATTGGAGTAGACAAATTTCACCGATTCCAAATAGAGCAAAATAGATCATGGCACAGCCGGTCACCCACTCGCGTAGATTGTGGCCGAGGCTTCTGTCCGGCGGGATATCTGCGGCAAGGCGCGCAATCGGCTGCCAGCCGAAAGCATCGGGGCGCACGCGGCGATAAAATTTCAGGAGAGTTTCGTCCGGCTCGGGGGAAGTCAGAAGCGTCACAATGATCCAGACAGCTGTGGTGAAGGCTGTCGTCAAAAGGGTTTGTTTCGCGAACACCGCAGGCTCGGAGCCATGGAAGGGCGTAAGCCAGCGTATTCCGATCGTGACGACCAGCGCAGTGGTCATCGCGGCGATTTCGCTCCACGCATTGATCCGCCATGAGTACCAGCGCAGCAGGTAGACGCTTCCGGTTCCGGCGCCCACTTCGAGAAGGACCTCCCAGCCCGCGCGGATTGTAACGAGTTCCCAGGAAACCCACGCTCCGAGCACCACGAGCAGAACCGTGACCCATCGAGACACGCGCACGTAGTTCTTCTCCGCGTCATTTGGGCGGATGAACCTCCGGTAGAAATCTGAGACCAGATAGGAACTCCCCCAGTTGAGATGCGTGGCAATCGTGGACATAAATGCGGCCAGAAATCCCGCAACGAGCAGCCCACGCATCGCGCGCGGCAAGTGATCGGCCGCAAGCAGCACATAACCGGATTCCGGCTGCGCTAAATTCGGATATAGCACCACTACGGCAAGCGCAGCGAGAATCCAGGGCCATGACCTTAGCGCGTAGTGCGCGAAATTGAACCATAGCACCGACAGCAGTCCGTCGCGCTCGTTGCGGGCGCTCAAGATCCGCTGTGCCACGTAACCGCCGCCGCCCGGTTCCGAGCCCGGATACCAGAAAGCCCACCATTGCACGCCAAGGTAAACGCAAAAAGTAATGACCGGAATCGTCCAGAATGATTCGTTTGTGATGCCGCGCGAAAAATCGGGGAAAAATGACGTGATATTCGAGCTGGCAGGCCCCGCTGCATTCTGCATCGCGTTCAATTTTGAAAGAAGCTGGTGCATCCCGCCCGCCGCGCCCACCCCATACCATGCGACTGCGATTACAACCCCCATCTTCAGCACGAACTGAAAAAGGTCGGTCCACAGGACGCCCCATAATCCACCCATGGACACGTAAATGCCGGTGAAAGGAATCAAAACGAAAACACAAATCGCCAGTGCCGTGCGCTCGTTCAATCCCAGGATCACGCTGATGATTGTCGTCATGGCTTTTGTGACCCAGCCGAGGATCACGCAATTCACCAGCAGTCCCAGATAGATCGCTCGGAACCCGCGAAGAAAAGCCGCTGGTTTTCCCGTGTAGCGTAACTCCGCAAATTCCACGTCGGTTAAAAGACCCGCCCGCACCCAGAGCCGCGCAAAGAGGAACACGGTCATCATGCCCGCGGGTAGCATGCTCCACCAAATCCAGTTGCCCGCGATGCCGTTGCGATAGACCAACCCTGTTACGACGAGAGGCGTGTCGGCGGCGAACGTCGTCGCGACCATCGATGTGCCGATGAGCCACCAGGCGGCGCGGCGCCCGGAAACGAAGTAGTCGGCTGTGCTGCGACTAGAGCGCTTGCGAAAATAGAGTCCTTGAAGCAGGGTGAATAGCAGATAAGCCGCGATGACGATCCAATCAGTGAGCGAGAGTCTCATGGAAGCGCCGGTAGCGGCATAGTGTCATCGAGGATGCGCGGAGAGTCAAAGAGAATACGAATGTCAGAGGTACCGCGGCGTTGAAAAGCTCTAAAGAGGGAAGATCCGGGTCTGGGGGTAGCAGACCCGGGATGGGGGAAGAGGGAGGCAGCTTGTTAGATTCTGAAATCCTGCTTTGCTTTCAGGCAAAGTCTAGTAGTTCAAACGCCGTGCGACATGCATGGCCCGAAAGACCAACTGGAGCGACAAGACGAGAAGCGTATCAAAGATTAAGGTCAACTTGTCCCGCATCGAGTGTTCCTCGCGATTTGCCAGGAAGGGCATCTGAGCGGCTGTGACGTTACCAGCGAACTCCGTGCGACTTGCCAGCGCGCTCATGCTGTTCGTCTAGTTCACGACGAAAACGGGCAGATCGTGCTCCACATTCGCAACCATGGACTTGAAAATATCCACATCCCAGCTCTCTGAAATGCGCAGCCGAAGGGATTCATTCGTTTCCGAGACCAAGCGACCGCGCAAAGGCACGCGAAGGTTGCCTGTTACGACCCTTAAAATCACCGGTTGCCCCATCCAAACTGCGTAGCCGCCTTCCATGTGGTCCCCTCTCTCAAATCACGTCGTCCCGAACAATGCGACTTTGCCGCGCCGGCGTGGTTGGGCCAATGGTACAGAGGGCCAAAACTGAGTAGGAGCAAAGTACTACCCGGAAATGGTTCATTGGATCCATTAAGCCGCGAGGCTTTTTCTGCTATTGTGGATGAGAAGTCACACGCTGCGGTCTGGCTAAATTCAAGAAGGAATTCTGCATATGATTCAGGGCCTGCACCACCTGCTTGCACAACTCTACGACGTGCGAGGGTTGATCGAATGGGGGGGGACTTTCCTCGTGTGCGTCGTCGTATTCGTCGAGACGGGCATGTTCGTAGGATTTTTTTTGCCCGGCGACTCGCTGCTGGTGACCGCCGGAGTCTTTGCGGGTGCCGGGCAATTGAAGCTTGTCTACCTGCTTTCGCTCGTGACCGTTTGCGCAATCGCCGGCGATCAACTGGGCTACCTCATCGGATGGAGAGCTGGGAAAACGCTCTACGAGCGGCCCGATTCTCGTTTCTTCAGGAAGAATCATCTGGAACGCGCCCATGATTTCTACGAAACCTACGGCGGCAAGACGATCATCTTTGCGCGCTTCGTTCCGATCGTTCGCACGTTTTGCCCACCTGTGGCAGGCGCAGCCAGAATGAACTACAGGCATTACCTTCTTTATGACATTGTTGGCGGATTTGCCTGGGTGTGGGGCATGACTCTGCTTGGATACACCCTCGGGCGAACCATCCCGAACATCGATAAGCGAATTCATTACATCATTGCCGCGGTGATTGTCCTCTCGTTTGTCCCCGCTGCTTACCATGCCTGGAAGTCGCGCGCCCGCGCCGGCTCGCTCCCACTCAAGCGCGTCCAACCCGAAGAAGAATAGCCGCCCCGAAGCTGTCTTTGCCGAGAACTCGTCAAGGAAGCCGCACGGCCAAGTCTCTGATGGATGCCAGGCAAGTGTGGCTTAACGACCGCGAAAGGGAATTGTCTGGGCGAATTTGCAATAGTTAACGCCGCACCGCGGGGGCTCGAAATTTGGTACCGAATGCAAAAAAAGAGAGCTTGGCGGCTCCGCTTTTTGCTCGTTCGACAGGCCGCTTGCGGCGTCAGAGACGCTGCCAACGGTTTCGCACGGCGCGAAGTGGGTCAGAAGTTTGTTCGAGAATCTAACCCCGATGGATTCATCCTTTCCTCCGGTCTATAGCTTCTACACGTCAAATACGCCCGTGTTGGAAGAATGCAAGCGAAAATCAAACGATGTACGGATGGCTAAATCAGCGTCCCAATACGGGAAGATTTGGAGGTTTTACTTGAGAAACAGGCCTTCGCGGACCTGGTCGCGGCCCACGAAAGTCTTCGACGAGCGGAACTTCTCGAACAGCTCCAGAATTTCGCGGTTCTGAAATACGCGCGCATGTACAGCGAGAGTTGATGCATCAACCAACTCGATCGTCTGCATGTCCGCAATTCGATACCGATGGTACCGTTGGGGCGCCCGGCTGTGGAAGAGAGCCAGCACGGCGCCGCCGGGATGCAGAATACTGAACAGGCGGTCCATGATTGGAGCGCTAACCGCGGGATCGAAATAATCGAGCAAATCCCAAGCCAGCACGCCGTGCACACTTTCCGCGGGATACTCTAACGCGGTCTCCAGAAATTTCTGGGCCAGCGCTGATGCAGATACCCTTTCGATGTAGCCATCCGCGTCGAGAGGAGCGGTCCGCATTCGTTCTTCTTCTGAAGAAACAAAATCCTTCCAGGTGCCCAGCAGATCCTCGGTGGAAATGCGGAATCCCTTTTCGAGGAAAAAGTTGACGGTCGCCTGCCACACGGGTCCTAGATCGAGAACCCGCGCGCGCGGAACATCGCTCAGGAGCCAGAGGAATTCCTTGAGACCATTTGAGGTGCGCGCTTTGAGATTTGCGTTCGTCGCAATAGCAGTAGCGCCAGGCCTCGATACGGCGGTGGCGGTTCCCGTGACACCGGGGCGGGATTTGCCCATCCAGTTCATGAGCGTCTCTACTCCCTTTCAGTTGTTGCGGACACTGTCTTGTAGGCCGACACCGCGGCCGGTTGCTCGGTTGCTACGGAAGGTTTTGACGATTTCGCGTCGCCGGCGCGGGTCATTTCGACTTTGCCGCGGAGCCGGGCGCCATCATCGATTCCAATCCGCGGCGTCAGGAGGCTGCCTTGAACGTTGCTGGAAGAGCCGAGGCGAATGTTTTCGCGAGCCTTCAAGTTTCCCTGGACAGTCCCCTCAACGATGATTTCGCGAGCTTCAATGTCGGCCTGGACGCGGCCATTAACACCGACCGTAACTCGCGAGCTCGCCAGGGTTATTTTTCCCTGGGCCTCGCCGTCGATGTATAGATCGGACGTTCCAGACAATTCTCCACGAATTTTAAGTCCCGCACCGATCGAAGTTGAAGCCGAAGTGTCGTTCGCGACAACTTTTGTCACAGGAGCCGGGTAAACCGGCGCCGTCGGAACCGCAGCGGGTGCGGGCACTGGCGGAGCGGCAACCGGTGCAGGCGTTACCTGTGCTTGAACCGGAGTTGAATCCAAAACGGCGGGCACATCGGGACGCGCATCCGGACGTTGCGAAGATGGTTTTGTATCAGGTTTTACATCAGTGGGCTTGCGCCACATACGGCTTCCCCCTCAGGTAGGGACCCCTAGGCCGGGCGGCAGGTCGTCCTCAAACCGTGAACGCACTATAGTATAGCTGCAAAGCGGTGTAAACCGGGCCCCGCGTATTTCTGCAATATAAATATTTGGTATCAAAGTGCCAACATGCCTTCGGATCGAATCAAAAACTTCCGGTTCGGAGGTCTGCACGGAGTTGTGTCGCAGCTCCCACATCACATGAACCGGAATAATAATTGATAGTTTGTGACATAGTTGAATAAATTGTACACAATATGAACAAGATCAAATCGAGGTGTGTATGAAAAGTAAGAAGCCAATCGCGAAACGCACAACTACGGCGGAGCCAGTGTCGTTGCCGTGGTGGACCAGTGCCGACGTTCGGTTCGACGGAACTGAGACGATGGGGACCGGGTTGATTCGCGAGCCTGTAGCCGCTCACCGCGCCCCGGAAGCCGCCCACCGCGGGCCGGAACCGACTGCCAGGAAGCCCAAAACGGCTAAGGCCGCGCGCCGACCTGGGGAAGTGGCCCGCGTGATGAATCTATCGACCGATACGGTTCGGGAGATGTTCACCGGTGAACCTGGGGTCCAGCATATCCGGAAGCCCGCGAAGAAGGGGAAACGGAGGTATACGACGCTACGAATACCCGTCGAAGTTTTCAATCGCGTGCGGGCAAGGCTAGCATCATGCTGACCGTCTACCGGCGACACACTGAAGCGAAATGCAGCTCAACCGACTCCCAACATTGCACGGATAAACGCCGCCCGTGCCCGATCTGGGCCCGTGGTACGACGGAAGCGGGCACGTACGTCCGACAACCGCTAAAGACGCGCGATTGGGCAAAGGCGCAGGACCGGGCGCGTGACCTCGAGGCGACCGGCAGGATCCCGACGCCAGCACCCGCGAACGTGCAACGCGTGACCATCGAGATGCTTAAAGACCACGTGATCCGGAACAAGCAAACTGAGAATCTCGCTTACGGCACGATCAAGAAGTACAAAACCATATTTCGGGAACTGGTTGAGTTCGCTAAAATAAAAGGCATTCGGTACGTCGATGAGCTGGATTTGGTCACGCTACAAGACTTTCGCAACACGTGGAAGGTTCAATCGTTAGCAAAGTCGATCAAGCAGGGTAATTTACAATCGATTTTGAAGTTCGCACTAACGCAGAAATGGATCACCGAGAACCCGGCAACGAGCCTTGGTAAGATTAAAGTCCACCGGACGCAACAACTTCCGTTTACCGATGACGAAATGAGCCGGATCTTTGAAAGCCGCGCAGGCTGATCCGAAGATCTACACTTTCATTCTGACGATGCGGTACAGCGGGCTGCGAATTTCCGACGTGGCCAAGCTGCGGATCTCCAGCCTCGAGTCAACGAACCACCTCGTGCTGCGCACTACGAAGAGCAAAACGCCTGTAAAAGTCCTGTTGCCCGGCGTCGTAGCCGCCGCGCTACGTGCGCTCAAGCCAGAAAACCGTGATTACTTTTTCTGGAATGGTCGGTCGTTGGCGCGATCGAATACCGATTATTGGCGACAACGCAGGTTGGCCCCGGTCTTCAAAGCCGCTGAAATTGAGCACGCGCATCCACATCAATTCAGGCATTCATTTGCAGTCAACCTGCTGAAGCGGGGTAAACCGGCCGGAATCGTTGCAACTCTTTTGGGCAACACAGAGAAAGTAGTCGTGCAATATTACTCAGCATTTGTTGAGGTGCGGCAACAAGGATTGGACGATGCTGTTATCGACGCGAATGATCAGCTGTTACCGGCGGCTGTCGACTGAGACGTGGCCGACCACGATTTGGTCGTGATCGGCTCGATTGGATGCAACGGCGAGGCGCGGCAGCAAGGATTGGATGATAAGCAAGATTCCGCAATGCTCCAGCGTACCTTAAGCTCGGTAGGTAAGATTGGTCCGCTGATAGGTTGCCGTCTTGTTGCAATCGGGACAGGTTATTTCCGAACCGCCGTCTGGGAATTCAGGCTTCTGCGGTAGGAAATAATTGGCGATCCCTGAGCCGATGACGGAATGTGTGAACGTCGATCCACAATGGAGGCACTTCAGGGCCCAGCTTGCCATGTATGTATCACCATCACCAAAGTACCCCGCGCCCAAGATTTGGCAAATACGGCGAAACCTCTAGGCGTGCGTTCGATTCCTTCGTATGTTTGAGCCGAATCCCAATCTGTAGACGGTTTCGAAGAGAGTTCGCGGAAGAAGAAATTTGAGGCGGCCAGGTGGACGTCTGATATGGGGGGCGTGCACCTGGCCGCTTGAAACCATGCAGAAAGATCGCACGGAAGGACATTTCTGCGTCCGTTTAAGTTTCGATGCGTCGTATCAGCTTTTCGATTACGAGCCTTAAGGCGTTGATTGCCGCCGCCTCCGCTCCGCGCGCGCCTCGGCCAATTGTCGGTGACATTCGTTCCAATCCGCGATAAGACTATCTTCTTGTTGTGCCATCACTCCTCTCGAGGCGGCTTCCCGATGTTCGCTTCGGGCGAGCACATATACCGAGCCGCCTTCCCAAATTCCAGAAGCTGCGCATCGGCGATTTTGCCGAGGCGGCGCGCAACTGATCGAGTTTGATCGGAGCGTTGCTGGCGAGATGGGACATGTCGTTCAAATAACACTATTGGTTTTAAAATCGGCAACCGGATACGATTCGGACCTTCGTTGAAAAGATGCTCAACGATCGGATTCCGGAGCGTGGCTCCAAATTGTCTGGAAAGCCTCCATTCGTTTTTCTATCTCGCTGCCTAAACCTAGCGCAAAGAACTTGTCTTCCAAGGTCAGCAACCGGAGAATCATTCCGTGTGCGTAAAGAACGGCCTGTCGAGCATCAGCCTCGGTCGATTCTTTGAAAGCCATCGCACCGCTCTCGGTCTCGCGAAGTCGCGCGTCTATACCCCAGGCCGTCGCGTGTGAATGAAAGGTTGGAATCAGATAGCAATAGTGGTAAGCGGCTTTGAAATTTATGTCGGTTTTCTCAGCCATCGTATCGAGAGAGCGCCTCGTCCATGACTCCTGGCTAATGGGCTGGTGGCATTTACTGCAGATCGTCGCCTTCAGTTTGCTTTTCGCCTCTTCGTAAGCCTGCAGCATCTCCCGAATGCACTCTTCCGGGTACTGCTTAGCAATCTCGGGAAGGACCTCGATCACTCTGTTCCATATCTGCCCCCGTTGATAATTAGAGTGTTCAAGAAAAATTGGAGCCTCCGAGGGATTCTTTGCCAAGAATGCCGCCGCTACAATTCGTTCGTACATCCCACGGAGAATTTTATACGCGCCAACGCCCTTCCCATTGCCAGCAAGGATCAGCAATTCGGCGAAATCGTCTGCCGCGATCCTGCCAAGATAGAAGACCGCAAGTTGTGCTAGTTCGACATTCTCGGTTTCGATCTTTCGCTGGTCATCAGTCGCGTCGGGTTTCGGAAATGAAAGGGTCCGAAGAAATATCTTTTCGAGAAGCGTGTGAAGATATGCAGCGTTTTCGCGAATGAATTGTTGCTGCGCTTGAAAATTACCGATCGCCGTAGGGAGTTCGGACTTGGTTTCCTGCTTGACTCGTTTCCTTCGGGAGCGTCGGTGTGCGTTATAAACGTGGTTTCAATGCCGGGTTGGGTGGGCTCGCCTGCGTTTTCCGCCTTCCAGGTGAGAGTTCAACTTGGGTAGGCGGCCCGCTTTAGCCTCTTCTTTGCTCGGCCAAAGGACGAGAGCCGTTGCGCCACAAACAGAGCACTCGTGCCACTTTGCGCCATCAACAATTCCCTCCGTACCTACCCCGCCGCCACGACATTTTGCCATCTTCGTTCTTCTTTTCTTTCCTAAAGCGCGCTTAGGTAATCCCCAAAAACACTTAAGGCCGGAAACCTTTCGGTTCCGGCCCGTTTCAAATGCAAGGTATCATCCTACGCGGTCTACATCAAGCATCAACCAAACAGATACCGATAGGCCTAGACAATAAGAGCAATGAAAATCAGCGCACAGCCCGCATAGAAGGCCAGGATCAGCCCCGTGCCAAGCGAACCTACTATGTCCCAATCCATCAGCGATTCTGCTATACCTACGCCGAGTGCCCCGATTCCGGACGCCAGATCCCTGATACCCACAGATGCCTGTCTCAAGGTCCACAGACAATATTTTTGTGGACAGTCGGGCCGCAAGGGCGGGGCTTTGCCTGATCCATCCGAAGGAAGCCATGCGGATCGAGTCCCGCTGCACTATCGAAGGCGGGTCTCAGAGGAATTCGATGCGCGACTGCTTAGTGCGAATGAGCCGGTGGGGCCGTTCAGGTGAAGTAGTTTCCCTTTTAGACTTTTTCCGTAACAGCCCCGCCAGTGCGCCGTTCGCGGCCTGTCTTCCCTTGAAACGGACCACAAGCGACGCGGCTCATCGTGCGCTCCGCTTCTGCCGTTAGGTATGTGAAAGCCATTCTGCTTGGGTTACCAAGTAGGCCGAATCAATCCCAGTCACGTCATGATTAAAAGACGGGAAAGGTATTGTCTGATGCAGAGTACCGAATAACGTACTCGGCCGGCCAATGCTTACTGAGAGACGCTATAAGTTTTTCAGCGGACGATTTGTCCTCAGCCGATGCCGCCTCGATCAGTTGATCGTTTCCATTCTTCAAGACGATGAACACCACTTCACCTCACGACTCGTTCGATTCTACCCCGGCGCTTAGACTTCTCGAAGAGCTCGTGCCTTCGTTCACTCTGGGTGTAGGCAGGGTTTTTGATTTTGATCCACTTCGCTCGCGTGTCGTAGCGACTCTCCCGATGTTTCGCGACGAGTCCTTCTAGATTCTTCTAGCAGATCATCCTGAAGAAATCGCATCCGAATTCGTCCACATGGTCGGCGTAGAGCGACACCTGTCCCGAACTCTTCGGCGCATTCAGCAAGGGATCAACCCGCCGGTGATTGGCACCGGCCTCCAGTGCCTTTGTTCTGTGCTCTTGCATCGATACCTTTGAACGGAACATCTAGACCGTTGGTCAATACGGCACAGGATTGTTTTGTGTGCTGTTCATGACAGTTCTCGATCGCCAACCAGCCAGAAACTATAGAAACACGAGCCATCTATGATTCGTTATGAGAAGCCTACGAAAGCAAGGCAGGTACATGAGCCATCCCGTCAATAAATTACTGCTCATCGAGGACAATCCCGGTGATGCAGGGCTGGTTCAACGAGCGCTCGCTAATACAAGATTCGGACCATTCCAGGTCGAATGGGTCAAGAACCTTTCCGACGGCCTCGAACGCCTTAGCAAGGGAGGAATAGAAGCCGTCTTAGCTGATCTGTCCCTGCCCGATAGCCAGGGTATCGAGACCCTCGATAGGCTTTTGCTCGCCGCGCCCCTCGTTCTGGTCTTAGCTCTCAGTGGCTTAGATGATCAGGACATCGCCTCTCAGACCGTACAGCACGGAGCGCAAGATTATCTCCCAAGGGATCATCTCGACAGCTATACATTGTCCCGAGCCGTGCGGAGCATGATCGACCGCAAGACAGCGGAAGACACCTTGTTCATCGAAAAGGAGCGCGCCCAAGTCACGCTCGACTCGATCGGTGACGCAGTTCTCTGTACGGACAGCTCAGGCAACGTAACGTACCTGAATATAGTTGCGGAAAAAATGACGGGCTGGTTGCGGGAGGAGGCGTCGGGTCGCCCACTTGCCGACGTGTTCCGGATCATAGACGGGGTTACACGTCAACCCGCTCAGAATCCCATGGATATGGCAGTTACGAAAAACGGAACCGTGGGGTTGACCGCTAACTGTGTTTTGATTCGGCGTGACGGCCACGAATTGCCCATCGAGGACTCCGCCGCCCCAATCCATGACCGAGATGGGCACAGTACAGGTGCGGTGATCGTATTTCACGATGTAAGCGCGGCACGATCCATGTCACTGCAAATGACCCATTCGGCCCAGCACGACTTTCTGACCGATTTGCCTAATCGAATGCTACTCAACGACCGACTGACCCACGCGATTGCGTCAGCCAGTCGTTACCGCCGCAAACTCGCGGTGCTCTTTTTAGACGTGGATAGCTTCAAGCACGTCAATGACTCGCTCGGACATGCCATTGGCGACAAATTGCTTAAGGCGCTCGGAGAACGGTTGCTGGCTGCCGTACGAAAGTCGGACACGGTGAGCCGTCTGGGCGGAGATGAATTCGTAGTTGTGCTTTCATCGATCGAGCGCTCCGAAGGTGCGGCCCTCAGTGCAAAGAAAATTATCGTTGCAGCAATTGCACCGTACTTGATTGACCGGCACGATCTCCATGTCAGTGTCAGCATTGGTATCGCGATCTACCCCGATGACGGTGTTGAAGCGGAGGCTCTGATCCAGAATGCTGACAACGCGATGTATCACGCCAAGGAAGGTGGGAGCGACAATTACCGCTTTTTCAAGGAAGAGATGAACGTCCAAGCCGTCAAGCGTCAATCCTTGGAGGCCAGTCTGCACCGCGCATTAGAACATCACGAGTTTGAGTTGCATTACCAACCAAAGATAAACCTCAAATCAGGAGAGATTATTGGCGTGGAGGCCCTCATACGCTGGCACCATCCAGAACGAGGGCTGATCCCGCCTGCGGAGTTCATACCCATCGCCGAAAGCTGCGGTCTCATTGTGCCAATCGGGCGGTGGGTCTTACGCGAGGCATGTATGCAAGCCAAAGCATGGCAAGTTGCAGCTTTGCCTCAAATACGAATGGCCGTAAACATCTCCTCGGTGAGTTCCGAGACAGGAACTTTCTCGCGAGCCTTCGGGCTACCCTCGACGAAACGGGCTTGGACCCGCGCCATCTTGAACTCGAACTGACCGAGAGCGTGCTCATGCAACATGTCGAGTCCACTGCATTGACGCTGGGAGAACTTAGAGCTATGGGGGTTCAGTTAGCAGTCGATGACTTCGGTACGGGTTACTCCAGCTTGAGCCACCTTCGTCAATTCCCGATCAACTCCCTGAAGATAGATAAGTCCTTCGCGCAGGGAATCACTTCCGAGCACGACGATGCCCCAATCATTAGCGCGGTGATCAGCATGGGACGAAGCCTCAAGCAAAGAGTCATAGCGGAGGGTGTGGAAACGCGAGAACAGCTTGCTTTCCTTCAGTCCCGAGATTGTGACGAGGGACAAGGTTACTATTTCAGCCGCCCAGTGGTTGCCGAGCAGTTCGCCAAATTGCTTGAAAACGGTATGTTAGCAACAGCCCCTCAACTGAAGGCAGAGGCAGGGCGAAGTCGCCCGGCCAATGCTGGCTGAGCGACGCGACAAGTTTCTCGGTCGATGATTGTCTTCAGCCGATGCCACCTCGATCAGTTGACCGTTTTCCTTCTTCAACACGATGAACACCAGTTCACCCCACGAGGTTCAATTCTACGTCAGCTACGTTTGCGAAATGGCGCGACAACTTCCTCGATAGCGCTTCCGCGCGACGCCCACCGTGGCTCGTCAGCGTTCAGACCGGCGACGCTTGGAACTCCGTGGCAATCACCTCGGCGATTTCCTCGACCGTAGGTTTCTTCGCCTTCCGCGAGTCGATCAACTTTGCAACGCGTTCGACTGTCAGTTTGCTGTGTTTGTTTATCAGCGTGGCTCGCAGTTCTCTGTGACGTTGGACCAAGGCATCATTCGATGGCTTTGGCATGTCAGCTCCCTTGGTCCAATGTAGCACTAGCACTGCGCGTGTTCGTCC
>Ga0182024_10013276_pt1 | contig 16118 bp, 16 predicted proteins | sample P32metaG_FD_120480 | JGI IMG/M metagenome (GOLD analysis project Ga0182024, IMG submission 120480) | Permafrost microbial communities from Stordalen Mire, Sweden - P3-2 metaG (Illumina Assembly) | ecosystem: Environmental > Terrestrial > Soil > Wetlands > Permafrost | place: Sweden: Stordalen... | reverse complement strand
CTGCCGGCGATGGAGGAAGCGACGCCGGGTCGCGCGGGGGCGTACTTCGACACGGCGGAATATTTTCGAGAAGCGGGGGACGCGAAGGCGGCGGAGGAGTACCGGCGGGCACTGGAACTCGATCCGACGCGTGGGGATGCACACGACCGGCTGGCGACGATGGCGGCGAAGGCGGGCCAGAACGACGAGGCGGTGAAGGAGTGGAAGCTGGCGGTGGCGGCGTTCACGGCGATGATGAACCGGGCGCGCGTGCCGCAGAATTTCTGGGGCGACTTCAACGACGCGATGCATCACGTGGGCGACGCGAAGATGCTGGCGCCGGTGCGCGACGACATAGAGAAAATGCTGCGGCAGTATATTCGCAGGAACGGTCCGTTCCAGGTGGATGCGCTGCTCGAAGGCGCGCTGGCGGCGGGCGGGGATGTCGACTGGATCGGCGAGATGAGCCGGTCGGCGGCGGATCCGGTGCAATTCTTGGGAGCGATTCTCGATCGGCCGTTTATTGGGGAATCGCAGAAAGATTCGTTGTACGGACGGATCGTCGCGAGCGCGGAGGCGCAGGTGGCGCAGAGTTTCGGCGAGCAGGCGACGAATGCGCAGCAGCAATTGTGGACCTGGCGCATCCGGTATGCGGAGTATCTGCTGGCGCGAAAGGAAAATTCGCAGGCGGAACGGGTGATCGCGGATCTGGCGGAGGCGCGGAAGACGCATGCCTTCGAGGTGATTCCGCTGGAGCTGCGGGCGGCGGCGCGAAACGGTACGCTGGCGGCGCGCCTGGGGCGCTATGACGAGCCGGTGCCGCTGCAGATCCTGCTGAGCGCGGCGACGGAGTTGTCGAAAGACGACGATGCGGGGTCCTCGCGACGGGTGCTCGAGTTTGCGTACGATCGCGAATTGAAGAACGGGAATACGGACGCGTCGACATTTCTGGGGCTGGCGGAGATCCGGCTGGAAGAACACGATTCGGCGGGTGCGCTCGAATTGCTGCGGCGGATGACGCTGGTTTCGGGCGAGGCGTTTTCGGCATTGGGACCGGCGGCGGCGGTGCTCGAGAAAACGGAGAACGCCTCGGAGGCGGTGGAATTTTTGACCGCGCTGGTAAAAGCCGAGCCGTGGAATGCGGATGCGCGGGAACGGCTGGCGGCGGCGCAATCGTCGGTGGATTCGTTGGCGTCGGTAGCGAAATCGGGCGATGCTCCTTATGCCACCCGGGTGGCGGCGGCGCTGGCGATTCGGAAAATGAAAGGCGCGGTGCTGGCGGGTACCGAGGGAGAACTGATGGTGCTTTCGTCGTCGGGCGCGATTGCGGAAGCGGACGCGAGCAAGTCGTATTTTTTCGCGGCGCGAATGGAGGCGACGGGATCGCGGGAGCGGCTGCTGGCGGGCGCGGTCGCGATCGAACCGAAACAGGAGCAGCCGAAGATCGCGTTGCTGCGCGCGGCGATGCAGGCCCGGCACGATGCGCTGGCGGTCGCGGTGGCGCGGCAACTTGCGCCGCAGTACGCTGGCGAGGACTCGGAATATTCGACGTGGGTCGCGGATGGATTTTTCGGGAACCTGACGGTGAGGGATCGGGCGGCGCTGGCACGGGGGCTGGCGGAGGCGAATCAGCGGCTGGGGAATTTACGGGCGGCGGTGGTCGATTACCAGATTGCGGAGCGAATCGAGCCGTCGGACGCGACACGGCGGTCGCTTGAAGCGGTGCGGGGCCGGATCGCGGTGGACGCGAAGAATGAAAAACGGCGGCCGGTGGTGACCGACAATCTGGATCAGGACCGGCTGGTGCGCGCGAGGGTGGCACGATGAAGCGGATCATTTTCGGGATCGCAGTGGCGGCGGGGGTGGTGTATTGGGCGCTGGCGCAGCCGGGTCCGCAGCCGCTGGCGACGCTGTTTCCGACGGGGGCGCTGGTGTATCTGGAGGCGAAAGATTTCGGGTCGATGCTGGCGGACTGGAACGGATCGGCGGAAAAAAATGCCTGGCTGCAGAGCGCGAGCTACGGCGAATTTTCGAGGTCGCGATTGTTTTTGAGATTGGGCGAGGCGCAGGCGGAGTTCGCGGCGGCGGCGGGCGTTCCGCCGGATTACGCGCTGGCGGGAGCGGTGGCGGGAGGAAATTCGGCGCTGGCGATGTATCACATCGGCAATGTGGAATTTCTGTACATCACGCACCTGGCGTCGGCGCGGGCGATGAATACGGTGCTGTGGAAGGCGCGTGGAAATTATCAGACGCGACGGGCGGGCGGAGTGGAGTATTACGTGAAGGAAGACGCGGGGTCGCATCGGGTCGCGGCGTTCGGTTACGCGGGCAATGTTTTGATGATCGCGACCAAGGAGGATCTGATCGCGGGGGCGCTGGAGCGACTGGCGGCGACGGGGCGAGGGTCGGTGGCGACGGAAAAATGGTTCACCGATTCGACGCAGGCGGCGCCGGCGGGGTCGAACGATTTGCGGTTGGTGTACAACATGGAGCGGCTGGCGGAGACGCCGCATTTCCGGTCGTACTGGGTGCAGCGGAATTCGCGGGCGCTGGCGGAATTTTCGTCGGGACTGGCGGATTTGGAGCGGGAGCGGGGCGAAGTTCGCGAGCGGCGGGTGCTGATCCGCGGGACGGCGGCGGCCGCGGCGGATGAGGCTGCGACGGGTGCGCTGCTGGCGGCGGTACCCGATGATGCCGGATTTTATCGCGCTTGGGCGCATCCCGAGGCGGAATCGGCGCGGCGATTGATTCAGGAAAAGATATTTTCGGCGGGCGGGACGCCGGGGGTGCAGAGCAGGCAGGCTCCAGTGGTCGCGATGACGGCGGAGGCGGGGGCGGAGCAGGATCTCGAAACGCGAATCGATGAAGCGCCGCTGGTGGAGGATCGCGATGCGCTGGCGTTCGGGGCACTGCGGGAACGATTGGCGGCGATGCCGATCGATGGAATGCTGCAAGTGGAATCGACGCGCGCGGGGGATGTTTTCGTGGGGACGGAAGCGGCGATCGTGGTGCTTGCGAGGTCGGCGTGGGACGCGAATGCGATGCGGACGGCGCTGGCGCAGGCGGCGGGAACGTTGTGGGGCAGCGGGTCGATCGGCGCTTTGGAGGGGATCACGGTTGCGATCGACGGGCGATGGCTGGTAGTGGGAAATTCAGAGAGCCTGGTGAATGCGATTTTCGGCCGGCGGAATCGCGCGGCGGTGGCGGGTGCGGCGTATGCGGCGGGATGGCGGCATGGGCGAGAGCTGGGGAATTTCGAGCGGATGACGCGGCTGATCGATTTTCCGCAGATTCCGGCGGCGGGCGACGCGGCGGGGGCGCGGGAGCCGATGTTTTATTCAGAAAACGTGGCCAGTTTGGCGCGTGCGCTGTCGCGCGTCGAGTCGGCTGAAATCGTGGTGCATGATGTGGGGACGATGCTGCGGGAAACGCTGGTTTACCGGATCGCGCCATGATTCCGCTGCTGCTTGCGATGCTGGTGGCCGCGCCGGAGGCGAACTATATTAAGGTCGATGTGCGGACGCGCGCGGTGATCGAGAGCGATTGGCCGGATGCGGAAACGCCGGTTCCGGTGGGGTCGCTGGTGAAGCCGTTTGTCGCGCTCGCTTATGCGGGGGATTGGCCGGAGTTCGTCTGCAGGGGCACGGCGGACGGCTGCTGGCTGGCGCGCGGCCACGGGCGGCTCCAATTCAAGCAGGCGATGGCGCAATCGTGCAACGCATATTTTTTGAATCTGGCACGAGGGGTGGACGCGGAAACGCTGGCGGTGGTCGCGGCGAAATTCGGAATTCCGCCGCCGGACGCGGATACGGCGGAGGCTCGGATCGGATTGGGGACAGCGTGGAAGATTTCTCCGGTCGCTCTGGCGCGGGCCTATGGCGAGCTGGCGTCGCGAGGTTCCGAGCCGCGCGTGGGCCAAATTCTAGAGGGATTGAAAATGGCGGCGCAATCGGGCACGGCGAGCGCAATCGGACGCGGACGCATGGCGAAAACGGGGACGGCGGCCTGCGTATCGGAACGGCGGGACGCGGGCGACGGGTTCGCGATGGTGCTCGATCCGGGCGAAGCGCCGAGAATCGCGGTGCTGGTTCGGGTGCACGGAGCGCCGGGCGCGGCGGCGGCGAAAATCGCGGCGCGAATTCTGGAGCGGAAGTGATGCTGGCGGCGGTTACCATCGGGGTATTCAGGTTGTTTCATCCGGTGGAGTTCGATGTGCAGCCGGTGCGCGGGAGCGTGCTGGTGATGGAATCGGACGGACGCACGCGGGTGCTCGAAAATCGTGAAACGGCGGAAGTGCGCGGCGCGGCGAAAATCGCGGGCCGCGGCGGCGGGGAAACGGATTTCATTCTGAGCGTGCCGGGAAAAATCCGGCGCGAGTTTCGCGGACTGTTGGAAATTCGCGAGCAGGAAGGGCATCTGCTGGCGATTGTCAAGATGGATCTGGAAACGGCGGTGGCATCGATTGTGGCGGCGGAGGGTCCGGGCGCGCCGATGGAAGAGTTGAAGGCCCAGGCGATTGTGGCGAGGTCGTTCCTGCTGGCGGCGCATGGCCGTCACCATGGTTTCGATTTTTGCGATACCACGCATTGCCAATATCTGCGGCAGGCTCCGCCGTCGGCAAGCGCGTCGCGGAGGGCCCAGGAAGCCACGAAATCGCTGGCGCTGGTTTATGAAGGAAGGATTATCCCGGCATTGTATTCGGCCAATTGCGGCGGACACACGCGATCGCTGGCGGAAGCGGGCTGGCGAGTGGAGGGCTACCCGTACTTCGCGGTCGATTGCGGCGTGCAGGGCAAAATTGCGGGACATCGGATCGGAATGTGCCAGATGGGGGCGGTCGCCATGGCTCGTCTGGGTGCGACGTTTCGTGAAATCCTGGCGAGATATTTTCCTTCCGCGACGATTGAACCGCGATGATCGCGCGCGCCGCTTCACCATCGGATAGCGCGGCCATGGCGCGGATATATAACCAGGGCATTGAAGATCGGGTGGCGACTTTTGAGACGCGTTTGCGTTCCGCCGGTGACGTGGAGAAATGGTTCGACGGCGTGCATCCGATGAGCGCAATCGAAGATGGCGGCGAAGTGGTCGCATTCGCCAGCACTTCTCTTTACCGGCCGCGCGACTGCTACGCGGGAATCGCCGAATGCTCGGTGTATGTCGAGCGTGAATGGCGGCGGCGCGGGGCGGGGCGAATGTGCGTTGACCGCGCTGCACGAGGCGGCGCTGGTATCGCGGGTGTTTCCGGAGAATGCCGCGATCGTCGAGAAGTTGCTGTGATGGAAAGAACGCTGGGTACAAGTGCGGTAATGCTGTTTGCGCGGTACCGAACCCCCGCCATCGCGAGGGGGTGTGTGAAAACGCCACTATGGCCACTCTCGCCGTGACGAGTGTGTGAGAACCGCACCATGACCCCCGCCAGTGACTGGCGGGGCTGCAGGGATCGATAACCGCATCCTGACGGATGGCGGCTCCGTGACGACGATTATGTTGCGGTAGCGACGACGTTTGCGTTCGCAAGTTGGCCCCCGCCATCACGTCATACCTCGCCCGACCGGCAGCGATGTAGCGAGAGAATTCGCATCCTAAACGAGGTTGTGTGAGAGTGTGGCATCATTGACCCCCGCCATCACTGGCGGGGCTGTATTCTGTAGAGATGCGAAAGTCTAATGCTGCGATTTTCATGATGGCCGCCATCCCGGGGGCGCTTCTGGCGCAAGGTCCGCCTCCGCTGATGGGACCGGGCCAGTTGGATCAACTGGTTTCGCGAATTGCCCTTTATCCCGATCCGCTGCTGGCGCAGGCTCTCGCGGCAGCGACGTATGCAGACCAGATTCCCGATGCGGACATGTGGGCCAATCAGCATAAATATCTGCATGGGGACGAACTGGCCCGGGCGATTAATGAAGATCGCCTGCCGTGGGACCCGAGCGTGCAGGCACTGCTGCCGTTTCCGGAGGTTCTGCACATGATGGCTTCCGATCCGGGCTGGACCAGAGAACTGGGCGATCAGTTTTTATCGCAGCGCGACGCGCTGATGGACGCCGTGCAGCGGATGCGGCACCGGGCTTATCAGTACGGCTATCTGCGAACCAATCCGCATTTTGGCGTGGTGGTGGAGGGGCCGTCAATCATCATTAACCCAGTAGGTTTGTATTATGTCCCGATGTACAACCCGGGGATCGTTTTCGCGGCGCCGCGTCCGGGATTTTTCGTGGGCGGCGCGCTCACTTTCGGGGTAGGAATCGGCATCGGCGCGGCATTCGCACCCTGGGGTTGGGGAGCGGCGCGGTTCGGCTGGGGCGCACATGAAGTGATCATCAACAATCGCCCTTGGGGCAGGACCTACCTGAATCGCGGCGCTTATGTGCATCCTTATGCGGTGCAGCGCTATGAACCGGGACGGCGGGCGGAAGGGCATCGCCTGGAAGAGCACCGTCACGACGAACATCGCCACTAGGCGTGCGGGCCGGGGCGCGGGTTGGAGGATCGAAGACGTCCGAACCGGTTTCTCTATTGACGCGCGCCCTTACGAGTTTTTGTGAAAACGCGCACAACGTGAGGGCGGGGGCCGTCAGCGTGAAAACTAGACTACCCGGTCGCTAGCGCTCTCGGCTCGGTTCGAATATGTCGGACAAATTGATGATTTGACTCGATCGGCCGGGGGCGCCGCCTTTCCACACATGCTCCGAGGAACGAACGCTGAAACCGCATCCTTACGGATGGCGGCTCCGTGCGACGTCTATGTTGCGGTAGCGACGACGGTGATGCGTCGAAAACGGGTTTTGCGCATTTTTCAAACGAACTCTTACGGGCCGCTACGATTCGGCGGGGGACCAGGGATGGAGTTAACATGAAGTGAATGCCATGATTATCCGTAAATCACCCTCGCTACGTTATTCGGATGTCACGCCGAAACAGATTTATCTGAGCCGGCGCGGGTTTCTTGCCGCCGGATCGGTGGTGCTGGCGAGCCCGTTCACGGCGCTCGCTGACACCAAGCTGACGCCCGCGTCGAAGAGTCCTTTGAGCACGGATGAAAAGATCACGCCGCTCGAGCTGGCCACGCATTACAACAACTATTACGAGTTCGGAACGGGCAAGGAAGATCCCGGCAAGAACGCGCCTGGCAAGCTGGAGCGCGTGCGGCCGTGGACCGTGTCAGTGGAAGGCGAGATCAGCAAACCTCGGACGCTCGATCTGGACGAGGTGATGAAAATCGCGCCGCTCGAGGAGCGGATTTACCGGCATCGCTGCGTGGAGCGATGGTCCATGGTGTTCCCCTGGATCGGGTTTCCGCTGAGCGCGCTGCTGAAGCAGTTTGAGCCCACCGGGAAGGCGAAATACGTCGCATTCCAGAGTTATCACGACTCGAAAACGGAGCTCGGCTCGTTTGCCGCGGGCATCGATTTTCCTTACGTCGAGGGATTGCGCATGGACGAGGCGATGCATCCGCTGACGCTGCTGGTGGTGGGCATGTACGGCGAGACGCTGCCCGATCAGAACGGCGCTCCGCTGCGCCTGGCGGTGCCGTGGAAGTACGGATATAAGAGCATCAAGTCGATCGTCAAAATCAAGTTCGTCGAAAAAGAGCCGCCGACGACCTGGAATCGCGCAGCGTCGAACGAATACGGATTTTATTCCAACGTGAATCCGGAAGTGGATCATCCCCGCTGGAGCCAGGCCAAAGAGCGACGATTGCCCGATCTGCTGCCGCGCAACACCATCAAGTTCAACGGCTACGGCGATCAGGTGGCGAGCCTTTATACGGGCATGGATCTGCGCAAAAATCATTAGTGCACCAGAACCGCACCTTAACGGATGGCGGCTGGAAATCGCGTGCCGTGATCAAGAAAATTCTTTTGAGCCGGTGGACCAAGGCGCTGCTTTTTGCGGCGTGCCTGATCCCGCTGCTCAACCTCGGATGGCGCGCCTGGAATCAGGACCTAACCGCGAATCCGATCGAGTACATCACCCATAAGACCGGCGACTGGACCATCCGCTTTCTGATGATCACGCTGACGGTGACGCCGCTCCGGCTGCTGCTGCACGAGCCGCAACTGGTGCGCTTCCGGCGAATGCTGGGACTGTTCGCGTTTTTCTACGCGTCGCTGCATTTCAGCGTGTGGTTCTGTCTGGACAAGTTTTTCGATTTTTCGGAGATGGGCAAGGACATTCTGAAGCGGCCGTTCATCACCATCGGCATGGCCGCGCTGTTGATGCTGATTCCGCTGGCGGTGACGTCGACCAACGGCTGGGTGCGGAGGCTCGGGTATAAGCGCTGGCAGCGGCTGCACCGGCTGGTGTACCTGATCGCGCTGCTGGGCGTGATTCATTATTACTGGCTGGTGAAATCGGACGTGCGGCTGCCGCTGATGTACGGAGCCATCTGGGCGGTGCTGATGGTTCCCCGGGGCGTCGAATGGCTGCGAAAGCGGTCGCGGAGCACGGCGACCGTGGCGGGCTAATTCATACCTTCGATACCTGGCTGTTGACTTCGCGCAGAGTCGACTGGTAGACCACCTGATTCCGGCCCCCGTGTTTGGCGGCGTACAAGGCATCGTCGGCGACGCGAATCAGCGCTTCCGAATCGAGCTCCAGGCCGGGTTCCCAGGTGGTCGCGCCGAAGCTGCAGGTGATCAGTTTCTGGTCTTCATTGATGGCCATCGGTTCCATCGCGAGCGCGCTGCGCATCCGCTCCGATTGCGAGGTGGCGGCCTCTTGGTCGCAACCGGGCAGCACGATCAGAAATTCTTCTCCGCCGTAGCGGCCGATGGCGTCATAGGAGCGCATGGAGCCTTGCATCCGCCGCGTGAACTCGCGCAGCACGGCGTCGCCGGCGAAGTGGCCGTAGGTGTCGTTCACCGATTTGAAATGATCGAGATCGGCGAGCACCACGCCGACCGGCCGCTGGTCCCGGCTGCCGCGCACCAACTCGCGCTGCAGAAGATCGAGGATGGAATAGCGGTTCCAGATTCGCGTCAGGAAATCCTTGGTGGCCTGCTCGCGCAGCTCCTCGCGCGCCGCCACCAGTTGATGCTCCAGGTCGATGATGCGCGTTCCGGCGCGCAGCCGAACTTTAAGCTCGTGCTGGTCGAAGGGCTTGGTGATGTAATCGTCCGCACCGGCTTCCATCCCCTCGATCAGATCTTCTTTCAGGCTCTTGGAGGTCAGCAGCAGGACGTAAGTGTAAGTGTCTTTCTCCTTGGCGGACTCGCGCACGCGGCGGCACACCTCCGGACCGGTAAGGCCGGGCATTACCCAGTCGAGAATCACCAGCTTCGGCGCATCCGGCGTTTGCAGAACGTTCCACGCTTCGATGCCGTCGGTGGCAACGACCACCTCGTAGCCCCACTTGCGAAGAGTGGCATCGAGCAGGTGGCGCGAAACAATACTGTCGTCGGCGATCAGAATCCGCATATACCCCCGTCTACTTATCGTCCCAAAACGGCCTTGACTTAAATATAGTGTAAATACCTGGGTTTCTGTTTCCCGGGCCAAGGCAATGATGTCGGTATTAGTCCTACGCCATGAACAGTTTGAGCACTTGGGTCATTTTGCGCAGGCCCTGCCCTGCGAATTTCGCTATCACGACTTGGGGGAGCCGTTCGATGGGGAACGCTCCGAGGCGATGGTGATTCTAGGCGGTCCGATGTCGGCAAACGATCCGGAAATGGCGGGCGAGATAGCCATGATCGAGGGCGCGCTCAAAGCGGGCGTGCCGCTTCTGGGGATTTGTCTCGGCTCGCAATTGATCGCCAAGGCACTGGGCGCGCGGGTTTACCGGAACGACGTTCTGGAGATCGGATGGGCGCCGGTTTATCTGACGGACGCGGGTCGCGGCGATCCCGTTTTCGAAAAGATTCCCTCGCCCTCCACTTTTTTTCACTGGCATGGCGAGACGTTCGGTCTGCCGCGCGGGGCGGAATTGCTGGGGTGGTCCGACAAGTGCCGGCACCAGGCTTACCGTTACGGACGGAACGTTTATGGTCTTCAGTTTCATCCGGAGGTGACGGCCGAAATGATCGCCGATTGGTGCGCGCAGCCGGTGAATTGCGGCGATGTGGACACTTTGACGGAGCCGATCGATCCATGCGCGCACGATCAGGAGGCGGCGGCGCGGCACATCGTCTCGAAGTGGCTGAACGCCGGCCGCTGACTCCTGTATTCTTCAGTTATGATTTACTCGCGCTCGGCCGAATACGCGATCCGGTCGCTGGTCCACCTGGCCGGTCTGGCGGAGAACGAGTACGCGATGGTCAAGAACATCGCCGCGGAAACGACCATCCCGCCTCATTTCCTGGCGAAGATTCTGCAGGACCTGGCGCGCGATGGATTCCTGCGGTCGAGCAAAGGGCCGCATGGAGGATTTCGCCTGCGGATCGCCGCGCGGGACCTTTCGATGCTGAAGATCGTCGAAGCGGTGGACGGCGCGGGCCGGTACGACCGCTGCATCGGAGGCAGCCCGGAGTGCAACAATCGAGCGCCGTGCGGCATGCACGATTCCTGGATGGCTCTCCGGTCGCGTATCATAGGATATTTAGAGGGGACTTCGATCGCCGATCTGGCGAGCGCACTGGGTGAGAAGCGCCGACTGCTCGCCCGGCCCCGCCGGCGGAGCGTCAGACAATAAGGCGGCCGGTTGGAAGTCGGCGTTTGTGAAGGCCTTCGGGTTTAAGACCCTCGGGCATAAGGAGTGTCGTAATGCACAATTCCGTATTGGTGCCGATGGTGGTCGAGCAGACTTCGCGAGGCGAGCGCGCCTTCGATATCTACTCGCGGCTGCTGAAGGAAAATATCATATTTTTGGGCACGCCCATCGACGATAACGTGGCCAATCTGGTCATCGCGCAGATTCTATTTCTGGCCGCCGAGGATCCGGAGAAGGACATTTCGTTGTATATCAATTCGCCGGGCGGGTCGATTACGGCCGGCCTCGCGATTCTCGATACCATGCGGCTGGTGGAGCCGGACATCGTGACCTACTGCGTCGGCCAGGCGGCTTCCATGGCCGCGGTGCTGCTGGCCTGCGGAACCAAGGGAAAACGTTATACACTGCCGCATTCGCGCATTCTGATCCATCAGCCCTCGATGAGCGGTCTGGCGGGGCAGGCCACGGACATCGATATTTACGCCCGGGAAATCCTGCGCATGCGCGAGACGCTGAATCAGATTCTGGCCGATGCGACCGGCCAGCCGGTGGACCGGATCGCACGCGACGTCGATCGCGATTACATTCTGGAGCCGCCGCAGGCGCTCGATTATGGACTGGTCGATCGGATCATTGAGCAGAGAACTCTGCAGCCGGTGACGAAGTAGTCGCAGGCTAGATTTCCAGCTTGCCCTTCAGCATCATGTCCTTCACCTTGAATTCCACGGTGCGATAGGGCATGGCGACGCCCGGCAGGTAAAGCTCGAACGTTACGCTTTTATCGGTGGGGGAAACTTCGCGCGGGAAGGCGAGACGCAGATAGGGATCGCCGGTCGACGGCGGAAAATGTCCGATCATTTTCAATTTTTTCCGCCCCACGTGCATCACGCATTCCTGTTCCATGCGGCCGGCGTCCGGCTCGATGTCCAGGCCGTGCACTCGCCCGATATTTATCGTCAGCACAATCGCGGTGGTCCGGTTTTCGGCTAACCATGCCCGATATTCCTCGGCCAGAGGATCGACCGGCTCGTTGGGCCGTTTCCGCTTGTAGCGGCGGTCGCGCTCGCGCTCGGCTGCTTCCATCGGCGCGGCGGTGGCGAGATAGACCAGCAACGGAGGCGCGTCGCCCTGCGCCGGAGCGGCAATGGTTTCCGCCCAGGGCGAATCGGTGAGCAGGGATTGCAGCTCCTCTTCGGTCCAATCGGCGGGAGCTTTCGATTCCCAGAACGGCGCCGCGAGCAAAAACAAACACGCGAACCACTTCATAAACCGGCCAGATTTTCGTAATCGACATTACCGCCCGAGAGAATCACGCCCACCCGGCGGATTCCCGGCGGCAGCTTCTTGAATAGCACCGCGGCGGCGGAAACGGCGCCGCTCGGCTCCACCACGATCTTCATCCGCATCATCAGGAATTTGACGGTTTCGCGGATTTCATCTTCGCTGACCAGCAGCATTTCTTCCACATTGCGTTTGAGAATCGGAAAGGTCAGCGCGCCGGGGCTGGTAGATCGCAAGCCATCGGCGATGGTCGGCGGCGTATCGATTTTCACCCGCTCGCCGGCGGCGAACGAAAGATAAGTATCGTTGGCCAGCTCCGGTTCGATGCCGAACAGGCGGATGGACGGGCGCAGATGCCGCGCGGCGATCGATGAGCCGGCCATCAGCCCGCCGCCTCCCACGCACACCACCAGGGCATCCAGATCGGGGACCTCTTCGAGCAGTTCCTTCGCCGCGGTGCCCTGGCCGGCGATGGTCCAGGGATGATCGTAGGGCGGGACCATGGTCGCGCCGGTTTCCTCGGCGATGCGCGCACTGATCTCCTCGCGGTTGCCGGCAAAGCGGTCGTAATAGACGATTTTCGCGCCGCGCGCGCGGGTCCCTTCGAGCTTGGCGCGCGGGGCGTCCTCGGGCATCACCAGCGTCGCCGGCGCGCCCACGAACTCCGCCGCAATCGCCACCGCCTGCGCGTGATTGCCGGAGGAGTGCGCCACCACGCCTTTGCTGAGCTTCTCTTTGGGAATCGAAAGAATGAAATTTGAAGCGCCGCGGATTTTAAACGCGCCGCCTTTTTGGAAATTTTCGCATTTGAAAAACGCCGTTACGCCCGAACGGACGTCGATGGAATGCGAGGTCATCACCGGCGTCCGTTTGGCGATGGGTCGAATCCGTTCCGCGGCCGCGCGTATGTTTTCGAAAGTGATTTCAGTATCCGGCATGTTTATCCACGATGTTCTGGAGCGGTTCACCTTTGCGGAAGCGCTCGAAATTTTCGACAAAAAACTGAATGGCGAGCTCTCTCGAATTGGGCAGAGCGTCGGCGGTGTGCGGCGAAAGGAGCACGTTGTCCAGACTGTAAAAGGGATGATCCGGACGCAGCGGCTCGACCGCGTAAACGTCCAATGCGGCGCCGCGAATGCTTTTCGATTGCAACGCCGCCAGCAGCGCGGCTTCGTCGATCACCGGTCCGCGGCCGACGTTGATGATCACCGCCGATGGCTTCATCACGGCTATTTCTCCGGCCCCGATCATGCCGCGGGTTTCGGGCGTCAACGGCGCGGTGACCGCCAGAAAATCGCACTGCGCGAGCACCGAACCGATTTTTCCCGCCTCGCCCCGGCGAATGGTCAGGACTTTCATGCCGAAAGCCTGGGCCCGCTCGGCGGCGGCTTTTCCGATGGCTCCATAGCCCACGATCGCCAGCGTCCGGCCATACAGCTCATCGTGTTCGAAAGGCGCCCAGCGGCGTGCGTCCTGGTCCTTCAAAACGCGTCGCAGATCGTAGGTGAAATAGAGCATCGCCGCGACGATCCATTCGCCCAGCGGCCGCGCGAACACCCCGCGCCCATTCGTGAGAGGGGCTGTGCTTTGGACGATCTCCGGCGAAAGAACCTTTTCGACGCCCGCGCCCGGCGAATGAACCCAGCGGATGCGCGTGGCTTCTCGAAACGTATCGAGAAACAACGTCGGATCGCGAAAATCGCCGTTCAGCAGAACATCCGCTTCAGGCGCGAGCTGCTTGAGTTTTTCACGATCGGCGGTCACGATGACGCGCGCGCCCTCGCCCAGTGCTGCGAGCGGCTTCAGATAAGAGGCAGTGGAATCGCCAACGACGAGTACGGTAAGAGCAGGCACAGACTCATAGGATAACGTGTGGGGCAGGTCCCCGACCTGCCAGAGCTACTCCCCGCGATCGTCATCCTCGATTGCGACGCTCAGCGTGATCTCTTTCCGATCGCGCATCACCGTCAACGGCACCGGCTTGCTTCCCGTGACCGAGCGGAGCCGGCTCGAAAGATCCGCCGGTGTCGCGACTTTCGAATCCTCCACGCGAGTGATCACGTCGCCCGCGCGAAGGCCCGCTTTCTCCGCTGCCGATCCCTTTGCAACCGAGCGCACCAGCACGCCTTCCTTCACGCCGAAATATTCCGCCAACTGCCCTTCGAGCCCTTCGCATTCGATCCCCAGGGCCGCCGTTCGCCAGGTCATGAAGCTGCGCGGGATATCCGGCATCCGCAGCTCATAGCGCGGCATCGGCGCCATGGGCGGCATGGGAGCCATCGGCGCGATCGCGAAGGGTGTCGATACCCGACGCGCGCCCACTTTCACGATCACGGTTTGCGGCGCGCCATTGCGAACGATGTCCAGCTTCACATCGCGCCCCACCGGCGTCTCGTGAACCATCCGCGAAAACTGTTCTATTCCTTCCACGCGCTGGCCATTGTATTGCAGAATCGCATCGCCCGTTTTCAATCCCGCCTTTTCGGCCGGGCTGTCTGGATCCACGCGCGTGACTTCCACGCCGGCTTCTTCGCGCAGCTTCAGCGCCTTCGCGCGATCGCTGTCGATCTCCTGCATCATCACGCCGATGTAGCTCGACCCGGGACCCGCGGCGACTCTCGCTACGTGCGGCGACTGCGGCGCCGGAGGTGTCGACGGTGCCGGGGGTGCCGGCGGTTGACCGGCTGCGCCTGTAACCAACGCAAATGTTCCGGCAATGATAATCGCAGTCTTCATAATTGCGACTCCTACTTCAATTTCCTCACGTAGATGATCCCGCCCGCAGTGTTCAGCGTCAGCAGCGGACCACCCCCGTTGATGGCTCCTTCATAAACCAGCGGCGGCCGGCTGAAGCCCGCGCTCTTCGACCGCACTTCCGAAAAATCCGAAAGAATCCGCGGGCTCGAGCCGGAATCGTTTCTCGCCACCACCGATAACGCCAGATTAGACGGAATCAAAACCGTAATGTCACCCGACCCGGCCACCAGCGACGAATCCTCCAGTCGCGCTCCGGAAAGCAGCTCGGCAAGAATACTCCCCATCGCCGTCTGGATCTTCAACGGCCCCGCCGACGTTTTCACCCGAATGGTTCCCGCGGCCGACTGGCAGTTGGCGCCCCGCGATGCGCCCACGTCGATCGCTCCGCCGCGCGTATCGGCAAACACCACGCCGCCCGCCTGAAAAATCTGGATCACGCCCTCGCCGGTGTGCGCCTGCACCGAAGCCGCGGCTTTGTCCACCTGAATGTTGCCGCCTTCGGTGGAAAGCGTAAGCTGACCGGCCGATTCGTGAACCTGGATTTCGCCGCCCGCCGTCCGGCAGATGGTATCGCCGCCGGTGTTCTCGACCAGAATCGATCCTCCCGCCGAAATGCAGCGCGCCGGTCCGCCGATCTTGCCCAGGCGAATCTCCCCGCCGCCGGTGTTCGCTTCGACGCCGCCTTTGATGCGATCGCAGTGGATCAGGCCCGCCGTGGTGTCGACGTGCAGCGACCCGTCCAGATCGTAGGCCTCCACGTCGCCAAGCTGCGTATCGATCAACACGCCCGTCGCGTGCCGCGGCACGTGTACCTCCCACTGGACCGCCACGTTTTCCCGCGCCACCGGCAGCAGCGTGACCACCGTCATCCCGTTGCGCCCGACCATGCTGATCACATCGCTGCCGAACAGGCGATGCGCTTCATCCTCGGTCCGCGCCCGCACGTGCTCAGTCAATTGATAGGTCACTTGGTCGCCGGCCGACCCGCGCAGGACCACTGCACCTCGCGTCACCACGCGAATGATTCCCGCCGGCGGCGCCGCAAACGCGCCTGAGTAAGTCCGCCGCCATACCGTGGTCCCCTCCCGGACGATTTGCGCGTCCTGCGCCAGTAACGACGCGGCCATCGCCGGAATCAGGAGAGCCAGCTTCATCAATACGTCTCCGCCGACGCGTTCATCGATTCGAGCACCCGGCGGCAGCGCTCCCGCACGTAGCCTAGTTGCTCGCCGCGCAGCATCAGCTCCTGCAGCGTGCCCATCAGCTGCCGGTCCACCTGCGCGCCCTGCGTCAGCAGATCGATCGCTTCGGTGCGCAGCCCGGGATTCGAATCGCCCAGCAGCACCTGCGTCAGCGCGGCGCGAACCTCCGCCTGCGCGGCGAAGGGTGTCAACCCCTTGATCGCTTTTTCCCGCACCCCGGCGTTCTGATCGTGCTGCACCGCGAAAAT
>Ga0182024_10013275_pt1 | contig 16120 bp, 6 predicted proteins | sample P32metaG_FD_120480 | JGI IMG/M metagenome (GOLD analysis project Ga0182024, IMG submission 120480) | Permafrost microbial communities from Stordalen Mire, Sweden - P3-2 metaG (Illumina Assembly) | ecosystem: Environmental > Terrestrial > Soil > Wetlands > Permafrost | place: Sweden: Stordalen... | reverse complement strand
GGCGAACGGGTCTACTTCGTCGCGAAGGGTGTGCTGGCTGGCGAAAACGAAGAAAAACACAAGCCGGAAGCAGGAGCCGACAACCTCTACGTGTACGAGCCCGACCCGGCTCATCCGGGGACCTACTACACCGTGTTCGTCGCGAGGATGCTGACGACCCCGGAATCAGAGCTGCTGACGACCCCGGAAGAATCGGAAGAATCTACGCTGAAAACCGAAGAATCAGAAGAAGCGAGCAAGGTCGGAAGACTGGCGGAAGAACGGGCGGAAAGAGCAGGGAAGGAAGCCGAAAGTCACGGCGGCAGCTTCGAAAAAGTGTACGACGAAGTCGAAGCGCGGGAAGAGCATGACCTGAAGGGGACACTCGGTCCGTCCGGCACGCTGGCGCAGGACACAAGCGTATGGGGAGTCGAAGACAACCGCCCGGCGCAGGCCACCGCCGACGGTCGCTTCCTGCTGTTCTTGAGCTCGGCCGACCTCACGCCGGACGATCACAGCAAGGTGCCGCAGCTGTTCGAGTACGACGCCGTCACACAGAAGCTGAGTCGTGTCTCGATCGGCCAGGGCGCCGCCTACAGCGACGACGGCAACGTGAGCACGTTCAACGAAGCGGCGCATATCCCGGTGCAGAAGTTCGTCGTAACAGACCTCCCGACGGCGGAGTCGTTCGGCACCGCGCTCTCCGGGGATGGCTCCAGCGTGTTCTTCACGAGCGCCGCGCGCCTTGCGCCGCAGGCCGTGAGCGGGGACACGAACGTCTACGAGTATCGCGAAGGGAACGTGTACCTGGTCTCCGACGGTCACGACGCCTCGCAGTATTCGAATGAACCGACGGTGAAGCTGTTCGGCATCGACCCGTCGGGGAAGGATGCGTTCTTCCTTACGGCCGATCCGCTCGTGCCCCAGGACGGTGAAACGCAGGAGGCGCTCTACGACGCGCGCGAAGATGGCGGCTTCCCCGCGCCGCTCGTGTCGGCGGGCTGCACCGGCGAAACGTGTCGCGGCGCCGCGGGCACGACTCCCCAGCTGCAGTCGCCGGGGAGCGCGAGCCAGGCCGGTGGCGAGAACCTTCCGCCCCCCGTCGAATCGAAACCGGTGGCGAAGCCCAAATCGAAGCCTTTGACCAGGGCTCAGAAGCTCGCCAAAGCGCTGAAGGCGTGTATGTCGAAGCGCAACAAGCAGAAGCGCGCTTCCTGTAAGGCCAAGGCGAGAAAGGCGTTTGCCGCGAAGGTGACGGCCGCCAAGAGCGCAAGGAGGGCCAGGTGATCCCGGTGTGGTGTAAGGGCAACACAGACGATCGTCAGATGCTGGTTCGAATCCTGCTGCCGGGGCCTTTGATTGCGATAGTCGCCGCCGTGACTCTGCTCGTGGCTCCTGGTGTCGCCTCGGCGGCGGCGACTCCCGGTCCCGGCTGGTCGATCACCTCGGTGGCGCAGCCGACAAACCTTAGTTTCGCTGATAGCGAAATCGAAGTGGAATCGCTGATCGTCAAGGCTGAAGGTGGCGAATACGAACTGTCAGTCTACAACGGCGTTACGCAGACTAACGAAGAGTCGCCGCCGATCGTGTGGGACGAAACAGCGGAAGGTCTGCAGCAGAAGCTCGCTAACATGCCGAGCGTCGGCAGCGGCAACGTGAAGGTCACCGAAGGACCCGGCGATGCGACCGGCAGCCACCCGTACATGATCGAATGGCCGGGTAAGTTCGCGGGCTGGGGAGCCGATGCGTTTAGCAATGGGCATGCAACGCACCTCGTCCTCAACGGCGAAGAAGGCAAGGGAACGGTGTCAGGGGAAACCGAGCACCACGCTGGATTCCATGACCGCTACACCCTTGTCGCTGTGAACACCGGCAGTCGCGCGACCGAAGGCGAAGTGACGATCGCAGATACGCTGCCCGAAGGGCTCGTCCTAAAGGAAATGACGGTCGAAGAACCGCGAACGTACGTCAAAGAAACGTGCGCGGTGACCGTCCCGTTGGAGTGCGCTTACGACCATACACCGGTCCGGCCGGGTGGTGAGCTGCGCGTCGGGCTGTACGTCGGGGTTGCTTCAGCGGCCGTGAAGGGCTCGCTCGTGAACCAGGCCAGCGTGTCCGGTGGCGGCGCCGCCGAAGCGAAGACGAGCGAGACTACCCCCGTCAACGTGGGGCCTGCCCTCTTCGGAATCGATCAGCTGGCCTTCGACGCGACCGGCCCGGGAGGCGCACCGGACGTGCAGGCCGGCGATCACCCATATGCGGTGACGACGAGCATTCAGCTCAACACCGTGCGCGGCGTTCGTCGTGGCGTTGGACACGAATACGAACCGGCGCGTGAAGTCAAGGACGTCGCAGTCGAACTGCCGCTGGGCTTCGCCGGGGACCCGCTGGCCGCGGAACGCTGTACTGAAATCGTCTTCTCCAACCCAGCCAGTGAATGCCAACCTGGGAGCAGAGTGGGAACGGTCAAGCTTACACGGGAAGGAGGGGATGAAACTGGAGACACCGGTGAAGATCCTGTCTACAACATCGTGCCCGCGCGGGGGTTCCCAGTTGAGCTGGGCTTCGCCTCGGGCTTCGCCCAGCCGATCTTCGTGTATGCGAGCGTCGTTCCCAGCAGGGAGGGCTACCGCCTGCGATTTGCGACGCCCGGGGCGCTGAGCGGCACCGAGATCGAAGCGATCGCGTTGACGGTGTTCGGCAGTCCGGCCGAACACAACGGCACCGGCGGTGGCACGGCGTTCCTCTCCAGCCCGTCTGCATGCTCGGGAGAACCGCTCACCGTGAGAGCGGAAGTCACCGCGTGGGAAGGCGGCTCGGACGTCAAGGAAGCGACCGCCTACCCGAGTATCACCGGCTGTAACCTGCTGACGGGCTCCACGTCGTTCAGCCCGAGCCTCGAAGTGCGCCCGGAAACGACGCAGGCCGACACCCCGTCGGGCTATGAAGTCGACCTGAAGGTGCCGCAGTCGCCGAACCTGTTCGGCGCGCTGGCGACGTCCGATCTGAAGAACGCGACGGTCACGCTGCCCGCGGGCGTGTCGGTCTCCCCAGCGGCGGCGAGCGGGCCGAACGCGCTGGAAGGCTGCACGGCAGCGCAGATCGATCTGCTCGGCACCGAACTCGGCGAAGGCCACCCGGGTGGGAACGGCAGCCCCTACGACGACGGTCTCACGCACGCTTCGCCCGGCCACTGTCCGGCAGGCTCGCGGATCGGCGAAGTCGAAGTCAAGACGCCGGTGCTCGAAGAATCGCTGCGCGGCCACGTCTATGTCGCCGAGCCGGAATGCGGGGGCGCGGGTCAGGACGGATGCAACGAAGCCTATGCCGAAGGCAAGGGTGGAGCCTCCAAAGGAGGCGCGCTGTATGGGATCTATCTGGAAATGGCCGGGTCCGGGGTGATCATCAAGCTGAAGGGCAAGGTGTCGGTCAACCCGAGCACCGGTCAGATCGCCACCACCTTCAAGGAAAACCCGCAGTTCCCGTTCGAAGACCTGAAGATGGTCTTCTCCGGCGGCCAGCGTTCGGCGCTCGCCAACCCGCAGACGTGCGGCACCGCGACGACGACCAGCGACCTGGAACCGTGGAGCGCGCCCGAATCGGGTCCGAACGCGACGCCCTCGTGGTCGTTCGCGGTCACGGGCTGTGCCAGCCCGACGCCGTTCGCACCGGCCTTCAGCGCGGGCACCGTCACGCCGCTGGCGGGCGCGTTCAGCCCGTTCACACTGACGTTCTCACGCCACGACGGCGAACAGGATCTCTCTGGCATCGCCGTGCAGACGCCGGCGGGGTTGCTGGGCAAGATCGCCGGCGTCCCGCAGTGCCCCGAAGCTCAGGCAAACGCCGGCGCCTGCGGGCCTGAAAGTCAGATCGGCACGACGACCGTCGCCTCCGGCTCGGGATCGGAGCCGCTGTATCTCAGCGGCCGCGTCTATCTGACCGGCCCCTACGCCGGTGGGCCGTTCGGCCTGTCGATCGTCGTCCCGGCCGCGGCGGGCCCCTTCAACCTCGGCAACGTCGTGGTCAGGGCCTCGATCGCGATCAACCCCCACACCGCGGCGATCACGACGACCTCCAATCCGCTGCCCCAGCTGATCGACGGTGTGCCGACGCGCCTGCAGACGGTCAACGTCACGCTGAACCGGCCCGGGTTCATGTTCAACCCGACCAACTGCGATGCGCAGGCGGTCACGGGAACGATCACCAGCGCTCAGGGCGCAGTCGCGGGCGTGTCGAGCCCGTTCGCCGCAGCTGGTTGCGCGGGCCTGCCGTTCAAACCGACGTTCGCTGTGAGCACGCAAGCGCAGGCCAGCAAAGCAGACGGCGCGTCGCTGGACGTGAAGGTCACGTCCGGGACAGGGCAGGCGAACATCGGCAAGGTCAAGGTGGACCTCCCCAAGCAGCTCCCCTCCCGCCTGACGACGCTGCAAAAGGCGTGTGTGGCGGGTGTGTTCGAAGCGAATCCAGCGAGCTGCCCGAAGGAATCGGACGTCGGTACCGCGACCGCGGTCACGCCTGTTCTCGCGCACCCATTGACCGGCCCGGCGTATCTGGTCAGCCACGGCAACGAGGCGTTTCCCGATCTGGAGATCGTGCTCCAGGGCGAAGGGATAACGCTGATCCTCGATGGGCAGACGGAGATCAAGCAGGGCATCACCTCGAGCATGTTCAGGTCGGTCCCGGACGCGCCGGTCAGCTCGTTCGAGCTGAAGCTCCCGACGGGCCCCTATTCGGTCCTCGGGACAGACCTCCCGGCGAGTGCGAAATATAGCCTCTGCGGGCAGACGCTGGCGATGCCCACCGAGATCACCGGCCAGAACGGCGCGGTGGTCAAACAGACCACCAAGATCGCGCTGGCGGGGTGCGCAAAGGCGAAAGCTTTGACCAGGGCGCAGAAGCTCGCCAAGGCGCTGAAGGCTTGCCGGACGAAGTCGAAGGGCAAGCGGGCTCTCTGTAAGAAGCGGGCCCGGAAGCAGTACGCCCCGGCCAGGGCCGAGGCGAAGACCAAGCACAACAAACAGCATTAATTGAGCCTAAGGAGGCTTGACATTCATGAATCATAAACATCGCATAGTACGTATCTGCAGGCACGCGCTTGTCGTTGTGGCTGCGATGATAGTGCCGCTGGCCGTCGCCTCGCCGGCCTTGGCGACCGAACACCATCCGACAGGAGTGTTTGCTCCGTTTGCGGATTGTCCGCTGAGCAATCCGGCAATTACTTACTGCATAGTCGCGAGCACGACGAGCGGGGAATTCACGGTCGGCAAAAAGACGGTGCCGATCAACAAAACGATCACGCTGCAGGGCGGCACGATCGAGAACCCGGAAACGGGCGAACTCACGTTCGTCGCCGCGGAAGACGGCAACACGCTGTCGAAAACCGCGCTGTACGTGCCCGGTGGTCTGTTCGGGATCAAAGCCCCGGAATACCTGAACAAAGAACAGAAAGAACGCTTCGAAGAAATGATCAACAAAGGGCTGACGGGTGTCACCGAGACGACCGAACTCGCGAAGCCCGCGAGCGCGATCAAGCTGAACACCAACAACCTGATCTTCGAAGAAGGGGTCGCGCTGCAGCTGCCCGTCAAGATCAAGCTGAGCAATGTGTTCCTGGGTAGCAGCTGCTACGTCGGCTCGGAATCCAATCCGGTTATCCTGAATCTCACTACCGGGACGACGAGTCCCCCCGCACCGAACAAACCGATCAAAGGCAGCGCGGGCGAACTGAAAATCGAGGAAGAGGGTGCGCTGGTCATCCTCAGCGGAGGCTCGCTCGTGGACAATGCGTTCGCGGCGCCCGAAGCTACCGGTTGTGGCGCGCCCTTCTCGGGCCTCGTCGACAAAGTGGTGGATTCGGTCTTCGGTCTGCCTGCCGCGGCGGGAGAGAACACCGCGATCCTCACCGGCAAGCTCGAACAGGGCTACGCGCCGGCCGTAAGGGCAAGCGAATAGCAGCACCGAAGCACTCTCGTCAAGCCAGGCATGGGGCCCGCCGCACGTTGCGGCGGGCCCCGGTGGCGGGTGGCATGACTTGGAGGTGCAATGGCTGTGGCACAGCTTGATGAGCTCTCGAGGAGAGAGCCGGACACCGACGCGCAAGTGCCGGGCGGCTCCTCGCGGCTCGGCCCGGCGCCGCTGTATCCGCAGCTTTGCCCGCGGCGCAACGGGCCCCCACCGGGGCAGGTCCGCTCCGATCAGCGCGCGCGGTTGTGCGGAGCGATGATCCAGGCGGTCGCCGAGCGGGGGTATGGGCCCCTCACGACGCGGGAGCTGGCCGCTATGGCTGGGGTCTCCACGCGGACGCTGTATGACCTCTTTGCCGGCAAGGAGGAGTGCTTCCTGGAGACGTTCGATCTCGTGGTCGATCGCGCGGTCGATCGGATCGCGGCGGCGTATCAGGGCGGACACGACTGGCGCGGGCGTCTGTGCGACGCATTCGCCGCGTTCACGCGGGAGCTCGAGCTGGATCGATGCGCGTCGCGGCTGGTGCTGGTCGAGGCGCTCGGCGCGGGGCCGGCGTCGCTTGCGCGGATGGAGCTGGCGAACGCGCGCTTTGAGGCGATGGTGTCCGCCAGCTTGGAGCAGGCGCCCGGCGATGTGCCCCTCGCGCCGATCCTCTCGAAGGGAATCGTCGCCGGTATCGCGCGCGTCGCGCGCATGCGTTTGACGGATGGCCGCGCGGGTGAGCTTTCAGAGCTCGCCGATCAGCTGCTGGATTGGGCGCTCTGCTACCGCTCGCCCAGCGCCGCGCGGCTGGAGGGTCTGCCCCCTGCGCCGCTGGTAGAGCGGACGGTGGGCGTGGCCGAAGCGGGCGCCTTGGAGACCGGGCCGGGGGTGCGGGAGGACACACGCGCGCGCATCCTGCGCGCGGCGCTGGAGCTCGCGGTGCGCGAGGGATGTGAGCAGGTCACGCTCGAGGCGATCGCGTCCCATGCGGGGGTCTCCCGGCGCGTCTTTGTGCAGCAGTTCGACGATCCGCAGGCGTGCTTCTTGGCGGCGTTCGAGCTGATGGGCGAGCAGGCGCTCGCGCTCGCGAGCGAAGCGGGGCTCCAGGGCTCGGACTGGCCGGGCGGCGTGTACCGCGCGGTGGCGGCACTGACGGAGCACATCGCCCGCGACGAGGCGTTCGCGCGGATGGCGTTCGTTGAGATCTTCGCGCTCGGCCCCGCGGGCCTGCCCTCCAGGGAACGGTTGATGGAGCGCCTGGCCGGGACCATGACCGCTGCCGCCGCCACGCGGTCGTCGCGACGGCGAGCGCCGTCCGAGCTGGCGCTGCAGGCGAGCGCCGGCGCGGTCTGGGGTGTTGTCCACCACCATGTCGCGCACGACAGCGCGCGACGGCTGCCGGCGCTCGCGGGCCACATGGCCTACATGCTGCTCGCGCCGCTGCTTGGGCCCGAGAAGGCGGTGCGGGCGATCCTCGCCGAGCACGCGCGGATGCGTGCCGGGGACAGGAAAGCATGATCCATAAACCCAGCCAGAAACCAAGCCAGACACCAATCCAAAAAGTGTCGGCTCTAAATGCTTGACTTGTTCGCGATAGGACTTAACGTGGATCAATCGTGATCACGTTCCGCTATCGCGAAACCTTCCGCACCACGCGGACCTCTCCCCGTGCCGGGGCGCCCACCACTCGGGTGCTCCGGTAGGGGAAGAGGGAGATCCACACGATCACGATTCGAGGCCGTCGCGGCGGGAATCCAACCCGCCCAGCCGACCTCGCCGCAGGACCCGTGCCGGAGTGGCTCTCACGATGAGCACCCGACGCGGCATCGGTAATCACGAGTAAGGAGATGTTCAGATGTCGAGAATCAGATTGATCATGTTGAGCCTGCTGGCCGTGTTCGCGGTCAGTGCGGTCGCGGCTTCGGCAGCTTCGGCCGCCAACGAAGGGCCGAAGTGGAAACGCACTTCCTGCAAACTCGCTAGCCCAGCGAACACAGGGCATTGGAAAAAAAGGAGTGCGGCTGGAAAATGTGAAGAAGAAGATAAAACTGGCAAAAGTGAATTTGAAAAGTTTACAGGCGTCCTGGGAGCGGGTGAAACAGAACCCATCACGTTCACAAGCGGCACGACAAAGCTAGAAGTTCCGAAAGCTGGTGTTACGATCACCTGCCAGACGGACAAAGGCACTGGAACGATCTCCGGTGGTACGCCTGGTACAGACAAAGCGACGATCGTATTCGAAGAATGTAGTACGTCTGCGACATGCACCGCGGAGTCCGGAACAAAAGCAGGCATTATTGAAGTGCCGGTCAATACGGAACTGGCGTACGAAACCAAGGTGGCGGCTGAAAAACACGAAGAACCGGTCGGCATTATTTTCCGGACGACATCAAATACTAACTCGGTGTTCGTCACGATCACATTCGCCGGAACGGGATGCCCGCCCGAAACAAAAGTCACAGCGACCGGCGGCATCACGGGCAAGATCGCGGGCAAAGGCGGCGTATTCTGCAAAATAGTCCCCAAAGCAACAGAAGAAAAAGTAACGCACGAAATCGAATGCCCCGCAACGCCGGTCAAAAAAGTCTGGAACTGGATCGCCGGCACACTCACAGAACAAACAGTGGGGCTCCAAGCCTTCGCCTTCGAAGCGAAGCAAGTCGGGAAAGCCGCAATCAATTTGGCAAGCGGAGAACCATGGGGGGTCGAACTGTGACAGCTGGGAGAGTCCTGAATCGGAACTAGGATAAGCCGCGAGCCGTGGCGCCCGTTGTCTAGGCGCCACGGCTTCGGCATCAGGAAAAGTACTCAGCGCATCTGCGCGACGGATGCGGAGAGGTGCAAGACAAACCATGCGGAAAGGTGCAAGACAAACCATGCGCAAAGCAACGCTTCGTGGTGCGAGACTCGCGGTTCTTGCGATGTGCTTGCTGCCGTGCTCGGCGGCGCTCGCCGCCGGCGACGCCAACACTACCCGGTGCAGCAACGAAGCCATGCAAGGCTTCAACGTGAACCTCCCCGATTGCCGCGCATATGAGATGGTAACGCCTGCGTCCAAGAATGGAGCAGTGGTAACCAACGCGGGACCGGTGTCGGTGGACGGTTCGCGTGTCGCTGCGCGCGCCAACGGGGCGTTCGCCGGCACTGGTGACGCGCTCGCGTTTACGACCTATTACGAGTTTGAACGTGGCGCGTCGGGGTGGAGTACGATTCCGCTGTCTCCTCCGGCGTCGCTGTTTCCAGACGCCCGCTCGCCGGATGGCGTACCCGGGTCTCTGACGGCGAGCGCGGATCTTGGTAGCAGCTTGTGGAGTGCCACGACGTCAGCAGCGCTCGGTGCGGAAGAAGCGTTCTACGTCGAGTCTGGGCCGGGAGGAGCGTTGGTCTTGGTCGGTCCTGAACAGCCGCCGCCGTCTACTGGAGGACATTTTCACCATAACGCGCGCATTGTGGGGGCCTCGTCCGACCTGACGACCGTGTTGATGAGCCTCTTGTCGCCGTCGATAATCGAAAGAGAACAAGGCTTCAACCAGCCGTGGCCGGGAGACACGACGCTTGCGGTGCATGAATCGCTTTACGAATACACTGGGACGGGTGACACGGAACCCCGGCTCGTCGGGGTGAGCAACCAGCAACGGCTGAGCGGGCAACCTCATATCAACGAAGGCGCGAACCTGATCAGCCAGTGCCGCACAACTCTGGGCGGGGTGCAGCAAGGGGGCCACACCGACACATACAACGCGGTCTCCGCCGATGGCCAGACTGTGTTCTTCTCGGCGCGTGCGGGCCCGTGTAGTGAAGGAGCCGAAACTGGCGCTGGCCCGGTGGTTAGTGAACTGTATGCGCGGATTGACGGCTCGAGGACGGTCGCGCTATCGGAGCCGTCTCTGCTGGTTCCCGACAGGTCATGCACTGGAGTCTGCCGGGAAGATGAGAATGAAGAAAACGGCCACAAACGGAGTGAGGGAGACTTCGCGGGAGCCTCCAAAGACGGCACAAGAGTGTTTTTCACGTCCGCCCAGCCGCTCGTCGACGAAGATAATAACAACAGCGTGGATCTGTACGAAGCCCAACTCTCGGGGGCGGTCGTCACGCGGTTGGTGCAGGTGTCGCACGATCCGCACGGAGCTGAAGCGGCTGAAGTGCAAGGCGTCGTCAGGGTCTCCGAGAGCGGGGCGCGAGTATATTTCGTCGCTAAGGGTGTGTTGACAGATGGCGCAAACGCTGAAGGTAGGGAACCGGAAGCGGGCGCCTACAACCTATATGTCTACAATACGGAAAGTGCGACGACGAGGTTCGTGGCGAAGCTGCTTACCGTGGCGGAAGAAGCAACGATACTGGCCGAAGAAGAAGGCGAACAGACTCAGCTGAGTCAAGAAGTGGAAGGGATAGAAGCGCCATTCAGGATGGCGGCCTCGGAAGCTGCGGCAAAGGCTGAAGAAGCCGAAGCAAAAGGAGAAGCAGAGCGAGCGCTGGAAGAACGCGAACGCGAACGCGAACTGGCGTCACAAGGGCAAGCGAGAGGGGGAGCCTTCAGGAAGGAAACTGAAGGAACGAGAGGTCCGTCGGGGACGCTCCAAAAGGATAAGCTTGTCTGGGGCGGTGGTGACGCCCGCCCCGCGCAGGCCACGCCCGACGGCACGTTTCTCGTCTTCTTGAGCTCAGCGGCTCTGACGGGATCAGAAGACACGAGCAAGGTAGCTCAGTTGTTCGAGTACGACGGGCAGACAGAACGGATCGTACGGGTTTCTGTCGGCCACGACGGCTACAACGCTAACGGAAATGTGAGTGTGGCAAGCGACGCCCCTAATATCCCGGCGCCTTTCTACTCGGGAGAAGACGGAGCGACGGCAGCCGGAACGGGATTGGCGCTTTCGGACGATGGGTCGCGAGTGTTCTTTGAAAGCGGCGACCGCTTGGCACCGCAGACGGTCCCGGGGGCAGTGAGCGTCTATGAGTACCGAGAAGGGAACGTGTACCTGATTTCGGATGGCCACGCGACCACCACCGCCGAAGGCGAACCGTCCGTGAAGCTCATTGGGACGGATGGCTCTGGCCAAGATGTCTTCTTCACGACAGCGGAACAGCTCGTGCCGCAGGACAGTGACGCGCAAATCGACATTTACGACGCGCGTGAAGATGGAGGCTTTCCGTCGCCCAGCCTCTCGCCGAGCTGCGTGGGAGAAGCCTGTCAGGGATCGCTTGCGCCGCCGCCCATCCTTCCGTTGCTGGGAGGCAGCGTCGCGGCGGCTGGCGGCGGGAACTTGAGTCCGCCAGTGCTGAAGCCAAAGCCAGTGCTGAAGCCCAAGGCGCTGACGCGGGCGCAGAGGCTCGCGAGCGCGCTGAAGGCGTGCAAAGGAATGCGGAGGGCGAAGCGGCGGCGATGCGAATCGCAAGCGCGGAAGCGGTATGGCCACGCGTCTAAGGCCAGCAACAACCACGGGAGGGGCAAGTGATGTCGGTGCTCTTCGGCAAGTCGCCGACGCGATTCTGCCCTCATTTTACGCTCGGGTTGGGGACGGCTGTCGCGATACTGATGATCGGGGTGGGGGTCTCTCCGGCGATGGCAGCCACCCCGGGCTGGTCGATCAGTGCGCTTGCTCAGCCGACGAACTTCCAGGCAAGCGATGCCGTCGGCGGAATTCAGAATGTGTACGTCAACGCGACGGGCGGAACGTTCACGCTGAATTACACGGGCGAAACAACGGCGCCGATTCTATACCAGGCCAGCGCGTCTGAAGTCCAGGTCGCGCTTGAAGCGCTTCCGAGTATCGGCGCCGGTAATGTACGAGTCACGGGCGGCCCCACGGGTGAAAGCGGCGTGAGCCGATACGTGGTGCGTTTTGTGAAAGCGCTCGGGCCGCCGGCGGAAGCCGAAGGACTGATCGCGAACGGCGAATTGCTTACAGGTGGTACCAAAACTGCGAATGTCACCGCTCGGCTTACGACAGATTTCTTTGGGGACAGCTATCTGCTGACCGTGACCAACACGGGAAGCCTGCCGACGAGCGGCAAAGTGACAATCAGGGATACGCTGCCTCCGGGCACAACAGCACAGAAGATTATGGTCGCGAATATGGAAACCGAGAGTTCCCCTGAAGTGGAGTCCGCTGGAGAACAGCAGGAACATGGCTTCACGTGCACAATCGCGCCGACACCCAAGTGCGAATACACGAGGGCGATGCCGGCGGGCGATGAGGTGCTGATCAGGATACCCGTGACAGTCACAGAAGGCGCATCGGGCGTGGTGACAAACTCTGCGACCGTCGAAGGCGGGGGCGTGGTCTCGCCTGTCTCGACAAGCGAACCCGGCACGGTGCCGAACACGTTGAACGGCGCGCAGTCGTCGTCGTTGGGCATTCAGGACTTCAGTGTAACTGCGTACGGCGAGGACGGTGAGCCGGATACGCAGGCAGGAGACCACCCGAACGCGGTTACGACGCGCTTCGATCTAACGAGCAAGGTCGACGACGAATACGAAGAAGGCAGCCCCTACTCGCCAATTGAAGAAGCAAAGGACATCAAGGTGGACCTACCCCTTGGCCTCGTCGGGGATCCGCTGGCGGCGCCCCAATGTAAGGAGACCGACCTGACGGTGGGAGCCGGTGAGACGGCGTGTCCGGCCGCAAGTCGGGTGGGGACGATCGACGTAGAGCTTTCGGGTGTGGTGGTGTCGTCTCTTGGCGAGAAACTGCCGAGCAAACAGATCTCGGCGGTCTACAACATGGTGCCTGCGAAGGGGTACCCGGCTGTGTTCGGCTTCAACCTTGTGCGAGTTGGCGTGCTGATGTACGCAAATGTGGTACACACGAGTTCGGGATACGGCCTGCAGGTGAAAGTACCCGGCGTGGTTCGCACGACGGAACCCGAAGGCGCATCGTTGACATTCTTCGGCGATCCAGCGGAACGGGACGGTGACGCGACGCCGCTCGCCGCGTTCTTTGCAAACCCGGTGGATTGCGCGGCGGGCCCGTTGACGGCAAGGATCGAAGCGAACTCCTGGTTTCACCCGGGTAACTGGGTAGTGAAGGAAACGACTGTTTACCCGCAGATCAGAGGTTGCAACATGCTGCAGTTCAACCCAGAAATCGAAGTGAAGCCGGAAACGACGCAGACCGACACTCCGTCGGGCTACGAAGTCGACGTCAAAGTCCCGCAGACAGTGAATGTCTTTCCAAATCTTGCGACCCCGGAGCTCAAGAGTGCGACGGTGACGATGCCGGAAGGCGTTTCGGTCTCTCCGTCGGCGGCCGACGGGCTCACGGGATGCAAGGAAACGGGTCCGGAAGGGATCAACATCCCGCAAGGCGACCAGCGAGGCAGCGAAGCCGGGCAAGGCGAAGAAATAGGTTCCGATGGCCTTCCTCGCCTGGCGCCCGGCCATTGCCCCGATGCCTCGCAGATCGGCACGGTGGAAGTCACGACCCCGGTGCTCGCCGAATCTTTGCATGGCCACCTGTATCTGGCCCAGCCGAAATGCGGCGGCGAAGCTCAGCCTCCATGTACGGAAGTGGACGCGACGAACGGAAACCTGTTTGGACTCTACCTCGAAGCGGAAGGCTCGGGTGTCGTCATCAAGCTCGCAGGCAGGGTCTCGGCGAACCCGAGCACCGGTCAGTTGACCACGACCTTTAAGGAAGATCCGCAGCTCCCGTTCACCGAACTGAAGCTGCAGCTTACGGGCGGGCCGCGGGCGCCGCTGGCGAACTCGCAGAGCTGCGGCGAAGCCAGGACCACGAGCGTGCTTGAACCGTGGAGCGCTCCGGAATCCGGCCCGCCCGCGACGCCGTTCTCTTCGTTCGTGGTCACCGGCTGCGCAGTCCCCACGCCGTTTGCTCCGTCGTTTAGCGCGGGCACGATCACGCCGAGCGCGGGCGCCTTCAGCCCGTTCACGTTGACGTTCTCCCGGCACGACGGTGAACAGGATCTTGCGCAGATCACGGTACAGACCCCGCCGGGGCTGCTCGGGAAGATCGCGGGCATCCCCCAATGCCCCGAAGCACAGGCCAACGCCGGGACATGCTCGCCCGCGTCGCAGATCGGCACGGCGAGCGCCGCTGCCGGCGCGGGCTCGCACCCGTTTTGGGTCAGCGGTCCTGTGTATCTGACCGGACCGTACAAGGGTGCGCCGTTCGGCCTGTCGATCGTGACGCCCGCCAAGGCCGGCCCGTTCAACCTCCGCAACGTGATCGTCAGAGCCTCGATCCACGTCGACCCGCACACCTCGGCCTTGACGGTCACAAGCGACTCGCTGCCGCAGATCGTCGACGGCGTGTCGCTGCGGATCCAAACGGTCAACGTGACGATCGACAAGCCGGACTTTATGTTCAACCCGACCAACTGCGATGAGCAGCAGATCACCGCGACGATCACGGCGGCGCAGGGCGCCTCGGCGAACGTGGCAAGCCCGTTCGCCGCGGCGGGCTGCAAGAACCTGCCGTTCAAGCCGAAGTTCACGGCTTCGACTACCGGGAAGACCAGCAAAGCTCTCGGCGCCACGTTGAAAGTCAAGATCGCCTCGGCGGGCATCGGCCAGGCAAACATCGCGAAGGTTGACGTGGAGATCCCGAAGGTGCTGCCGACGCAACTGAAGACGCTGAACAAGGCGTGTACGGAAGCGCAGTTCGACAGCAACCCGGCGAACTGTCCGCCGGCGTCGAATGTCGCGCAGGTCACGGTACACACCCCGCTTCTGAACAGCCCGTTGACAGGCCCGGCGTATCTCGTCTCGCATGGCAACGCGGCGTTCCCGGATGTGGAGATGGTGCTCCAAGGCGAAGGCGTGGAGCTGGTCCTGGATGGTAAAACGCAGATCAAGCAGGGCATCACCTACAGCCACTTCGAAACGGTGCCCGATGCCCCGTTCACCTCGTTTGAATTCAACTCCCCTCAAGGCGAATACGCGCTGTTCGCCGCCAACGGGAACCTCTGTGACCAGAAGCTGGTGATGCCGACCGTCATGACGGGCCAGAATGGCGCCGTCATAAGCCAGAACACCCCCGTGGAAGTCGAAGGCTGCCCCGGCTCCCTCTCCGTCGTTTCTTCCACGGTCAAGAAGCGCACCCTGACCCTGTCCGTGTATGCGCCCGGCGCGGGCAAAGTCACCGCAGCTGGCAAGGGCGTCTCCAGGGGCTCGAAAGCCTACAGTGGCCGCGAAGCTCTGACGTTCACGCTCAAACAGAAGAAGGCCGGCAAGCTCAAGACCGAGATCAAGTTGACCTACACGCCGAGCAAGGGCAAGAAGCAGGCCAAGACGGTGAAGGCGAGGTTCAGGCGTTAGGGATCATTCACACAAACTACAAAGAGCGCTACCTCATTCATCTTACAAGCAATCCAATAAACTCATCCAGGAAGGAAGTGAAGCAAGATGTTCAAGAAATATCTTACCAAGGCGAGCAGTCTTCGTCGTCATGCGCTGTTCGCGTTGATAACGCTGGCGGCGTCGCTCGGTGTTCTGAGCGCCGCATCGCCGGCCCTGGCCGCGCCCAAAGGAGAATATGCGGTCTTTTATGACTGCCCTCTGAGCAACGGCGCAGTTGAAGGCTGCATTGTCGGAAAAACCGAAAGCGGCGAATTCGTCATCGGCACGAAAAAAACAAAAGTACCGATCGAAAAACCAATCACGTTGCAGGGCGGGTTCGAGGAAGAAGTCCCAGCCGAATTCCGCATGCCGTTCGTGGAAGCAGCCGACGGGAACACGCTGTCGAAAACGCCGCAGAACGTCCCGGGTGGACTGATCGGCATGGTCAACTGCGGCGAAATCAAAAACGAAGTCGAGCGGAAAGCGTGTGAAGCCATCGCGAAAAGTAAATTGAATGCCGTGACCGCGACGACCGAACTCGCACTACCCGCCCCTCCCGCGAGCCTGAGCTCGATATTTCTGAGCGAGGACTCGCTTTTCGAGCCCATACTCTATGAAGCGTATGGCATCCCAGCGCTTGGCCTGCCGGTGAAGGTCAAGCTGGAAAACCCCCTACTCGGCAATGAATGTTACATCGGCTCCAGCACCGAACCGATCGTCCTCAAACTGACAACCGGAACGACCAAACCGCCACTCCCGAATAAACCGATCACGGGTAAAGTCGGTGAAATCTCGAGCAGGGCGGAAGGCGGCATTCTGGTTATCAAGAACAACTCGCTCGTGGACAACGTGTTCGCGGTGCCGGCGGCAAAGGGCTGCGGCGGGAAAGCATTC
>Ga0182024_10013274_pt1 | contig 16122 bp, 17 predicted proteins | sample P32metaG_FD_120480 | JGI IMG/M metagenome (GOLD analysis project Ga0182024, IMG submission 120480) | Permafrost microbial communities from Stordalen Mire, Sweden - P3-2 metaG (Illumina Assembly) | ecosystem: Environmental > Terrestrial > Soil > Wetlands > Permafrost | place: Sweden: Stordalen... | reverse complement strand
GACCGAGTTCCGGCTGCTGGAATATCTCCTGGAAAAGCCGGGCCGTGTCTTCTCTCGCGCGCAATTGCTCGACGGCGTCTGGGGGCTTTCGGTCGAAATCGACGAGCGTACGGTTGACGTGCACGTCGGGCGCCTGCGCAAGGCCTTGTCGCGCGGCCGCGAGCGCGATCCGATCCGCACCGTGCGCGGCACCGGCTATTCCTTCGACGAAACCTTCGGCAGGGCGTAGAGCGGCAGCGACCCGGGCGCCGGTCTAATATCCTCAGCCGATCGGTCCATGCGCCATGGCGCGCCGATCGCGCTCCCGGCGGCGGTCCTGCGCTGGCTGGTAGGCCATGCGGCCGTGATGCGCGCAATAAGGCTTGGCTCCCACCGATTGGATGCCGCAATAGCGGAACTCCGGTGTGGTGGGATCGCCGAGGGGCCAGCGGCACATCGCCTCCCTTAGCTCCATGATCTCCACCCGCAGCGACATCGGGACGACGACGTCCTCGTGATAGATCGGCTGCGTGTCGATCGCCGTATCGAGCGAAAAGGCCAGCGCGGTATTGCCGCGCACGGCATGGCCGCCCCCGTTGCTTGAGCGACTGGCCATAGGCGCGCGAGACGTTTGCGCAGAGCGCTGGCGAACGCGCGGAACGCTGGGCGAGGCCGATCTTGCGCGACCCGACAGCCCCAGCCGATGCACCTTGCCGATCACCGCATTGCGGGTGACGCCCAAGCCAAGTTCCGCCGAGATCTGGCTTGCGCTTCTGCCGTCGAGCCACAGCGTTCGCAGCAGCTCGACCCTTTCGTTCGTCCAAGACATTTTGGCCTCATTTTTTTCTGAACGGCCGGCCGAGAAAATCGCTTTGCCGGTTCCGTTCACAAGGGGTTCCAGACAGAATCCTCCGACCTCGCTCGAACGGTCGCACCGCCGAACGCCACGCACCCAAACGCTCTTATGAAGGTCCGCCCCACGACATATCGTGGTTCACTGGCAAGAAGCTACACTACTCGTTGAATCCCGCAAGAGTCCCGGACCCCTCCAAATGGGCGTTTTCAACAGCTCATGCGTTGCGCGGCGCGCGGTGGCCCACAAAAGGGTGGAGATAGATTGAGTCGGATCAAAGCTTTAGCGCTCCGTTTCGGCGCGTAGGCGCGGGGGCGATTATGCAAAATATTTTTGCGCGGCGTCTGCTCCCATTTGACCGTACGGCCCCGATTCCCCTATGGTCAGGCTGAAATAGCGGCCGTCCCTGCGGGGCGGCGTTTTCGTTTTTGCCGCCCGTCCTGAGAGGCGCGGTGATCTTGATGAAGGAACTTTGGACGTGTCATCCGCGATCGTGCCGGTCTATGCGCGCGCCGACGTCGCCTTCGAGCGGGGCGACGGCGCTTGGCTGACTTCAACCGACGGCGAGCGCTACCTCGACTTTGGAGGCGGCATCGCCGTGGCCTCGTTGGGCTATTCGCATCCCCATCTTGTCGAGGCGCTGACGACGCAAGGCGCCAAGCTCTGGCACACGTCGAACCTGTTTCAGATTCCGGGCGGCGAGCGTCTGGCGGCGCGCCTCGCCGAGGCGACCTTCGCCGATCTCGTCTTCTTCACCAATTCGGGCGCCGAAGCCAATGAGGCGGCGATCAAGATGGCGCGCAAGCGCCAGTCGGTCGGCGGCCATCCCGAGCGCTATCGCATCCTCACTTTCGAAGGCGCGTTCCACGGCCGCACGCTGGCGACCATCGCGGCGGGCGGGCAGGCCAAATATATCGAAGGCTTCGGACCCAAGGTCGACGGTTTCGATCAGATCGCGGTCACCGATCTCGACGCGGTCGAGGCGGCAATCGGGCCGGGCACAGGCGCGATCCTGATCGAACCGATCCAGGGCGAGGGCGGAGTGCGCGTCATCGCGCCGGCGTTCCTGCGCGGCTTGCGCAATCTGTGCGACAAGCACGACCTTTTACTGATCTTCGACGAAATCCAGACGGGGGTCGGGCGAACCGGACGCCTTTTCGCCTATGAACACGCCGGCATCCATCCCGACATAATGACGATCGCCAAAGGCATCGGCGGCGGCTTTCCGATGGGCGCCTGCCTTGCCACGGCCAATGCGGCCAAGGGCATGACGGCGGGAACCCATGGCACGACTTTCGGCGGCAACCCTCTGGCGATGGCGGTCGGCAATGCGGTGCTCGATGTGGTTCTCGATCCCGGCTTTATCGAACGCGTCGCCCATCTTGGCTTGCTGCTGCGCCAGCGCCTCGCCGAACTGAAGGACCGTCATCCCCAGATCATCGAGGAAATCCGCGGCGAAGGCCTGATGGCCGGCGTCAAGCTCAAGGTGCCCAACACGAATTTTGCCGTCGCGGCGCGGGCCGAAAGGCTGCTGACGATCCCTGCCGGCGACAATATCGTGCGCCTGCTGCCGCCGCTCATCATATCTGAGGAAGAACTTGCCGAGGGCGTGCGCCGCCTCGATGCGGCCTGTCAGCGCCTGGAGCGCGAGATCGCCGCCATGCGCAAAGGCGTCGCCGAATGAAGCTGTCGCAGGAGGGCGCGCCCGTCCGGCATTTTCTCGATCTTTTGAGAGTGCCGGCGCTGGAGCTTCGCCATATGCTGAAGGCCTCCGCGGCGATGAAGGCCGCGCGGGTGAAGGGCGAGCCGTCGATCGCGCATCCGCTCGCCGGCAAGACGCTGGCGATGATTTTCGATCGTCCTTCGACGCGCACCCGCGTGTCGTTCGACATTGCGATGCGCGAGCTCGGCGGCGAGACGATCATGCTGACCGGCGCCGAAATGCAGCTCGGGCGCGGCGAAAGCATTCCCGATACGGCGCGGGTGCTGTCGCGCTATGTCGATGCGATCATGATCCGCATCCTCGATCACGAGGCGATGGAGGAGCTTGCGCGCTTTGCGACGGTTCCCGTCATCAACGGCCTCACCAAACAGTCGCATCCCTGCCAGGTGATGGCCGACATCCTCACTTTTGAGGAGCATCGCGGGCCGATACGCGGGCGTAAGGTCGCCTGGAGCGGCGATTATAACAATGTCCTCTCCTCGTGGATCGACGCCGCGCAGCGCTTCGATTTCTCGCTGGACATCGCCTGCCCGCGCCCTTTGCAGCCGCGGCCCGAGCGTATTGAGGAGGCTCGCGCGCTAGGGGCGAAGGTGACGCTCGGCGAGGACCCCTTCGCCGCCGTCGCGGGCGCGGCGGCCGTCATCTCCGATTGCTGGGTTTCGATGGGCGACGAGGACGAGGGGCGCCGCCACAATCTATTGGCGCCCTATCAGGTCAATAGCGCGCTAATGAGCGCGGCCGCGACCGACGCTATCTTCATGCATTGCCTGCCAGCCCATCGCGGCGAAGAGGTGACGGACGAAGTGATCGACGGCGCGCAATCGGTGGTGTTCGACGAGGCGGAAAACCGGCTGCATGCGCAAAAAGGCATTCTGGCCTGGTGTCTGGGAGCGGCCGCCCCATGAGCCAGAGAACGCCATCTCGCGCGGTGTCCGACGCCGGGCAGGACGACATTGTCATGCCGTTTCTCGTCGAGCCGTTGAGCACGCGCGGGCGCGTTGTTCGTTTGGGGCCGGCGATCGACGCGATCCTCAAACGCCACGCCTATCCCGCCCCTATCGCCCGCATCGTTGGCGAGGCGGCGGCGCTCACCGTGCTCCTGGGCTCGGCCCTCAAGATCGAAGGCAGCTTTCAATTGCAGACCAAGACCGATGGCGCGCTCAACATGCTGATCGTCGATTTCGACGCGCCTTCCAATTTGCGCGCGCTCGCGCGCTTTGACGCCGACAGGCTCGCGCGAGCCTCGGGCGCGGGGCGCTCGGGCGATCTCTTGGGCGCGGGGCATCTGGCCTTCACCATTGATCCGGGCGCGGGCCTCTCGCGCTACCAGGGCGTGATCGGGCTCGACAGGCAGGGGCTGGAGGAAGCGGCGCATCAATATTTTCAGCGCTCCGAGCAGATCCCAACCCTCGTGCGTCTGGCGGTCGGCGAGATCCTCACCCCCAGGGGCGCCCATTGGCGGGCCGGCGGCCTGATGGCGCAGTTTCTGCCCGGTTCGCCCGAGCGCCGGCGCCAGGCCGATCTCGATGCCGGCGATGCGCCTCCCGGCGCGCCGCGCGACATCGTTGCCGAAGACGACCGCTGGAGCGAGGCCAAGGCGCTGGCGGCGACCACTGAAGACCACGAACTGATCGATCCGACGCTGTCGAGCGAGCGGCTGCTGTATCGCTTATTCCACGAGCGCGGCGTGCGGGTATTTGAGGCGGGAGCGTTGCGCGACGCGTGTCGCTGCTCGTCCGAACGCATCGATGCGATGCTGAACAGTTTTTCGGCCGCCGAGCGCACCGACATGATCGGCGACGACGGCGTGATCGGCGTCACCTGCGAATTCTGTTCGACCAAGCGCGTGTTCGACCCGGCCGATTATGGTGCGTAGAGCGGCGCCGACATCGCCGTGCTCGCTGTCAAGGACAAGCCCCTGGACGGCGGTTTGGTCGCGTGGCTGGGCCCCGCTCCCCCGAGGCGGCCCAACCCAACCCCACCGCCCGCTTCAAAACAAGCTGCTTGGGTCCTTTCGCCTCGCTCTCCGGCTTGTGGAACAGATCGCTACGCAGCCGTGTCGGCGCCTCGTTATAGCCCAGCCGCATGGCGGCGATTTCGAAGCGGCGGCCGATCATCCAGGCATAGGGGCCCGAGCCCGCCATGCGCTTGCCCCATTGCGCATCGTAATCCTTGCCGCCATGCATCGATTGCACCAGCGAGAGAGTATGGTTCAGCTTGTCGGGATAGTTGACGAGCAGCCATTCGCGGAAGATATCGCGCAATTCGAGCGGCAGGCGCAGCGTTACATAGCCCGCCTCCTGCGCGCCCGCCGCATGCGCGCGGGCCAGGATCTTTTCGATCTCGGAATCATTGACCGCGGGAATGATCGGGGCGACCATCACGCCGACCGGCACGCCCGCTTGCGCAAGGCGCTCGATCGCCTCCAGGCGGCGGGCGGGAATGGGCGCGCGCGGCTCCATCTTGCGCGCGATGTCTTTCTCCAGCGTCGTCACGGACACATAGACTTTGGCGAGGCCCTTGGCCGCCATCGGCGCCAGAACGTCGAGATCGCGTAAGACCAGATTGGATTTCGTCACGATGCCGACGGGATGGTCGTAGCGCGCCAGCACTTCGAGGATGGAGCGCGTGACGCGATATTGCCGCTCGATCGGTTGGTAGGGGTCGGTGTTGGTCCCCATGGCGATTGTCGCGACGCGGTAGCTGGGTGCGGCGAGCTCGCGTTCGAGCAGCGCCGCGGCGCCGTCCTTGATGAACAGTTTGGTCTCAAAATCGAGCCCGGGCGATAGGCCCATATAGGCGTGCGTAGGGCGCGCGAAGCAATAGACGCAGCCATGCTCGCAGCCCCGATACGGATTGATCGAGCGATCGAAGGAAATATCGGGCGATTCATTGCGGGAAATGATGGTGCGCGCTCGCTCGTGAATCACCTCGGTCTTGAACGGCGCCAGCGTCTCGTCGGTTTCCCAGCCGTCGTCGAATTCCTCGCGCCGGGTCGGCTCGAACCGCCCCGTCTCGTTGGACGCCGCCCCCCGACCGCGCCGCCGATCGGGCGCGACCAGCCCGTCGCCCAGAGCCACGCCGAGTTGGCGCGCGACGACGACGCGCTGCGAGTAATCCATGATCTTCGTCCGTTGCGCTTGCATGTTCGGCTCCTGGAACAAACAGGGAACAAACATTTAGGCGACGGCGCGGACGGCGTCAAGGGAGAGCGGCGCGCTTCAGCAGGCCGAATCGGGAACTCCGACCGTAAAGCCCTCGACAAGGGTCTATCGTTCGAGCCGAAATTACCGATAGATTGCTATGTCCGGCTCGCGGCGATGATGGAGCCATCGAGGAGAAGGCCATGAAACGCATCCAGATGCGGACGATTTGCTTCAGCGGGGCTTTGCTATTGCTGGCGGCCAACAACCCGGCGGGGGCCGGCGGCATCGCACATAACAAGGCATGGGTCGTCGATACGCTTCGGCCCAACGGCCGCGCCCGGGGCCAAGCCGAGAAGCTCGCCGACGGCGCAACATGCAACAATCTAGCCAGGAGCGGCGCGCCCTACGACCAAGGAGCGTATGACAGCATCCTCGATAAATGCATGAGCGATCACGGTTGGCCACGGTTTGAGCGAGCGCATGCCCCTTGAACTGCACCGATGACAGATTGACGGCGACGCATAGCCCGCGTTGCATAGGATCAGGCGCTTGTCCGCGTCGAACATGCACACGCCGTGAGGGATGTTCGTCAAGGCGGCGTCGAAGCGTTCGTTCTGCTCGGCCAACGCTTTTTCGGCGTCGAGCCGTCCCGATATGTCTTCGTAGGAGATAGCCCAAGCGCCCTCGTCGAATGGCGCATAGCCGATCTTGATCGTTCGGCCTTCGGGCGTATGGCCGAGATGGTCGCCCGGCGTGCGATCGGCGAGCCGCTGGCGCCATTGCTCGTAAATCTCCTCGACGCTGCGTCCAGGATGATGGCCGAGCGCCACCGAAGCTCTGATGAGATCACGGGGATTGGCGCCCACATGCAGGACCCCCGCGGGATATCCGACGATGTCGTTGAGCCGCGAATTGAAGTCCGTAACGCGCCACTGATCGTCCAGCAGCATGAAGCCTTGATGCAGATTGTCGAAGGCCGCCGCGAGCGCGGCGGCGCGGATCGGTAGTGCGGCAGTCTTTGTCGTAAATCTTTCGCTCTGCCGCTTCAGCGGGCGATCGGTGGCCTCGACGGCTTTGCGCAGGCGTTCCATTGCGGCCGTTTCCCCTCCAGGCAGTCGGGCGGCTTAGCAGCGGCGGCCAAAACAAATCGATCCGCGATATAGGCTTAAATACATTTAGGGCCTGTTAAGAATTACCGGCGGATCAGCCGGACGGGATGATTCGGCCGCCGGGCTTGGGCTTCGCTCGCGCGCAACCGCCCCGCACCGGTCTCGCGGCGGCTTCCCTATGGCCTGCCGGCGCCCGGCGCCGGCGCTTCGAAAGTCAGCACCTGGCCCGTTCGCGCGGCGTCGGTCATGTTCTTGAGGCCCCGCCATTCGGCGGCCATGAGGAACAACGTCCTGTCGTCCGCGCCTCCAAGCGTGCAGGCAAAGCATCCTCGATCGAGGTCGATCGATTGCAACATTTCACCGCCTTCGCGAACGCGCGCGCAACGCTTGTTGGGAACGTCCGCATACCAGATGGCGCCTTCCGCATCGAGGCAGATGCCGTCAGGGACGCCTTCGCCAAGGTCGGCCCAGACCCTCCGGTTTAAGAGGCCGCCGTCGGCCGCAATGTCGAAGGCCGTGAGCCTCCGACCGTAGGATTCGGCGACGATCAACGTCGAATTGTCCGGCGTCGCCGCCATGCCGTTGGGGAAAGCCATGCCGTCGGCCACCTGGCGGACCGAGCCGTCGGGCCCGGCCAGCACAATGATTCCAGGCGCAAACGCTTCGCCGGCCATAAGATCGAAGCCGCCGCCGTTGACGTAAATATTGCCGCGACCGTCCACGACGATCTCGTTCCAGCCGCGATCGGACAGGCGGTTGAGGTCGGCATGGATCGCCAGCAGACCGTCGGGCTCCCGCCGCAGCAGCAAGCCTTCGCGCCCGGAGACGATCAGTAGACGGCCGTCGGGCAGCCAGTCGATGCAAAATGGGAGCGTGGTCGGGACGCGCAGGATGACCTCGCTGTTGCCTGCGGGATCTGCGGCGACGATCTCTTGCGCCCCCCAATTGGAGAACCAAAGTCGGCCCTCGCGCCAGCGCGGCGACTCGCCGTATGCGAGCCCAGTCAACAGGACTTGCGTTTCCCGAACCGAAGATTCCTTCGAGAGCATCCAAACCTCCTAAAAACCCCAAAGTTGCGCCGAGCCATCTTGGGCGGGCGGCGCGGCCTATCGCGAGGCCTGTAGCCAGCGCAACGAGCCGGGCGTCGTCAGAATCTCACCCGTCTCCAGCAGCGTCTTGAGGCCGGAGAGCACCATTGGCCAGCCGCCGTAGAGCTGCGCGTTGGCGCCCTCGCGCAACTGATCGTGAATCACCGTCAGCTTGCAGGAATCCCCGATCGGCTCGATCTCCCACGTCACGCGCGAGGTTCCCTCTTTCTTGACGTCGTCGTCCCACACCGCGTGAAAGCTCTGGACCAGCCGACGCGGCGGGTCGACTTCGAGATTTTCCCCCTCGGCGATCAGCGTTCCATTGCCGACCGCCTGGTGGCGGGAGCCCGGCGTCCAGTCCGAGGTGATGACGGCGCCGAACGTATATTTGCGCCGCATCTCGGTGTCGGTGATCGCCTGCCACAGACGTTCAGGCGTCGTCTTGATGTAGATTTCGAAAACTTTTTCCATCGTTCTTTCCTCCAAACTGCGCTTGAGGGCGCTCAAGCTCGCGGCCCAGGGTTCGGCATATTTGCTGAGCCACCGGTCATGGACGAGGCGGATCGGGACGGCATTCAGAAAGTGCAGCTTCTCGCGCCTGCGCCGGCGGCTCACGACGAGGCCCGCCTCTTCGAGCAATTTGAGGTGCTTCATCACGCCAAAGCGCGTCATCGGCAGCCGCGCTTGAAGCGCGCTCAACGTCTGCCCGTCCTCCCGGAACAGCTCATCGAGCAGGCTTCGACGCGTCGGATCCGCGAGAGCTCTGAACACCTCGTCCATAACGGGGCTTATAGGTGACCATTTAGTCACATGTCAAGTCCCATTAGGCCGCCGTGCAAATGCGCACTTCGCCTACGCCTCTTCCGGCTTGCTTGAAGGACCCGTCGCTGCGTCGATCATCGTCGAAATCCACGCGACGAAGCCGCCGGCGACGATGAGCAGGGTCAATGCATCCCCCAATCGGCCCGCGTCCGGCAGGTTATAGAACAGGAGGCTGGCCAGCAGCACGGCGATCGGCGGCGCCGCGTTCCAGGCGACGATCCGGCGTAGGCCGTAATAGTGGCGCGCCAGCGCGATCGCCGTAGGCACGAAGCACAAGCCGACATAAACGACGAAGAACGACGTGGCATAGGCGGTAAGATTTTCGCCGCGCATGAAGGGCGCGAGGGCTTGGTTGTAGCGGTCGAGCTGATGCTCCACCCCGATCAGAGCCGCCCCGCTCATGCTGTAAATCCTCTATCGAAACCGCGATTGCAGGCGGCTTACGGTATGATCGTCGGCTCGCGGGCGCAAATTTACGCCGGATCGCTAAACCGCGCGGGAGGCGGCTGCCAGATCGCCGCTGTGGCTCCCGCTCGCGCCGGGAAGCGAAATGCGGCCGATGCAATCGCTTCTCTCGCCGGACACCGCGCCCTGAAATTTTTGCGTGATGCGCCGCATCCGCCGATTGCGCAGGTTGAAACACACGAAGATATCGAGCACGCCAATTTGTCGGGCCTCTTTGATCACGGCGGCCATGGCCAGATGGTGAAGGTCGGCTACGTCCGGCACATCGGCCTGTCGGAAGTCGGCGCCGCCACGATCCGCCGCGCCGCAGCAACGCATCCGATCGTCGATCTTCAAATCGAATATTTGCTCATCGTGCGCTCGATGGAGGGTTCGATCCTGCCGACCTGTCGGAAGCTCGGCATCGGCGTCACCGCTTATGGCGTGCTCGCGCGGGGCTTGATCTCCGGTCACTGGACGAAGGCGCGCGAAAACACGCCCGATTTTCGACGTCTCTCGCCGCGCTTTGCCGGCGAAAATCTCGACCATAATCTAGCGCTGGTCGAAGCTTTGCGCAAAGTCGCTCAATCGCGTGGGGCGAGCGTGGCGCAGATCGCGATCGCCTGCGTGCTGCCGCAAGGGCCCGACATCGTTCCCGTCATCGGCGCAAGACGGCGCCCGCAATGGGTCGAATCGGCGGGCGCGCTCGCAATGACGCTGACGCCGAGCGATCTTGCGGCGATCGAGCAGGCCGCTCCGAAAGGCGCCGCCAAGGGCGAGCGATATCCTGCCATGGCGATGGCGCATCTCGACAGCGAGAAGGAGGAGTAGCGAATAGAGAATAGGCGGCAACAATTTCTCATTCCCTACTTGCCATTCGCCACCGCCTATTCGCCCCCTACCGCGCGAACGTATCGCACGAATCCACCTGCCCGCTTTTCAATCCCGTCGTCAGCCATTGCTGGCGCAGCGCCGAGGTGCCGTGGGTGAAGCTGTCGGGCACGGCATAGCCGCGCGTCGCGGTCTGGAGGCGGTCGTCGCCAATCGCCTGCGCGGTGGCGATCGCCTTTTCGACGTCGCCGGGATCGAGAATGTGCCACTTCTGATCGGCGTTGGCCGCCCAAACGCCGGCCAGGCAATCGGCCATTAATTCGATGCGCACGGAAATCGCATTAGCCTGCGTGCGGCTCGCGTTCTGCTTGGCCGCATCCGCCTTGCCCAGAATGCCCAGCAGGTCCTGCACGTGATGGCCGACCTCATGGGCGATCACATAGGCATAGGCGAAATCGCCGCCCCCGCCATATTTCGTCCGCATGTCGTTGAAGAACGACATGTCGAGATAGACTTTCTTGTCGTTGGGGCAATAGAACGGCCCCATAGCCGCCTGCGCCTGGCCGCATCCCGAACGCGTCGCCCCGCTGTAGAGCACCAATGTCGGCGCGGTATAGTCGACGCCCTTTTGCGCGGGCAGCACCTGCGACCAGACGTCCTCCGTCTCGCCGAGAATCTTGCCGACGAAATGACGCATCGGATCGTTCTGCGCGACCGGCTGCGATTGCGGCTGCATGGCGGTGGGCGACGGGGCGGCCGCCGGCGTCGAATAGGAGCCGCCATTGCCGTTGCCCATCACGATCTGCGCGCCGCCGATCAGGATGCGCGGATCGATACCAGTGAAATAGCCGATCAGCCCCAGGATGAGGATGACGCCGATGCCGAGTCCGCCGCTGCCCCCGCCCAGCGGAATGCCGAAACCGCCCCCGCCGCCGTCGCCGCGCCGGTCCTCGATATTGGTCGATTCCCGTGAGTTCTCCCACTCCATCCGCCGCCTCCAGAGCACGCCCGCGCCGCGCCTGCTCTAGAGGGTTTTTGGCGGCGATTCAATCGCCGCGCGCCAGGGGCGAAGGGCGATCACGCATTGGTCGAGGCGATCGCCGCCAGGTAGCGTTTGCACAATTCGGGCAACAGCCGCAAGGCCGGCTCCCATTGCGAATCTCGTCGGAGCTCGGGCGAGTCCGTCGCCGCGTCGCCGGCCGATTCCGATTCTTTGCCGGCCTTGATAGAGTCGCAGAGCGCCGGCACAATGGCGCGGTATTCGGTGTCGCGCAATATGATGCGTTGGCGATGCACGTCTTGTTTATCCGTGAACTGGCGGCACAGAAAACGATACGCCTCCAATTCGCTGATGAGGATTACGACGGTGCGTTCGGCCTCTTCCGGTTCGAACTCGACGAGATCGCCGATCGCGCGGCGCGCGCTCTCGAGGCCGAGGAACATCATATAGATGAAGTCGCTATTGGTCTGGCGCCAGGCCGCCGCCGCCGGCCCCTGGTCGGATGGCGAATCGGCCGCCGCGGGCGGCGTTCCGGCGTCGGGCAGCGCCCGCGCCGAATCGCGGACGGCCTTCATGTAGGTGTAGAACGCGGTGATGTTGATGACGACCCTGGCTTCCAGCGCCTGCAGGTCCCGCGCATTGCTGTCGAACACCGGAAAATAATTTTCCTGCGAGGTGAAAGCGCGCGTTGGCGCGCGCGCCTCGTCCGCGCCGGCGCGCGCTCCTAGCGGCCCCTGATCGAACCTGTCGACGGATCGCCGCACCGCGTCGACAACCGTGACGACCCGGCAAAGCGTGCTGATCTCGCAGGCGAACAAATCGACCACGCCGAGCCGCGCGCTGCCGACCTGGTATGCCCAGGCGACAATCGCGCCGAAAACGGCTACCACGGGCCCGAAAAACGTGAAGAAATTGCCTCCCACGGCGAAGACGAGATGGCCCACGTGGACAAGCCACCATCCGAAGGAGCGGCTGGCGTTGATGTTCGGCCACAGCTTGGCCACTTCATATTCGACCGACAGGACAAGACCGATGCCAAAGACCAGGAAAACCGCGAAGGCGGCGACCGCGACGATCAGTCGAAGATCCGCCACATGCTGCGAAGCGAATAGCCGGTCGATTGTGGCGGCCTCGTCGCCGGTCCGCAGACGGCGCGCAATCCACGCCAGCAACCGCTGGGCGGCGTCAAGCCAGGGGACTCGACGCGGCGCTGCGGAGGTTTCAACCGGATCCTTCATCCCACCCCTCCTGGGATAGAGAGGAATCGCCTATCGCGAGCGGCGACTCGCACGTATCCGGCACGCCGCTCACACGCTCGAAACCGGCTTGCCCAGGGATGCATGCGCTCAGCCGGTTGGCAAGCTCGCGGGCGGGGCGAAGCCAAGACGCGGCGCGGTTTTGTGACGGCGGCTCGACGCTTTGTGACGCAGCGGTTAGGAATGCGCCTTATCCGCGCCTTCTATCATTCCGATCAAGCCCTCCACGATCCCAGGCAATTCATGCGCTACGACCGGCTCGTTCCGCCCAAGGACCTGCCCGCGCGCACTCAAAAACTGCTCGGCGCGGTGGCCGCGCGCGGCGTCACAATTCAGGCGCCGGCCGCGCATGGCGTCGGCCCGGCGCTTGAAGTCCACACGCCGTCCTATCTGCAGTTTCTCGCCGAAATCTGGGAGCGCTGGGTGCAATTGCCCGATCATGGTCCGGAAGTGTGGCCCAATACTTTCCCCTATTGGAGCGGCCGGCCGGAGAAAGCGGCGCGCCCGCCGTGCCCGGCGGAGGGCATCGTCGGGCAGGTCGGCTGGTATCTTGGCGATCTCTCCGTGCCGATGGGCCCCCACAGCTGGACCTCGACGCTGCGCTCCTGCGAGACCGCCGTCTCGGCGGCCGACGCCCTCATCGAAGGCGCGGGCCCCGTCTACGCTTTGTGCCGCCCCTCGGGCCACCATGCCCGAGCCGACCGGGCGAGCGGCTTTTGCTACGTCAACAACACCGCCGTGGCCGCGCAGCGCCTGCGCGCGCGCTACGAGCGCGTCGCCATCCTCGACGTCGATGCGCATCACGGCGACGGCACGCAGCAGATTTTCTACAATCGCGCCGATATCCTCACCGTTTCGATCCACGCCGACCCCGTCAATTATTATCCCTTCTTCACCGGCTATGCCGGCGAGGGGGGAAGCGGCGCCGGCGAAGGCTTCAACCTCAACCTGCCGCTGGCGCATGGCGCGGGCGGCGAGGCGATGAACGGGGCGATCGAGACCGCCAGCGAAAGGATCGCCGCTTTCGGGGCGCAGGCCTTGGTCGTTCCGCTCGGTTTTGACGCGCATCGGCTCGATCCGATCGGCGTCCTGAAATTGGAGGCGGATGATTTTGGCCGCATCGGGGCCCTCGTGCGCGCGATCGGATTGCCGACGCTCGCGGTGCAGGAAGGCGGCTATGCGATCGAGGCGATCGGCGATTGCCTTGAAAGCTTTCTGGAAGGGCTCGACCGTGGATAAGAGGCGCGTGCCTCACTTCCCGTAGACGCGCCGCGCAAGGAAGGGGCCGAGCCGCTGCGTCGCAAAGACCGACAACCAGAGATAGAGCGCAAGATAGGGCCAGACCGCGCCGACCGCCAGCGCCGCGACGAACACCGCCAGCGCCAGTGAAGACCGCACGATCTGCAGATGCGCGGCGACGCTGCGATGAACCTCGATCCATAGCAGCAGGTTGGCGAGCGCGATCAGCATCAGATGCGCGCCGTAGATCACCACCGCCTCCTGCTTGGCCTCGACAATGCCGGGGATACCGACAATGCCGGGAATGCTCATGGAGATCGGTATCAGCACGATGAGAAACAGGAAGATGAGATGCAGCAGCGTCTGCTTCGGTGTGATCGAGGCGGTCATCGCCAGCCGTTGCTGCTGCGATATCCAATATCGGGCGGCGATGATGAAGCTGAACACGACGACCGACAGTTCGGGCGTCATGTCGCGCAACATGACGATGGGCGACCCCTTGTGGTTTTGAACCGACGGCAGCAGCGAGGTCGCGACCAGCGTCATCGCGACGCCGAACATCGTATCGCTAAGGCTGGCGAGACGGTCGGAGGACAGGAAGGGCTGGGGCCCGTGCCGATCGGCCTTGGCGTTCAAAGGCGCATTCCTCGATTGGCTGCGGCGCGGCGGGGCGCGGGCCGACCGGTTCTTTACAAGGTTTCGATTGCGCCACAAGGCGCCACGGCCTTCGCAAAGAACCCGCTTCTTTAAGCTTTCCCGCCGATCCGCTTCCAATAGACCATGGTGCCGGTCAGCCCGCCATGCGGTTTCAACGCATAATCGGGAATGATCCCCGCCAGCGTGAAGCCGAGCTTCTCGTAGAGCTTCGACGCGCCGTCCTCGACGGCGGTGTCGAGCGTCAACAAGCTGCGCGCCCGCTCCGCCGCGATTCGCTCAGCCATCCGCATCAAGGCCGTCGCGACGCCCTGGCCGCGATGGCTGAGGCGGGTCATCATCTTGGCGATTTCGGCCCTGTGCGGCTGGTTCGGCGGGCAATCGAGCAGCAGGCTCACCGTGCCGGCCAGCGCCGCGCCGTCCCAGGCGCCCAAAACGACGCGCTCGCCCCGCGCCGCCGCGCCGAGCGCGCCCTCCCAGAACGCTCGCGCCGTTTCGCGCTCCAGCGGGTGCATGAAACTGACCGACCCGCCATTGGCGACGACCTCGATCAGCAGCTCGCTGAGCCCTCGCAACGTCTCGCGCGAGGCGGTCAACGGACGGATCTCGATCTGCGGCATGGTTTTAGCTCCGGGCGAGGACGACGAGATAAGTGCAGGGCGACGCGCTATCATTGGCCAGCGTCGCTTCGCCTGGCGGACCGAATCCGAGGCAATCGCCGGCGTGAAGTTCATGCCGTTCGCCGTCCTCCAGAATGACGAGCTCGCCCGTCCGCACGAAGACGGCTTGGCGGATATGGGCGTAGGACGAGGCCGGGAAGGTAATCCTTTGCCCGGGGGGCAGCTCGACCTCGACCACTTCGAGGGGATGGTCAGGGCGGCTGAACACTTGGCGACGCAAATAGCCGGTGGCCGGGTCGCGCCAGACCAACTGGTCGGCAGCCCGCGAGAGCCGCTTGCCTTCGCCCTCGGCCCGCAACAACAGGCCGGCGAAGGTAAGATCGAATGCTGCCGCCAATCGCACCAGGACCACCGCAGTGGGGCTTGCTTCCTCGCGTTCGATTTTGCTGATCGTCGCCTTCGAAACGCCCGAACGCCCGGCCAAATCGGCCAGCGACCAGCCGCGCGCCTCCCGCTCAAGCCGCAATCGGCGCGCGATGCGAGGACTGGCGTCGTCTATAAAAATAGTCATATGTCTTGTTTAATAGACGATCCCGTCAACGACAAGGGACTTTATCCCTCGCATCGGCAAACGCATTGCGGGTGAGGACTCGCGAACCGCCTTGGCGTTGACAGCGAATACGGCGACGGCATCGTGCGCACGGGAGTCTCCGGTCTTACGGCTTTCTTAAGCCTTTGGGGATTAGCTCAGGGACGCCTTCTCGAACGGGCGCGTCCCCATGAATCCGGTCTATTCGCTCGTCGTGCCGATCTACAATGAAGAAGCGGTGCTGCCGATTCTTTTGCGGCGGCTCGATGGCCTCCTTGACAAGCTCGACGGCCCCGCGGAGGCGATCTTCGTCGACGACGGCTCCAGCGACGCCAGTTCCATCGTCTGCGAGGCCAAGGCACGCGCCGACAAGCGCTATCGCTACATCCGGCTGTCGCGCAATTTCGGCCATCAGATAGCCATCACCACCGGGATGGATCGGGCGAGCGGCGACGCGGTCATCGTGATGGATGCCGATCTGCAGGACCCGCCCGAAGTCGTGCTCGAAATGGCCGCCAAATGGAAAGAGGGCTTCGACGTCGTCTATGCCGAGCGGCTGTCGCGCGAAGGCGAGAGCCGCTTCAAGAAATGGAGCGCCGATCTCTTCTATCGGCTGATCGGCAAACTCTCGGCCGTCGAGATTCCCCGCAACGTCGGCGATTTCCGCCTCGTCGACCGCAAGGTGGTCGATTGCTTCCGCACCATGCCCGAGCGCGACCGTTTCGTGCGCGGCATGTTCGCCTGGCTCGGCTTCAGCCAGGCCTTCGTG
>Ga0182024_10013273_pt1 | contig 16122 bp, 17 predicted proteins | sample P32metaG_FD_120480 | JGI IMG/M metagenome (GOLD analysis project Ga0182024, IMG submission 120480) | Permafrost microbial communities from Stordalen Mire, Sweden - P3-2 metaG (Illumina Assembly) | ecosystem: Environmental > Terrestrial > Soil > Wetlands > Permafrost | place: Sweden: Stordalen... | reverse complement strand
TATCGCACCCGCGCGCGTACCTCCAAATACTCCGACCGGATTTTTACGTGCTCCGGCTCTCCGAGATTGTGCTCCGTCCACAAAGCAACTAAATCCTTTCGCATCCGCTCCTGCCCGGCGACATCCAGCCGCGAAAATGCCACCTTCGTCGGCCCAAAATATTCGCGAAAAAAATCCACCGCGCCCTCCGGCGACAAATCGAGCTCGAACATCACCATTCGTTTCTCCATCTTTAAGTCCACGCCCTCGCCAAAAAGCGCTCCCGCACCACCTCTTCTTTGCCCCAGAGCACCGGCGGCAAAACGCCGGGCGGCGGCGCCATGTGTCGTGCCGTCACTTCGAACGACTTCCCCACAAATCCCTCCGGCGTCCAGTTCGCCATCGCCAGCAATCCGCCCGGACGGCATACTCGTTTAAATTCGTTCACCACTTTTTCCGGCCGTGGCGCGAACATCGGTCCAAACATAGACAGCACGACATCAAATTGCGCATCTCCGTACGGCAACTGCTCCGCATCTCCTTCATCAAACTGTATTTTCAACCGTTCTTCCGCCGCCCGCACCCGCGCCTGCTCGAGTAAATTCGTAGCGATATCCACTCCCGTAACCGTCGCTCCCGTTCGCGCCGCGGGAATCGACTGATTCCCCGACCCGCAAGCTACATCCAAAACCTTTATTCCCGGCTGCAAGTCCAGCCGCGCAATGAACTCCTCCGCTCCCGAAGCAATTTTTCGCGCAATCTGGCCAAAATCCCCCGCCATCCAGGAAGCTTTCATCCGCTGCCTCAATTCGAGAAATCCATCATTCGGTAATCGCGCTGGTCGAGACATGCGGAGCCCCCTAGGGAAGGCGCAGGCCTAAGCCGGTTGCGCCGTTTTCGTTCGAATACCTAGCGTCAACGGGTAGGTGATAGGTCCTAACCGCTCGCGATCATCGCCGCCGGGCTCCGGGGACCAGCCCGCCAAGTAGCCGCATGCGTCTCAACGCGCTCTGTTTTCCGCTAGCGCCTCGAGAATCGCCTTCTCCGCTAGAGACGCCATGATCTTATACCCGGCATCCGTCGGGTGCACCCCATCGTCAGCCAGAGCGCGCTCGAGCATGCCTCGCTCGTCTACGAGGGCGCTGAAGTAGTCAAGATAAACGAAGCCTTCCTTAGCGCAGTAGTTTTTCATCCATTTGTTCAGCGCCAAGATTCTCTCGCGCGGACGCAGCGCAAAAGACTCCTCAGCATCTCGGGTGTAGTTGTGCACGGGGAGGACGGACGCAAACACGACCCGGATGCCGTGCGCGCGCGCCAGCTCGGCCATAGAAGCGTAGTTGGCCTCGATGTCCTCGTTAAGCGTGCGCCCGGTGACCCCCGCGATGTCGTTGGTTCCCGCCAGCACCACGACCACCTTGGGATGCACATCAATCACGTCCTGGCGGAAGCGCACCAGCATTTCAGGCGTGCTCTGCCCATCGACACCGCGGTTGATATACGGCTTGCCAGGAAAATAATCTGCTAACTTCCAGTAGTCGGTGATCGAGTCGCCAAGAAATACCACGCGACTTTCCCGCGCTGCCGCCGGCGCGAGCGCCGCGTCGGCCTCCCGATAGCGTCCGAGTTGCCCAAAATCGTCCGTGTAGATCGCAATGCGGGACGCCCGGTACTGATCGAGCCCGGGGAACCCCGTCGAAGGGATGGCAGGAGCGAGCTGCTGCGCCAGGGCTGGCAGGCAGAGAAGCATTGCAAGTAGCGGTCGCAATAGGCTGCGGATGATCGGATTCACACTCATGTTCTCCTTGGAAAGCAGGATAGTCTAGCGTAGTACATCATGTACATTGACGTTCATCCGGAGCAATATTCCATTCTATAATTTCGTGCAACTATGGCCCTCGCTCCAGGCACTAAGCTCGGTCCGTATGAAATACTGTCTCCCCTAGGCGCCGGCGGCATGGGCGAAGTCTACCGCGCTCGCGACACGCGTCTCGACCGCTCCGTGGCCATCAAAATTCTCCCGTCCCATTTTTCCGCCGATCCCGCGCGCAAGCTCCGCTTCGAGCGGGAGGCCAAGACCGTCTCTGCGCTCAATCATCCAAATATCTGTTCCCTCTTTGACGTCGGCTCGCAGGACGGCATTGATTTCCTGGTCATGGAATGTATCGAGGGCGAGAGCCTCGCTGAGCGTCTCGCCAAAGGCCCGCTTCCCGTCGAACAGGTTTTAAGAATTGGCGCCGAAATCGCCGACGCGCTCGACAAAGCTCACCGCAGCGGCGTCGTCCATCGCGATTTGAAGCCCGGCAACATCATGCTCACCAAAACGGGCGCCAAGCTCCTCGACTTCGGTCTCGCGAAAGCCGCCGTCTCTCCGACCAGCGCCGTCACGCTCACCGCCGTCCCCGCCAGTTCTCCCGTTACGGAACATGGCACCATCGTTGGCACGTTCCAATATATGTCTCCGGAGCAGATCGAAGGCAAGGAACTCGACGGTCGCAGTGACATCTTTTCTTTCGGCGCGGTCCTCTACGAAATGCTCACGGGTCAGCGGGCTTTCGGCGGCAAAAGCCAATTGAGCGTTGCTTCCGCCATCCTCGAAAAAGACCCCGCCCCCATCGCTACGATCAAACCGCTCACTCCCCGCAATCTCGATCACGTCGTCCGCCGCTGCCTCGCCAAGGATCCCGACGACCGCTGGCAATCCGCCCGCGACCTCGCCCTCGAACTAAAATCCATTTCCTCGACCGACCCGACCTCGTCTTCCGCCGCCGCGCTCTCCGTTCCCGGCCTTCGCGCCCGCCGCGAACTGATTGCCTGGTCCGTTGCCGCGCTCGCGCTTCTCGCCGCCGGGGCCTTCTTCGCGTGGCAGCACAATCACGTAAGCTCGGCCCTTCCGTTGTACTCGTCCATCGTCCCGCCACTGGGCACCTCCTTTGAAATCGAAGGCGACCTCGGAAAGCAACCCGCGCTCTCCCCCGACGGGGCTTCGCTCATTTTCGGCGCGAGTGGCGAACTTTATCTGCATTCTTTCCGAACCGGTACCGACCGCGTGCTGACCGGCGCTCGCGGTGCCGTCAATCCCTTCTGGTCTCCGGACGGTGCCAGTATCGGTTTCTTCGCCGACTTCAAGGTCAAAACGCTCGACGTCAATACCGGCGTCGTGCGCATCCTGTGCGACGCCCCCGCTCCCCGCGGTGGCTCCTGGGGCTCGAGTGGCATCATCCTCTTCACTCCCTCGCCGCGCGACGCCATCTTCGAGGTCTCGGCGAACGGTGGCAGCCCCACCGCCGTCACCACCATCGACACGACGCTGCACTCCACCCACCGCTGGCCCTACTTCCTTCCCGATGGCCAGCATTTCCTCTACTTCGCTTCTAGTCACGCCACGGCACAAAACGCGCAGAACGGCATTTACATCGCCTCGCTCGATGGCAAGCTCAATCGCTTCCTCGTCAATTCTCCCGCCGCCGGTCTCTACGCTCATGGCAACCTTCTTTACGCGAAGGAGTCCGGTCTCTTAGCTCAGCCTCTCGATCTCAGCTCTTTTTCTCTCCGCAGTTCTCCTCGCCCGCTCGTCGACAACATCGTCGTCGATCTTGGCGTCTGGCACCTGACGGTCACCGCTTCTTCCTCCTCCGAGAATCTCGTTTACCAGACGGGATCTGCCACCGCGCTAACCCGCCTCGAGTGGGTCGATCGCGCCGGCGCACACCTCGCCTACCTCGGCGACAAAGGCGTTTACAACGGACCACGCCTCTCAAAGGACGGCCAGCGTTTCCTCGTTACTTATGGCGATCCTTCTCACGATATCTGGCTTTTCGATGCTGCGGGCGTTAACAAAACCCGTCTCACTTTTGACGGCACGGTCTCCGGCGAACCCACCTGGTCTCCCGACAATACCCGCTTCACCACGATCCTCGGCTTGGCCAACAGCACGTTTCATATCGTCACTCGCTCGACGACCGGCTCCGGGCAATCCGCCACGCTCGAGCAACAAGCCCATAACAACGCGGTCACCGACTGGGCTCCCGACGGTCGCTTCCTTCTCACCGAGCGCACCACTCCTACTTCCTACGAAGTCGCCGCCCTTCCCGTCGAGTCTAGCGATCCGCCTCGCTCCGTCATTCCTTCTTCGAGCGGTCCCGGCCCGAGCTCGAGCGGACAGTTCTCTCCGGACGGCAAATTCGTGGCCCTCACGGTTCTTCTTCCTTCCGGGCCCGAAATTTTTGTGGTTCCCTTTGGCCGTGGCAACGGCATGTGGCAGGTTTCTACCGATGGAGGACACTGGTCTCGTTGGAGCCGCGATGGCAAGCAACTCTATTACGTCAATTTGCGCAACACCATGAATTCCGTCGAGGTCCAGGAAAAAGGTGACAGCCTTACCATCGGCCGCCCCGTTCCACTTTTTACATTTCGACCGTCGCCTCGCGTCTATCGTCTCGGTTTGATCAATTACGACGTCAGCCCCGACGGCAAACGTTTCCTCTTAGTCGTGGCCGCCGACGAAAACAACCGTCCGCTAACCCTCCTGCAAAACTGGACCAATCTGCTTCCCTCCACTCCCTAGCCTTACCTTCACAAACCCCTTCCTCGAACACCGAGCGCGGGGACATTGTCGTGTTTACCGGCTAGAAGAGTAGCGTCAGGTTGTCGAGGAAAGCATTTAACACGTCCGGAAGATCAGCGACCAAACACGCCCCCGTTCGACGGAGCAAGAAAAAGGCCGGACTTTTTGGTCCGGCCTCCGTGAAGACTGCGCCCGCTCTAAAGACCCGATCAGTGAGGCTTCTCCGTTTGTGGATGAGACTGCGCGGGTTTGGATTGCGCGGCCGTGGGTTGCTGGCGAGTTTGCACTTTTTGCGTTTGCACAGTGTGTCTCTGTTCGAGCTGTTGCGTCTGTTGCTGATGCTTTTGCTCGACTTGTTGCCTTTGCGCTTCGCTGGCGTTGTTCTTGCTCAATTGCTGGTGTTCCTTATTTTGTTGTTGCGCCAGTTTCTGGTGGTCCTGGTTTTGTTTGGCGACCAGAGTGTCCTGCTGCTTCTGATATTTCTGGTCGGTTTTGACGTTACCGGTGTTGGGCGTCGCGGCCTTATGGGGCGTCATGTCGCTCGCGTGCGCGGATGAGGCTGCGCGCGCCGCGACTGGAGGCCGGTCTTCAGGCTTAACATTCGCGGGCGCTGCGGTTTCTTTTCCGGATTCTCTGGTGGGAGCTGCGGCACGTTCATTGGCGCCTGCGGCCCCGCTTTCGGATCTCGCGGCAGCGGTGGCGGGCGGATTGCCGTGGTTGGCGGAAGCGCGCAGCTCCGGGTTGGAGCGAGCTTCGGCGATATTTGAGGTTTGCGCAGCGACGGGAGCGACGTGGCGCTCACGACCGGCAGCCTCCTGTTGCGCGGTGGCGCGGACTTCGATGCCCCCGCTGCCGCCGTTGAAGCTGACGCGAGTGTTATTCTCCGCGACCCTGGTGTTGTAAGTGTTGTGAATGATCGTGGCGTTCACGCGATTGACGGAGGTGTTGTACTCAAAACGCCCGCCGCTCCAGCGGCCGCCTTCGTAGCCGTTGCCGTTATAGCCGAAGCCGTAGCTGATGCCACCGTAAAACCCAACGGTCTGGCCCCAGTAACCTTCATGGAACGCGTACGCGTTTCCGCCCCAGCCCCAATAGCCGGGCGTCCAAAGGAAGCCCACTTCGGGTGGCTGAACCCAGTCGCCGGGGACCCAGAAATAACCGTCATCTCCGTAGCCCCAATAGCCGGGCGTCCAGATATAGCCGTCATTCATGCAGATAGGCTGTTCGTAGACAGGCAACACCGGCGGCGCGAGGGTGATGGAAAAACCGATTTGGCCAAACGCAGATCCCGAAACGGCCAGAAATAAAAGCGAGAGCACGAAGGAACGAACATTTAACAGATTACGCATTTGTACTTCTTTCTGCCCGGTTCAGCTTTCGTAGCCCGTTCGTGCATTTGGCTCGCGGACAGCTAGATTGAGGAGGGCGACTTACTGAAACAACATGGAGAACGGCTTTGGAAACCCACATTAGAACTTTCCGGCCAATCGAGCGATCGGGTACTTACGGTAGGAACCGGACAACGATGCGGTACCGCAATGCTCGAAGCCGCCATAGGCCGCGACGACATCCGCCTTCGCCGCCCATGGCTGTGATATAAAACTCTCTCACTCCTCGTGGATTAGAATTTCGGGCTGATTAGGACCTGCACGAACAAGGTAGAACGACGCTTCGCGACGTTACCGACCATCGGCTCTCCCGCGTCGTGATGTCTCCCGTGAACCGGACTGAAAACGAATGACCGCAGCAACGCGTAATGCAAACCTCGGCCGTCGCGTGTTTGGAGTAGCGGCTTTGGCCTCTGGCCTCATCACGCTGGCCTGGCACAACTCGAACGACGGGCTTCAACTGCGTTACGTGGTCTACGCCGCAGCCGCCGCCCTGATTTTCGGTGGCGCGGCGATTCAGTTCCGCCGCGCCGCGAAAGCGGGCGCCGCCGTCCTTGGTGCGGCTTATCTTGTCTTCGTCTTACGGTGCGTGCCAGGAATCGTCGCCGCACCGCAAATCTACAATAGCTGGGGCAACTTCTTCGAGCAGTTCTCTCTCTTGACCGGAGCGGCGCTCGTTTATGCGCGCTGGACATCCGCATGGTCGCCGGAAACGCTTCATCGAATCGGCGGGATTCTTTTGGGCATCTGTGCCGCTTCCTTTACCCTCGAACAGGCGGTTTATCTTGATGCTACCGCCAACCTTGTTCCGAAGTGGGTTCCGCCAACTCAGATGTTTTGGGCAATAACCACGACGGTTTTGTTCGCGCTCGCGGCCGTGGCTCTTCTTACGAATCGCATGGCACTTCTCGCCAGTCGCCTGCTGACCATCATGCTCCTCGGCTTTGGGTTACTCGTGTGGATACCGCTAGTTTTTTCTAGTCCCCACAATCATGCGAATTGGAGCGAGAACGCCGAGACCTTCGCGATTGCCGGAGCCGTATGGATTCTCGCTGATCTCCTCGGCGAGGATCGGCTGAATGCCTATCGCCCGCGATGACGGGAGGCGTGCCCGCTACCATGACGTATTCGGTTCGGACTTGCGACCGCCGGATCGCTCGCTCATGGACGGGCCATGAAACATTCCCAATCTCGAGCTTCGCGTAAGGCGGCAAATTCATTCATGCCAACAAAAAGGCTCGAGTACTCGGGGTCCGTGCCCTCCGGGCGGCATGTCTAAAATTGAACAGTTTAATCAACGGCCGTTTGGTATGAGTACGCGATGATCGGGCACTTCAACGTGGCGTGCATCCCCTAGGGACGCGCGGCGATTTGAAATGAACGCGGGTTGATCTCGACGGCCAGTTCGCTCCCGGCTTCGAACGACTTGGTGCTGTTGGCGTCAAGAATGCTGAATTTGAGATTATCCCGAAATCTGCGGAAACAAGGAGCCGCTCACATGCGCATTGATCTCTACACAAAGTCGATCCTCACACTCATCGCTTTGCTTCTTGCGGTAATCGTACTGAAGCCAATCTTCGAGCCTCAGCCCGCCATGGCCGAGGGAAAGTACGCAGCCGTCCAATTCTCCTATAGCGGCGGTAACCACGCGTTCTTCGATACCCGCAGCGGCGACGTATGGGAATATGGCGACAATGGCCAATTTCACCAGCACTACAAAGTGCATGAGTTTGGTAAGGACCACGATCGCGATCACGATCACTAAATCGGGACAGGGGGGGCGAGTCACCTGCTCGCCCCTCCCACACCACCCTACAAGCGGTGTTTTCTGCCTCTTACTTCGGTGTCTGAGCGGGCGGGTTTTCACTTGTCGGCGGCACAATCCCCTTGAGTCGCAAATAGGTCACCATGTTCCCATAGTGCTCATCCGTGTGCGCCGTATTGATCGAGAATACCGTCAGCTTCGCTAAATTAAAGTTGAAGAGTTTCACCATCTCGCTGCCTTTCGCATCGGTCATGCTGTCGAGTGCCTTGTTGCAGTACGCTACTCCGTCCTTCAGCGCAGCTACCAGGTCGGCCTTTGACGTCTTCGTTTTTTCGATGTCCTTTGCCGGGGCTGCTTCACCGATGGCTTGCGAGCAGAACGTGTACGAAGCGTCGGCCACGTGGCCAACGAGCTGGCCAAATGTGCGAACCTCCGGTGTCGGTTTGAAGGAATAGTTTTCTTCCGGCATTTTCTGCGCCGCGCCGACGACCGCGTTGCTCACAAACGAGTAGAAACCTTTTTCGCTCGCGGTAATCGGGTTCGCGGGCGCAGCGGACTGCGATGGTGACTTCTCCTGCCCGACGAGAGCAGCGGGAACTGCCATCAGTGCGACAAACATAAAACTGAGTCTTTTGTTCATGGAAACACCTTTCGGGAAATCATCCCACCTTGCGGGTCGTCCAAAAACCCGATAGGGGGTGGTAGTGCTTCATGGATACGATTAAAGCGACATATGGCCCGCAAGCTTCGCCAAAACGATCACCACACAGGGGATATGAGGTTCTGTGTAAACAAAAAACACTGCGAGACTGACAAAGGTCAGCGGGGCGATCACCATTTTCATCTTCATAACGAACTCCGTTCCGAACACCCGCAATCTACTATACGTATGAGGTGGCAAATTGTTTCGATCTATCTGCCATTCATTCTGCATGGAAATGAGCGAACCTGAGGGAGGCTCAAGCGGCGGCCCGCTTCGCTCGCTTCATTCGGCTAAGTCCCGGTAAGTCTTAGTGCTATGGCAATTTGCGCCCAAACGATTATTCTGAAGTGTGACGGAAAATCCAGACATCCCCCCGCAGACCCCGCCTCCGAAAGGCTCTCTCCGGTTCTACGTTCGATGGTTTCTCATCGGAGTCGCGCTTCTTTGGTCGCTTGCGGTGCTGATCCTGGTGGCTGCCCGGTGGATCGACCCACCGACCACCGCGGTCGAGATGGAGCGCCGCTGGCAAGCATGGATTCACCACACGCCGTATCGCAAACGCCACGAATTCGTTCCGCTGCGGCAAATCTCACCCGATTTCCAGCATGCGGTCATCGCCGCGGAAGACGGGCGCTTCTACCAGCATCACGGATTCGATTGGCACGCGATCGAACTCGCTGCTGAAGACGATATGGAAGGTGGCCGCATCCGCGGTGGGTCCACCCTTACGCAGCAACTGGTAAAAAATCTGTTCTTCGGAACCGGCCGCTCCATCCTCCGCAAGGGCGCCGAATTCACCCTTGTCCCGGTGGCCGAATTGGTCCTCGGCAAGCAGCGCATTCTGGAACTTTACCTCGACGTCGTCGAATGGGGCCCTGGTGTTTATGGTGCGGAATCGGCGTGCCGTTACTACTACCGAACCTCAGCTCGGAGCATCGACCGGCAACAAGCAGCACAACTCGCCGCAATTCTGCCGTTGCCCCTCAAGCGACGGCCCGATCACATGAATCACTATAGCGGACTCATTCTAGACCGGATGCGCCAAATGGGTTGGTAGTCGCGCCCCCCATCGTTGAACGCGACTTAACGGGCCAGTCGAATTGAAGCATCGCTCCGAAGAGCCTTTTATGCGCGTGCGCGTTCTACTGCCGCTGCTCGCCGAGTTCTTGTCCAATCCATTGGCCAATCCATAGGCTTGACACCACCGTTCCCCCGAGCGTACATAGTTGGTCAGGGCATCATCCCACCGCGTGTTCCAAATACTAGAGTCTGAAAACGATAAGTAAAGTTATGAAAATCATAGTGGTCGGCGGTAGCGGACTCCAAAGTTGATGGGTTAGGGCAAGTTCGACTGACGGAAAGTTCGACGCATTTCACGAAAAACCTGTTCAAAGGGCGGAAGAGTCGCCATCTGGTAGGCGAGCCGAGTGTTCCAAAGAACCCGTAGCCTGGCTTCCTTGCGTGCAAGCGCGGCTTGCAGACCTTCACAAGGTTTTTGACGGAATTCCAATTCTTGGCAAATCGCAGGAACGATGCGATCGAGCCGGACTTCCTCGTTTTCGGTGAGATGCCAAAGGTCGTAAAGGTCGCGAGGTTCGCTTCGGGCCGGGTCGGTGAGAGCGAGGGTTTTTTCAGCGGCGATTTCGTCGAGGGAATAGACGAGAATGGCCCGGTCTTCGGGAAGGTCGGCGAATTCCGGACAGCCGCGAAGGACCGGCTTCTCTACGAGCGGGAAAGAGAGCACTTCTTCGATAGTGACATCCACCTTCACGTCATTGTTTCCGGGAAGAGGGCCGGCATAGCGGAGGTAGAAGGTGTAGGTGTTGAGGCGCGCGCGCGGGTCCTGGCGGTCGAAGGTGAATTGAATGCCGGATTGCTGCTGGACCGTAGCGTATACGCGCTCAAGTCGCGCGCGGATCTCCTCGAAGGGCAGCGGCTCGCGCAGAGTGAAGTCCAGGTCTTCTGAAAAGCGGTAGTCAGGGAAGTAGCATCGCTTCAGGGCCGTGCTCCCTTGAAAGCCAGGGCGGATTTCAACTTCGATTGGGAGAGCGCGTTCAAGAGCCATGCGAGGCAATAATCTCGTTCGAGAACGTCCTCACGAATGCGGAGTCCGCCACCGGCTGCGAGACGATTGGAGAGCAGGGAGATGTTCCGTTGTGGGATCACTCACGTGCTCCGCACGGCCAGCAGTTCGTCGGCCGGGATGTTGAGTTGCAGCCGCCATTTGGCGATGTGCGAACCTTCGCGCGGCAAAGAGGGATCGAGTGGAACGTAGGTGGCCGTCAAACTATCCCGGAGCGACCGCAGGTCGGCCTCTGCGGCGAGGGAAAAGAGTTCGAGCAAGTACCCGAGGCGACGGTGGATGGCTCCGACATGAAGGCGCTTGGCGTAGTCGAGCAGTTTTGCGACGGAAATGTCGGCATGGCGCATCCAGAGACCTTTGGCGACGTCTGTGATGCCGCCGCAGTACTCGGGGTTCCGCAGTCCGTCGAGGATAGTCCGCTCGAGGTCACTGATTTCGACCGATTCCTGTTTGGTGACCCAGTGGATGGTGTTCCCGAAAAAGTTCTTGGTCTTCAAAAAAAGAAAATGGAATTGGGTGCCGTGCAGCGTTTGCCTGGGAATTCGTTTGGTGCTCGATACGAAAATGACGAACTGCGGTTGAGTCACCATCCGGTGAAGTTCCATGGCGGACGCGTGGGAGAGGAAATACGGCGTGCCGGCGACCAGGTAACGCGCGACGAGGTAGGGATTGCCGGCGTATTCGACCGAGCTTCCGAGTTCCGGCGGAACGATCACAAAGAGACCACGCTTGAGCCGTGACACGAGCCCTCGTTTTTGAGCTTTGTGAAGCAGACTGCTGGCGAGGGGAACGGTGAGCCCGGTAATTTGTGCGGCATCTGCCGTCGTGAATGTGGTGCGTCCCGAGTCGTAGAGAGCCATGAGGAGGTTAGCCATGCGCCCGCGGCTGGTTTTCAGTTTGGAATTATGGTTGTTCGGCATTAGTTGGCCCAGAGGGCAAACAGGTATGCACAAAGCATAATTAATGTGAGATCGAATGTTAAGACGATCGCCTGACAGGCAAACTATTAAGCGGATAACATAATCATCAACATCAACCAGCTTTCGTCAATTTGGTCGACGGCCTGGAGTTCCCGTCTCGGGTCACAACGCGGATTCTCCTTTACACGAACCGGAGAAGCCGCGCGTCAAGACCGCGTGATTTTCGCACCTGTCGTAGTGCGCGTGGAGCCCTGTAAAGGCGTCTAACGTATCAAACCGGCACGCCCTCAGTTCGCCGACGAACGCCCACCGCGCTCCGCCGCAAATCTTTCCATCCCGCGAGCTCTCGCCTTCGCGGCCTCTTCTTCTCGGTTCCGCGGTGGCGCATTCGTCTCGAGCGCCCGCAGCAACCGTTTGGAAACCTCCGCCACCTCCTCCACCGCCGCCAAAAACGCCGCCTCATTCGCCTTCGACGGCTTCGTAAACCCACTGATCTTTCTCACATACTGCAGCGACGCCGCACGGATCTCATCCGTCGTCACCGGCGGCGCGAAATTAAAAAGCATCTTGATATTTCGGCACATGAGTCAGCTCCTTCTCCGGCATCGGCGGTTCATAGTAATCCTCTGAGAAGCCGTGCCCCCGCCTGCCAACGACGTCTACAAGTAATTTAGTCCGCGCCCTTCGCACTCTGCTTTCTGCTCTCGTACTCGTCATGCCGCCGCACAAAATCCATGGGCTTCTTTTCGTTGCGGCCCTTCGGCGCGCAATCCAGAATCATCAATGCGCCAATCCACTCCTCGTGCCCGCGCGCATAACTCGAATAAGTATGGAACACCTCGCCATTCACATCCTTATAAAACGCGCTTACCACATGCGCTTCCGTCCCCTTTGAATCGGTCGGTACCGTCTGCTCTTCATAGTTATGGAAAATCCTCCCAGCGGCTAAATCCTCCGGCTGGAACGACGCCTGATAATCGTAGTTAAAATCGCTCCCGGACGCCGACACCCACGGAAACTTCCAACCCATCCTCCTCTTATACGCCTCGATTTCCGCCAGCGGCGCCCGCGATACCACCATCAGCGTCACGTCGTGGTGTTCGAGATGTGGCCGCGCCCCCTCCAAGTGGTCTGATACGAAAGAGCAGCCCGGACACCCAGCCGCCCAACCAGGACCAAGCATGAAGTGATACACCACCAACTGACTGCGCCCGTCAAAAAGTTCCGTCAACGTCTTTTTTCCCGCAGGCGTTTCAAATACGTATTCCTTTTCCACCTTCTCCCACGGCAACGCCAATCGCTTCGCGTTGATCCGATCCCGCAGATGCGTCATTTCCTTTTCTTCGAGCAGCAGCGCCTTGCGCGCCGTAAGCCATTCTTCATGAGAAATTACCGGATGCTGTGGCATAAGAATCCTCCTCGCACATCGCCAATCTTACCTTCCGCACATCACCCCATCAACGCATTCTCTTGGCATGCCTCGGCGGTCGGTATTTGCGCCGTCGCCATCCCGACCGCTAGAGACAAAGCTGCCCTCATCGGAACGATCCGCAATCCACCCAAATCGTCGGGAACCATTTTTTGTCTCCCCCGGAATATACCCGTGGAAGGCAGTTGCGGCGTCTTATCTACCAGAGATGACCATCCTAAAAGATGTTCCAGACGACGTACTGCTGCGCCGGGCCTCCAGAGGGGATGAGGAAGCCTTCACCCTGGTGTACCGCCGCCACCAAGCGGCCATTTACCGTTTTGCGCTGCGCATGACCGGCAGCGCGTGGGCCGCCGAAGAAATTGTTCAGGACGTCTTTATGACCTTGGTGCGTGATCCGCAAAAATATGATGCGCGCCTGGGCACCGTTTCCGGATTTCTCTACGGCGTGGCGCGCAATCGCGTTTTGAAACATCGCGAACGCTTGCCGAGGGAAGTGGCGCTAGAAGAAAGAAACGAAGACGGCAGCGGAAAGGGCGTGCTGCTGCAAGATCCCAGCACTCCGGCGAGCTGGGCGGAAAAACGCGAGCGCACCGCGCAAGTTCGCTCCGCCGTTCTGGAGCTGCCGGAAGAATTTCGCGAAGCCGTCGTTCTTTGCGAACTGCAGGAACTGAGTTACGAAGAAGCCGCCGTTGCCGCCGGTTGCCCCATCGGTACCATTCGTTCGCGGCTGCATCGCGGACGCGCGCTGCTGCTCGCCAAGCTGGAAATATTGCGCGAAGTGCCGCGCCGCGTCAGCGCCGCGCGCTGATGATTTTATGAAGGCGGATGGCTCCGCGCGACTGAAGATTTTGACGTGAAGTTCGATGTGAATAGAGTTGCTGGGCCGTGTGGAAACGTTCGGAAAGGCAAATGTCGTGGCTATGAACTGTGAAGAATTCGCGGCGATCGGTTTGGACCCGGAACAACAAGGCGAGTTTGCTCGCGCACAGCAAGCCGCCGCGCGCGAACATTCCATCGCTTGCCCAAGTTGCGCCGCGCTGGCGGAATCGTGGGAAGCCGCGCGCGTCGAACTGCACTTGCTCGCCAGCTCGACCAGCCTTGCCGAAACTCCGCCCCGCGTCGAAATGCGCTTGCGCCAGGAATTTCGCACCCGCCACCAAACTTTGAAAACACGACGCGCCGCGGTCGTCACCTCCTGGGCGCTAGCTGCCGTTGTCCTGCTCGCCGCAGGAATCAGCTGGTCTACTTGGCGCGCCCAACATTACGCGAAGCCTGCTGCGATGGCCGGCAATCTTGATTCTGCCGTGAAAAATTCCAGCGTTGCAAAATCGGACGCTGAAAATTCCGTCGCGCCTGTTGCGGACGAAAACGCTACGTTGGTCGCGGACAATGAAGAAGACGGTTTCACCGCGCTGCCCGGCGCAATCTCCGCGGACAACGAAGATGCTGCGATCGTGCGCGTGCGCATGCAACGATCTTCGCTCGGCGCTTTCGGTCTCGCTGTAAATGAAGAGCGCGCCGCCGACTGGATCCAGGTGGATTTGCTGGTGGGCGACGATGGATTACCGCAAGCGGTACGCGTGCCCCAAGCGCAATGAAGATCGCGCGCGGCGAAATGCCAGCGCGTGGCAGCGGCCAAAACGAGTTTAGAACGATCGGGAGAGAACGAGGAGAAACGCGAATGAATCGCAAATTGTTGACGAATCTGGCAGTAGCGGGCGTGTTGGTAATTAGCTCGGGAATCGCGCGCGCGCAAGGCCCGCACCACGGTGGCCCTCCGGGCGGCCCGTTCGGTCCCATGGAGCTGCTCGGATTTCAAGGCGGGCACGACGGAAAAGTTGTGAAAGGTGCGCCGTTCTCCGCGACCGCCACTTCCGACACCACGCATACGCTTTCCGACGGCACGGTGATTCACCGCACCGCGCAAATTAATTTGAGCCGCGACAGCCAGGGCCGTGCGCGCCACGAACTCACTACTTCGAGTCTCGGGCCGCTCGCCAATTCCGGCGCGCCGAAAACCATGGTGATGATTTCTGACCCTGTGGCCGGCGTAAAGTACATGCTCAACACCGGCGAAAAAGTTGCCTACAAGGTGACCAAGCCTTCTGGGGCCGGCGCCGCGGACGCGGGAGCCGGAGCTGACGCCTTCCATCAAAAAATGGAAGCGGAAATGGCAGCCGAAGAAGCCTCCGGTCTGCTCAAGAAAGAGTCTCTCGGCACGCAAGTGATCAACGGCGTGAGCGCGGAAGGCACGCGCATCACGAAAACTATTCCGGCCGGAAAAATCGGAAACGATCGCGCCATGCAAGTCGTTTCCGAGCGCTGGTACTCTCCCGACCTGCAAATCGTGGTGAAGAGCACGCACAGCGATCCGCAAACTGGAACTACCACGTACCAACTGATGAACATCCAAAAAACCGAACCGGCGGCGAGTTTGTTCGCCGTACCGGCGGACTATACCGTGACCGCGGGACACCCGGGCGGTCATCACCGCGGAGGACCTGGCGCCGCGGGCATTGGCGCGAATGCGCCGCCACCGGCGACCGAATAATTTCTGCGAATCCGCCGCGAAGGAAATTCGCGGCGGATGTCGCGGCCAAATCGTTTGCAGTGCGATTTGGAAATAGCGAGCTTCTCTCCTGAAGACGGTTGGCGCCTTTTTCACAGCAATCGATCGCTGCGAAAAGGGCGTTGCCGTTTGGATACGAGAAAATTCGAGCGGCGCCGCGACGATGCTCGGGCTCTGAGTGCGGGACGTCTAGTATCTTTCCGTGCGAGCATCGGGGGTTTTGGCCGGCACCTCGGGAAACCCAATGGCGCGATCGAGCAGTTCGATGACGTGCAATACTTTCTGATTGGTGTGGTGCAGCGCGGCGCCCGCGCGTAGTTGCAGCAAGCAGCCGGGATTCGCGGTGATGATGAGCTCGGCGTTCGTGGATTTGGCGTGCTGCATTTTTCCGGCGAGCAGATCGAGCGAAGTTTTGGTTTGCGTGATGTTGTAGCTACCGGCGGAGCCGCAGCAAATTTCCGCGTACGGCAATTCCACTAACTCGAGATTGGGAATGGCGCGCAGAAGCTGGCGCGGAGCTTCGCGAACTTTTTGGCCGTGTAGCAAGTGGCAGGAATCCTGGTAGGTAACGCGAATTTTGGTAGTGGGCGAGGAAACCGGTACCGCCGATGAAGGTTTTCCGGCGACAGCATCGAGTGATTTGTCGCCGTGGTGCGAAGGCGAGCTGCGCGAGGAATCGAGCGAGATTGGGTTGATCGGGGCGGAGAGTCCGAGCTGCG
>Ga0182024_10013272_pt1 | contig 16123 bp, 13 predicted proteins | sample P32metaG_FD_120480 | JGI IMG/M metagenome (GOLD analysis project Ga0182024, IMG submission 120480) | Permafrost microbial communities from Stordalen Mire, Sweden - P3-2 metaG (Illumina Assembly) | ecosystem: Environmental > Terrestrial > Soil > Wetlands > Permafrost | place: Sweden: Stordalen... | reverse complement strand
CGCTGGCACTGGGTCAAGGGCCACGCCGGCCATGACGAAAACGAACGCGCCGATCAACTGGCGCGCGACGGCGTCGCGATGGCGCGACTGCAGCGTTGAGCACCGGAACCGTGGCGTCATCCTTCGAGACGCAACGCTTCGCGATGCGCCTCAGGATGAGGTCTAACCCCTCATGGTGAGGAGCGCGGCCACGCCGCGCGTCTCGAACCACGAGGCCGCTGGAGGCGCAATGACAGGAACTTACAGCTGTCCGAGCAGGGTATCGCCGCCGGAAACCTCGACCTTGCCGGGCGCCGGCTCGCGGTTGAGCTGCTTGACCACGCCGTCTTCGACCAGCATCGAGTAGCGATGCGAGCGGATGCCGAGGCCGTTGCCGGATGCGTCGAGCTCCATGCCGATCGCCTTGGTGAATTCGGCATTGCCGTCGGCGAGGAACACCGCTTCATCGCGCTGGTCGGTGTCGCGCTTCCACGCGTTCATGACAAAGGCGTCATTGACCGAAACGATCGCGATCGTGTTCACGCCCTTGCCCTTGATGGCGTAGGCGTTGAGGAAAATGCTCGGCAGATGCATCTTGTGGCAGGTGCCGGTATAGGCGCCGGGCACCGCGAACAGCGCCACCTTCTTGCCCTTGAAGATGTCGTCGGTGGTCTTGACCTGCGGACCCTCCGCCGTCATCACGCGAAATTTCGCCTCGGGCAGCTTGTCGCCAACTTTGATCGTCATCGTCAATTCTCCTTGAATGGGCGGAAATGTCTTAGCACTACTGAGTCCGCAGCGAAATCCGGGATGCGGCACAAAGGACCCCGGATTACGCTTCGCTGCATCCGGGCTACAGGCAGGTGGCCGTCAGGCCGCCGCGGCCTTCTTTTCATCGCGGAGCTCGCGGCGCAGGATCTTGCCGACATTGGTCTTGGGCAGGTCGGTGCGGAATTCGATCTGTTTCGGGACCTTGTAGTTGGTGAGCTGCGTACCGCAGAACTTGATGATGTCCTCGGCGGTGACGTTCGGGTCCTTCTTGACGATGAACGCCTTGACAGCCTCGCCCGAGCGCGCGTCGGGAACGCCGATCACGGCACATTCCAGCACGCCGGGATGACTCGCGATTACTTCCTCGATCTCGTTGGGATAGACGTTGAAACCCGACACCAGGATCATGTCCTTCTTGCGATCGACGATCTTGGTAAAGCCGTCCGGGCTCATCACGCCGATGTCGCCGGTGCGGAAGTAGCCGTCCGGCGTCATCACGTTGGCGGTCTCTTCCGGCCTGTTCCAGTAACCCGCCATCACCTGCGGGCCCTTGGCGCAGATTTCGCCGGGCTCGCCGAGCGGCAGCTCGTTGCCGTCGTCGTCGCGGATCGAGAGCCAGGTCGAGGGCACGGGAATCCCGATCGAACCCGAGAAGCGGTCGGTATCGGCGGGGTTGCAGGTCAGCGTCGGCGAGGTTTCCGACAGCCCGTAGCCCTCCGACAGCGCACAGCCGGTGGTCTTCAGCCAGGCTTCCGCAACCGCCTTCTGGGTCGCCATGCCGCCGCCGAACGACGTCTTCAGTCTGGAGAAATCGAGCTTGTCGAAGCCGGGCGTATGCAGCAGCCCGTTGTAGAGCGTGTTGACCGCCGGGAAGCTGTTGACCTGGTATTTCGCAAGCTCCTTGATAAAGCCCGGCATGTCGCGCGGGTTGGGAATCAGGAGATTGACGCCGCCGGCGCGCATCGCCAGCAGGAAGCACGCGGTCAGCGCGAAGATGTGGTAGAGCGGCAGCGCGCAGACAATGAACAACTGGTCGACATGCGGCGGCTTCTTCAGCGCCGGCTGCAGCCAGGCATCGTTCTGCAGCACGTTGGCGAGGATGTTGCGATGAAGCAGCGTCGCGCCCTTGGAGATGCCGGTGGTGCCGCCGGTATATTGCAGGAAGGCGACGTCGTCGGGCGCGAGCTTCGGCTTGTTCAGCTTCATGCCGCGGCCGGTGGTCACCGCGTCGTTGAACAGCACGGCGCCCGGTATCGAATAGGCCGGTACCATTTTCTTGACCCGCCGCACCACCAGATTGACGATCATGCCCTTGAGGCCGAGCAGATCGCCCATGCTGCCGACGATGACGTGCTTCACCGCGGTGTTGGCGATCACCTTCTGCACGGTGGTGGCGAAATTCTCCAGCACGATGACCGCCTCGGCGCCGGAATCCTTGAGCTGGTGTTCGAGTTCGCGCGGGGTGTAGAGCGGGTTGACGTTCACCACCGCATAGCCCGCGCGCAGCACCGCGGCGGTCGCGATCGGATACTGCAATACGTTCGGCATCATCAGCGCCACCCGGGCGCCCTTTTGCAGGCCCTTGCTTTGCAGATAGGCGGCGAGCGCCGCCGACATCTCGTCGAGATCGCGGTAGCTGATCGACTTGTCCATGCAGATGAAGGCCTTGCGGTCGCGAAACCTGGCAAAGCTTTCTTCCAGCAACTCGACCAGAGATGCGTATTGGGTGACATCGATATCGGCGGGCACGCCAGCCGGATATTGCTTGAGCCAGATCCGCTCCATGGTATTTCCCCTCCGCTTGATGGCCCCGTCGTTCTGGAATGGGGAGGCCTTGTTGTCGGCAGTATTGAGCAAGCCGACGGCCGATGGCAAGCGGCGCCGGGCGCGGTCACGATCGGTGACCGAAAAAGCCGATTTTGGTGGCCAAAAGCGCCCCAAAGCGTTTTCGAGCGAAGTGGATACCGGTTCGCGTGAGGAAAACGCGTCAAAACAAGAAACTGGAGCCCGGTTCTGATTCAATCAGAACCGAACAGGCTCTAAGTGCGCGGCGTGGCGGTCTTTTGATTGGCGGGCGCGGCGTCGCCGGTGGTGCTCTTCGCGGCGGGTTTGGTCGAGCGCCTCGCCGTTGCCTTGGGTTTTGCCGGCTTGGCCGCCGCGGCGGCGGCCTTGTCGTCGGCCTTGGGTGCGGCATCGGGCTTGGCATTGGCGTGCCGGACCGCGGCGGGCTTGGCCGCGGTTCGGGCCTTGGCGTCCTTGCCGGCGTCCTTACCGCTATCCTCGGCTGCGGCCTTCGGCGCGGTCGCGTTGTCGGGCTTTTTCGCCGCCATCTGCGACTTCTTTTTTCCGCGATGCCGTGGCGCCTGCTTCTCGCTGTCCGCGGCAAACGCGGCAATCAGCGCCGCGCCGGTCCTGGTCGGGCCGGTATAGACCTGGATCGGCTCCGATGGAGCCGCCGGCGCTGCCAGCAGTTCGGCTGGTTTCGTCACCGGCGGCTGCAGCCCGGCGGCGAAAAACGTCACGCCGCTCTCGCCACTGCCCGAAGTGCCGGCGGTGCCGGCGACCGTTTCCTCGTCCTCATCGCTCGACGGGTGCTTGTGCTTGCCGCCGCACATCTCGTCGCGCAGGTTCGGCGGCGAGGCGTCGATCGGCACCAGATTGTCGACCGTGCCGAGCGACGGCCGCAGCCATGACAAGGTGTTGCTGGAAAAGCCGCGATCGAGCAGCTGGGCGGCCCGGACCGCGCGCATGGTGCCGGACGACGCACCCAGCACCACTGCGATCAGCCGCTTGCCGTCGCGGGTGGCCGACGCCACCAGATTATAGCCGGATGCGCAGATGAAGCCGGTCTTGAAGCCGTCGGCGCCCGGATAGCGCCCGATCAGCTTGTTGAAATTCTGCGTGACCTTGCGGCCATAGCGGATCGAGGGGATGTGAACGAAATATTCATATTGCGGCAGGTCGCGAATGATCGCACGCGCCAGGATCGCCAGATCGCGCGCCGAGGTGATCTGGCCGTCGGCGGGCAGGCCGTTCGGATTGACATAGCTCGTCTGCGTCATGCCGAGCCGTTGCGCGGTCTCGTTCATCATGGCGGAAAAGCCGTCGATCGAACCGCCGACGCCTTCGGCGAGCACCACGGCCATGTCGTTGGCCGATTTCACCAGCATCATCTTGAGCGCGTTGTCGACGGTGACCTGGGTGCCGGGCCGGAAGCCCATCTTCGACGGCGACTGCGAGGCCGCGGCCGGCGAGACGTTCAGCAGGGTATCGAGTGTAATGCGTCCATCCTTGACCGCTTTCAGCGTGACATAGGCCGTCATCAGCTTGGTCACCGATGCGGGATACCACGGCATGGTGGCGTTTTCGGCCTGCAACACCTTGCCGCTATCGGCCTCGATCAGCAGCAGCGCCTCGGCATGGACATGACGCGGCGCCAGGATGGCGAGTCCCGCAGCGAGCACGATCCAGTTCAGCGATGACTTGCGAAGCAGCGGGAGAAAAAATTGCACGATCCGATTCCGGTCTTTGAGACGCGCCTCCGAAGCGGAGGTGCTGGCATGTGAGGTTCGGGTTTCAAGCGTGTCCGGCACCGTCGGTTACGGCGGTTCGAACCTATACCGGCTTGTTCGCCCGGAACAGACCTTGTGCGATCAAATCATGGACGAAATACGCCGAATTTTGTTGACGCTCAAATCTTCAGCGCCGCGCTCGCCTTGTCCTGGGCGTGAAGCCCGGACCGCGGATTCTCCGCAATCATGAACTGAGCGCGCGCGAGTTCCGCAAAACGGCCGCCTTTCGCGATCAGTTCATCAAAAGTTCCGGTTTCGATCACGCGTCCGCCATCGAACAGCAGGATGCGCGTGGCTTTGCGAACGGTCGAAAGCCGGTGGGCGATCACAAAACTGGTACGTCCCTTCATCACTTCGTCGAGTGCGGCATTGACCCTGGCTTCGGTCACGGCATCGAGCGCACTCGTCGCCTCGTCGAGGATCAGGATCGGCGGATCCTTGAGCAGCGCGCGCGCGATCGACAGCCGCTGCCGCTCGCCGCCGGACAGCATCCGGCCGCGCTCGCCGACATTGCTGTCGAATTTCCGTTCGCTGCGCTCGATGAATTCGAGCGCCTGGGCGCGGCCCGCCGCGATCCGCATCTCCTGCTCGGTGGCGTCCGGCTTGCCGACCCGAAGATTATCGGCGATCGAGCGGTTGAACAGCAGCGCTTCCTGAAACACGACGCCGATATTCCGGCGCAGCGCGCTCAGCGTCAGGCCGCGAATATCCATGCCGTCGATCCGGATGAAGCCCGACTGCGGATCGAAGGCGCGGTGCAGCAGCGCGATCGCGGTCGATTTGCCGGCGCCGGTCGGGCCGACCAGCGCGATGGTCTCGCCGGGCAGAGCGGTGAAGGAAAGGTCCTCGACCGCAGGCCGCTTGCCGTCATATGAAAACGAGACGTCGTGGAATTCGATCAGGCCGGCGAGGCGCCCGGGATCGATCGCATCCGGCCGGTCGCGGACCGCCGGCACCGCGTCGAGCACGTTGAAGAACTCCTGCAGCCGGGGCGCCTCCATGAACACGCTGTTGATGAAGCTGACCACCTGCTCGAGCTTCTGGATCAGCATGGTGGCGAAGCTCACGAACATCACGATCTCGCCGACGGTGGTGAGGCCCTGCTGGTGCAGCACGATGCCGACGGTGAAGATCGCGAGCACGGTGATGGTGGTCGAGGCCCGGGTGACGACGGTGACCAGCGCCCACCACGACAACACCGGCATCTGCACCGCCAGCAGCTTGTCGGCGACGAAGCGCAGGCCCTGCACCTCGGCATCGATGCGCACGAAGCTTTGCACCAGCGCGACATTGCCGAGCGCGTCGGAGGCGCGCGCGGACAGGTCGCTGTAATGCGCCTCGACCTCGCTTTGCATGCCGTAGGTCTTGCGCACCACCAGCGTCGTCAGCACCGTGAATACCACGCACAGCACGAACAGCAGGATCGCCAGCCGCCAGTTGATGTAGAACGCGAGCGGCAGCAGCACCACCAGCGACAGGATCGCGGCGAAATGCTCGCGGAAGAATCCGAGCCACAGCCGCCACAGCGAATCGGTGCCGTTCAGCATCACCTTCATCAGCCGGCCGGAATGGGTGCCGGTGTGAAAGGTCAGCGGCAATTGCATGATGTGCTCGAAATAGCTGGTCAGCACCGCCTGACGCTGGCGGTGCGCCAGCCGGTCGGCGTGCAGCGCGACCGCGGCGCTGCAGCCGATGGTGAACAGGCCGAATCCAGCCCAGGCCGCCAGCAGCGGCCAGGCCGATGCCGAGCCGGAGGAGGGATTGCCGGAGAGCACGTCGACGATGCGCCCGAACAGCACCGGCTCGGCGAATTGCGCCCCGGCCAGCAGCAGGTTGGCGCCGGCCAGGATCCAGCCCAGCCGCGCCTCCGTGCCGAGCAGCTGCAGGACGCGCGCGTAGAGGCGAAGCAGGGACATGCCGGGGGGCCCGCGGAACGAAGCTTTCAGGCCGGCATTCTAGGCAGGGAACGCCCGCGGCGATATAGCGCCCGCGCCGGCGATCTGGCGATCTGCCACCGCTCCCCGATCCGCGGCCGCGGGGCGGCTCACGGGCCGGTCGATTCATGGTTTTGTCACCCGGCCGTTAACACGCTGGCGACCAGTTTGGATTAAGTATGGCAGGATGAGTGATTCGCTCGAGCGGCTTTACCTTGCGGTGATCGCGGCCAAGGATCTCGATCCGGCGGTTTCGCGAACCGCCCGGCTGTTTCAGCGCGGCCCGTCCAAAATGGCGAAAAAACTCGCCGAGGAAGCCATCGAGGTCGTGATCGACGCGGTCAACGGCAAGCCGGATGCGGTGGTGCGCGAGAGCGCCGATCTACTCTACAATCTCACGGTCTTGTGGGCATCGGCCGGCGTCGAGCCCGACGACGTCTGGCGCGAGATGGAGCGGCGCGAGCACCTGCTCGGAATCGCCGAGAAGCTGCCGAAATCGGCGGTGAAACTGCCGAAGGCATCGCCATCGCCGGTGGCGCGGCGATCAATTGTCGCGCTCGCAGGCCGCAATCTCCGCAAACGTCACTGAGGCTTGCCGGATTTCTCCGGCTTCGCGCCATGGACAAATCGGCGCCATGATGGTTCATCGCCGCCATGCTGAGACGAATTTACGACTGGTGCATTGACGCCGCCCACAAGCCCTATGCGCTCTGGATCATGGGGGCGGTGGCCTTCGCCGAAAGCTCGTTCTTCCCGGTGCCGCCCGATGTGATGCTGATCCCGATGTCGCTGGCAAGGCCGCAGCGGGCCTGGCTCTATGCCGGAATCTGCACCGCGATGTCGGTCCTGGGCGGCATGCTCGGCTATGCCATCGGTGCGCTGCTGTACGATTCGGTCGGCCATTGGCTGATCAACCTCTATGGTCTCGCCGACAAGGTCGAGAGCTTCCGGGCCTCCTATGCGCAATGGGGCGCGTTGATCATCATCGGCAAAGGCCTGACCCCGATCCCCTTCAAGCTCGTGACCATCGCCTCCGGCTTTGCCGGCTACAATATCTGGCTGTTCGTGCTGTGCTCGATCATCGCCCGCGGCCTGCGCTTTTTTATCGCCGCGGTCCTGCTCAATCGCTACGGCGAGTGGATCCGGATCCGGATCGAGCGCCATCTGGCGCTGTGGGTGGCGCTCGGGGTCGGCGTAGTGGTGCTCGGTTTCATCATCGCGTTTCGCATGCTGTGACGGCGCGCCGAGCGGCTTTGCCGGCGCCAGGCTTCGGGCTACGTTCGACCCATGCTTGACCGATCGCGTCATCTGATCGCACGCGCCGGCACGGCGGCTGTGACCGCGGCCGCGGCGCTGCTGATGCTGGCGGCCGCGCTCGGCACCGCCTGGCCGCAGGGCACGCCGCCACCCGCGCCGGCTACCCAGAGCGAGCCGGCGGCAGCGGGCCAGCCGCCGCCGCAAGGCTCGCCCGCGCCGCCCGACAATCCCGGCCTGATCAACCAAATCGGCAAGTTGTTCGATAAGCTGCCGACGCTGAAAACCCCGGGTGAAACCATCGACGACCTCAACGCCCGCGCCAGGGATGCGGCCGACATCTTGTCGCGCCTGACCAAGCCCTCGCTGGTCACCGGGCGGATGATCTGCCCGCTATCGCCGAACGGCGCGCCGGACTGCAAGGCCGCATCCGATAAATTGTGTCAGGCCAAGGGCTTCAAGGAGGGCAAAAGCCTTGCCTCGGACGCGTCCGAGACCTGCTCGGCGAAAGTGCTGATCCCGGGCCGGGCCCGAAAGCCGGGCGATTGCCGCACCGACACCTATGTTACCAGCGCGCTATGCCAGTAGTGCGGCTGTCGGGATCGCGATTGCCTTCTTGGTATGATGTCTGGCATCCTTAAACCGGGGCCTCGCTCCTCACCTCGAATAACCACAAGGGTCGTTCCGAATGTCCATGCCTGCCTTGTTCAAGGGCCGTCTGTCGATTCCGGTGATCGGTGCACCGCTGTTCATCATTTCCGTGCCCGATCTCGTGATCGCGCAGTGCAAGGCAGGAATCGTCGGATCGTTTCCGGCGCTGAACGCGCGGCCGCCGGCGCTGCTCGACGAATGGCTGGCGCGGATCAGGCAGGAGCTTGCGGCATATGATCAGGCGCATCCCGAGCGGCCGTCGGCGCCGTTCGCGGTGAACCAGATCGTGCATCGGTCGAACAACCGGCTCGATCAGGATCTGGCGCTGTGCGAGAAACACCGGGTGCCGATGATGATCACCTCGCTCGGCGCGCGCGAAGAACTCAATCAGACCGCGCATCGCTGGGGCGGCATCGTCTTCCACGACGTCATCAACCAGAAATTCGCCCACAAGGCGATCGAGAAGGGCGCCGACGGCCTGATCCTGGTCTCGGCCGGCGCCGGCGGCCATGCCGGCGAGATCTCGCCGTTTGCCTTCGTGGCCGAGACCCGGCAATGGTTCGATGGACCGATCGCGTTGTCGGGTGCGATCGGCAACGGTCGCGCGATCCGCGCCGCGCGGCTGCTCGGCGCCGACTTCGCCTATATCGGCTCCGCTTTCATCGCCACTGCCGAGGCCAATGCGGTGGCGGGCTACAAGCAGATGATCACCACCTCGACCGCGGAGGATATCGTCTATTCCAACCTGTTCACCGGCGTGCATGGCAATTATCTGAAGCCGTCGATCGTCGCGGCCGGAATGGATCCCGACAATCTTCCGGAATCCGACGCCTCGAAAATGAGTTTCGGCACCGACGCTGCCGGCGAGCGCGCCAAGCCGAAGGCGTGGAAGGAAATCTGGGGCAGCGGCCAGGGCGTCGGCAGCGTCGGCAAGATCGTGCCGGCCGCCGAATTGATCGCGCGGTTCAGACGGGAATATGCCGAAGCGGTCGACCCGGCGCTGTGATGCTCGGCGACACCGATGCGGTCCCGGCCATGACCATGCGAGCGTGCTGATGGACGCCAGGCGGCCTGCGCTTCCCATGACCGGCGGCTGCTTATGCGGCGCGATCCGGTACGAGATCGCGTCGTTTCCGCTGTTGCTCTACACCTGCAACTGCACCGATTGCCAGACCGCGTCGGGCAGCGCGTTCGCGCTGAACATGCCGATATTGGCGCGCGACCTTCACATTCGCCGGGGCGAGCCGAAGCCATGGTGCCATACCTCGCCGGCGGGCGTCGCGGTGATATCCTGGTTCTGCGCCGATTGTGGCAGCCGGCTCTACGGCGACCGCGCCGGGCGCGCCGAGATCGTCAACCTTCGTGCCGGCACCCTCGACGACACCTCATGGCTGGTGCCGGTGGCACATATGTTCATGAAGAGCGCCCAAGCCTGGGTAAAGCCGGCGGCCGATGCCGAATGCCACGACGTCGGACCGGCCGACTTCCAGCCGCTGGCCGCGGCCTGGCGGGTGCGGTGGCCGGAGTTCTTCCCGCAAAAATAGTCCCATCGGCTGTGGAACTGTATGGTGCCGCAAGGGTTTGGTCCCCGTTAGGGGGTGCCATGCATTCTGTGAAAACATTCGCTGACAAGGCGAAGACCGGTATTTGGGGCCTGGACGATATCCTCGCGGGAGGATTTTCCCGCGGCCATCTTTTCCTGGTTGAGGGCACTCCGGGCACCGGCAAGACCACGATCGCGCTGCAATTCCTGCTCGAAGGCGTCAAGGCCGGGGAGAAGTGTCTCTATATCACGCTGTCGGAAACCGACCGCGAACTGCGCGAGGGGGCGGCATCCCATGGCTGGTCGCTCGACGACGGCATCGAGGTGTTCGAACTGTTGCCGCCGGAGAGCCTGCTCGATTCCGAGCAGCAGCAGAGCCTGCTCTATTCGTCGGACCTCGAACTCGGTGAAACCACCAAGCAGATTTTCGAGGCGGTCGCACGCGCCAAGCCGAGCCGGGTGGTGCTGGACAGCCTGTCCGAAATCCGGCTGCTGGCGCAAAGCTCGCTGCGCTATCGGCGGCAGATCCTGGCGATCAAGCATTATTTCGCCAAGTTCAACACCACGGTGATGCTGCTCGACGATCTGACCGCGGAGCTCGCCGACAAGACCGTGCACAGCGTCGCCCATGGCGTGCTGCGGCTCGAGGAACTGGCGCTGGCCTATGGCGCCGAACGGCGGCGCGCCCGCGTCATCAAATATCGCGGCGTCAAGTTCCGCGGCGGCTATCACGACGCCACCATCACCACCGGCGGGTTCAATTTGTTTCCGCGGCTGGTGGCGTCGGAACACCGCACGGAATTCGTCCGCGGCGTGCTGTCGAGCGGCATTGCCGAACTCGACCAGTTGCTGGGTGGCGGCATCGACAGGGGGTCGAGCACGCTGGTGCTCGGTCCGGCCGGCACCGGCAAATCGCTTGCGGTGATCATCTTCATCGTCGCCGCCATCGCGCGTGGCGAGAAGGCGGCGCTGTTCGTGTTTGACGAAGAACTCGGGCTGCTGTTCGCGCGGATGAAGAGTCTCGGCATCGACCTTGAAGAAATGCGGCGCAGCGGCAGCCTGTTCATCGACCAGGTCGATGCGGCCGAATTGTCGCCCGGCGAGTTCACCCATCGCGTCCGCAGGCGGGTCGACGAGGACCAGATCAAGACCGTGGTGATCGACAGCCTCAACGGCTATCAGGCGGCGATGCCCGAGGAAAATTCGCTGATCCTGCACATGCACGAACTGCTGCAATATCTCAACCGCCAGGGCGCGGCGACCTTCATGACGGTGGCCCAGCACGGCCTGGTCGGCGACATGAAGGCCCCGGTCGACGTCACCTATCTCGCCGACACGGTGATCCTGCTGCGTTACTTCGAGGCCATGGGAAGCGTCAAGCGCGCGATTTCCATCATCAAGAAACGCACCGGCGCGCATGAGGCGACGATACGGGAATATCGCATCGGCCAGCACGGTCTCACCATCGGCGCGCCGCTCGATAATTTCGACGGCGTGCTGCGCGGCGTGCCGACCTTTGTCGGTGGCGCGAGGCCGCTGCTGGAAGGAAAGGCTTCGTGAAACCGGGCGCATCGTCCCAGCGCGCCGTCATCCTCGCGCCGACGGGGCGCGACGCCGCGGTCGCCGCGGCGTTGATCCGGGAGGCCGGCTACTACGCCAATGTGTGCGCCGACCTCGCCGCCATGATGCACGAGATCGAAGCCGGCGCCGGCCTTGCGGTGATCGCCGACGAGGCGATCAAGACCGTCGACCTGCGCGGCCTCGTCAGCTGGCTCAACCGCCAGCCCACATGGTCGGATTTTCCGATCGTGCTGCTGACCCATCAGGGCGGCGGCCCCGAGCGCAATCCGGACGCCGCCCGGCTCGGGCAGATCCTCGGCAACGTCACCTTCATCGAGCGCCCGTTTCATCCGACCACGCTGGTCAGCATCGTCGGCTCCGCGGTCCGGGGCCGCCGCCGCCAGTATCAGACCCGCGCCATTCTGGAAGACCTCACCGAAGGCGAGGGCCTGCTGCAGACGGCCTTGAACGCCGGCCATCTCGGCGCGCTTGAATTGCACCTGCCGGAGTTCGAGCTCGAAGCCTCCGGCACCTGCAAGACGTTCTTCGGCCGCCAGCCGCGGGATCCGTTTTCCTACCAGGACCTGCTCGCGGCGGTGCATCCCGAGGATCGTGAGCGGCGGCAGCAGGCGCTCGACCGCTCGATCAAATCCGGCCAGGACTATAATTTCGAATACCGCAACATCTGGCCCGACGGCTCGGTGCACTGGGTCGACGTCCGCGCCCGCGCGGTGCGCCGGCCCGACGGCAGCCTCAAATCGCTGGTCGGCGTTTCCTCCGACATCACCGCGCGCAAGGTCGCCGAAATCGAGCGCGAGGCATTGCTGGCGCAGCTGGCGGCCGAGCGCACCGCGCTGGCGCAACTGACGGCGACGCTCGAGCAGCGCGTCGAGCAGCGCACCGCCGACCTGATGAAGGAAGTCGCCGCGCGCGAAAAAGCCCAGGAGCAGCTGCGGCAGGCGCAGAAAATGGAGACCATCGGCCAGCTCACCGGCGGTGTCGCGCATGATTTCAACAATTTGCTGATGGCGGTGATGGGCAATCTCGACCTGCTGCGCAAGCGCATGCCGGCCGATCCGCGGCTGCACCGGCTGGTCGACGGCGCGCTGCAGGGCGCCGAGCGCGGTGCGTCGCTGACCCAGCGCCTGCTGGCGTTCGCGCGGCAGCAGGATTTGCGTGCGGTGCCGATCGATCTGCGCGCGCTGATCCAGGGCATGATCGACCTGTTGGAACGCTCGCTCGGGCCGCGCGTGGTGCTGCGGCTCGATCTTCCGCAAGGGTTGCCGCCGGCGCGGGCCGATGCCAACCAGCTCGAACTCGCCGTGCTCAATCTGGCGATCAACGCCCGCGACGCCATGCCGGATGGCGGCGCGATCGATATCCGGGTCAGTGAATATAGGGCCAGCAGCGATCCGGTGTTGAAGGCCGGCCGCTATCTCAAACTGTCGGTGAACGATACCGGCACGGGAATGTCGCCGGAGACCCTGAAGCGGGCGATCGAGCCGTTCTTCTCGTCGAAGCCGCTTGGCAAGGGCACCGGGCTCGGCCTGTCGATGGTACACGGACTGGCGGTCCAGCTCGGTGGCGCGCTGCAGCTCTCGAGCACGGTGGGAAAGGGCACCACCGCGACGCTGGTGCTGCCGGTGGCAACCGCGCTGGCGGAAGCCGAAACCCCGGCGCCGCGACCGCAGAAGGTCAAGCGCTCCGCGGTGATATTGTTCGTCGATGACGATCCGCTGATCGCGATGTCGACCACGGAAATGCTGGAAGATCTCGGCCACCGGGTGATCGGCGCCAGTTCCGGCCGGCACGCGCTCGATATCATCAGGAGCGAACAGCCGATCGACCTGATGATGACGGATCATGTGATGCCCGGCATGACCGGCATCGAACTCGCGGCGGCATCGCGGCAGCTGCGGCCCTCGCTGCCGATCCTGCTCGCGACCGGTTATGCCGAACTCCCCGAAGGGGCCCAGCTCGAACTGCCGCGGTTGGCCAAACCCTATCACCAGGACCAGTTGCGCGACCGGCTCGATCAATTGCTCGGGTGAGAGCCGCCGCGCCTCATCCGACCATGCGCTCGCGTCCGACCCAGAAGCCCGCCTTAAGCACCTTCTTGTCGACCTTGCCGACCCCGGTCATCGGCAGCTTGTCGACGAATTTCACGTGCTTGGGCGCATGCGCCGATCCCTTGCGCGCCTTGACCAGGTCGATCAGCTCCTCGGCACTTGGCCGGGCGCCTTCGCGGGCGACGACGATCGCGGTAACGGCCTCGCCCCATTTGTCGTCGGGTACGCCGACCACGGCGACCATGGCGACGTCGGCATGTTGCGACAGCACGTCCTCGACCTCGCGCGGAAAGATGTTGAAGCCGCCGGAGACGATCATGTCCTTCTTGCGGTCGAGGATGAACAGGTAACCGCGCTCATCGGCCCGCGCGACGTCGCCGGTGTGCAGCCAGCCGTTTTTCAGGGTTTCGGCGGTCTGCTCCGGCCGCTTCCAGTATTCGGCCATCACATGGGTAGCGCGGACGCAGATCTCGCCGGCCTCGCCGGTCGCGACCTCGCGGTCCTCGTCGTCCAGGACTTTGACCTCGCAGGCGGCGATCGGAAAGCCGCAGGACAGGAACAGTTCCGGGGTTTTCGGATCATGATCGGCCTTGCGCAGCACCGAGACCGGATAGCACTCGGTCTGCCCATAAAGCTGCGAGAACACCGGACCGATCCGCTCGATACCTTCGACGAGCCGGCTCGGCGACATTGCCGAGGCGCCGTACAGCAAGAGCTCGAGCGAGGAAAGGTCGGTGCTGGCGAGCGCCGGATGGTCGAGCAGCACATAGATCATGGTCGGGACGAACAGCGTGAAATTGATGCGCTCGCGCGCGATGGTCCTGAATACCGCCTCCGGGTCGAAACCCTTCAGCATATGCACGGTGCCGCCGCGCATCAGCGTCGGTAGCACCTTGGTGCCGGCGACATGGCTGATCGGCGCCACCGTGAGATAGCGCGGCGTGTCCGGAATTTCGAAATCGGCCAGGATCGCGTTGGCGAAGCCGCCATATTCACGATGATGGCGCAGCGCGCCCTTGGACTTGCCGGTGGTGCCGCCGGTATAGTTCAGGGTTGCGATGTCGTCCGGACCGGCGAAGCAGCGCGGCGTCGCGGTGCCGAGGCCATCGATCGCCTTGAGCAGATCGATGCCGTAACCGGCCGGACCCAGGGTAAAGACGGTTCCGATGCCGGTCGCCCTCGCCGCCAGTTCGCCGCCGCGATCACGGAACGTGTCGGCATCGACGACCAGCAGCTGCGCTTCCGAATCCTCCAGCTGGAACAGCTGATCGTCCAGCGAACCCAGCGGATGCAGCCAGGTGATGGCGAGCCGCGACAATTGCGCGGCGACGCCGGCGCACCAGCTATCGGCGCGATTGGCGGTGAGGAACGCAACCCGCGCGCCCGGCGGCAGGCCGAGCGACATCAACGCCTGCTGCATGCGGCCGATCAGCTCGGTCGCACCCTGGTAGGTGATCGAGCCGCCCGGCCAGGCGAACGCAACCCGCGACGGATAGCGGGCGAGCGCGCGCAGCGTCTGCTCGCACGCCGCCGGAAACGCATAGAGGGGGTTGCTCATGGATCCTCCCGCCGATCCGGTTTTGGATTTGGTGTTGGGCCTTCGATCGTGCCAATGTTGCAGAACGCTAGCATAACGAAGCTGCGGCGCGGAACGAAACCTTACCACTCGGGAAACGGGATTTTGGACCTGGTCGAGCCTTTGGCACCCATTCGCGGCCGCCTGCGCCTGCCGCTGATCGCGGCGCCGATGTTTCTGGTCTCGGGCGTCGAACTGGTGGCGGCGGCCTGCCGCAACGGCGTGATCGGTGCCTTCCCGACCGTGAACTGCCGCAGCCCGGAACAGCTCGATCAATGGCTCGACGACATCGAAGGCCGGTTGCGGCGTCATGCCGATGCGACGGGTACGGCGCCGGCGCCGGTCTGTCCGAACCTGATCGTGCACCGCTCCAACGCCCGGCTGGCGGCGGATCTCGCGGTGTTGCTGCGGCATCGGCCGGAGCTTGTCATCACCAGCGTCGGCTCGCCGGCGCCGGTGCTGGCGCCGCTGCATGATGCCGGCGCGCTGGTATTTGCCGATGTTGCCAGCATTCGCCATGCGAGGCGCGCGGTCGAGGCCGGCGCCGACGGCCTGGTGCTGCTGACCGCCGGCGCCGGCGGGCAGACCGGCTGGCTCAACCCGTTCGTGTTCGTGCGGGCGGTGCGCGGGTTTTTCGACGGACCGGTGGTGCTGGCGGGAGGGATCGGCGACGGCCATGCGCTGCGTGCGGCCGAGGCGCTCGGCTGCGATCTCGCTTATATGGGCACCAAATTCATCGCCACCCACGAGAGCCTGGCCGACGCGCGGTACAAGCAGATGCTGGTCGACAGCAGTGCCGACGACATCCTCCTGACCACGGCGTTCACGGGGTTGCAGACCAACATGCTGCGGCCCTCGATCGTGGCCGCCGGCCTTGATCCCGACGACCTGCCGCAACGCGGCGGCATCGACATCGGCAAGGACATCGACATCGGCGCGCGCGACAGCCGCCCGGCGCGCTGGCGCGAGATCTGGAGCGCCGGGCATTCCACCTCGGGCGTGACCGCGGTCGAGGCGGTCGACAGCCTGGTCGCGCGCACCCTCGCGGAATACCGCGACACCTGAGGTGCGATGGCGCGAACGTCACAAGCTCTAATACCAACGGCCCTAATTATTGACTGTTGCCCATATTCGTGTGGTGATTGACGCGATGCGCTTTGGATCTTGTTCAAAGAAGTTCCATGCGTCGCAGGCTTTATCAACGATGTCGTCAT
>Ga0182024_10013271_pt1 | contig 16123 bp, 11 predicted proteins | sample P32metaG_FD_120480 | JGI IMG/M metagenome (GOLD analysis project Ga0182024, IMG submission 120480) | Permafrost microbial communities from Stordalen Mire, Sweden - P3-2 metaG (Illumina Assembly) | ecosystem: Environmental > Terrestrial > Soil > Wetlands > Permafrost | place: Sweden: Stordalen... | reverse complement strand
TACAAGACCTCAAACCAGTCGTATCCCGTGCTCTACGTTCTCGATGGCTGGCATTTCCCCCTGATGGCTTTCATCCAGGAAAACAACATCTATTCGAAGCGCATGGCCCCGGTCATCATTGTCGACGTCGGCCACTCACCGGCCAAAGACGCAATGACCCTCCGCGATCGCGACTTCTCGCCCACGCGGATTCCCCAATACCCGAATTCGGGTGGTGGGCCCGCGTTTCTCGATTTCCTCGAACACGAACTCATTCCCTTTATTGACCGCGCCTATCGCACGAATACTTCCGACCGGGGACTGCTGGGTCACTCGATGGGTGGGCTGTTCGCCCTTTACGTGCTCGAGCAACGCCCCGCCTTGTTTCAGCGAATTGTCGCCGCAAGCCCCGCCCTGAGCTCGGATAACGTGGTTTCCAGGGACGCGAGCCGGGCTCTCCGCTCCCTGCCTGCCCCAGTTCGCCTCGATCTCTCGGTCGGAAGCGACGATGAACTGGGATTCACGGAGACGACAACCGCACTCGCCAGTATCCTCGATAAACTCAAGCCCAAGGGACTCGACTATCGCTTCACGTTATATCCAGGGCAAAACCACAACTCCGTTCGATTGGTCTCGTTCCCTGCCGGCCTTTACTGGGTTTACCGCGCGTCCCACTAGACATGTCCACATCCGCGGGCGGTTAGTCCCATGGATGACGTGTCGCATCCGGAAATTGAGGGGTTCCCCCTGCGAGTTCGAGACGTGTCCAGAGTGGGTGTCCACCATGGGCTCGAGTCAGCGGTTCTCACAGATCACTCTGAAAACAATCCGCGCCCATGGGGTACCGCCTCAGAACGGCTCCCGCGCCTTACGATGTCATGATTCTGACGGTGCTCCGTTGCAGGATCGAATGTGCCTGATCCATGAGGATTTCGGCCTCAGTCAGCACCGATCCAAACCCCGCGTGAGTACGTGCCGATTTCAACCACTCATCGGACCGCAGTGTATCCGGAGCGCATACAAATCCCGATTGTGCCGCATCCTTCAGCGCGTTAATCGCCAAGTCGGGTGACCCCATAAATGAGTAGTGCCGTGCCAGGTAGACTAAGACCTCCGGTTCATGAGGAATTCTCATCGCCTCCATGCAATGGAATGCGTCGCCAAATCTCCCTTCGAGCAATGCCAGCAAGGATCCCATCAGACCCTTCATGAGCTCGGAGAGGGACATTCGGGCAAGCCGTTCACGGAGGAGCATAGCTGCGCGCGCCTTATCTCCCAGTGCGGCCCAGGCCGCGGCATCCAGATAATAGCTGGCTCGGCCACTATAGGTCTCTATGGCGCTCGCGTAGTCTCCAGCAAGAAAAAGTGTATGCGGAACGCTCGTCACAATGGTTGGATCGAGGCTTGTCGCCCGTTTGTGCGCCGCGACAGACTCCCGAAGCAGCCCGCAAAAGCGGAACACCTGCACAAGGCCTGTGAAGCTCTCCGGCTCCGCGGGATGGCGCTCGATCCTCTTGAGCAATCTCGCCAATGCGCGGCGCGACTCGCCCAGATCCGTCTCCACGGGAGTATAGAATTGATGAGCGCAGGCCAGATCGGGGTCGATCAGGAACGCTCGCCTGAAAGCGGCATCCGAGAGTTCAACGTCACCCGAAGGGTTGGCACTGAACTTCCCGAGAAACCAGCAGCATCTGCCGAGCCAAGCCCATGCGAGTGCAAAGGTGGGGTCCTCCGCAAGGCACAGCCAGTACAATTCCCGCGCGCGGGTCGTCGACTCCAGGGACCGCTGCACCGTCAGTTCTTTGGCGCGCGCGAATTTTTCGTAGATCTCCCGCGCGATGCCCGGCTTGCCCTGGACCGGCATCGCAAACCGATAGCCGTGCTTGGAGACGGTTCGAATCGCGTCCTGCCCCAACACTTTTCTCAGACTCACGATTGTGTTCGTCAGGTTCGCCTCGCTCACGAACGTTGACGGCCAGAGTGCTTCCATCAAGTCGCTCTTGCCGACCAGATGTTCCGCATTCCGTACCAGGTAGAGAAGCGCATCGAACGATTTCGGCGCCAGGGCGACGGGTTCACCGTCGCGCAGCAAGATCCGTTCGCCCTGGTTCAGCTCGAACTCGCCGAACCGCCAGGAGATCTCAGCCGTCCTTTGATTTTTCTTGGGAATTTCCTTTGCCATCGTTGGGACTTTGTACCCGAGTTGCCCTAAGCTGCACGTATGACTGAACCCAAGGCTTTAATCACCGATTATCTTCGCACGTTGAGCGGCCAGCCGAAGCCGCTGGAACTGGTTCGGCGCTACGTCGCGGATGAACGCCTGGCCAGGCACATAGCCGAGATCGAGGCCGCCTTCCCAAGTTACGAGATCATCATCGAGGATCTGCTGGCCGAAGGCGACAAAGTGGTGGTCCGCGGCGAATTCCAGGGCGTCCACCGTGCTCCGTTTGCCGGCATCGAGCCTACCGGCAAATCTGTCTCCGCAGGTCTGATCGTCATCTACGCGATTGCGAGCGGGCGGATTGTCGATCATTGGATGCAGTTCGATCTCTTCACCCTGCTGCAGCAACTCCAGAGCCCTTCAGCTGTTCAGGCAGCTTGACCTCGATGTTGTCTGCGTCTCTCGCAATCGGACGTTCCCTGCGACGCTTCACAGAATAAGCGCCGGGTTCCAAAGGCGTCCAATCTGGGTGCCCAGCGTGGACAACAGCACGTTAACCAAAACTATGCTTTTGATTTGCCAGGGGTTGCTTTGGTTCGGGTGCACGGCGTTTTAGGCTGCAAAAGTTCGAAACGTGTCCAGACTGGGGAGCCAGATTTCAAAAGCATTCGAACGCAGCAGCCGGAGTCCTCGACCAACTTGAGTCGGACTCACGAAGTCCCGCCGGTCCTGCCAGCAATAGCAGTCGGAGTTCAAATCCGCCATCGGCACAGTCCAGCAATCCCGATGACGCCGACTTCCGGGTTGCGACTGCCGCATTGCCGTTGCGGATTAAGCCTGATCGTTGTGCCAGTGGAACAGCTTGTGGGTGATCTTCCACTCTCCATTCAGCTTGAGCAGAGTAAAGACGTCGGAGGCGCGGCAGTTGGCGCCTGCGAGTTTGCCGGACCAGTGCCGAACCTCCAGGTGGACGAGCGCGATTGTCTCGATGATTTCGATCCTCGCAAAGCGCGGCTCTATGTTGGGCGCGGGTCCGTTCACGGTGACCCATTCGAAGACGTGCTTGATCGAGCCACTGTATTCCACACCCTGGCAATAGCCCGACATGGTCGCTTCCGTGTGGAACGCCGGACGCATTAGTTCCCCGTCGCCGGCGCGAGCACCGGCGATATAGCGATCCATGGTGCGGGTAATCGCGTCGTGTTCGACCAGATATCTATTGGCCGAAGCCCCGATTTGAAAAAGGTCGTCGGCTACCGGCCTCGTTTCCGCAATATCTTTGCCTGCGAATCGGGTACGGCGGCGTGTCCAGGCTTCGATCTCGTGCCTGTAGGCAAACACAGTATCGTGCTTGTAGTGCCCTTGACGATGAACGGGGAGACCCTCACGCGCCTCCCAGCGCCGGACCGTCCGCTCGCTGCGATCCAGGAAAGCCGCGATTTGTTTCCAGGACTCGAGCGTTCTCTGAGGTGTGTTTCGCTCGGTCATCGACCACCTATCCAGACTCTACAACAGGCCCATTGCCGTTCGTGCTCAGGAGTGCCAGTGAAAGGCTTTCTGGATGATTCTCCAACCCTCGGGCATCCGGAGAAAGGTGAAGAGATCCGACATGTGAACGCCGGAACCAGCCAACTTTCCGGACCAATTCGTGACTTCGAGCCGAACAACCGCAATCGAATCGAGTATGTCCACGCTTACTATGCGAGATTCAATATCCGGAGCCGGTCCGTTTCTGTCGATCCAGTCGAACAGGAATCGGGTTCCTACAGCGAGTTGACCGCCGGCATAGCCAAAGGACGAGGCTTCCGGGTGGAAGGCGGGGCGCATCAGTTCGCCCTTGCCTTGCTTGCAGCCGTCGACATACAACTGCAGAGTCTTCAGGATCTCGTCATGTTGAGATGGGGATTTTGCTGGCGTCATGCAGTGAGAATACGGCGCAGGAAATCTGTCATCAACGGACAAGTTTGGTCAAAAAGGGCGCTTGAAAGGGCTACAAGGGCATCTCGCCGAGATGCTGAGTTACCGCGAAGGCCGGTTACCCGAGCTTCAAGTTCGGTCCTGCTCAAGAATCAGGCCGCTGTCCATGGTCTCTGGTCCACTCATAATCAGAGCTTCTCGGTCAGATGCCGCCATAATCACTTCCCAACCAGATGCGGAACGTCCTTATTGTTCTCGCTGCAGATGTATTCCAGCAGATCGGTGTCCGGCAATAGTCGTGCGCTTTCGTTCACGGTCCAGGGCTTGGTATACGTCTTGGGATCGTCAATCGTAAGCTGTACCTCCAGATGTCCGAAGTCGCGGCGGTGATAGCGCTCCGTCAGGTGCATTGCGTCGCTGTGCGGACGGCCGGCGTTATCCAGCCAGGTGCGCTCATTGACTCCGATCGTATCCACCACGAACGTGTCCCCGTCCCATTTGCCGACCGAGTATCCCAACCACGAAGGCTGCGGATCTTTGGGCAGCGCGCGTCCGTCGGTGAAGACCTGCCGGTACGTCGTGAAGCCCTCATAGAGCATCAGCATCATACCAGGAACCTGCACAATTTTGTACGGGTAAGGCAGCACGATGAGCTTGGGCATTCCCGGCACGCAGTACGACGCCGGATCGTCCTTGCCGCGAGCCCCGTCGGCACGGTCGTTCGTCAACTTCTCGCTCCACGGCTGGAACGGGATGCTGGCGGCGGGAGCGATGACCTGCAGGGGCGCGCTGTCGGCGCTCCAGACGCCGGAAAGGTCGGGATGCCCGTCGGCCGCCTTCGGCACGGGGGCCGAGAGATTCGGCTTGCCATCCGCGGTGCGCGGCATTCCGGGCGTTGGATAGCCGAACCACTGCGCCGAAAGTGGCCCGCACAAAATCACAAACAGAATGGTTCTCATTCTGGGGCGATTATACATCTGTTGCAGGCAGAACTGGTGTGGGGGGTAGTGTCCTGATTTCCTGAACAAGTGTCAGACGACAAGAACCGATCGTCTGACCCACGTCATGCACGGCGGAAATGCGTTGAAATGGTCTGTCCATTTCGGCGACTCGTCAAGCCGTCGATTAATGCGACGCGAGCGATCACGCTGAGAATCAGCTCGATCATTAGCTTCCCTGCCAGGGTTCGGTGTCCCATCCAAAGAACCGGCGATTTGGTTATAGTACTAATCTGTGACGAGCAAAAATCGGGTCGAAATCCGCGCCTGTCCGTTCGATATGTTCAGAAAGCAATATAGAAGCGATTGTCCTTAAAGCTGTTTCAACGGGCGCGGTCCGTAGTCATGTCCGCGCCCGATCTCCTTTTCATCCCTCGAAGCCCAAGGTAAACGTAAATAGGGCGCCCGATCCGTTCCTCCGCAAAGCCCGCTTGATGCTGCAACATAGCCTCAGCGATAGTAGAAACACGATGGAACGGACGCCTTTTAGAAACGTTGACCTGGCGATCCTTTTGATCGGACTGCTTGCCTGTGCTGGTTGCGGACGCAGCGTCGACGTGGAAATTCAACCGTCCCGCACGTTTCAAACGATCGCCGGATGGGGGCACAGCGGCGGCGTAATCGGCGGCACCGGCGCTTCGAGATTTTTGCCTCCATCGGTCGCCACCCCGGTCGATTATCAATACCTGGATTATCTGGTTGACGATCTGGGTCTGACCGGAACACGAACTCCGGAGGTTGGCCCGCGACTTGACGGGAGCGGTACAGACCACGGCGACTGCGATGCGGTCGATTGGAACCTCTTCGAAGGCGACACCTTCTCGCCCTCGGACGCGGCGAACCTCGTCTACTACCAAAACCGAATTTTGGCCGAAGGCTTTCAGCCCCTGCTTTACTCCAGCCCCGGATATCCTACCCACGCGTCGGAACAAAAGCCCTGGGTCTTAAACGATCCTTGCGAGCGCGCTCAACAAATCTGGGCCAGCGCTTTTTACCTGAAAACCAGGTTTGGAATCGATATCCGTTATGCCGTGATTTACAACGAGCCGGGCATGCCCTGGACGATCCTGAGGGACGACATCAAGGCGCTCGGGCCCCGGCTGGCCGCGCACGGACTGACCACCCTCGTCCAGTACGCCGAAGCCATCTCGCCGCGGACCGATTGGAACTACATCGCTTCGGCGGCCAACGATCCCGGCATGTGGCGCTACGTCGGCAGGATTTCCTATCATCGCTACGGCAACGCCGACCCCTGGCGCGCCCGTCTCCGCGATTTTGCGGCAGCCCGATTTCTCGCCACTGCCCAGACAGAAATGGAAAACGCTACTTTCGACGATCTGTATTCGGATCTTATTTTGGGCGGCGTCACTTACTGGGAAGTGGCTTTCAGCCCCAACGGAACTTTGGTTCCAAGCCCCGGCCTGACGATGTTCACGCCGTCGGGTACCTATTTTCGGCTTCGGCAGCTGATGCATTATGTTCGCCCGGGAGCCATCCGCATCGGAACAACTTCGAGCAATCCGTCCGTTCGCGTATTGTCGTTCTTGCGGAACGGCATGATCACGACGATCGTCGAGAACACCGCCTCGTCCGCGCAAACAGTCGGCCTGCGCGGTCTGCCGCCGGGCCAGTATAGTCTTTCCCAGGCGCGCTCGCGCGCGTCGTCGTTTCAGGAACTCGGTCTCCGGACCGTCGGAGCCGACGGTACTCTCACCCTCACAAACGTCGCCGGTCGCTCGGCGGTAACCACCCTCTATCCCAGGTCTGGGCAAAATCTTCCGCCAACAATTGAGGTTTGGGGTGCGAATCCCGGATATCTGGCAGCGCCCGCCGACACGGCGAGATTGTTCGTCACCGCGAGCGATCCCGAACTCGACCCATTGACTTATCACTGGTCCGTAAAAACTCAGCCTGCGGGCGTCCATGCCCATTTGACGTCTCCAAATGCCGCCACTACCACTGTCGCTGGTCTTTCCGTCCCCGGCACATACGTCTTCAATGTCGACGTCCATGACGGGTTGAACACTTCGTCAAGGCAGGTATATTTAGTTGCGTACGCCGCCACGCCCCCACCCGTACTTGGTCAAACCGGGTTCAGAATTCCCGCGCCATACAGGCTGGTGTTCGGCGACCCCAGGGCCACAACTCACGCCATAATCGAACTCCCTGCAACATCGGCCACCCTCCAGGCGGGTATTGCCGACATTGCCAACAGCGACTTCACGGGCCGCGGCAAATGGAGTCTCGTGAGTCAGCCCGCCGGAGCAAAAGCGGTTGTAAGCGGCACGACGTACATTTTTGTAAGCCTCCGCGCGGAGGTCACTCATATGACTGTGACCGGCGATTATGTTTTTCAGATCAACGTGACAAATCCGGGACATCCGGATTTGGTTGCGCACGTCGTCTGCACGGTCGTTCCGGCTGCCGCCCCTCCCGTCATCGGTTCCATTACGGCCTCTCCGCCACGCCTGACTTCGCCGGCAGCCACAGCGCTACTTTCGGCAGTCACCAGCAGCCCAGCCAAGCAGCTTCTGCGGCACTGGTGGGCGGTAAAGTCCGCGCCGGCCGGCGCCGAACCGCTCTTCGATCATCAGGGTCTGCCGAACACGACTGTCGGTAACCTGACGCTGCCGGGGACATACGTGTTTACGCTTCGTGCGTTCGACGATCTTCACATGAGCACGAGAGATCTCAGTTTGACGGTGAATCCGACCCCGGGCACGCCGAACGGAGCGGAGTGTTGTCGGGGTCGTTAGGACCGGGAAGGCGCGGATGGTGCCTTTCTCGACTCTCAGGGAGCGGAGTTGACGGCGCTTTAGAAGGCCGATTGCTCATCTTCCTTCAACTGTTACTTTCCACCCGCGTGTCTCTGGTCGCGGAGAATTTTTTCCTGCGCCGGCTGCTTGCTCTGTTTCGGGAACGAAAAACAAAACCACACAGGATTACGCGGTCGACCCGCCTGGCACTAAACTGGCGCAATTCTTCGACTGGCGGGAGTCCTTGACCGTGGTCAAACCGGACACTTGCCTCAAGTGGCATCGCACGGCGTTCAAGCTGTTCTGGCGATGGAAGTCGCGCAGCCCCGGCCGCCCTCACTCCTCATTAGGACCCGAATTCCGGAATCGCCCGATGCCACAGTTCCGTTGGGTCCACACCGACACCGGCTGCCCACCCGTTATCGCGTCCGCGCGACGCCGGTTCTCAGCGGGCTACACCACGAATATTGGCTGGAAAAGGAGGCCGCATAGCGACCGACGGAATTTTAGCGGAGCACGGCACACAATGTAGCCATGAAGACCTTGCGCCCGTCTTATCCGTGTCCATTCGTGTTCATCCGTGGCCAAATCGCTTTTCCCCAAAAAAGTATTTTTTGCAAAACGAACCCAATTCGTCATTTGGGTGTCGTTTGGCCGGGAAAAGCCACGCTGTGCGGCTCCGGCAGCGCTGGCGTGATGCTTCTGTGCTGCATCGTCTTGTCGTGGTCGTCGCAGAATGCCTCGAGCAATTCCGTGTCGGGATGCAGAAGCAGCGTGGTCTTGACAGTCCACGGTTTCAGGTAAGCCTTGGGATCGTTAATGGTAATGGCGAGTTCCATGTGGCCGAAATCCATCCGCCGAAAGCGCTCGGTCACCCGCAGCGCATCGCTGTTGGGCCGGCCCTTCTGCGTATCGATCCAGCCGCCGTCCCTGAAGCCGTTGGTATCCACCACAAACACATCTCCGTCCCAACGGCCCACCGAGTAGCCCAGCCAAGTCGGTTCGCCTGACGCATCCGGCGAAGGCCTCCCATCGGTGAATATCTGGCGGAAGATCATGCCGACCAGCGTCTCGTGCAGAAACGCTGTTACTCCGGGCGTCTGAAGTATCTTGAACGGACCGCCGGCGAAATCGATCCGCGGAACTCCGGGCGGCAAGCAATAGCCGTACGGATCGTCGGTGTGTTCGCGGCTCACGCGCTGTTTCGATACTGCGGACGCCCACGGCGTCATTTCCACATCCCCCGGCTTCAGGTCCTTTGCGAGATCGAAGAACAGGCTTCGAACGAAACACGGATTACCATCGTAAATGGCGCATTCTGCGGCCCAGATGCCTGAGAGATCGGGTCGGCCATCCGCTGTCCGTGGAGAAGGCGCGGATAGATTCGGCTTGCCGTCGGCGAGGCGCGGAATTCCGGGAGTCGGGTAATTGAGCCATTGCCCCGCACCCGGGACTGGGAAAAGAGAAGCGACGGCCGCAAGCGTCACCAGTATCCGCATGTCGCTCATTCTATTCCAATAGCTCGGTCATATTAGGTATATTCAATTCTGTCGAGGGTTGACGCAAGTACCGCTATCAGTCCAGCTCGAACGCCAACGTTTACTCCGCCGGCTCCTTTGGATTCACCGGAACCGCCACCGGCGCCGGACTGGCCGACTTCATCGCGGGACAGCTCGACTCATTCACGCAGGGCGTACCCAATACGTTATTCGTGACCAAATGGTATGCGGGCGTTTACGGACAGGATACCTGGAAAATATCGCCGCATCTGACAGCGACCCTCGGCACGCGGTGGGAGCCTTTTCTGCCTCAGAACGTGAACAACGGCGCAATCTACAGCTTTTCCTACGCGCGGATGGCTGCGGGCGTCACCAGCAGCGTTTTCCAGAACGCGCCAGCCGGTCTCCTCTACGCTGGCGATCCCGGATTCCCCGGCAAAGCCGGCATCAATAACCGGTACGACCAGTTTGCTCCCCGGTTGGGACTCGCATGGGACCCCCAAGGCAATGGCAAGACTTCGATCCGCGCTTCATTCGGAATGTCCTACGACTTTCCCAACGTGATGATTTACTCGACGGAATCGACCGCGCCCCCGTTCGGTGATCAGACCACAGTGACCGGTCCCGAGCCTTTTGCTACTCCGTTTGCCAACCAGGCAGGCGGCAATTTCCTTCCCGTGACGTTCAGTGCCAACGCGCCCTTCACGCCCGGCGGCACTTACGTCACCGTGCAACCCAACATGAAGGCGACCACCGTTTACACTTGGAACCTCGCGATTCAAAGGCAACTGACGCCCAACTGGTTCGTTTCCGCGACGTACGCAGGATCCGAGACGGCTCACATCTGGGTCAGTTATCAGCTCAATCCAGGTACTCTGATACCGGGCGCGCCCATTGTGGCCAGTTGCCCTGCCAGTTCGACCACGCAAAATTGCACCGCGAATCTTCAGGCTCGACGGGTCATCAGTCTGTTGAATCCGGCGGAGGGGAAATTCCTTGGCCCCGTGGATCAATTCGACTCTTCCGGAACGGCAAGCTACAACGCGTTGATCCTCCTGGTACACCACACCCTTGCGAAGCACGTTAGTCTCGACGCCAACTACACTTGGTCCCACTGCATTGGCGATGCGACGCAGGCTTCCACAGTCGGCGGCGCTCAAGCCGGCTTGCTCGAACCGAACAACCGCGCCTTTGATCGCGGTAATTGCCAGACCGGCACGCTGGGCGGAACCTTCGGCCTCGACCGAAGACAAATCGTGAACTTCACTGCCGTTGCGCAGTCACCCACATTTTCCAACCGCGTGTTGCGGACCGTGGGCACAGGTTGGACGCTGGCGGGAAGCTGGCGTGCGAGTTCCGGCGGCTACCTTACGCCGACCTATTCCACGGACATCCAGTTAAGCGGAAGCGGAGGCCAGCGGCCGAACCAGATTCTGGCCGATCCCCTGTGCGCCAACCCCGGGCCGGCTCCCTCCTGCTGGATCAACCCGGCGGCTTTCGCGGCGCCGGCTGCCGGCACTCTCGGGAATCTCGGGAGATCCACCGTGCAGGGTCCCGATTCGTGGGAAATCGACATGGCATTGTCCAGAGGATTCAGAATTCGCGAGCACATGAACCTCGAGTTCCGCGCCGAAGCCTTCAATCTCACGAACAGCTTCCGCGCGGGCACTCCGTCCGGCGGCACGACCGCGGGTGGCAGCGGCGTCACCACAACGGTCAACAGCGCGCAATTCGGACAGATCCTGACTGCGCAGGATCCGCGCATTATGCAGGTCGCGGGCAAGTTCGTCTTCTGACGGCTCCCGCCGCCGTGTTTACTTGATCTGATTAAGTAAGGGAATGTCCTTCACCGGCTTGGGCGCGGGCATGGTCTTCAGATACGCGTAAATGTCGTTCACTTCCTGATCGCTCAGTACCTTATTGGTGAACGCGGGCATCGCCCCGGCCGGGCGGCGAACATACCGGATCATGCCCTGCGCATCCAGAACCGGTGGCGCAAGCCGAGCGCCGGCGATCGTCCCCTGCCCGTTATAGCCGTGACATTCGTAGCAACCATCCCGAACAAAGACGCGCTTGCCATTTTCAGCGTTCTGCGCGAATGAGAACGCGGGCAACATGACCGCCAGTGTCAGCAGAGAAAGCTTCTTCATGACAGGCATCCTAACGCGGCTGCGTGATCACGTCGATTAGCGCCGGTTCGCCCTTCTTCACTACCTCGATCGCCTTCTTGAGTGCCGGGCCGAGGTCGTTCGGATTCTCGATCGGTCCCGCGCTGTACACCCCATAGGCTTTCGCCAGGGTCGCATAATCGATGTTGGGATCGAACAAGCCGGTGCCGACCTTCGCCGTGTCGACTCCCCGCTGAGCGCGCGCCGCCATATCCTCGATGTACATCAGCTCCTGGTGATACGCGCGGTTGTTGTGCATGACGCTCAGCAGCGGAATATGGTGATGCGCCGCAGTCCACAAAACACCCGGCGCATAGTTCAGGTCCCCGTCGCACTGAATGTTGACGCTCAGGCGGCCATACTTCCTGTTGGCAAGCGCTGCACCCACCGCCGCCGGAGCTCCGTATCCAACGCCATACGCGCCGTGTCCGCCGATGTAATTGTGGTGCTTCTCGAAATCCCACAAGCGTGTCGGCCAGTTGCTGAAAAACGGATTGACGTCCGACAGGAGCGACCAGTCTTCATTGCGGATCTGGTTCCACAACTCCGCCGAAACGCGCGCGGTCGTGATCGGGCTGGAATCCCACGCATAGGACGCCTGCTCGAGGGCCTGCGCTTTGGTGCGTTTTGCCGCTTCCGCGTACTTCGCGCCCCGCTCGCCGAAGGCCCGCTTCCTGTCGGCCGTGATCAGGCGTTTGCAGGCCTCGATCAACGCCGGTAGCGTCGCTTCCGCATCCGCTGCAATCGCCAGATCCACTTCCGCATAACGCCCCAGATCCTGGTAGTTGCTCTTCTCGGCGAGATCGCCCGAGTAGATCGTGATCAACTTCGTGCCCGGTTTGACGATCGACCGGCTCTCCATACCCATCCGGTTGACCGGGGTCTGCGTATGGGTTGAATTCCAGAAATCGGGGACTTCAAGGGCCATGATCACGTCCGCCGTCGCCAGATTGCCGCCGCCATAGAGCGGATGGCTCGAGGGGAAGTTCATCCGGAAGCGCCGGTCCTGCACCGGGGCCTGCAGAAGCTCCGCGAGTTCCACCAGCAGCTTCAGGCCCGCCGGAGTGCGCGCCGCGCGTCCCGCGATAATCACCGGGTCTTCGGCTGCGACCAGCATACGAGCCGCTTCCGCCACCGCACCCGAATCGCCGGCCGGCGGCGAGGACAGCGTGAGTTTGGGAATGCGCGCACTGCGGCGATCCGCCTCGGACATCGGCTCTTCCTGGAGCACCGCGTCCGCCACGATCACGACCGGCTCCATCGGCGGGGTCATCATGATCTTGTAAGCTCGCACCGCGGACTCCGCGAAGTGACCCAGAGACACCGGCGCATCGTCGAACTTCGTATAATCGCGAACCATGGCGGCCGCGTCCTGCACACTGTGCGCCCATTCCACGTCGCTGCGGCGCCAGGCGACGTCCGCGATATTGCCGAGAACGATATACACGGGCACGCGATCCGCGAACGCGTTGTAAATCGCCATCGACGCATGCTGCAACCCGACCGTCCCATGCGCCATAATCATCATCGGCTTGCCTTCGATCTTGGCGTAGCCGTGAGCCATCGCGACCGACGACTCTTCATGGCAGCACGTGAGCAATTCGGGGCTTTTGTTGTTTCCGTAGTTCACAAAAGACTCGTGCAGTCCGCGGAAGCTCGACCCCGGATTCGCGGCGACATATTCGAAGCCCAAGCTTTTGATCACGTCGGCCATGAAATCCGAGCCCGGACGATCGGTGGTGTAGACATCGACCCGCGGCGGGGGCGGCGCGGTTTCAGCGGCAGCCAATCTTGCGGAAGGGAGAGAGGTAGCGGCGCCTTTGGTTTGCGCCTGCGCTTCCTGCGCTTTCAAACCGGCAGGGCTTGCAACCAAAGCGGCCGCGCCGGCGGCAGCGCCTTTAAGGAAACCGCGGCGGCCTACGGGATTTTTCGATTTCGGCATTTCAGTCCTCTTCTACTGGGAAGTCGGCTACTATGTTAGCTCAAACAAAGGGCCGAACCCCCGCTGGGATTCGGCCCGGTAATACTGGGAACAAGCGTCGACATGAGTGTTCTGACCACAAGTATCAACCAGTGGGTCACCTTGTCCGGGGATAAGGCCTGTCCTATGTGCTGCGACTGGCCAGCACGCAAGAGTGCGCGCGCCACAATTATTACTCAGCCTTCGCGACCTGCGTGACTTCAACTCCCGCGGTGCCGCCCAGCTTCTCGATGAGAGCCGCTGTTACTTCCTTCGGGGGTTGACGTCCCGCTGGACCGCCGCCCTTGCCCATCGCCAGATCGTAAGGCGTGAGCCCCGTCTTGTTGGCGGCGTTTATCTTCCCGCCGTTGTCGGCCAGATATTGGATGATGGTATTCGCTCCGCGGCGCGCCGCACCGTGGAGTGCGGTTTCGCCTTTATCGGTCGCCGCATTGACGTCTAGTCCCAAACTCACGCAAAGCTTGACCGCGTCGAGCGCCTGCGGTTCCGTCCCGCGATTCGCGTCCGTATAACCTGCTCCCGCAGCCACCATCAGAGCGTTTGTGCCGTCTTTGTTGGTGAGCTTCGGATCCGCGCCGTGGTCCAGCAACAGATGCATCACTTCCACATCGCCGCTTCTTGCCGCGCGCATAAAAGGAGTCGCGCCAACGGAAAGAGTCCGGTCGGCGGTGTCCTGCGCGGCCTTCTTGATAATCGACGCAGCCGTCAATTGTGCGTTGACGTTCGCCTTATGATCGATCAGCGACTTGATGACGTCAAGACTCGATACTTTGTCGGTCTCCTTCACCAGCGGCCGGTCCGACCAGTCCACATCGTGCGCGTCGACCGCGGCAAACAGAGGGCCTCGGCCATCTTTGTTGGCGGCGTTCACGTCCGCGCCCTTATCGATTAGTATCTGCGCCAACTCATCGTGATTATTGAGAATGGCGATCAGCAAAGGATTATTACCATCCGCATCGCCCTGATTGATATCCGCGCCGGCTTGGATCAACGCTTTCGCGGATTCGATCGACCCTTGCCGCGCCGCAAACACCAGAGCTGTTAAGCCGCCTTTGGAGATCGGCGCCGCCGGCGTGCCCGCCATCAGCTTGGGCGGAGTCGTATCCCGGTCACTCGACCGGACCTTCGTATCCGCGCCGTGCGCGATCAGGAGTTTCACAACCTCCGGATGGTTCTCCGCAGCCGCCCACATCAGACTGGTCTGTCCGCGGAAGGTTTCCTTCGCGTTCGCATCCGCGCCATGTTCGAGCAGCACCTTCACTGCATCCACATTACCGGCGCGCGATGCAGTCATGAGGACCGTCTCACCGCGTTCGGTAGTCAGCGTGTTGACGTCCGCACCCGCTTTCAACAGCGCTTCGACAAGCGCCGCGCTGCCGTAGGTGGCGGCTTCGGAAAGTGGCGTGACGCCATAACGGCTGGTGGCTTTGGCGTTGGCGCCCGCGCGCAGCAGGAGTTGCAAGGTCTCCAAATCGTTCGAGTGCGCGGCCCAATGCAGCGCGGACGTGCCATCCGCTTCGGGCGCGTTCACGTCGACGTGCTCTTTCAGCAGAACACGCGCCGTGTCCTTGTCGTGATTCTTTACAGCGTCGACGAGACGAGTGTCGGTGGCAGCGAACAAGCTTACAGCTGAAATCAAAATCAGTACGGTGTTACGCATTTCTAGACTCCCGCCAACCGGCCGGTGCTGTCACCGATACTGTCGAGGTGGATATCGGCCTTGTCCAGAATGTTCAGCAGCAGGTTAGCCGCCGGCGTATCGTTCGGATACTTGATGTGGCTGCCGCCCTTCATCTTTCCATTCGCCCCGCCCGCCACAAAAATCGGCAGCGGACTGTGATTGTGAAGGTTGCTGTTGCTCATGCAGCTTCCATAAAGGATCAGAGAGTGGTCGAGCAGGCTGCCGTCGCCGTCCGGTGTGTTGCGCAGCTTCTCCAGGAAGTAGGCGACCAGACCAACGTGATAGGTGTTGATCTTCGTCAGTTTCTCCAGCTTGTCCGGATCGTTCTGGTGGTGAGAGGTGGCGTGGAACGGATCGGGAACCCCGATCATCGGGAAGGTCCGGTAGCTCACTTCGCGAGCCATCATGAACGAGACGATGCGGGTGACATCCGCCTGATACGACAAAGCCATCAGGTCGAACATCAGCTTGGAGTGCTCTTCGTGATTGTCGGGAATTCCGATCGGCTGGGAGGGAACACCGCTCAGGCTCGCGTCACCCTGCTTTTTCTCAGCGAGCTGAATGCGGCGCTCGATCTCACGAACGTTGTCGAGATACTCAGCCACCTTGTTGCGGTCGCCCGAGCCGAGCTTGCCCTGCAGATGATTCACTTCAGCCGTGATGGAGTCGAGGATACTGCTCTCGCGCTGCAGGCGCATCATGCGTTCGGTAGCCGTGCCGCCATCGCCGAACAAGCGATCGAACACGTTGCGCGGATTGATCTCCATTGGCAGCGGCGTGGTCGGAGTCTTCCAGGAAATGGTGTTGGTATAGGTGCAGCTGAAACCGACGTCGCAGGCGCCGATCAGGCCCGTCATATCTTCTGTGGCGAGTTCAAGCGACGGCAAAGGAGTGTCCTGGCCAATCTTTTCCGCGGCGATCTGATCGATCGTGGTGCCCGCGCGAACATCTTCGCCCTCGGTCCGCTTCGGGTGAGAGGCGTT
>Ga0182024_10013270_pt1 | contig 16124 bp, 9 predicted proteins | sample P32metaG_FD_120480 | JGI IMG/M metagenome (GOLD analysis project Ga0182024, IMG submission 120480) | Permafrost microbial communities from Stordalen Mire, Sweden - P3-2 metaG (Illumina Assembly) | ecosystem: Environmental > Terrestrial > Soil > Wetlands > Permafrost | place: Sweden: Stordalen... | reverse complement strand
CTGGACGATTAGTACTGCGTGAGGGCATCCGCGTTAGCTCGATGCGTTTTGGCGATGGCGTCATTTTGGGCCGTGCCTAGACCTGTTGTTGGCCAAGATAGGCAAGACGAGATTATTCAGAAGTTGATCGCCCGGGTGGAGGCATTGGAGCGCGAAGTTGCGGCGCTCAAACAGACCGCCGCCGCTCAAAGCCCGGCTCAGCCGGAACCCGCTCCAGCCCAGGCTGTGCCGAAACAGGAAACTGCGGTAGCAGTGGAGACGCCACAGCCCGAACCCGAACCGTCCGAGGCGAGTAGGTACACCTTTCACGGCTATGCCGACGCCGGGTTCCAGAGAAACGAGGACGGCGCGTCTGATAAGAAGTTTGTCCTGGGAGAGATCGACCTTTTCGCCACCGCGCAAATCTCGCCCAAGCTCACTGCTTTGGTGGAGGCCGTGCTCGAAACCGACAACCAGACTCTCGTGGCTGATGTACCTGTGAATGTGGAGCGGTTGCTTCTTCAATACCGGGATAACGATTACTTCAACCTGGACATTGGCTCTTACCGCACTGCGATTGGGTTTTACAACACCACACTACGCGCTTCCTGGCTCCAGACGTCGCTGACCCGTCCCATGCTGTTCACGTTTGAAGATGAAGGAGGCTTTCTGCCGCTGCATAACGTGGGCTTGAGCGCAAACGGAATCGTGCCCTCAGGAGATCTGGGACTTCACTACGTCGTCGAGGTGGGAAGCTCCCGGAATTACGCACAGCCAGGACGGACCGGTTTGGATTGGGAGCAGAATGCCGCGGTCAACGTGGCCCTCTACGCGCGTCCTCGTGCTATACCCGGGCTACAAATTGGCTCCTCTTCTTACCACGATAAGTTCTCGCCGGAGCCGGGGTCGATGTTGAACCGATCGGTCTGGACAGCCCATGCCGTCTATCAGGCGTATCGGTTTGAATTCCTGAACGAAGCAGTGCTGGCCCGGTTCCGCGAGCCAGGGTTAGGTTACGGGAACGTGCCGGGATTCTACAGCCAGTTGGGATATCGCGTGGGTTCCAATTGGACCCCGTACACGCGCTATGACTACGTCAACGTTTACGGAAAAGGGTCGGTTGGCGAGTACGCGCCGCAATATGTGCCCTGGCGCACGGTGTTCAGCGGCGGCCTTCGCTACGATTTGACGGAGGCGGTGGCGCTCAAATTCGAATTAGGCCGTGAGACGGACCGGTTCCAACTGCCCTGGATTCGCGCGGCCCTGCAATTGGCATTTACGTTTTGAATCATGGGCCGCATCCTCTTAACCCTGGGATTACTGATCGGCTTCAGCCGCGCTGCCGGCGTCGCATCGTTTGCAGTGGTAGTGCACCCGTCGAATCCAATCACCGGTCTTCGCCTTCGTGAGTTACAGGCGATGTTTGGAGGCGTCACCAAGCAATGGGAGCATGGACCCAAGGTCGTGCTTATTGAGCGGCAGCCGGAAAGCCCTTCCTTCCGGTTTCTAATGGGGCGGCTTTTGAATACAAGCGCGAGCGAGTACAAACGGAATCTGGCGAGCATTGAATTCAAGGGTGAGACGCCGGTAACACTGAAGGTCCTGAACAGCGAGGCAACAGCCTGTAAATACATGTTCTATGTGCCAGGGGCCATTGCGCTCGTCGAAACGAGCTCGCTCTCCACCCCCGAGTGCGGCCAATTGAAGGTCGTCAGAATCGAAGGCAAGTTACCGGCGGAGGACGGGTACAGGCTGCGATGAGTTATCTCCGAAAGCACGTTTTAGTAGCGGTGCTCGCGCTGGCCGCACTTCTAGCATCCATTCTAGGGACGCGCTCATTGCAGCAGGCCATCACCGGATGCCGGGATTTGTACCGGGTGGACACGATTGGATCCCAGATCGAGAGCGACCTGGAATACCAGGCGCAAGAAAGCCGGCGGTCCTTTTTCTATGCATTGGCCATAACCGACCCCAACGATCAACTGCCCTACCTCTATGAAGGGCACGCGGCGAGTGTACAACTTGCGGAGGCGATCGAACGGCTCCGTCATTTGGCGCCGGACATGACCGGATTTGCGGACGAATTCGAGCGCGTCTGGCGGGTGTACGAGAGCGCGCGGGATGAGATTGTGGCGCGGCTTCTGGAAGGAGATACGGCGGCGGCGATCCGGTTGGAGCAGCAGCGAGGCCAGCCCGCGTTCGCCGCAGCCATGCGGGAACTGAGGGCTCTTAAATCCAGGCTGGAGGTCCGGGCGCGGCAGGAGTCGTTACAAGTTGACCAAACCCTGAAGCGTTCGGCCGTGGGACTGGGCGCGTTCGTACTTTGTACGCTCCTGATCGTGGCCCTGCTCAGCAAGGCCAATCACGACCGTCGCGTGGCTCTGGAATCGCTGCACGCGAACAACTTGGTCCTGGCGGAGGCGCGCAGGATGGAGCAGCAACGGGCGTCCGTTCTCGAAATGGTGAGCAAGCATGCATCCCTATCGCGCACGCTCACCGAGATAGTCGAGATGGCTCCGCAGTCGAATGCACGGGCCGGAGCGGCGATCTGGGCCGCGGCCGGCCAGTTCCTGCACTTTCAGGTTGCTGCTAACCTGCCCCAGGAACTAACGGAAGTCTTGAGACAACTCTCACTTTCCAGGACAGATGAAACATCCGGGCCCTCCGGCGAAGTCGAAGTGCGCCGCTCGGTCCTGCCTAGAACGTCCGGTCTCGAAGTCTCGGAATCTAGGGTACTCCACGACGCGGGCGGACGGGTAATCGGGATGCTGCAGGTCTTCGCTCCGGGCCAAGATGCCGCTGTACGAGCGAACGTGTTGGACCAGATGGCGCATTTGGCCGCCGTCGGCATCGAGAATACTCTGCTGTACGAGCGGCTGGCGTTTCAGGCGCAGCACGATACCTTAACGGAGCTACCCAACCGGTTGCTGTTCCAAGATCGAGTGCAGCAGGCGTTGCAGTTGGCGCGCCGCCACCGAAAGAAAGCAGCTCTTCTATGGATCGATCTGGACCGGTATAAGCAAATCAACGACACGCTGGGCCATCGGGTGGGAGACGAAGTGCTTTGCGAGGTTGGGCGTCGTTTGAAAGGCTGTCTGCGCGAGAGCGACACCGTAGCCCGCGTAGGTGGCGACGAATTTACGGTACTGACGCACGACGTCCACTCTCCCGCCGACGCCGCTATGGTGTGCCACAAGATCCTGACTGCGCTTTCGCGGCCGATGTTGTCAGGACAGCACGCCGTGACGGTGACCGCGAGCATCGGCGTCAGCATTTTTCCCGAACACGGCCAAGATCCCATCGCGCTCATGCGCCACGCGGACCTCGCCATGTACATGGCCAAGCGCCACGGAGGGAATGCTCATAATCTGTTCAGCCCAGCATTGGGAGACAGCGTGAATAGGCGGCTTCAGATCGAACGGGAACTGATATCGGCGCTGGAACAGGGCGAGTTCACGCTTCACTACCAGCCCTTGACGGATCGTACTGGCCGTGTGGCAGGCCTGGAGGCCTTGTTGCGCTGGACTAACGCGACTCTGGGACGCGTATCGCCTGCGGATTTCATTCCGATTGCGGAGGAAATGGGCTTAATCCAGAGCATCGGCGAGTGGGTGCTTCGAACCGCTTGCCGCACCGGAGCGCTCTGGCTCGCCGCAGACCTAGCGGTCCCGAATATCGCCGTGAATGTATCCGCGGTTCAGTTTATCGCAAAAGATCTGGCATCCATAGTGGAACGGACAGTGAAGGATACCGGGTTTCCCGCCGGCAAGCTCGTAATTGAGATCACCGAAACGGTGCTGATGAATAATATGGAGCAAACGCTGGAACAGATGTCGGTTCTGCGCGACCTGGGTGTGCGATTCGCCATCGATGATTTCGGTACCGGTTATTCTTCGCTAAGCCAACTCCGCAATCTGCCGGTAGACTGCCTCAAGATCGATCGCTCGTTCGTGAAGGATCTCGATAGCTCGGGCAGTGGATCAACTACCCTGGTGCGCGGCATCATCGGGCTGGCGCATAGTCTCGACCTGGAAGTGGTGGCGGAGGGTGTCGAGACTCAGGAGCAACTCACGCTGCTGGGTGCGATGGGCTGTGACATAAACCAAGGGTTCTTGCTTTTCAAGCCGATGCCTGCCGAAGAGATAGAGAAGTTGCTGGTAACGCAACCCGACACGCGAGTGGATGACGTGCTGTCGTTAGCCTAGAGGACAGGCGGCAGGATGCAGGTGGCAGGCGGCAGACATTCTGGCTTCTGGATTCTGCCGCCTGCTTCCTGCCGCCTGCTTCCTGCCGCCTGCCGCCTGCTTCCTGCCTCCTGCCTCCTGCCTCCCATACCATTAGGTATGGCCGCCTTCCGCTCCTGGGTGGAGATTTCGCTCAAACAGATTGCCGGAAATTTCCAGGCCATCCGGGATGTTGTGGGCCCTGCAGTCGAAGTGATGCCGGTGGTGAAGGCGGACGCTTATCGCCACGGCGCCATTGAGGTATCCCGCACACTGACCGGCGTGGGCGCGCACTGGCTGGCGGTGAGCAACGTGGAAGAGGGCGTCATCCTGCGGGAAAACGGCATCACGGCGCGCATTTTAGTGATGGCGGATTTCCTGCCGGCCGAACGGGCCGGGCTGCTCGACTATAACCTCACGCCCGTAATTCACGCACTCCCAGACATCGCGGAATGGGACCGGCTGGCGGCCAAGAAGGGCATCCCGGCTCCGTACCATCTGAAGATCGACAGCGGGATGGGACGGCTGGGCACGCGCGCTCCGGCATCTGAAATCCTGGAAGCAATCGGCGCCGCAAAGCACGCGAAACTGGAGGGCCTGATGACACATCTGGCGTCCTCCGCGAATTACGCGACATCGCAAACCGAGGAACAGATGCGGACGTTTGAAACACTGTGTGCGCGCCTGGCACAATCGGGCGTGCACCCCCCGTTCCTGCATCTGGCCAGCAGTACGCCAGTGGCCTACGGGCGCCGCGATGCGTGGAAACGAATGGTCCGCCCCGGCCACGCGATTTATGGCTACATCTCGCCGGTCGCGAAGGGAACCGCGCCAACGCCTCTGATCCAGGTGCGGCCCGCTCTCGCCTGGAAGGCCGCGGTACTGGCCGTGAAGGATCTGCCCGCCGGCGCGCAAGTGGGTTACGGCGGGATGTTTCGTGCTCCGCAGCCCATGCGCATCGCGGTTCTCGCGGCCGGTTACGCCGATGGCATCCCGCACCGGTTATCCAACAAGGGACGAGTGATCGCCAAAGGCCAGTTCGCGCCCATCATCGGCGCGGTCTCCATGGATCTCACCACCATCGACGTCACCAATTGTTCGCCGGTGGAAGTAGGCGATTCGGTAACACTGCTGGGATCGGAAGGCGGCATCTCCATTGACGCCCAGCAGATGGCGCGCGTCGCCGGAACCATTTCCTACAGCGTTCTGTGCGGGATTCACGCGCGGGTGAAACGGATCTACATCGACCCCCTGGTGTAATTGAATTTTTCTTGGAACGTTGATTCCCCGCCATGCGTATGAATTCGCATGCTGCAGGATATCCGTCTCTCTTTGCGGCGGCTTGGCCAGACGCCGGGATTCACGGTGGTCACCGTGGCCACGCTTGCCTTAGCGATAGGAGCCAATACCACAACCTTCAGCGCGCTCAATCAGTTCCTTTTGCGCCCGCTACCCGTGGAACGCCCCAGCGAACTGGTTTTCCTGAACACGGGCCGCGGCATTTCACAGTCGTACCCCAATTTCATCGACTTTCGGAATAGCAACCGGACGCTCTCCGGCCTGATCGCGTACCGGATTCAACCCGTGGGAATAAGCCACGCGGGCAAGAACTCCCACATCTGGGGCTATGAGGCGAGTGGAAACTATTTCGATGTGCTGGGTGTGCGTCCGATTCTGGGGCGCACGTTCGGGCCGGAGGACGACCAAATCTCTTCACCGCGGCCGGTTATTGTGATCAGCTATGCAGCCTGGCAGAACCGCTTCGCGGGCGACCCGAACGTCGTCGGGCAGCGCGTCAAGCTCAACGGGCTGGATTACACGATCCTGGGCGTGGCGCCGCGCGGTTTTTACGGAACTGAAAAACTGTTGACCGCGGAATTCTGGGCCCCCATGGCGATGGAGCCGCAAATCGAGCCGGGTAATAATTGGCTGAATAATGATGCCACCTGGAACGTGTGGGTACTCGGCCGACTAAAGACCGGCGTGACCGCGCAGCAAGCCGAAGCCGACCTGAACGCTATAGCTACCAGTCTTGCATCTAAGGGCCCATTCAACATCGGGATGAAGATCCATCTTTCCCCACCCGGTTTGATCGGAACCGCGCTGCGCGGGCCCGTTACCGGATTTGCGGCCGTGCTGATGGCCCTGGCGGGCATGGTGTTGCTCATCGCTTGCGTTAACATCGCTGGTATTTTATTAGCGCGCGCAGCCGATCGGCGCAAGGAGATTTCCATCCGGCTGGCGCTGGGCGCGCCGCGCTGGAAACTGGTACGCCAACTTCTCACCGAGAGCCTGGTTCTTTCCATTGCCGGCGCTGGATTGGGTGTCTTGATCGCGTTGTGGCTGCTGGATCTGCTGCGCGCGTTCAAGATGCCGCTCAGTATTCCCGCCGCGACGTCTTTGCCCTTCGATTGGCGCGTACTCCTGTTCACTACGGGAATCTGCCTTGCAACCACGCTGCTTTTTGGATTGGCGCCGGCCATTCACGCAGCCCGCGTGGAACTCGTTCCCGGTCTGAAAAACCAATTGTCCGAGCGATTCCGCCGGCTACAGTTCCGCGATCTTCTGGTTGGCGCGCAGGTGGCGCTCTCGCTGGTATTGTTGGTTGGAACGGTGCTGGTGGTCCGTAGCTTGCAGCGCGCGTTGACCATTGACATCGGCTTCAATCCGCGGCACGCCGTCGCGGTAGTGTTCGATGTGGCTCTCAACGGATACAGCAAAGAGCAGGGCCAGGCTTTCGAGAATCGCCTCATGGCCCAGCTAGCCACCGTGCCCGGACTGGATTCGTTCGCGGTCAGCGGTACAATCCCGCTGAGTATTTCGCAATCCCACACCGTGGTTTTTGCCGAAGGGAAACCAGCGCCGGCCCCGGCGGATGCCCCTAGCGCGAATTTCTACACGGTCAGTCCGGGCTTCTTCCACACTATGCAGACGCGGCTGATTGCCGGCCGCGAATTCGATCAACGGGATTCAGCCAGTGCGGCGCCGGTGGCGATCATCAATCAAGCTTTGGCGCGGCGCTTGTTTCCAAACGAGGATCCGCTCGGAAAACGCGTCTCCCAGGGACTGAACGGACCTTGGAAGCAGATTACCGGCATCGTTCAGGACGGCAAATATGATTCGCTGAACGATGATTCTCAACCCGCCATTTTCTGGCCGCGTGCGCAGCGGTACGACTCAACCATGACCATTGTCGCGCGCTCCGCCGCGCCGCCGGCTGATGTCCTGCGCAGGATCCAGGCCGCGGTGTACTCACTCGACCCGACTCTGCCATTCTTCCAGGCCGACAGCCTGGAGAATCATCTCAGCCTGCCTTTGCTGCCAGCCCGGATCGCAGCCATTATGCTCGGAGGATTCGGGGTGCTGGCGGTGATACTGGCGGCGACTGGTCTGTACGGTATGTTGGCTTACGCGGTCTCGAAGCGTACGCGGGAAATCGGAATTCGAGTAGCCATCGGCGCCACCCGCGCCAACGTGCTTTCGCTGGTGCTGCGCCGCACCATGCTGATTGTCGCGAGCGCGAGTATTCTGGGCGCTGTTCTGGCGCTGGCAACAGGGCGATTTTTCACGCCCGTGCTGTACGGCGTGAGCCCGAGAGATCCGGCCACCTACGCGCTCTCGATCGCGCTCATGGCAGCGATTGGCGCTGTAGCGTGTCTCATCCCGGCTCGGCGGGCGCTCGGGATCGAAGCGATGGTCGCACTGCGGGAGGAGTAAAAGAAGAATCCAGAAGCCAGAATCCGGAATTCAAAAGAAGGAGGGCGCTATGCGCCATTCCACATTCTGACTTCTGGATTCTGAATTCTTGAATTCTTCTTGTCCTACTTCCATTCGCCCTGCAGCGTGAATGCCGCCCAATAGTATGGCCGCGCCCAGCGATGTTCTTTCCAAATGGAAAGTTGGGCCTGGCGCAACGCCGCAGCGGGCCGTAGATTTTCGACTAACATGCCCCGGTAGAATCGCGTCATCAATTCCGAAGTGGAAACATCCGGCACAGTCCACAAACTGGCAACCACTCGAGGTGAGCCCGCATACATGAACGCCCGCGCTAATCCCACCAGGCCTTCACCCCTCACTTCCTGCCCCAGAGCCGTCTCACAAGCGCTCAACACGACCAGGTCCGCATTGAGCGAAAGATTGTAGACGTCGGTGGTTTGGAGGTACCCGTCCAGAGGCTTTCCGGCGCGGTCCACCATGGATAGCACAATGCCCGAAAGCTCCGGGTGCAGCGAATTCAGAAGTCCGTGGGACGCAATGTGGACAAATCGATATTGGTTCAGGGCGGCCTTGGTCGCGGTAGCGCGGCTCGCGTCAAAATCGAGCGCGGAGAGCCGCTGGCTTGGATTCACCAGTTCCAGGATGTCCAGCGCCTCCTTGCGCGTGAATGGCAGACGAGTGAATTTCGCCAGGTCGAAACCGGAAGCCGCGCGTTCCGCTCCGGTGTCTTGAGGTTTGGCCGATGCCATCTGCGCGCCCGATACTCGTGGATCGTTTGCGCTGAAGACAGGATCCGCGAAGATGGCCAACACCTTCGATGCCCGCGTCCCAGGGCGCGCACGGCGAAGGAACGCGATGGTGGAGGCGGAAGGAAGATTGACAATCTCATGCGCCGCCACCAGCGGTTCCGCGGGAGCAGATGGCGATGGGAGAGCTGCGAATGGAACATATTGCAACGCTCCAGCAGCCACAATCACCAACTTTTTCGTGCCCAAAAGGTTCGTCACTGGCCCCAGCAGCGCGTGACTGAGTTCTTGGAGCGCAGCACCGGCTTTTCCAGTTGAAGCTCCGTCCGCCCCCGAAACTCCCTGGTAAGCGCCGCGCGCCATTCGCTCCAACACGGATCGTTTGGGTAGCTCGAAAGCATGAAACGATGTGCGTGTTACCGCCCACACGAAACTGCGAGCGTCACCCGGCGCGTATTCCAGCAACAACGTGCCCGGATCGAGATAGTCGCGCTGCAATGCCAGCAGGCGAAGCGGCTGCGGCTGTGCGAAAGCAGCATAGCGCGGACTGGCTCTCAGAATCTTCGCCTCCGTCTCCTGATACTGAGTAGTCAGAAGCCGGATCTCTTGTTCTACGGCTGCCGCATGTGGATCCTGCTTGGCTAGCAACTGAATCTGCCGCTCGGTTTTGGCATGGAACTGGGCCGTCAAAACACGTTCGCGGGCAAGCAGCGCGGGATCGACACCTTGCCGCAGCCCCGCCTTCGCCTCGCTAAGCAAATCCAACAGGCTGCGCGCGCGAGCCCGCTCGCTGGTCTCGAAAGCTTCGACGTCGTAACCTTGTTTGGGATGCAGTTGGTGGAGATGCATGAGTATATCGACGCGCAGCTCATACTGATCGAGGACGGTCGAGAAAAACGACGAACGCAGCTCGGGACCAATCACAGCCGCGCGAATCTGTTCGTCAATTTCGAGCGCTTGGTCCAGATATTCTCGCGCATGCTCCCAATCGCCCGAGTTATTGTTCACGCGGGCGAGATAATAGAGCGCTCTACTTTGCTGCAAACGGTCGCCGAGCGCGGTTAGCGCTTTGAGCGCCTGGAGAAGCGATTCGGAGGCTTTTTCCCGCTCGCCTAGCGCCAGGTAGACCGAGCCAATATTTACCAGCGCCACCGCCAGCCGGCGCTTGTCATCCACTTCACGGCACAGTGCAAGCGCCCGCTCACAAACTGCCAGCGCCGCTTTCAAATCGCCGCTCTCGAGATACAGTTCGCTGGTGGTCTCCAAAACATCCGCCTCACCGGCGCGATCATTCGCGGAATGGAGCAGCGGAAGGGCGCGCTGATACAGCTCCAGTGCTTTCTGGGATTCACCCATGAATGCGTAGACCCGGCCGATGGTGCCGAGCGCGTGTCCTTCCCCGCGCTGGTCGGAAATCTGTTTTTGGATCACCAGCGCCTGCGAGCTGAAATCCAGCGCGTGCTGCGCCTCGCCGAGCTGCAGATAAGACCGGGCGATATTGGTGAGCACGCTTTCTTCGAGATGCCGGTCACTCAGCTCGTGGCTGATAGGCAGAACTTCCTGAAGAGTTGTGAGCGCTTCCTGCGGAGTTCCGAGAGCCATATACAGCGCACCCAGATTGGCAAGCGTTCGCGCTTCTCCTCTCCGGTCCCCCACCGCGCGGCTAAGAGGAAGCGAGGCCCGGTATGATTCCAGGCCCTTATCCAGCTCGCCCAGTTGCACCTCCGATGTCGCCATGTTTAGAAGCGTGTTCGCTTCGCCGCGTTGGTCGTGCAATTTCCTCCGCAACGGTAGTGTCTCACTCAGCGCCTCAACTGCTTGGTGCGTTTCGCCGAGGGCGGCATAGACCGTAGCCAGGTTAGCGAGCGCCGTCATTTCTCCTTGCCGGTCGCCCACTTCGCGTTTGAGTTCTCGAGCCTGGAGCGCGTAGTCCCGTGCTTTGCGTGGTTCACCCAGCAACACGTAAATGGAACCGACGTTATTCAGCGTGGTGGCTTCCAGATTTCGATCGGGAACCGCGCGGCTCAGCCTCAACGATTCTTCGAAAAACTCCAGCGCCTTCTTGGGTTCTCGAAGCGAAGTGGCCACGCCAATGTTGCTCAGCGCGCTGGCTTCTCCGGCTTGATCGCCCGCCGCTTTTGCGAGCGGCAGGGCTTTTTTATAACAGTCGGCCGCCTTTGCCCCTTGGCTAAGCGACCAATAAGCGTCGCCCATAGTGTCCAAGGTATGGCCTTCTTCGGCCTGATCACCAATCGCTCGCCACCGGGGAAGAGCTGCTTCGAATTTGGCGATCGCCTGATTCAGCGATTCTTTACTGCCCTCGGATTGAAGACGTTTGCCTTCGTTAAAAGCTTTCTCGGCGGCAATGCGGATTTCATCAGCAGGCTTCGCCTCTCTCAATTCCACCAGAGTGCACTCGAAGTCGCGCGCGGGTGCGTCGGGGTCGGCGAGCGTGACTTCTAGACGGTACGCGCCTTTCTGGGGAGCGATCACGGAAATCGGAAGCGTCCGCTGCTCACCCGCTGCGTTCATCAGAGTGGCCACAGGCGCTCCCGAGGGCGCGCTCAGCAGGATGTTGATCTGAGCGCCATTGGGACGCACCAGCGCACGGAAGTACTCTCCGGCGTTCGCGCGTATCTCGAATGAAGTGATCTGGCCGCTGCGCAATTCAGCCCGAACCGGATTGTTTACTTGAAGGACCCGTGCATCCTGCGCCCTGACCTGACAGAGGACGCAGCAGAGAATGCACAACGCCGGAATTACGCGCACGCAATTCCTCCAATCTCATTCAGTGTAAATCAGGCTCACCGATGTAACATTTCGCGCCCTCGCATCACATTCAGGAATGAGGAGCGATTGTATGAGAAGAATTTACTTGGGCGTCGGCCTGACCGCCATGTTGTTGGCGACGAACCAGGTGAAAGCGCTGAACAATCATGCAACCGGCTATCTGCCGCGGGTGGTTATCGACCAACCCCATGATGCCGTTAGTGTTTTTCAGGCCGACACCGACGTCCGGTACGACACGCCTATTGAAGCTCACCAAGGGGGACAAGACGGAGGAGGCGCGCTGTGGTAGAAGCAACCCCGCAAGGCCGGTTACTGTGGCAAACCACCCCCGCCAATTAGAACACGCATGTGAATGGAGCCGATTTCCTTGCCGCCCGCTTCCGCCTTCCAGATAATGTCCGGATTCACCCAGCCCTTTTGAGCGCCAGCGGGTGATTGCAGAACAGTTTGCACAGTGTAGGATCCCCGCGCGTCCACCGGATACACCGCCCGTCCACGTTCTTCCCGCCAGCCCTCCGGAAGAATTGCCTGAAGGGTAACCTCACGCGCGGTGGCTTCTGAGTTGGTAATCGTGATCGGGAGCGTCAGCTTCTCACCGGGAGAAATCATTACTTCCGGTTGTTTCAGCAGACTGGCCAGTTGAAGGATGTCGTGCGCTTTCCAGAATTCGCGGTAGAAAGCCCAGGGGCCGGCTAGCTCAATCGAGAGTCCGCTCTTTTCAGAAGCCTGATAGCCGCTAACACGCGCGTAAGGAATGGATCCGGGAGTTATACCTTCCAAGATGTCACCTGTGCTGCTGGATTTTACGAGTGACTTGCCAAAAACAAGTTGCACAGGTTCTTCGAAGAACTTCAAATCTCCCTTCTTGAGGGCATCCGTTGCGAATTGCCCGGTATCGCCTTGCGTGAGATGGTAAGCCATTTCTTCAGCGGCCAGCCGCGCGTAGGATACGCCCTGCGCGGGCGAAACGGCCTTCGGGTTGTAACTCGGCCCTTGCCCTTGCTGAAAATCCACGTGTGAAGCATCGGAAAAGAAGTAGAGCTTCTTGGGCTGCCAGGGATGCAGACCTTCCGTGAGATTGTTAATGTCGCGGCGGTTGCGCGGCTGCGAGAGCTGTTCAGGAAAAACAGTGGGATCGCCGGCGAGATCGAATGCTTCTGTAGCAATCACGGAAGAGGCCTGGTGGTCGCCGTGATTTTCGCCCGCGACGTAAACGGGCAGCCACGTAAGGATCACTTCCGGCCGCGTAAGGCGGACCAGGCGGACGACCTTTGCCAGCGCCTCGCCGTGATGCCAGGTTTCGAGCGACCGCAGAACATCCTGTCCCGGCGTATCGGGACCGTCCAGAAACCAGACGTGCAGGACGCCGAACGCGGCGAGAGCTTCCCGCGCTTCTATTTCACGCACCGTGCTAAGAGCGTCTGCCTGTTCATTGCCGGCTTCGTTGCCGCCGCCGTTTCCACGCGTCCCGAAAATCACCGAGACGCGCTTGTGTTCGTCGAAAATGGCCTTCGCCAGGTACGCGCTCACCACCGTTTCGTCATCGGGATGAGCGACGATCAGCAGAATGTCCGTCTTGAAGCGCTGGTCGGGAGGAAGGTCGGGGGGAGCTTTCGGAATTTCGGCGGCGCGAACCGCCGTGATGACACCGAGCAGAATGAAAACCGGTCGTAACGAAAGCATGTAGGCGATTGTGGCACAATCTAGTGAATCCCTTGTGGCGCGCGCTCTCAGCGAGCCGCGTTCGCACTCATGCGAACGCCTGGTTTGGTGTGGCGAGCTCTTAGGAAGCGGTTAGTCTTGCAGTCGACCGCGCTTCACGAGATCCGCTCTGATCTTTTCGTACGGAATGCCCTTTTCCTTGCGGCGCGATTCCGAAATTAGGCCGTCCCAGAAGTCCTCCAGCGCCGCCCCATGTTTTTTCAGGTCGATTTGAACAGCCACCTTACGGCCCTTCTCGTCGGTCACGAACTGAATTCCGTTCATGTTTCCATTTTCCTTCAAATGATGCATCGGCGCAGAGTGCGTCAGGTCGCTATTATCGATACTAAGCCATGAAACCATTCCTTGCCGTGTGCGTGCTGGCCCTCGCAATCCTCAATGCGCAGGAGTTCACACGCGACCTCGGCGTTTATCCTGGCGATCCGAAAGAATATGTGGGACCCCTCCTCACGCCGGATACCAGCACCTACCGCAATCTCGCACTCCACCGGCCCGCCTATCACTCCAGCAGCTACGACTACAATCTCACCGCGCAATTGGTAACCGACGGAATCAAGGAAACCAAAATGCCGCGCTGGGTGGATGTGGAGACCAGCCAACAAGGCGTGCTTCCTAAGAATCAACGCGAATGGGTGCTGGACGGCAACTGGGTGACCGATATCAGTCTAAAGGGACCACGCGGATGGATCGGAATCGAGATTGGCGGTGACGATCCGCCCCAGGTGGACCGCGTGGACGTTGATGCTCGGGTGCAGGCGCGCGGTGAGCCCGAAAACTGGGCGTGCGTGATCTCGGGCTCCGACGATGGACAAAACTGGAAAGAGCTAGGTCATGCCGCAGGCATGGCGCGGCCAGGCGGTGAGCTGCGAACGTCCATCGCGCTGAACGGGATTTCCCGCAGCCGGTTTTACCGCATCGCGTTCGAGGATGCCAGGGCGGGCGGTTGGCAGGTAGGCGAGATCACATTTTTCCACGGCAATCAGCGCCTGCCGGTGGGTGGTCCCGGCGATTTCACCAGCGCCTGGATGGCTGCGGGCAAGGGCGAAGAGTGGGTCTATGTGGATCTTGGTGCGGTGTGCACTTTCGATAGGGTGTCGCTTTATTGGATTCGCCGCCCCTCGGAAGGGTCCATCCAGATATCCGATGACGCCGCGCACTGGAATCTGGTTCAGACACTGCCCGCTGCAGCGGCAGTAACAGATGACCTGAAGTTATCGAGGCCTGTGCAGGGACGATATGTTCGCGTGTTGATGTCGAAGCCCGCGTCACGCGATGGTTACGTACTAAGCGAGATGGAAGTGTACGGACGCGGCGGCCCGGTTTCGCATCCCAAGCCCGCGCCGCCATTGCGCGCAAACGGACGATTGGATCTCGCGGGCGGAAATTGGAAATTGCAGCGCGATTCGCTAGTGCGCGTCGACGGAGCAGCACTTTCGAAACCCGGTTTTCGCGATGACGACTGGATGATCGCCACCGTTCCGGGAACCATCCTCACCAGTTACTACAACCTGGAAGCGGTGCCCGATCCGAACTACGGCGACAACCAGCTCATGATTTCAGATTCGTTCTTCTACGCGGATTTCTGGTATCGGAACGAATTTGTTCCACCACCCTCTGCCCCGGGACAGCACGTATGGCTCAACTTCGATGGCGTCAACTGGAAGGCGGAGATCTTCCTGAACGGCGAGAAACTGGGGCGCATCGACGGCGGCTTTATACGAGGGCGCTTCGATGTGACCAGATTTTTGCAACCAGGACGGAAGAACGCTTTGGCCGTAAGGATCGAGAAAAATGCCAATCCAGGAAGCGTCAAGGAGAAGACGTTCGAGAATCCGGACAAGAACGGGGGCGTGCTCGGCGCCGACAATCCCACTTACCACGCCAGCATCGGCTGGGATTGGATTCCGACCATTCGCGGAAGAGACACCGGCATATGGAAAGATGTGTACCTGAACGTCACCGGGCCGGTCACAATTGAGTCTCCGCTGGTGAGCACTTCATTCCCGCTTCCCGATACCAGCCACGCCGACGTGAATATTACCGTAACGCTGCGCAACCATGACACGCGGCCCATGAATGGAATTTTGCGTGGACATTTTGGCGATGCGGCTTTTGAGACCCCAGTCGCGCTCGACGCCGGCGCAGAGAAAACAGCGAACGCCGCGCTTTCCATCCAAAATCCGAAGCTGTGGTGGCCGGCGGGCTACGGCGATCCCAATCTTTACCCGGTGGAGTTGAAGTTTGAGACGGACGGGAAATTATCCGACAGCACGGCGTTTCACTCCGGCATCCGGCAGTTCGCTTACAGCGAGGATGGCGGCGTGTTGAAGATGTGGATCAACGGCCGCCGTTTCATTCCTCGTGGCGGGAATTGGGGCTTCCCCGAGTCCATGCTGCGCTATCGCGCGCGCGAATATGATGCGGCCATCCGCTACCACCGCGACATGAATTTCAATATGATCCGTGATTGGGTTGGCCAGATCGGCGATGACGAATTTTACGATGCGTGCGACCGCTACGGCATCGTGGTGTGGCAGGACTTCTGGCTGGCCAATCCCTGGGATGGTCCGGACCCGGATGATAACGATATGTTCCTGCGCGTGGCGAAAGATTACGTGCGGCGGATTCGCAATCATCCTTCCCTCGGTTTGTATTGCGGCCGCAATGAGGGCTACCCGCCGAAACCGCTGGACGATGGAATACGAGCGGCGCTGGCCGAGCTGCATCCGGGTTTGCACTACATATCGAGTTCGGCTGACGATGTCGTCAGCGGCCATGGACCCTACCAAGCCATGCCAACGAAAGCTTATTTTCAGCGTGCGCCGGTCCGTTTCCACAGCGAAATGGGGATGCCGAACATCGTCACCCTGGACAGCCTGGCCCTGATGATGCCGGAAGCGGGGATGTGGCCGCAAGGGCGCATGTGGGGTCTGCATGATTTCTGTGG
>Ga0182024_10013269_pt1 | contig 16125 bp, 13 predicted proteins | sample P32metaG_FD_120480 | JGI IMG/M metagenome (GOLD analysis project Ga0182024, IMG submission 120480) | Permafrost microbial communities from Stordalen Mire, Sweden - P3-2 metaG (Illumina Assembly) | ecosystem: Environmental > Terrestrial > Soil > Wetlands > Permafrost | place: Sweden: Stordalen... | reverse complement strand
GCGCCCCAGCCAGGGGTTATTTGTGATTGACATCATATTTTCGGCATCGAACTGTTTGACAGGCCGCGGGCCATGGCAATATCGATGCGTCTATGTATCGGCCAACGAAGATGTAGACTTTAGTTGCACTTCAAAAAACCGCGTCTGAATTCCGGGACTATAGACTGGGCAGCATGAGGACTTTTTGGGTGGATGGCCTTGCCGTCACTAGGACCGTTGTTCAAACCAGAACGGCCTCCTCGACAATTACTGGTTTTGCCTCTGAAACCTGGCAGGGGATTTCCAACGTAAAGGTCGTTCCTTTCCCCAGCCCTTCGCTATGCACGCTTAAAGAGCCGCCTATTTCCTTGGCGGTCAAAGCCCCGCTGTGAAGTCCGAAACCGTGGCCGTCCTTCTTGGTGGTGAATCCATGGTTAAAAACCCGTGTGAGATTCTCGGTCGCAATCCCGATCCCATTGTCCATCAGAGCAACTCGCACCCGATCGTTGCCGTTGGCGACGCGGATTGTCAATCGCTTGTCTGTCGAGTCTGTTGCATCGCAGGCTTGTTTGGCGTTTCGAATCAGATTCACGAGAATCTGCAAAACTTTGTGTTTTTCCACGGTCACCTCTGGAAGATGTTCGTCGTACTCGCGAAAGATCTGGACATCATGCCGGGCGAGCGCGCTGGCGTTCATGTTTATGGCATCTTCAATCAGATCCGTAACTTTGACTGTTTCGGTCACGCCGGAGACCCTGGCGTAACTCTGCTGTGCGGCAACGATGTCCTTGATGTGATCCACGTTCTTGGAAAGCGAGGTCACCTCGTCCAGAATTGAGATTTTTTCCTCTCCCAATTTTTTGCCTAGTTGTTTGAGGAAATTGGGCAGCTGCCGCCCTTTCGGATCCTTGGTCAGGAAGTCGCCCAAGTCGGCCGAATGTTCGTCGATCAGGGCGGAAACCTTTTCGATATTGTAGCCTTTGGACTTGTTCAACCGGCCTGTGATAATATTGCTGGAGACGTTGATGCTGTTGAGGACATTGCCGACATTATGGAGTACGCTGGTGGCGATTTCGGCCATCCCGGCGAGGCGGGAAGTTTCCAGCAGCTTTTTGTGAGCGCATTCCAACTCGCTGGTGCGCTCCACTACACGAGCTTCCAGCTCATCGCGGGACTTGTGAAGCGCTTGCTCCGCAAGCTCACGTTCGGCAGCCTCGTGTGCCACGGCCCGGGTGACAAACACGGCGATAACAAATGCGCCCAGCACGGCTAATGAGCCCAGCCCGACCATTTTTTCCCTGGTGCTGGCATAATTGATTTCGGCCGCTCGGGCCGCAGCATTCATTTGCTTGCCTTGGAAATCGACAAACCGCTCCCAACAATCGTGGTATTTGATGAGCAGCGGCATGGTATGGGCCATCATGGCCACGCGAGCATTCGCAAAGTCCTTTTCCCGGACTTGAAGTTTGAGCGCTTCCAGGTAGCTCTCGACATAGGGTTGGCGCGCGTCCGTGACCGCGTCCAGCAGTTTTCTCTCCTCCGGAGACGCTACCTTCGCATCAATTGCCTCCAACATTTTGGAAATTGTCTTCGTATTCTGCGCGCGCACAACCAGTAGCGGCGCTATCTCGTTTGCATTGTCCATCAGAAATATCTGCAGAATGATGCGACTATTGGCGGCGGAATAAGCGACGGCTTGGCGCGCCAGCTCCGCTTTGGCCCACTCGTGCTTGGTCAGGTCGTTAATACTTTTATCGATCCGTTCCATTTGGTTTAGCGCCAGTCCTGCAACGGCAACCAGAATCCCAATCAACAAGCAGAAGGCGACCACCAGTCTCTTACTCGCCAATGACTTCTTTATTTTCTTGCTCTGGATTGTGTTGTTCAGTGTTCGCCCTTTTTGGATTGGCAAGTTACCGCAGAATTATTCAGGCTAACGATTCCCACCCTTACCCATCGGCAGCGGCGAAGCCCTCCTGAAGCAGGAAAACAAGAAAACTTTGCAAATTCAGCCGCAGACGACAATTGGCGGCGACGTCATGAAGTGGAACCACTTGCCGGCCTGACGCTGCGCGACCAGAGCCGATACGGGTGGCAACTGCGTTGCCCGAACTGTTTTCGAATTGACGCTCGAACCCCTCCTTCAGAACGGGATCAGTGCCCGCGCATCTGGTCCATTTGTCCCTGAATGAGCTGACGCATCCATTGAGCTTCACTGGGGGAAATGCCGCTCTTGCGCAGATCCACAGAAAAGGCGGAGAACCAGAGTTCGCCGGCGGGGCGATAATGAAGATCGCCCGTGATGTGTTTTTCCATGTCGTCCATATGGCCGACACCGTAAAACACCGCGATGGATCCGGAGGAGGGAACTTTTTTAAGTTCAGCGATCAGATCGACGAGGACATTCTGATTGCGGGCTTCAATGAGGACTTTGATGAGCTTTTTCCATTCCGGCGGCAAGCCCTGAATGTCGGACAAATCGCCCTTTAGCTCTCCGACGGCTTCGATCAAGGTCAATTTCGCCACCGCTTGCAGTTGGGGACTGGCCGCAATGAATTGCAGCCCGATTTTGAACAGCGAGCCGAGAAACGAACTGCCGTCCATGATTTGCAGAAGGACATCTAAAGAGGCGTCGGTTTCGCCTTTCTGACCGGGCGGCCTCGGCGCCCAACCTTCGGCCATGATGCGCTGGATTTGGAGAACTGAAAGATCACTGTTCAGAAAATTTGTGCGGTCATAGTCAATGGCATTCAATTGAAAAACCAACCCAAGGGAACGGGCCAGCGTGGATTGCATCGAAGAATCGTCTTTCATGACTGTTCGCGGCGCGGCGGACGTTGAACCATCGGGAGAATCGTGAACATGATGCGGGTGGGAGTCCGGATCGATCCCCTCGTATAGGACGACCGTTTGACCGTCGAGAAAATGTTGAAGCGCATGGTAATACGCTGGTTCGCCCACATGCATGACAGCGGCAAGCCAGATGGCTGGGCCCGCGTTTTGAGCGGGGACAAACTTGCGCAAGGCGATTTGCAACTCAACCGTGTTGGTGTCCGGATTTGCAATTCGGGTGTAGGGCTGCGACACCGGGGTATCTGCGGCTTGGGCGCGCGCCGGACAATCGGCCAGCGCCAGCGTGAGCGCGCCGAGAAGAATAATAGCCGATTTCCGCATCGACTAATATTAATCAGGGCGAGCGGTGTTCATCAAGCGAATCGAACGGGCCAAAATAAATTTGACACATGGCGCTTTGTGTTGCAAAGTCAACTTATGAACAATGATGATTGGGCCTCGGAAAATTTGCAAGTCATCCGCACCTTGATGGAATGTTCCGCCATCTATCGCCGCGCTCTGGCGCCGGTCATGAGCTTGGTGGGAATCACCGGCATCATCGCCGGCGTCGTCGGCGCCGCGCTGAACCTTGAAACATCCCGCCATTTTGCGACCTATTGGATCGCCGTAGCGGCCGTCTGTCTAACGGAAGCGTTCCTGATGATTCGCCGTCAAGCCATCAAGGATCTGGAGCCGTTTTGGACGCCTCCGACGCGCCAGGCCGCGCAAGCCGTCACGCCCGCGTTTACGGCGGGATTGGCGGCGGGGATTGTCTTTTTTATGCTCGACGCCAGCGAACGGGACATTATCATTCTGCTCGTTCCCATTTGGATGGTGCTTTATGGATTGGGCATGCACGCGGCCGGTTTTTTCATGCCGCGCCGGTTTCGGCTTTTCGGCTGGGGTTTCATTTGCTGCGGGTTGGTCGCCCTCGGCTGTTTGATTGGCCTCTCCAAATCAACTTTTGTCCTGCCGAATTTTCCTCTGGCAAACGCGGCCATGGGTGTTTTGTTTGGCGGAGTGCACGCGGCCTACGGTTTTTATCTCTACCTAACGGAAAAACGCGGAAAAGTTGCGTGAACACGAAGCCATTCCTTCAGCTCGATCGTGTCATCCACGAAAAGGGCCGACTTCCCATAGTGTCGCTGCTGGCGGCATCGCCGGAGCTTTCCTTTACCGACCTGCGCGACACGCTGAAAATGACCGATGGCAATTTGAGCATGCACATCAAGACCTTGCAGGAAGCGGGCTTCGTCTCCGTGACCAAGTCGTTTCAACGACAGCGTCCGCTGACGACCTGCTCCCTCACGCCGGCCGGGCGAAAAGCCTTTGCCGCCTACATTGATTTGCTCGAGGAAATAGTGCGGGAAGCCCGTCAAAAGAAATAGTTTTACCAATGATTGAACATTTTTCCATAACCTCCGTCCTATTACTTTGTAATGCAAAGTGAATGCAATAATGGTCTGTCTCCGGTGTGCGGATTCCGTGTCATCCGCGCCGGTCACCTGGGAATGTGCTTCGGCGTGCGCGACGCCATTACCCTGGCCCGCAGTCAAGACCGCACCACGCCCCTGACCATTTTGGGTGATCTGGTGCATAACGAAACGGTGCTGGCCGGCCTGCGTGCCCGCGGTATCCGCATTGAAAACCGGGTCGAAGACATCACGACCCCGGCGGTTATGATCACCGCGCACGGCGCGTCTGAGAAAACATTGCAGGCATTGAAGGAGCGGGGATTGCGCGTCCTGGAAGCGACTTGTCCCCTCGTTCATCACGCTCATCAAGCTATCAAGACTCTCGTCCGCGAGAATTTTCATCCCGTTGTCATCGGCCAGCGCGACCATGTGGAAGTGCGCGGATTGACCCAGGACCTGGCGGAATTCGATGTGATTCTCACGGAGGACGATGCGCTCCAATTGGCGGAGCGCCCCCGTTTTGGCGTTGCGGCCCAAACCACCCAACCGATTGACCGGGTCCGGCATTTGGTGGAACTGATGCGCCGCCGTTTCCCCCGCTCGGAAATTCGCTTTCTTGACACCGTTTGCCAGCCGACCAAACAGCGGCAGGCGGCGGCGATTGAACTCGCGCAGCAAGCCGACGTGGTAATTATAGTTGGCGGCGCCCACAGCAACAACACGCGCGAATTGGCGGCCACATGCCGGCGGTTTTGCGCCCGGGTGCATCAAGTCCAGATCGCCGCTGAACTAATTGAAGGCTGGTTTTCGGGTGCAGACGTCGTGGGAATCACCGCCGGAACATCGACGCCGGATTGGATTGTGGATGAGGTCGAAGAAGAGATTCATGGAATTGCCCGGCGCAGTCTGGCGTCAAATGAACACCCATGAATTCCACTTCTTCTACTTTCGACCCAAGTCAGACTGGCATACTTCTGCGAGGTCAGACAGCGGAGATCGCGGGCTGGATTGACCGGTGGGAGACCAAACGGGTTTGGTATTGTTTGGCGGCTATCTTTGCCGGGGCTGGCCTGTTTGGAGCGGTCGTCGGCGAATGGCGCAGCCCTTTGCAGGCGTTTTACGGCGGAATCAAGTTTCCATTGGTTATTCTATTGACAACGGCTGGAACGGCTTTTCTGAACGGCATGTTGGCGCCTCTCCTCGGGCTGAACATTAAGTTCCGCCAGTCCCTGCTCATCATCCTGTTGAGCCACACCATCGCCGCTATCATCTTGGGAGGATTCAGCCCCATCCTCCTTTTTGTCGTTTGCAACGCGCCCTCCATCCAGATTTCATCATCGGCTTCGTGGGCCGGCCATAGCATCGTGCTGGTTGTTGAGGTAGGCTTGATCGCCTTCGCTGGCATCCTGGCAAATGTTCGTCTGCGGCAATTGCTCGATCTCCTGAGCGGCAGCCCGCCTGTGTCCAAGCGGATTACGTTCGCCTGGCTGGGAGCCAACCTTTTTCTTGGAGCGCAAATTTCCTGGTTGTTGCGGCCATTTGTCGGATCACCGGAACTGCCGGTTGAATTTCTACGCTCGAACGCCTTCCAAGGCAATTTCTACGAAACCGTTTTCCTTGCTTTAAAGAACCTGTTCAATTCCTAAAACATATCTCCTCGAGAAAGGCCTGCCATGAATGAATCATCCAACATCCCGCCCGCTATGAATCCGACAATTGCCAGTATCGGCCGTGGGTTTCACCAATCTGATCCGCCGCTGGGCGAGGTGGCGAGCGACCGCCGGCCCATAGCCAGCCTGATCATGGCTATCGAAACGGTCTTGCGCGAACCACGCTGCGTGTTGTTTCAATTGACGCAACCGCAACAAGGAAGGTTGAGGCGAGATCTCGTGTTCGTGACGTTGGTGTCCTCCTTCATTTATGGCTTGGTGGTCGGGACTTTTTCCGGCGGGGAGCAACTCCTGGCCGCGCCGGTCAAAATCGCCAGCGGCCTGCTCTTGTCGGCCATGATCTGCCTGCCTAGCCTTTACATCTTTTCCTGCCTGAGCGGAGCCCGGGCGCGGTTGAGCGAGGTCTGCGGTTTGCTCATCGCCTTTCTTGCTCTAATGACAATTCTATTTATCGGCTTCGCGCCTGTCGCCTGGGTTTTCTCGCAATCCACCACCTCTGTCGCTGCCATGGGTGCCCTCCATTTGCTCTTTTGGTTCATTGCCACGGGTTTCGGCCTTCGTTTGCTGGAGCGCGGCTTCCGTCACCACGGCGCGCACGACGGCATGATGCGGATTTGGACACTCATATTCCTTCTCGTGGCTTTGCAGATGACCACCGCGCTGCGCCCGATTGTCGGCACGGCTCCCACCTTGCTGCCGAGGACGAAGCAATTCTTCATCGCCCATTGGATGGAGTCTTTCCAGAAATAAAATGAATCACCTGCGATGGAGTGGTAAGGCTTACAATCTCTTGGCCAGATTGCGCGCTACACGATGCAGGGCCGGGGAGCGGTCCATCGGATCAAGGCGGACATCAATTAGCGAGAAACTTTCTGTTTCGCCTTCAGCCTGGCGCAGCGCCTCGTCCAATTGCCCTTCCGTCTCCACCGCGAATCCGCGCCCGGCGCCCAGCACGTCCGGCAACAAATGATAGTTCCAGGGAATCAAATCGTTGTAGGGACCGTCTTGAATGTGCCGTTCGGTGCCGTAGCCCGAATTGTTGAGTAGCACGACGATCGGGTTCAGATGATAACGAATGGCCGTGGTCAATTCCATGCCCGTCATCTGGAAAGCGCCGTCGCCGACCAGGACCAGCGGGCGGCGTTTGGCATCCGCCAATTGCACCCCAATGGCCGCCGGAACCGCGAAACCCATCGACGCGTAATATGCTGTGCCCAAAAATTCCGTATGCTCGTGGATAAATAAATCCAATGCTCCAAAAAGAGCATCGCCCACGTCCGAAATCACCACGGTGTCGTCGTGCAGGAATGCATTCAATCGCTGGAAAAGCCGCCGGATGGTAATCTTTTTTTTCGCCGCAGGATGAAATGGCGCGGCTGGACCGGGACGGGAAATTTTCATTCTGGCCCGGTGGCGCAGAGGGGCCTTGAGCAATCCGCGCAGAAAATCCTCGAAGCGTACGCCTTCAAAATTGTGATAGCGAATGCTCAACTTCTCGCTGGTCGTCGTGATGGAGCGCGCCGGATCCAGCCGCGCCGTGAAAATACCCAGATTGATGTCCGTCATAAACGCGCCGAGCATCAGCGCGCAATCGCTTTCCTCCACATAACGCCGCACCTCATCCCGGCCCATCGCCCCTTCGTAAACGCCGAGGTATAATGGATGGCTTTCGCCGATGACGGATTTGCCCATGATTGTGGCCGCCACCGGAATATTGGATTTTTCGACCAGCTTCACCAGTTCCTTTTGCAAACCGAACCGATGCACTTCCACGTCCGCCAATATAACCGGATGTTTGGCCCGATTCATCATGGCCACGGCTTCCGCCAATGCTTCCCGTAAGATAATCGGATCGCTCGTGCCATGAAATTCGAGCGGCTTATGATGCGCCACTCCGGGAACCATCACGCGGTCGCGTGGCAATTCGATATAAACCGGCCTTTTGTAACGCAACGCGGCCAGAAGCACGCGATCAATTTCTTGCAGCGCCGTTTGCGGATCGTCCAACACCGTCGAGGCCACCGTCAATTGTTCAAAGACGCGTTTTTGCGTATCGAACTCGCGCACCTTGTGATGCAGCAGTGGATTCTTCTCCTGCTCGCCCACCCCTGGCGCGCCGCTGATGACGACCACTGGCGATTTCTCAGCGTAAGCTTCTGCGGTGGTGTTGGCCACCTTCAGCCCGCCCACGCAATACGTGACACACACCACACCCAAACCGCGCACCCGCGCATAAGCGTCCGCCGCGAAGCCCGCGCCCTGTTCGTCGCAAGTGTTGATGATCTGCAACTTGCTTTTTTGCAACGCCTCGTAGAATCCAAGGACGTAATCGCCGGGAATGCCAAAGACATGGCGAACCCCCAAGGCCTCGAGTCTTGCGATGAGATACTCCCCGATGGCCGGGCCGGACTGTCTCACAACCAATCCGGGTGCGCGCTTTTTCAGTGGCTTGCTCATGGCGTAATTTTATACGGAATCATGGTGTAAACAATTATTCAATCCTCATGCTGCTGGTTTGGTCCAATGGCTGGCGGCTTCTCCTCTGCCTGGACGGCGCCGGGAATTGGCCGTCGCACATGGCAGCGTTCCGCCCATTGGTCCCATGCCTTGGCCAGACGCGCCGCGATTTTTGGTTGTTGCGCGGCGAGATTAACCAATTCCGAACGGTCGTTCTCAAAATCATACAGTTCCCACGGATGGCCTTTGAGAGAAACGAGCTTCCAACGGTTTTCGCGCACGGCGCGATTGCCTTCGTGTTCGAAGAACAGCGTGCGGGGCGGCACTGACTCGCCCTTCAGCACAGGCAACAGGCTCCGGCCTTCCGTTGGCAGAATGGCGTGACCGTTGAAAGTCTTTGGATATTCGGCCCCCGCAACTTCGGCGCATGTCGCCATCAGGTCGAGAATGTGGCTGGGTGTGGCATCGAATTCTCCGCTGCGTTTTACGACGGACGGCCAGCGCACGATGAAAGGCGTGGAGATGCCGCCTTCGTGATCATAATGTTTGTAGAGGCGCCATGGCGTGTTGCAGGCATTGGCCCAGGCGCTGCCGTAACTGACATAACTGTCCGGACCGCCGATTTTTTTCAAGTCATCACCTTTGTGCAGGATATTGTTTGGTCCGCTTTTGCCGTCGAAACCGTAAGGGTCCCACTCGGCGCACGCGCCGTTGTCAGATAGAAAAATAATAAGCGTATTGTCCAGTTCGCCGTGCTGGCGGAGATCGTCCAGCACTCGTCCAATGTTTTGATCCATCCGATCCACCATTCCCGCATACACGGCCATACGACGGGCAAGATCGGCGCGGCGATCAGCGGGCAGGGAATCCCAGGGAGGATTATATTTGTCGGCCCAACCGGTTTGCTGGTTGGCCCAATTGGCGGGAATGAAACCACGCGGCGTCAGAGCCGTGTCCTTGGGCAGGATGCCCAGTGCATTCAATCGGTCAAAACGTTCCGTCCGGATTTTGTCCCAGCCTTGCTGGTAAACCTTTTCATATTTGGCAATTTCCGACTCCGGGGCATGCAACGGGAAATGCGCGGCATTGAATGCCAGATATAAAAACCACGGTTTCTCCGGGGTCTTGCGCGCGTCAGCAAGAAAATCCAGCGTGTAATCCCCGAAAACGTCGGTCGAATAAAAATGGCCGGGCGCATATTCGCGGCGGGGGTGGTTCGCCGGCAAACGCGTATAGCCGGGACGCTCTTCCCAGAAGGTGTTGAAGCCGCCGATCATGCCATAAAACTCGTCGAAGCCGCGCTCGATTGGATTGGGCTGCGCGCCCAGATGCCATTTGCCCACCATGTAACAACGGTAGCCGGCGGGCTTGAGAACTTCGGGAATCGTCACGCAACGATCCATCAAATGCCCCTCGTAGCCAATGGGCCCGATCTTTTTCCCGCCCGCCATGTCCCCCATGCCGGCCTGTTGCGGATACAGCCCGGTCAACAATGTCGCGCGCGACGGACAGCACCGGGCCGCGTTATAAAACTGCGTGAAGCGCAGGCCTTCTTTTGCCAGTTGGTCCAGGTTGGGCGTCGCAATCTCCGAACCGTAGCATCTCAAATCGGAAAACCCGAGATCGTCCGCCAAAATCAAAAGAATGTTGGGACGCGGGGCAGCGGCCTGAGATCGGCCGTTCGGCAGCGTGACGCACAACAGGGCAACCGTTGCGGATATTCTCACCCACGCCCGAAATAACCTGGCACGCCGCGAATTCCTCATATTTCTTAAGTGCGCACCGTAACGGGTTCGCACGAAGAGTTCAACCTTGATCGCTCACGCGGCCCGTCGTTGCCATCGTTGACAAAACTCGCCTGCAGGCTTTCCATGCAGCCATGAAAGTAATCGAATATAAAACGGCGACGGCGGACAGTTGGGCGGTGCTGGACAAGGAGGTCAACAAGATGCTTGGGCAGGGTTATCAACTCTATGGCAGCCCGTATTTCGGCGAGAATAAAATCGAGGGGGCAATCAGTACCTTTATGGTGGCGCAAGCGATGGTCAAATACGGCCTCCTTGAAAAACCCGGACCAGTGGAAACCGCGCCAGAGACGCTGATTGCTCCCTAAGAATGAAAGAGAATGTTTACAGGGAAGCCAGCGCCGAGTAATCTCCAACTAAATAGACATTGGGGAGACGGTTTACATTGAAACAACGATTCCGAGCCTCCATTTCGACGACCGGACGGATGCAAAAACCGTGGCGCGCCGGGTCCAGCCGCGGAATTGTTGGGATAATCATCGCCAACGTGATCGTCTGGTCACGAGGTCCGCAGCGAAATATCGGCGGAGTTTGGCTACGACCCGCGCCACCTGATGGCGCATTACGTGGAATTTGAGAAACAACTCAAGCGCGAAGGAAAACATCGCTTCGCTAAAGCGCCCGCCGCTGAATGGCCGTCCAGATGGCCTCACCGGTTGACGGGACCGCCAGCGGGACCTGGCCATGGGGCGGGCCAAAGGCGGCTACCGCCTCGCGAATGGCTTCCCGTACGGAAATGGCCAGCATTAACGGCGGTTCCCCTACCGCCTTGCTGCCGTAAACCACGTCCTCTTGCGCGGCATTTTTCAGCAAGGTGACGTTGAACACCGGCGGGGTGTCGCCGATGGATGGGATTTTATAAGTGTCAGGACAATGGGTGAGCAGCCGGCCCTCCTTGTCCCAGAGCAGTTCCTCGCCTGTCAACCATCCCATGCCTTGGGCGAATCCGCCCTCGACCTGGCCGGCGCTGATGCCTTCGTTGATGGCCGTGCCGGCGTCGTGCAAAATGTCCACGCGCAATACGCGCTGCATTCCGGTGAATCCGTCCACCTCGACTTCCGCCACCGCGGCGCCGCAGGCAAAGTAGTGAAACGGTTTGCCGCGCCCGGCCACGCGATCCCAATGGATTTCCGGCGTGGCATAGAAACCCGTGGCCGATAAACTCACACGATGTTGCCAGGCGTGGCGAATGACCTCGCCGACCGACAGCTTGTGCTTTTCTTTCCCGTGCAAATGAATTTCGTCCTCGGCAAACAATAAATCTTCCGGCGCGGCGTGCTGGTGGAATTTTTCCTTGAAGAGAAGCACGGCGAATGGCAGCAGCCGCGCGCGCAAAATTTCGCAGGCATTTTTGACCGCTGCGCCGTTGATATCGGTGCCGACAGAGGCGGCGGTGGCGGAGGTGTTCGGCACTTTGTCCGTGCTGGTCGGCATGACGCGAATGTGTTCCGGCTTGATGCCCAATTCCCGCGCCGCAATGGCCTGAATATTGGTATGCAGACCCTGTCCCATTTCAGCGCCGCCGTGATTGATCTGCGCCGTGCCGTCCAGGTAAAGCAAAACAAACGCGCCCGCCTGATTCAGATGAGTCACAGTAAAACTAATTCCGAATTTCAACGGCGTCATGGCCAGTCCGCGTTTGATGCGGGGATGGGCCTTGTTCCACGCGGCGATTTCCCCGCGCCGGCGTTCCAATGCGCTCGATTCCTTTAACTCGCGCCAAATCGTTTCGATGCGATTGTCGCCGACGGGCTGGCCGTAATGCGTGGTATTGGTCTCGCCGCTGCCGTGGTAAAGATTGCGTTCGCGCACGACTTCCGGCCCCAACCCCGTCTGGCGGGAGATGCGGTCAATAATTTCCTCGATGATCACCATGCCCTGAGGGCCGCCGAAGCCGCGCATGGCCGTGTTGGAGGAAAGGTTCGTTTTGGCCACCTGGCCGCTGAACTCCACCGCCGGGATGTAATAACAATTGTCAAGATGAAATAATGCCCGGTCCGTCACGGCCTGCGACAGGTCGCGCGACCAACCGCCGTTGGACAAAAGGTGGATTTTGGCCGCGAGCAGCCGGCCCTCGCTGTCAAAACCAATGTTGAACCGGGCCAGAAATGGATGACGATGGCCGGTCAGCATCATGTCGAGATCGCGGCTCCAATGGAGGCGGGCAGGGCGGCCCGTTTTCCACGCGGCCAGCGCGGCCAGCGCGGCGGGCGCGGCGGCTTGCGTCTCCTTGCCGCCAAAACCGCCGCCCATGCGCGGCACTTGCACCACCACTTTGCAGGCCGGCAGATGCAAGACGTGCGCGATTATGTTCTGCACCTCCGTCGGGTGTTGCGTCGCGGACGTCACTTGCAGGGCGCCGTCCTCGCCGGGCACCGCCCAGGCGGCTTGCATTTCGAGATAAAAATGTTCCTGGCCGCCCAATTCAAACTCCCCTTGTAATGTGAGCGGCGATTGCCCCAGCGCCTGTTCCACGTCGCCCCGGCGGATAAAATTGGGCTCGTTGTGAAAACTGCCGGAGGCCAGGGCGTCGCGCAGAGTCAGGACCGGGGTTTTCGGTTCGTAGCCAACTACAACTTTTGCGGCAGCGGCGCGGCAGGCTTCCTGCGATTCGCCTACGACCAGGGCGACGACCTGGCCGTGAAATGAAATCTCCTTGTCCGCCAGCAGAATTTCGTCCTTGTGCAGCGCGCCGACGTCGTTGACGCCCGGAACGTCCTCGGCCAACAGTACGGCGTGGATGCCCGGCATTTGGCGCGCGGCAGTGGCATCGCGCTTGAGAATGCGAGCGCGGGCGTGGGGCGCACAGACCGGCCAGACTTCCAGGCCGCCTTTGTCGGCGGCTTGGTCGTCGGTGTACTCGGCTGCGCCGGTGACGTGGAGGTGGGCGCTTTCGTGCGGGGCGGAATGGGGATGGGCGTTATGGGATGGATGGGACGCATAGGAGGCATCGGGCCCGGCGAAAAACTTTTCCAGGAGGCTTGGGATCAGGCCGCTCCGATAAACTGCGCTGCCACGGACATCGGTGATGGGAGCGAATTCACCGCGTAAAATCGGCAGGACAGCTTCCATTGTCCCGGTGGTCCATGGCTTGTTGAGCAGCGCTTCTTCGGTGGCGCGGGCGCGAACGGTCGTGGGCGCAACGCCGCCGTAGGCCAGCCGGACGTGCCGCACAAAGCCCTCGCGGTCGAGGTCCACCGTGAAACACCCGGCCACAGTGCTGATGTCCATTTCGCGCCGCTTGGAGACTTTGAACCAGGCGCACTTGCGCGTCAGGCCGGTCACGGATGGCCCGCGCGGTATTAGAATTGTTTTTAGAACTTCACCCGGTTGCAGCGCCGTCTGGCGATAGGCGATGAAAAATTGATCGATGGGCAGCGTGCGCTCGCCGTTGGCACCAGCCAGCACAACGCTGGCGTCCAGCGCCAGCAAAACCGGCGCACTGTCGCCGATGGGCGAGGCGGTCACAATATTGCCGCCCATGGTGGCCCGGTTGCGGATTTGGCGGGAGCCGAAAACGCGCAGCATGTCACCCAAGGGCGGATATTCCGCCGCCAGTATTTCCTCAATCTGCGTGAGGGTCGCCGCCGCGCCGATGCGCCAGTGCGAGTCGGTGCAAGTGATTTCCCGCAACTCCTCCACGCCTTCGACGGAAATCAAAATCGGCAAGCGCTTGAATTTTTTGGTGATTTCCAGGCCCAATTCCGTTGCGCCGGCGATCAGCCGGCCGTGTGGATACTGCCGTCGCAATTCCAATAATTGCGCGAGGCTGGTTGGGCGAAGAAATTTCTCGCCCTCAAAATCGTGGGCCACCTCGCGGGCGGCGGGCGGCGGCTGGTTCAGGCGCGCGGCAAAAGGATCGCCGCCATCGTCGCTCTCGCGCCGTTCTTGAAATGCCTCGCGGGCGGCGTCAAGTATAGGACGGTAGCCGGTGCAACGGCAGAGATTGCCGCACAGTTGGTCGTTGATTTCGTCGCGAGATTTCAGATCGCCGCGATAATAGCCCTCGAAGAGCGCGAGCACGAAACCGGGAGTGCAATAACCGCATTGCGAGCCGTGATGCTCGACCATTTTTTTCTGCACGGGATGCAGCCCGCGCGGGCCGGCCACGCCTTCCACGGTGACGATTTCGTGCCCGTCCAGCAGGCAGAGCGGAACCAGGCAACTGTTGATCGCGCGATACGCGGCGCGGCCCCCGGCATCGCGGTCGATGATGGCCACCGAGCACGCTCCGCAATCGCCTTCCGCGCAACCTTCCTTGGAACCAGTCAAGCCGTCGCGCCGCAAATATTCCAGCAGGGTGAGATGATTCGGGCAATCCGTCAATTGCACGGGCCGGCCATTCAGAATAAATTGAATGGCGGAATTCATAAGGCGCACAGCACCGGCTCGGCGGGGCGCGCGGTGGCGATGGATTTTTCGGCAAAATACGCCGCCCGCTTTGCGATGTATTGGGCGAGGATGCTGACGGCGATTTCGTGGACGCTGATGGCGCCAAGGGGCAGCCCGACCGGGCAGGCCAGTCTGGCCAATTCTTCAGCCGTCGCCACTTTTCTTTTGAGGAATCCCTCGCGGATGATGCGCGCCTTGCGGCTGCTGCCAATCATCCCCAGGAAAAGAAATGGCCGGCGAATCCATTCCGCCAGCACGTTGGCATCGTGTTGATGGCCCCGAGTCACGATCAGTCCCAGGGCCGGTTGCGGCGGGAAGGGCGTTTCCAGCAATTCGCCCCAATTGCCCACGCGCAGGCGGGTGCCCGCGGGGAAATAATCGAAATTCGCCAGCTCGGGCCGGTCGTCAAACACGGTCACATCGAAATCCAGCGTCAAGGCCAGCGGAGCGACCGCCTGCGCAATATGCCCCGAACCGGCCATCCACAAAGCCAGCGGCGGCGAGACCGTTTCCTGGTAGAGCCAGCCGTTCGCGGCCTTGTCTTTGTCGTCAACCCAGGCGAGGGAAAAATCGTCGCGCACACCCCAGGTGCGAACTTGATCGCGTTGCGTCAGGGCAGACCAGATGGGCAGCGCGTCGGCGGCGCGCGGCAAAATCAGCCCGCGCACCGTCCCCCCGCAAATCAAACCGTCGTCCCAGCCGAAGTCATGATCGAGAGTTAATTCGAACGTGGCCGGCTGGTCTGAAGCCAGGGCCTGGCGGGCGCGCCGGCGGATTTCCGCCTCCAGACAACCGCCGCCCAAAGTGCCGACCATGCGGTCATCCGGCAAAAACAGCGCCTTTGCCCCCTGCTTTTGGGGACTGGATCCTTTGACGCCTGAGATGATGCCAAGGGCCAGGCGCGGATTGCGCCGCAACTCCAAAACAACTTGTTCGTAAAAATGAACCATGCAAAGGCCGTTCGGCTGGATGGAGCATACCCCGCCACGTCTTGCAATACCAGCGCGAGTTGCTCCATGCTCGGTCTTGGTAAAGCAGAGTATGTAGGCGGCATTCGCACACCTCACAACACTATGAAAACAAAAACCCCATCCATCATCGCAGCAGTTATAGCCGTGTTCATCTTACTTGTGGCCGGCGTTTCCGCTAAAGCGGGACTGCGAATCGAGAAAGCACTTTGCGGCGCAAAAGGGTCTTGGTGTGACGCAACTGCTTTTTTACAGAGCAAAGTCCAAGACGACACATTGTCCGCAAAAATCGGCTTCCAACCAAAACTGACCCGTTCCCAAACCAACCGGTAGAGTGACCCCGAACGCTTTCGAGGCTCGCCCTATCTTGTCAAAGCTGCATGATCTTCGTGACCGGCCATTGCACGACGGGGAAGTAGCAGGCACAACCAGCGACGTTTGTGATGGCTCAAACTCCCTTCGGCTGCTGCGCGAGACCGGCAGAAACCGGGCCGCCCCGGTACATCGCGACCCCCTTGTTGGTTGAGAAGAGACTCCAGAGGGATGGGGTGAAGCAAGAAAATTTTGGGTGAAATATGGGGAGCTTTGATGGCCAGCAAATCGGCTG
>Ga0182024_10013268_pt1 | contig 16128 bp, 16 predicted proteins | sample P32metaG_FD_120480 | JGI IMG/M metagenome (GOLD analysis project Ga0182024, IMG submission 120480) | Permafrost microbial communities from Stordalen Mire, Sweden - P3-2 metaG (Illumina Assembly) | ecosystem: Environmental > Terrestrial > Soil > Wetlands > Permafrost | place: Sweden: Stordalen... | reverse complement strand
TCCGGTGCCAAAGCTTTCCCGGAAGGAGCTCCCAACTCAAATCGGTAGTTCCGTTCACCGCGTTGATCACGAATGAGCCACCTCGAGACCCTCGAATGCTAAATCTCGGACAGACTCCTAGAATCGACGTGCTTCAAAAACTCGCGGCTTGAAGCATCAAGCGTGCCTGCAAATCTCGATTTATCGCGCTGGACCTTGAGCTGGAACAGTCTAGCTCGTAGGTCAAAGTTAGGAAGAAGGTGACGCGTCAACTTACCCAGCTTCATTCGCCAGGGCTTCCCGCGTGTGCTTTGCTCTAATTGGGAGAAGACATCCATACTCTAACCACACCGTTTGGCGTGCATCGGCATTCTACACCTGCCGTCTCGTGTCAGTTTGTGGCATTTCGTTCCAGGACCGCGCGGAGCAAGAAATTTGGGGGCGGGCTTAGTGCAGATATTTCAGCGTACCGCCTGTTTTTGCCCCTCGTTCGGGAAAACATAATGCTGGCGCACTCGGTTAGCTATTGCCGTCAGCATCGTTGTAACTCGTGCACAGCTTCGCAGAATAAGTTACGGACTGGTTGAAACCGTGCCAGTCGCAGAAATGCGTCCAGTGGTAAGTACCAGAACTGTCAAAGTATTCGATTCTGCCATAGACGACCAAATACGCCTTCCCTTGGGAGAGTTCACTCATTTCCTCAGGGGAAAGCGGAGTCTCTACTGCACTATTGTTGATGTTGTCGATTCTTATAGCAGTCACATCCATGTAGCCATTGGGGAACATAATGCCACTCTCTTCGCTTGCTGCTCCCTTTGGGCCGGGAATATATATTTTGGGTGGCGAGCCATTGGCTACTTTTTCCAAAAACATAATGGCAGAGATTTTTTTGGCTGGCGTCTTGCCGATATTGCTGATTTTGAGCTTGTAGGTTATCGGCTGATTTATGCTCACCGACCAGCCTCCATCTATGGACTGAGCCTCCATCCATGGGCGCTGGTCGGTATTGAAGACCTTGCGGGCGTCGTCAAGTTGAAGCCAGAGCAAGAGAAAAGAACCCATAGCGAAGAAGGCCAAAAGTCCAGTGAAAATAGTGGTCAGACCTTCTGGAGAAGTCCAGTGCTTGGTTGGCTTCTCTTCGCAGCAGGGGGGATTATTTACTGTATTGCATTCTGGTTCATGATTATCTTTGGAAGGGACTGCTTTCGAAGCCGTAAGAGGCGGTTGGGTTGGGTTGCTTTGGGGGTTTTCATGGTGGTGTTTGCGACCGTGCTTATGGCTCATGGTTTGCCGTTAACGCTGCCAAGTTTTTAGTCAACATCTTGAACTTTAGCCGTGAGTTCTTTGTATTCTAGGTTCGGAGTCTGAATTAGCTTAATGATTGTATCGCGGAAAAGGTAAGGGTTCTTGCGGTTGTTGAATCGGAAGTACCTTGTGTCAAGGGCATAATCCCGGTATTGCTCCTCTAGCGAGTTGACGCGGGCATCCCAAATATCTATTCAATTCTCATAATTGCGGATCATAGCTCGAAAAATGCAGCCAAGTCCTGTGAAACGGCGTTACCGGAAACTGGCATTCATTGTGTTTTTTGTGCAGCACGGATCGCTTCCGTCCGCATAGCGGCTGTTGTAGTTTCATGCATAAATAGAATTTTCGCTGCCACGCACGATTCGACTTGAAGGATTCCGAGCAGAAGGTGTTCAAAGCCAACTTGTTTATGTCCTAATTCGTCCGCTTCCTCAAATGCAAGTTTGAGGATTTGCTGTGATTCTGCTGTAAGTGGGATGTCAACCGCTCCAGAAATAGAGGAGTGGATGGCTAAATTCTTTTCGATTTCTTTCCGGAGCGACTCGACAGACGTGCCATCCCCAAATAAGCGATCTACTTGTGGTTTACCTTCATCCAGTATTGCGAGCAAGATGTGTTCACTCTCAATACAGAGGCTTCCATAACGCATGGCCTGAGCACGAGCGGAGAAGATTGCACGCCTCGCACCTTCGGTATAGCCCTCAGACATTATCAAACCTCACTTGAGCATGGTGGGTAGCTTCCGGAGGATCATACCGCCAAAAGAAAGTTCTGTGGCCAAGTCCTGAGAAACGGTGCCGGAATGTGGCCAACGAAGTCCCTGAACGGTAGCCCAGCCCCCTGCCCAGGAGGCGGGGGTGCAGCAGAATTTTCCCCTTAGGATACTTCCCCGTTAGACTGATAGAGGGATACCGCGAACAGTGGCGGGAGTCGTACATGGACTGGAATTGAAGACGTAAAGTTTCACGTTTTCATTTCACACTGTCGGCTCTCTCTGATTGGTGAGGACTTAGGAAGCAGGGACAGGCGCATTCCCTTCTGAGCGGTCGGCGTCATAGCGTTTTCTAAAATGCTCCACGTTGCTTTTGTCCAAAGTATCTTCGTTGAGCATAATGAGTTCGGACAATTCCTTATAGTCGATTAACGGCTTCAACGCTGAATAGTCATCGATAAATGCCACCCTAAACATCAGGCTTAGAAATTCATCCAGGTTCTTAGGGTCACGACTCAACAAGTCTCGGAGGTACTTCTTTTGGTCGGCTTCGGCATCTGTTCCAAGCTTCCGCCATGCGAACTGAAACTGATTCGGGTCGATATTCTGCGTTTTGGAAATACCTTCTCTCTTAAATTCCTCAAACACAGACGGGGCATTCGGCACGAGATATTTCGCCCGCAGTAGTTCTGCCGCGAAAGGCTTGGTCCGTTCAATCTCGTCTTGGAGAGATTGCTTGCCCCCTTTTTGAAACATGTCTATCAACCACCAAATCACAGAAAGCATGTACAAACTGGACGCCGATTCTTGCATGATCGTCTGGAGAAAACCTTTACGCTCGACGGCATCCGCGATCTTTTCATAGGTGCGCCGAGTGCTCCGGACCGCAATGATGAACTCGAATGCGTCCGCGCTCCAGTGCGGTGAATTCTGGGCCATGCCTCTGCACAATCCCTGCGCGGAGGGCAGCTCAAACTCATCAAAAGTGGAATCTATTCGATGCATGAAATGATAACGCTTAAAATCTTCTTTCAGCATGCGTTGGAATACTTGGTTAAACTGTTTTACGGCGTTCTCCTCCCCAGAGTTCCGTATCGATGACGCGAATTGGTTGAAATCCTTCTGGCTAAAGAGTTCCGCCGGAACTTTTAGCATGAAGTATTGCCGGAAACAGCGGGGGTGGAAAATCCGTTTGTCTATTTCAGCCTCCACAGCATCGACGGCCTTCGGAAGCACTACTCGCTTGTGATATTTTGCGAAATGCGGAAACAATTCCTCAAGGATTCGAAGGGCATACTTTTTGTCGTTCGGCGTTGAAGCTATCATTTCTTCGTAGAACGCCGCACGCTGCTTGTCTGACTCTTTGTCGTCGATAGAAAGGGAGGATCTAAACCGAAACTCAAAGGCAAATTCGGAATTGTAGAAGTATTCCGGGTGCTGATAAATGTACTCGTAGATGGTCGGCGCAATATCACGTATAAGTTCAAGTCTGAGGAAATCGCCGATATTGATCTCATCAGCAAGCCGTTCGAGTGAGTGTCGGATTCTGTTGAGAAAGAGTTTGATTCGGCGCAGATTTGAAAAATACAAACCGGCTCCGTCTTGCCAGAGGTGTTCGAATGTCTTTTCGAGTTCTTTACGCGATGCGTCATCGGAACGGACCGGCCAAAAGGCGGTGAATCTCTTGAAGAGAAATTGCTGTAGCTCCATAGACTCAATTTTTGGCAGCGGAAATTGAACGGGGAAGAATTTCTCGATGAACTTCCTGGTGTCCTGATGACGCCGGGTCGTTTTGAGAATCAATGCAAGTTCATCGATATCAAAAGAACACAGAAACGTGACATTGGAAAGATTGTCAGAACCTCTCAAAAGTTTGAACACTGTCTCTAGCTCTTTCGCCTCCATTCTGTCCAAGTCATCAAGAACGACCAATACTCTTCGGGGCGTCTCGGCGATACGAGTTGCCAAAGTGGTGATTTGTATCTCTTGCGACGGCTCGGCAAACAAGTCCTTCAAACGCTCAGCCTTAGGAATGACTGTAGTTAGCGCCCGCGCATACTGGAATGCATCTCGACCCAAACCAGGTGCAACATACCTTTCTTTGATGGCAGCGACGATGCTATTCAATAAGAAAAGGACGAGTGTGTTTGAATTTCCTGCCAGCCAAGGACTAAACCTCACGATAATCGGGAGTTCGCTTTCATCCAGCTTTTTCAGTTTCCCAATTGTTAGATTCAGAAGACTCGTCTTACCGTCACCGTAGGTTCCCGTGACAGCGATGACGGTCGGCTCCTCCAATAAGAGCGTAGATATCAAGCCATCGATGGTGTCTTGGCGGCTTAATAAATCCTCTCCGTTTTCAGGAATGGGAAGATCGGGCTCTAGCTCGCAGCGCGGTTCTTCTGCTTTTGTGGCCTTCGCCGCGAAACGGATTGCACGGACCACGATATAGGCAACGACAAAGCCACTTACAGCTAAAGGCGGACGGAAATCAAGCATGAGCCAAAATAGAACAACCGACGATACCCAGAGCCAATGCTCAAATCGGACAAGGCCGAATTTGAGTGATCGCCAGACCTTCGCGGCAAAAGTAAGGATTGCCAGCAATAGCAATGCGGACAATACGATGATTGTTTGAAGAACCGCATGCGGCGGGGATTTTAAGTACGGCTCGATCAATCGCCCTGATGGTTTGAGCAACGGATAAAGCAACGAAATCAAATAGGCACAAACAGTGCCTATCGCAACTATGCGGATAATTTCCCGTATCCCATCGAGAAGTCGCTGTCGCAATTCCTTGGACCAGCTCAGGCTTGTTGATCGCGCTTTACTCTTCTATCAAACTCAAGTGCACATTGCCAGATTTCTCTGAGAAAACTGCGGGGCTGGTGGAAGGGGCAACTGAGCTAGAGGCCCCTCGCATCTGCCGAGACCTTAATACTTGCAGGTATACTCGCGCAGTATGTCGGCATTCACATCGCGCGCTCGAATTTTAATCTGGCGTAGGCCGTCTGGGAACGCGCCGTAAACATTATTCCCGATGCTGTACAGGCTCACACCGCAGACGTAGTTGATGTGTTGAACTTCGGGACTTCCGTGCGATTCCAGCGTACCCGTACCCTTTGTTATTATCGAGCCGGACAGAGTTTTTGTGCGGGCAGCAGTGTTCACTATCAGGGAGAGCGGCAGTTCCTCCTGCGCCTCGACTGATCGTGTTCTCAGATCGAACGCCTGTCCGGATGACAGAAAATAATAGTTTTCACCATTATGCTTCTTCGCGTCATGAATGGCGACGTGTCCGCCCACAACGAAAAAGGAATCGCCATGCACAACAATGGCCGCGCCCTGATCGATTCCAATTCCCAGCAATTCTGGATATTTCGAAATAACTGAATGGAGATCATTCTCGCGTTCGCGTGCATCGATGTGCTGGTCAATGGCTGAATTGGGAAGTAAACCAAAACCTACCTCGTGTCCCGGAGACATCATAATTGTGTTGTCACCATCGGGGTTTTTGGGAGTACCCGGTGCGCCGCGCACGAGGAACGATGCTTGAATGCTCGCTCCTGCCGAACTGCCTCCGACCACGCCGCCTCGGGCGAGCAAGGATTTGATTTCCTGCTCGACGGCAGTGTCGAGATAGGCATCTGCAAGTCTCCACTGCCGTCCACCATCAATCCACACTCCGGAGGCATGTCGCAGTGGCTCAACAAAGTCTGGAGTATTTGCAAGCACCCGGTTTCTCGTGTGCAATACCGTGACATTTCTAACGCCAAAGCCATTCGCGAATGCAGGGCTACTGCGCCCTGGCATCGACACCTCTGAATCATTGAGCGCAGTTGGGATCATCACGAAGTTTGCATCAGGGCCGCCCGCCAAGGCCACAAAGCGTTCTTTAACCTCGTTGGATATGTCGCCTCCGCCATGAATTACCAGCCAACCGTTTGCCGGGGCCACCGTTTGGGCGAAGGTCGATAAAGGTAAGGAGAGAAACATCACTGCAAACAAGACGCTTTTCCGCATGTAGTTTCCTTTCCGCGAAACACTCTTCTCCTCGTCCGTGGTGTTTCGGCCGAACGTTAGCGCGTTGGGTACTAATAGTATTATTAGTAACATTGCTTAGCAACCGAAACTACCTGATACAGGTCCCATGAAGCGAACTGTTCAGGTTAATGTGAAGATGACGCAAGACGACTTCGAATTACTTCAGAAAGCTGCTGAAAAGCGTTGGCCGGAGGCGGTGATTACCAATTCTGGAATCGTGCTGGCCCTCGCTAAGATCGCGGCACGCCAAACACTTGGCAAAAAGAAAACCTAGTGTATGGGGTGTGGTGATTCAATGCTCTCTGGCGAAAATCCTGCAAGCCGTGCAAGCGCCTGCCAATGCCTTGGATGTGGCCTTCGTCGGGCCGCCCGAATATCCGTTGCGTAAGGTTCCGAGATGCGGAGAGCAGTTGAGATAGCCCGAACCGTTATTCCAGCAAGCGCGGGTTGAATCTTCGTGAGGTAAGTTTTCTCGTTAAGCCAAGCGGGCTGGCTAGATGGTCGCCAAGCGTGAATTGCAGCAGTATGTCGCCGCTGGGTGTCCTCGCGGCTAGTCTCAGCCTCATGACTATGCGAAGCTACACGTCCTTGTCGTGCTACCTCGACAAACCGTTCCTTAGACACCGGGACAGCGCAAGCAGCACAATGGGTATCTCCACGATTGAGGGCCACGCCACAAGTACGACAAATACGCATTGGCTTAAGTGACGTTTTGGTTGAAAGTTCTGGTGACAATCCTCTCGCCTCCCGTCGCTGGTTCTGCGTCAGCCGTGTGGGAGGAAGGCCCGAACGGATTTGTTTCTTTATGGCAGATGAAAGCGTGCGGGCAACCATTTCGGCGATTGGCGCGACGGCGCGACCCCACGCGGATGCAGTCTCAGAGAGTCGGACGGCAAACGAAGCGACTAAGCGGCAATTCCCATCGCGCTGCTCAGAAAACCATTCACGACGGATCGGCTCACGGCCAATCCACCCCAAAACGTAGGCATCCACAAGGGGCCGGGCCGGTTCCATCAGATCACAGGCCAAGCTGTCACGCGCTGGTGAGTCAACGTGCATCACCCCAATTCCCGGATCGAGACCGAGGGCCGCTGCGGCAAGGCGAGCTTCGGATTCAAGTACCCCATAGAGATAATTCAGGATGGCATTGGGCGGATTAACTGCTAGGCGGGGTGAACCCGTTAGTGGAGACACGCGGGTTCCAAAGGTTCGCCAGTGATCGGGCACGCGTGGGAGGTCGTTCTTCGGGAAGAGGGTCGGCACGGCATGCCACGCGGACCAATACGCCAGAGCCGCCTGAGATTCAAGGAAGCGAATTGCCGCAATTGTTTCAGACGTAGCCAATGCATCTCGGGCCGAAGAAATAACCTGTGCGGCGTATGAGTCACGCAACTGATTGCTAGCGACTCGCTCTTGCCCGAACAACTTTTGTGTTATCAACTCCCGCGCAATTTGCAGAGCGGCCCCAGACTGACTGGCAATGGACTGAGCGCGCCGTAATCGGGCATCCGAAGGACGAACCGGGCCGGTTGTCACAAGCACAGAGCCATCACGTTCGAGCATAACGAATGCGGCGTCCTGGTCGGCTAGCCATCGAAGGGCTTCTAGCGAAACGAATCCATCTGACCCGATTATCACTAGCCTGCGCAGCCCGTGACCCACGCGAGGCAGGCGGATAGTCCGGCGCTCATCTGCTATCCCATCTTGTACGACGAGGTGGCCAGCATTTACTTGGACGCGGATGCCATAACCGCTCAAAACGAGAACACCAGATTTGTGGATGGAGTGCGAGTGCGGTAGGGTGTGCGAAGCTGCCATCGGAGGTTCAATCTCCCTTGGCGGTCAGAGCTGCTTCGTCTGCTCTAACAGGCGGGCAGCCCGCTTAAGTCACTGCTATTCTATCATTTACCTGCACCCAACGATATGGAATTAAAGTGCGTCAGATGCATGGCGGCCCCGCCGTCGCGCAGTCCGCTGAATCTTTTTCTTCAGTGATGCGGTTTTCCCCTTCGCTGCTTCCTGATAGCGTTTCCAAGCTCGCATGGCGGTCCAATAGCTCACATCGAACCGGATCGCTGCGTTTTTGATTGCTTCCGGCTTCTCGATTCCATAGGCCAGTTGTTGGGAAATGAGCGCGCAGAGGCGCGCTTCCCTATTGTTCTTTTCTAGCAGTCGTGTTCGGCCTCCTGCTTTTGTTGGTATCTTGTTCGATGCTTCTCTTAAGATTTTTCGCATTTCGGGTGCGGCTGTTTTGAGTTTGATCAGAATTTGGGCTAGCTCTTCCTGCGAAGGTTCGCGGTACTTTTCGACTTGTATGGTGTCATTGATAATTTCCTGAAATGAACGTTCTGCCAAGGACCGCTCTGCTTTTGTTGGCAACTTGCCGGTTAGGTGCTTCCCCATCTTGACTGCGAACTCCAAAGGATCAACGCCGAAATCGCGGAGCATTTCCAAGACTTTCGCCGTGATAAGGTCCGCAGTCTTTTTCTCCATTGCAATTTATCTGCGAGCAGAACCTCCTGAAGGAGTTCTGCTCGTTCGTGAGCATAACTGACCCCCCTTTCTTTCGTCAAGTTGAGGTGGTGGGATTGGATGGGCGGTACGAGGTTTTGCAGGTGCGGGCACTAAACCACAATTCATCGGGACGTTGCCATGCGTAGGCGCTCCCGGTCTTCGGCTTCTCGCAAGCGCCGGTCTGCGCCTGCGCGGAAATTACGTTCGAAATCAAAACCGCGTGGTAGACAAACTAACAAGGCTCGCCTTGTCCCTGTCTCGAATATTACCAAGCGCAGCTTCTCTGCGCGTGACCGTTCCCTCCACGCACTGGCGGATATGCGGCACGGTGCTTCGCTCTCGCAGGCCGCACGCGACAATGGTGTTTCCGAACGAACAATCAAGAAATATATTGGCTCAGCTTTATTGCAAGATCGTCCGGGCGGTCGAATCCGTGCAACCAAGAGTGACCGCTTTGTCCGCTACCTGCAAATTCCAGGTCCCCATGGTCAAATCGAAATAAGGGCTCGCGGCTCGAAAGAAGCGAGCGAGGCTGCAAATTACAAGGCTGCTGTGAACAGATATCTTCGCGGGGACCTGAACGCTCTCGCGCCTTGGAGCGGAAAGAAGATCGCAGGCATTGAACTGATAACAGCCGGACGCACTCTAAAAGGTCTCGCTCAGGAAGAGTTACTTCCTTATTCCCTCTACCGCTCGCTCTCAGGCGGTGCAGCATGAGCGCATCACGACACAGGCGCTCTCGCGCACCACGCACAAAAAGACCCCGCGTCCGACGCTGTGCCATTTGTACATCGAGTAAGAATGTTCAGGGAAACCATATTGGCGGAAAGTATCATCTCGCATGGATCACAATTCCATTTTGTGGCGAATGCCACTCACGATTTCACACTCGGGCACGGCAAGCGGGTCTTGTGCTCGAATGGACGGATGATCCTATTGAACGCCTCAGACGCGCGCTCGCATTCATAGAGATTTGCGTGTGGATGCTACTGGAACAAATGAAGAAAGAAATCCAAGCTTACCGTGAGCGAGGCACGCAATCTGGCGAAATAAGGCGGTAACATCATTGCCGCTGAAGCCACGCAGACAGAAATGAACCTGCATTATGACCCAGACCCACGACATTTTTCTGCGCGCTCTTGCGGTTCCGACAGATGTCAAACGGGGTCACACCAATAGGCGAAAGATTCATGCCAGCCTAGATTCCAAGTGGCCCGAATACGCCCTGGTGTTTGATACCGAAACACGAATCACGGCGGATCAGTCTCTCACCTTTGGTGTATATCGCTACTGCAATCTAATGGATGGGATTTATTGCGTAATTGAGGAGGGGGTCTTCTACGCTGACGATCTGCCAGCGAAAGACCTCAAGGTCCTTAATGCTTACATTAATTCTTGTGTCTCCGATGTGGCAACGTTTCCACCATGATTTCCGTTTCATTCGCGCTCGGAGTTCACGAAAAAAGTCTTCTGGCCAGCGGCTAAGTATAGAGGGGCTTTGGTCTGCGGGTTCAACCTGCCTTTCGATCTGGCGCGCCTCGCCTTGGATTGGAGCAGGGGCGAAAAAGGTGAATGGTCCCTTACGATGTCGCAGTATGCGAACGGAACCGAGAACCGGAATTATCCTCGCGTTCTTATCACGCCAATAGACAGCAAGAAAGCGTTCATCTCGCTCGCAAAGCCGTGGAAGCCAGAAGAATGGAAAGACAATGGCAACGCGCATTTCCTTGATCTTCGCACGCTTGGCTGGGCGCTATTTAACAAATCGTTCTCACTCAAGAAGGCTTGCATCGAACTCAACACCAGGCATCAGAAATTAGAAAACCATGAACCGACCGGCGAGGTCACACGCGAAGAAATTGAGTATGCCCGGCAAGACGTTCGTTGCACTGTGGATGTGTTCAACGCGCTAAAACAGGAATTCGATAAACACCCCATCGGCCTGAAACCGTATCACGCGTACTCTCCCGCGTCAGTAGCCAAATCTTATTTGGACCAAATGGGCATCACCAGGCCAGCAGAGAAGTTCAGCGTCCCTAATGAAACGCTCGGCATTTCCATGCAGAGCTATTACGGCGGACGCTCTGAAACCCGCATACGTTGCAAGGAGGTGCCTGTCGTGCCCGTGGATTTTACCAGCGAATATCCGAGCTGTTGCGCGCTGTTGGGTCTTTTCGATGTCCTAACAGCCGAGAGTGTGACGTTTGAAGATGATACCGAGAAAGTATGTAGATTCCTTAAACGCATCAGCCTTAAATCCTGCTTTCGTCCCGCGATGTGGAAGCGCATCAGATTCTTTGCTCTCGTTAAGCCTGACGACGACATTTTGCCGGTTCGCACCGTATATAACGGAGTCACGCAGAATATCGGCAACAACTACCTCACGTCAGATACGCCGTTGTGGTTTGCCGGCCCCGATCTGATTGCATCGATTATCCGAACTGGCAGAGTACCGCACATCGTGCGGGCTATCCGTATGGTGCCGCATGGCAGGCAGGCTGGAATGCAGAGCGTAAACCTTCGGGGCATGGTGAAGATCGATCCGTACAAAGATGATTTGTTCCGCACCATAATCGAGCAACGCAAATTGCACAAAACCGACAAAGCACTTTATTACTGGCTCAAGATTCTTGCGAATTCGATCTATGGATTCTTTGTCGAACTCAACCCAGACATTATGACTGAACGTGTAGCTGTCAAAGTGTTTTCGGGCGGGGCGAACTTTTGTGACTCTTCAGACGTTGTCGAGAATTCTGGCCCCTGGTTTTTCCCGCCCTTGGCTTCACTCATCACGTCTGGCGGGCGGTTGCTTCTCGCCATGACCGAGGCCCTTGTGAAGCACAAACGGGGCACCTATTTGTTCTGTGATACCGATTCGCTGGCCATCGTCGCCTCGAAGAACGGCGGAGCACTTCGCATTCCAGGCAGCAAAGACCTCAGAATTCTATCCTGGGCGGAAGTGCGGGCCGTTGTCCGTCAATTTACTGCTCTGAACCCTTACAACCGCAAGATTGTGAAAAAGTCGATCTTGAATCTTGTGGATGCGAACTACGTAGATTCTGAACCCAAGAATGCGCAGCGGCAGTTATACGGGTACAGCATTGCAGCGAAACGCTACGCTTTATACGAAAAGATTGGCGCAAGGGACATAAAGATCATTGATCCGAAAGCTCATGGCATCGGATTCTTATATCCGCCCAAAGATTCTCCGAAGAATTGGAACGAGGACGTGCCGCAATGGATTTACGAAATGTGGGACTACCTCGTTCGTGGCGCTCGCAAACTGAAGCGCAGGGCCCCGTCTTGGCTCGACCTCCCGCAGATGATGCGCCTTACCATCACAACGTACAACGTTTTAGAAATGCTCGGAGAGTGGGAAATCGCTCGTCCGTACAATTTCCTTTTCTTGCCAATGCTTGATCCGACGTTTGGTTATGCGTTCTACAGGCGTGCAAACGAAAAGGTCATGCTGGTCGTCCCGTTTTCGTCCAAGCAAGAGCGCTGGTTTGGCATGAAATGCGTAAACATCCATAGCGGCAAAAAGTACAGAATGGTGGACTGCACCAAGGAAAAGAATCCTCCATACAATGTGGTATTTCCTTCTCAATTCGCACGCCTTTTGATCGAATACCAGGAGCATTCCGAAGCCAAGAGCCTTGCGCCCGATGGTGGGCCATGCGAGGCAGACACCAGCGGACTGTTGCAACGTGCCCATGTCGTTGCCGGGGACTTTCGTTATGTAGGCAAGGAAACGGATCGCAAGTGGGAGGAAGGTGACGATATCAGCGTTTTGGATTTCAAGACGACCGAGTACGGGAGAGCACGAAAAGTAATCGCAAGTGAAGAGGTAAAGAGCAACATAAGGGGAATTGGCATCAATAAATGCGCCCACGAGAGCGGGTTTGATCGCAAGAACTTTGTCAGGAAATTGGTTCGCGGATTGCCTGTAAAGCGCAACTCGTATGACGAATTTGTCCGATGGCTTCAGAACTACAAATCACAGCAGAACGAGCGCTCAAAACAGACCTAGCGTTGCTTTTAGCTTCCATGCGACTTGGTGCAGAGCTTGTTGTGCGGGATGTAACTGTGGGCTTGGTCTACGCTGACCCAGTTGGACGTGAGCTTGAAGGCGATTGAACGTAGCGCTGAAATCTCGGCCCCTGGAGTTGATGAGGTAACCCCAGCACCGTCACTGACTTGGTCATAGAGGCGACTCCGCCATGCAGCTCAAACGTACACGTACACGGCTGGGCTTTCCCGACCGCCGCGCTTGAGGATCTGTGTACGGGGAGAAAGTTTACGCCAGACGGCCATCTCGTCGGGTCCATCGGAGAAGTCATCCCGGCCGAACGCCACGGGGCGCAAGTTGGTCCTGAAACTCGACGCGGAGCGCATCGACGTGAAGTTCAGTAGCGGGCTACCCAAACCCCTTCGGCGTCGAAGCTCGGCGATCTTTCTCGTCCAAACATTTGATGCGCCTGATCGCACAGTGGCCGGATGATCCTATCTGTAGCTGACAAGTCATCTACTTCCATGAAAGGAAATTCATAATTTCCTGCGGGAATAGGGTCCGTGTAATCTGGATAACCCCCAATCCCGCCATATGCTCCAAGCAGAGGCAATGTCGTCCGCAGCATCATCCCCAGAACAAATGGCGCGCCAATCGCAGCTGCACCGTAGACCGAAGTCGCTCTTCCCACAAACGCTCGTAAGCAGACATCGATCGCCGTGATCATGATTGCGTGCTGGTTGTCTTGTCCGTGGGGGTATAGCGGCAATTGAAGGCTGCTGACCAGTAAACCGTTGCGATGAAGTTTGACGATATGGTTGGCATGATTGTCACGACGCTCCAAGCCATCAAAGGTGTACATCGTGGCTCCGAACTGTGGTTGCCCCGCACGACTGAAATTTGCTACCGCTTGTTTAATGCGTTCGATCCTGACGTCCACCATGAAGTCTTCAGAAAAAACCGGAACCATACTGATTAAGAGATAGGGACAATCAACCGTCGGACGGAACATCTGGAATGGGCGCTGAAGCGTTTCTTCAGCTTGTTGGAGACGACTTGCCGTTCTCATGACGAGTTCCTTTATCTCCCGCACATCCATATGGTATCGCTGCCGTTCGCGACGAGAAGGAAGATAAATGTGCCCTTGATATCGAATGGAGTGCGGTTTCTTCGTGCTGTTCGGAATGCGAATCGCCAACACCCGCCGTCCTTCGCCTAGATCGACATATGCAGATTCAAGCGGCAACCGTTCTTCAATCGCAGAAGTCACGCGTGCGTCGTAGCTGTTCAAGACGAGTTCAGGGTTCGGCAGGTCTAATCCCAAAATGCCCGCAGGGTCGGGTGCGCCGGTCGGTTGCCCATCTCCATCGCGCCGTTCCGGGATGCCGAGAAGGAGGATTCCTCCGATTGCATTCGCAAACATGCAAATGTCCAGTAGAAATTCGGTTCTGCCCCGATCATTGTCGTCGTACAAGGCGCTCTTGTATTCCAGTTGGAGATGTTCTTCTAGGCCAGATGCGACGAGCGCGCGAACGTCAGCCTCACGAATGTCGCGTAGCGGTCTTCCTTCCCAGAGCATGGTGCATTGTAGGTTGGACATGCCTTTATCGGCAACTAGCGATACCAGTAACGACCTCGCATTCATGCCACTCATCGCGGTTGGCAGAGTTCTATGTTTTTTGTCTCGGCGGCGACTCAACGTCAGTGATATATTGGCTGGCGACCGAACCTTCAAGTGAAGGATGTTTTTCAAGTGGCCTTTGGAATCGACGATGCGCTGATGGCCGCGGCGGCTGGGATCAGCCTCTCCGATACGTGCGTACGAACCATCAAGGCTTATCATAAGAAGGGAATTCACCTCGACATCGAGATGCTCATCGAGGAAGTGCGCGTCACGGCCCTCCAGCGCATTGATGACGCGGACCTTGCTCTTGCGCAGCTCGAACGCACGTTGGACGAAAGAGGAGTCGATCTGAACAGGACGTTGCAGGAGGCCATATCGGCGACGCGCTTCTGGCGTCCATTTGAGGCTCATCGACTGAAACGCATCAGGAGGAGTTTCAACGCCCTCGCGGACGCAGCGTATGGCGCGGCTGATGACATCGCGTCCCTCGTCCGATGCCGTGATCAGACCTCGGAGATGGGAGCTGCAATCGTTGAGAGTGCCAAAGCAAAGCACGAACTCCACGCGCATCTACTAAGTGCTAAGTCGGTCAAAGAAGCCATTCATTTGTTACGAACAGAACTGAAACGTCAGAAGGACGCGTTGAAATAGGCGGTCCCGGTTTCGTAACAAAGCGCCCCGCGCCCACGCACCTCACGCCTTTCCCACCGCACTGTGCCCTCCTCCCTGCCTGAGCGATTATTGGCCTGGGAGAGCGGCGATGGGCCGTTGCGGGTGGGCGGGAGCGGAAGTGCGTGAAAAAAGCGAGCAGTTGCGCGGGGCGCAGTGGCGGGCACGGCGCGGAAGAGAAGCGAGGGTGCGGGAGAGCGAGGCGGGGCCGTGGTAGAATCCGCCGCACGGAGGACCCCGAATGTCTGATGCGAGCACTGCGGTACTCGCCTTTGGGAGCGCAATTGTCGGTGCTGTTCTCCACGGCACTTACCAGCACTTGCGCGATTGGTACGGGCGTCCAAGGTTACAGATCGATTATGAAGGCAAGGACGGTGCCAACAAAGTTGATGTGGACTATCATTCGGGCGAAAAACACGTTGCCGAAGTATACATCCGAGCCAGGATTCAAAATTTAGGGAAGCGGCCAGCTAAGAATTGCCTCGTTTTCTTGACCGCTCTAACGGAGGTTCATCAATCGGGAACGACGCCGACATCATTTTATGACGCAACGCCCGTAGCTTGGCCGGGCTGGAAATTCTCTCCAAAGGACATCCCACGAGGTATTCCATTCTACGTCGATATTATGAAGGTTTCGAAACATACGTCCGGCTGGTTAATCTCAGTGGAGCACCTTTATGCCAGCCATGAGAAACTGAAAAATTACTCCGGTACTTATCGATTCCAGTTAACAGCGACGGCAGATAACGCCGCGCCCGTCACGTATGAGATCGATGTTACATACAACCAGAACTGGAACAATCTGCGTGCTGTGGCACACATCGGTTAAACCGGCTTCATTCGCAAGCTGGACGCTGACTAAAATTCCTCAGATCGTGTGGGATAGCTTAGCCAAGATTTGCTGTGCGCAACACAAGAGTGATATAAGCGAAGTGCAACATGGAAATGTCAAGGGGAAGGCCGGAATGGTTGAAGGATTTTGGATTGTGCAATACGAAGGGGTGGCAGGCAACGGCGGCGGGGTCGCAGTATTCATCAAGGGGCGCGTTTTTGGCGGTGACAGCGGTTTTGTCTACACTGGCACATACAATGCGGACGAGAAATCCATCGCCGCAAAGATAAGCGTTCGCAATTTCTTGCCTGATGTGCCTAGGAGTCTGTCCGAGATTTAGCATTCGAGGGTCTCGAGGTGGCTCATTCGTGATCAACGCGGTGAACGGAACTACCGATTTGAGTTGGGAGCTCCTTCCGGGAAAGCTTTGGCACCGG